>Ga0116134_1000011_pt1 | contig 184172 bp, 164 predicted proteins | sample June2015DPH_19_5_FD_89737 | JGI IMG/M metagenome (GOLD analysis project Ga0116134, IMG submission 89737) | Peatland microbial communities from SPRUCE experiment site at the Marcell Experimental Forest, Minnesota, USA - June2015DPH_19_40 | ecosystem: Environmental > Terrestrial > Soil >... | reverse complement strand
GCGGCGTTGCTGCGTCAGGGTTTCCCCCATTGCGCAAAATTCCCCACTGCTGCCTCCCGTAGGAGTCTGGACCGTGTTTCAGTTCCAGTGTGTCCGTGCGCCCTCTCAGGCCGGATACCGATCATCGTCTTGGTGGGCCGTTACCCCGCCAACTAACTAATCGGCCGCGACCCCCTCCCAAAGCGAATTGCTCCTTTGACCCGTGGGTATTATGCGGTATTAGCTAAGGTTTCCCTCAGTTATCCCCCACTCCAGGGTAGGTTAGTCACGTGTTACTCACCCGTGCGCCACTTTACTCATGGTATTGCTACCACTTTCTCGTTCGACTTGCATGTGTTAGGCACGCCGCCAGCGTTGATTCTGAGCCAGGATCAAACTCTCGTTTGAAACCTGATGTCGTCCCTCTTCGACGGAGGTCGAATTGGGTCGACCGGCCTGCGCATCTTCTCGCGAAGGGCGCAGGCACCTTACTTGTGAGAATGACCGAGCCAAACCCGATCACATCTCACGACTGGCATGTTCAACCAATTTGTCAAAGATCCTTGAGGGTGGTCCGCCTAAGCGGTACCCCTTGGGATCGAGGTCTGGACTTGCGTCCAGCTGTCCTCGAACTTGGTGCGCATCGCCCTGTTTCTCCGCTACCACAGCGGACCTCGGCGTTTTTGCGCGAACCTTTTGAAGTTATCAAAGTCCGTGTCTCAGGTCAAGGAAACAATCTGCCTGAACCACAGTGGATAACTCGTTCGCGCTGCGCAAAAAATCAAAGAGCGGCCAGCAAAAATTGCTCGAGCCGATAAGGCTCGCGGGAGATAAACTCCCGGGTCATGCAATGGCTTGTTCTCTCTAGGGATTACCTACAGGGGTTTTAACGGCGCTCAATACAACGCAACTCGCAAGACCCTACGAACCAGCTTCCCACTTCCCTCAAATCCAAGATTCTTAAGTTCCTGATCTCAGATCGGGCAGGCCAACAGGCCACCGGGAGGCTCCACTGCTCACACTAACCTTGTTAGAGTAGCACAGGCCACCCTAAGATGCAAACTTCTAAGACCAACGCAGATCCGGTGTTTGCAACTCCAGAAGATTAGCATTTTCAAGGGGTTAGATTCAAGCGCCACAGCCTGTGGAAAGCCGTGGATTCTGTGGGAAACCGACCCACCAAACGCCGATCACATGTGCCGCGGAATCAGCCCTAAGTCCGTGATTCCATTCACGAAATACTGCATTGCCAGTGCCACCAGCAGCAATCCCATGATCCTGACGAGGATGCGGATGCCCGTCTCGCCCATGACTTGCCGCACTCGGCTTGCTGCGGCCAGCACAAAATATGTCACTGCGGTCGTCAAGGTGATCGACCCCAGAATCGCTCCCATCTGCCATCCCCAAAGCGTCGGCACCTGCCCCACCAGCACCATCACAGAAGAAATAGCTCCCGGACCTGCCAGCATGGGAATGCCCAGCGGCACAATGCCCGCGTCCTCTTTCGCCGCGCCCTCCACCGTGTCGCCGTGCGTCTCCTGCGTCGGCGACCGCCGCGCTTCCAGCATGTCGAGTCCGATAAGCAGCAGAATCAGCCCGCCGGCAATCTCAAAGGCCGGAAGCGTAATTCCAAACATGCGGAAGATGAGCTGCCCTGCAATCGCAAAGCTCGTCAGCACGATGAAGCAGGTGATCGCGCCCTTGCGTGCCATACGTTTGCGCCGCAGCGAGTCGGCTCGGCCCGTGATTGCCAGGAATGACGGAATGGCCGCGAAGGGATCGACCAGAAAAAAGATGGAGCTGAGCGCGAGCAATGAAAAGCGCACAATCGGCGATTGGCTCAGGTCGTTCAATGCTGTCGTAGCTGGGTTGATCCAAAGCACCCTTTGAGGCTAGAACATCCCTGCGGCCTGCGCCAGCTTTGAACTGGGTTGAGAGCACTACAATGAATTCCTTGCTCGCCGAACCCCATCGCGACCGCATCTCCGTCGTCCTCGTTTCTCCGCGCAATCCCCTCAATATAGGAGCGGCGGCGCGGGCCATGGCCAACTTCGGCTTCGAGCGCTTGGCCGTCGTCGCTCCCTTGGAGGAACACTGGCGCGAGGCGAAGTCCGCCGTCGGCGCTTCGAACCTGCTCCAAAACGCGAAAAGCACGAAGTGCCTCGCGGACGCGGTAGCCGACTGCACTTTGGTCGTGGGCACAGCCTCGCTCGAGCATCGCAAGCCCGAGCAGCCGGTTATTCCGCTGCCTGAACTCGCGCCTCTCGTTCAGAAAGAGCTCGCGCGCGGCGGGCGCATCGCCCTCGTCTTCGGCTCCGAGAAGCGCGGCCTCACACGCGAAGACCTCGCGCTTTGCCAAGTCCTCACCGCGATTCCCACCGATTCTTCGCAGCCTTCGATGAATCTCGGCCAAGCCGTCGCTGTGTGTCTTTATGAGATCGCCTCGCGCATCGGCGAAACGGCGACGTCCAATGCCAGTCCCGAACCAGCGAGTGAAACCGCAGCCCCCGCATCCACTCGCGATCTGGATCTCCTCGCCGGCGTCGTTGAAGAAACGATGCTCGCGGCAAACTACTCGCCCGCCGAGATGCGCAATGCCAACCGGCACGATCTCGATCTCCTGCTCCGCAGGCTGGCGCTGACTCGCCGCGACGCGGGCCGCATTCTCGGATTCTTCCGCCGCATACTGTGGCGCCTGAATCAATAGACCGGGCTCTCAATGCCATTCCGGCGAGCAGTGCAAGCTGGTTACCACCCACGAAATTTCACCGCGAGCCCTCAAAATTTCCTGCTAAAGTTGCGTTCAAAGGCCCCCATGCCCCGAGTAATTCCTCGTCTCCGCATCTCCGGGTTTGCAGCGTCATCGGCGCTTCGCTGTCTACTCGTTTTGTGCGCGGCAACGGCTGTCGCATTGGCTTCCTCCTCAATCGTCCGTGTCAATGCGCTGCAAGCTCCTGCGTCCGACCAGCAGCCCGCCGCACAACCGCCCGCTCCCGCCCAATCTTCGCCGTCAACTCCTGGACCCCCGCCGGATTCTCAGCCTCCCGCCGCTCCGCCTGCCGCGCAACCTCCCGCCAGCCAGCCCCCGCAAACGCCACCCGCGCCTGCGACTGCCCCAGCGCCGCCAGCGGCACCTCAAGAGACCCAGCCCACTCCTCCCGCCGAAAACCCTCCTGCGCCCGCACCCGCGGCCTCACAGCCGGCGCCCGCAACGTCGCCGAAGGCGCCGTCTCCGTCTTCCGAGCCGAATGAGATCACCGAGGATGAGATCAAGACCCTCCTCGTCGGCAAGCAGCTTTTTCTACGCGGAGGCTATCTCGACAATGACCTGAGCTATAACGAGAATGGCGTCCTAGTCGGCCACTCGCCCCAGGCCTCCTACACGCTGAGCGCAATCGAGATCGACAAGGTCCACCTGACCAAGCACAAGCTCGAGCTCGAGGGGCAACGCTTCGGCCTGCATTTTCTCGGTGCATTGCCCTATGAAGATCCCACCAAAGCCGTCGACCGCGTGAATATCACTCCAAAAAAGAAAGTGGTCAAGATCACCATTGACCGCGAGCTCGTCGTCAAGCCGAAAGAGAAGAAGGAAAAAGAAAAAGGCAAGGCGTCGAAGCCGGCTCCAAAAGTGGCCGCAGCTCCAGCCCCGGCGTCGCCCACTGCACCGCCAGCCGCCGCGCCTGCAGCCACAGTTCCAGCGCCCGCAGCCGCTTCCACCGCACCGCCCTCCGCCGCGCCGGCCCCTCCGGATGAATCAAACGCAGACACCGAAGCGCAAGCCGAGATTGCCGCCGCTCCACCTGCCGAGCGTCCTGCCGACGACAAGAGCGTCACCACGACCACATCGCAGGCCCACTCTAACAAGCTGCTGCGTGACGCTCTCGGCAACGTTTTCGCTCAGGGCTTCGACACGCGCATGATGGATGCGATGCCCGAATTCTGGAAGCTCTACTACGCGGCGGCCGCAGCCAAAACCGATTACCAGCCCGCCGACCCCAATGTGCTGCGCCAGAGCATGGTTGATAAGAAAGCTCGCCTGGTCTCGACATTTGAGCCGGCGTCGAACCAGTACGCGCAGGACCACGGTGTAGCCGGCCTCTGCCTTTATCACGTCGTGATCGGCGCTGATGGCAAACCAGGTGAAATCGCCGTGGGCCGGCCCATCGGCTTCGGGCTCGACGAGAATGCTGTCGACGCCATTCGCAAGGCCACCTTCGAGCCGGCGATCAAAGACAGCAAGCCGGTTCCGGTATTGCTTAACCTTGTGGTTGAGTTCCGCATCTACTCCCAGCGAACTGCGGTCACGGCGAACCCATCCCAGCAGCCGCCTGAGTCCTCGCACCCCGGACCGTACAGCGTACAGCGGCCTCAGTAGCGCCCGTTTCCACTGCTGTCTCGTCCCGACTCGTTACTCCTCCGCTGCTGGCGCCTGCCACAGTTCCATGCGATTGCCTTCCGGATCCCAGATCCACGCGAATTTCCCATAGGGAGCATCCTCGCGCTTTGGATCGATCCGGACACCTTCCTCGCCCAGCTTTTTGAGCAGCTCGTCCATATCGTCAACTCTGAAGTTGACCATGGCCTGCTGAGTGCCCTCGCCAAAGTATTTTGAGTCGAGGGGAAAGTGCGCAAAGACCGTCATACCCATGGATTCCGGTCCGTCGAACGCCAGCGAACCGCCATCCCGAACCGGAACGCCGAGATGCTCTGCGTACCAGCCGGCGAGCGCCTTCGGGTCGCGTGCCTTCAGAAAAACGCCGCCAAATCCCACCGCTTTTGCCATGCCTGTTCCTCCTGGTACCTAATCTTCTTCACGAATGATTTCATTGAGCTCAGGTTTATGTTTCGCCTTGCGCCCGGTGCGCGGCTTATCCGGTAGGATACGCGAAGGCTTTGGCTGGCCGACGCGCTCGCGGGCATTGGCCTTCACGGCCTTCGTGGCAGAGAAAACGGCTGGCTTGCGTTTCGCCATGGCAAGGATGAGTATGGAATAGATTCGGGCGGCGCAAAAGTGCCGCCTTGGATTCATTTGACGACGCAGGCTGTGTCGAAAGGCAGTCCGGCAGGCCCAACCGCTAAGGGAAAATAGGCAAAGGAAACATCGTATGGATGAGCGGGAATTCTTCAACGAAACCACGGAACAACGCACGCACAATCTCGTTTGCCCCAAGTGCGGCCAGGCGGCGGACTACAAAGTCTCCTGGGTCGTGCGGCGCAAACGCGCGCAGCTGCCGCGAGGCGGCGACGAGCGCGACCGTGCGCGTTTCGCCAAGGCTCAGTCCTACATGGTCCGCCGCGACGACAAGCTCCAATGCGCGAACGTCCGTTGCCGCAAGCCGTTCGAGATTACGACGTTGCAGTCGCTGGCTTTCATGGTGGATTGAGCCACAACCGCGGCCGGCGCCGGCGCTGCATGGGCCTCGGTGCAAAGGTACTTCTTCCCCTTGATCGGCACACCTCGGGAGGTTGGCGTGCCCAGCCTGATATTCCGAGGTGTCATCATGCGGATCCCACTGCGAATTGCCACTCGATGGACGGTACTGCTGGTTGCGTCGGTTGCCCTGGTTTGGACCGCAAGCTTTCTGCCCGGCCCGCATCGCGGCGCTTCGCCTGTGCTGGCCGCCGAGCTCAAGCCCATTCAGCTTGCCAATCCTGAAATCACCGGCGGCATGCCGCTGATGCCCGCGCTCGCTGCACGCAGGACGACGCGCGCATTTGCGGACAAGCCCTTGCCGCCGCAGACGCTCTCCAACCTGCTCTGGGCGGCTTTCGGCGTAAATCGCCCGCGCGCCATGAAGCCGGATTTAGGCCGCACCGCGCCCTCGGCCTACAACAAGCAGGACATCACGCTTGAAGTCGTATTGGCCGACGGAGTTTACGTTTACGATGCAGAGGCGAATCTGTTGCGTCCGGTGCTTTCCGGCGATGTTCGCAGCGCAATCGGCCCGTCGCCCGCGGCAAACGCGGCGGTGACCATCGTATACCTGGCTCCTGCTAGAGACGACTTTGCACAGGTCGACGTGGGCTTCATCGCCCAAAACGTGTACCTGTTTGCGGCCTCGGAGAGGCTGAACGCTTGGTTCTATACCGTGCATGCGCAGGATGTCGCCGCAAGGTTGGGCCTGGGCCCCGATCGCAGCGTCCTGTACGCGCAATCGGTGGGATATCCGCCGCAGTAGTTCAGAACTTTATGCGATACGTCGGGGCCGCGCGAAGGCTGGCGCGTCCCCGGCGTCGTGTGATTGAATTGGTATCAGGAGCGCCGGTCGCGGAGGTTTCTTCAGCGAGACCGGCGAAAGAACGCGATGGCAAATTCCCTGCTTCCCCCCGAAGAACGCAACCTCACACCCGATCAGGTGGAGGCGCTCGACAAGCGCCGCGACCTCGGGCACACATTTCTTGTGATCGCCGGTCAATTTGCGGTGATCGCAACCATCCTGTCGCTCTGGGTTTTCCAGGATCTCAAGTACTCCCCGGGCTGGGCGCATCCCATGGCCTATTACTTTTTCCTTGCCCTCATTCTGATCGTGGCGTTCGGGCTGGCAGGGCTGGTGCTGCGTCGCGGAACCCCGCGCATCGATTGAGGCACTTACTGAAAGACGTGAGGATGCCGTGTATAGATTCGCAGCGATTCTCACCGTCTTGTGCACTGCCGTTTGTTCTGGCCCATTTGTAAAAGCACAAGACCATTTGCCACAGGCTTCCGCGCCCCAGGTATCCGCAGCTGATCGCGCCCAGGCGCTGGCCATCTTCAAACAACTCGTCGAGATCAACACTACAGACACGCCGCAGGGCAATGTCACCACTGCGACTGCGGCCATGGAACGCCTCTTCCTCGACGCGGGATTCTCGCCCCAGGATGTTCGTCTTCTGGGGCCCAATGAGCGCAAGCAGAATCTCGTTGTCCGCTTCCGCGCAGCCGGAACTCCGACCGAGAAGCCCATTCTTTTCCTTTGCCACATGGACGTGGTCCAGGCCTTGCGCGCCGATTGGTCCACCGATCCGTTTCAGTTCATTGAGAAGGACGGCTATGTCTACGGGTGTGGCACGCAGGACATGAAGGATTCCGACGCCGCGCTGGTTGAGACTTTTCTGCGCCTCCATCGTGAGGGATATAAGCCCCAACGCGACCTGATCCTGGCTTTGACGGCGGACGAAGAGGGAGGCAAGTTCAACGGCGCTGACTGGCTGGTACGCGAGCATCGCGACCTGGTGGATGCAGCCTACGTGATCAATCCCGATGCCGGCGGCATTGAACTGGAGCACGGACGGGCTGTGGTGGCCGAAATCGAGGCGACCGAAAAGGTATACGCCGACTACCAGGTAACAGTCACCAATCGCGGCGGCCACAGTTCACTGCCGCGGCCCGACAATGCCATTTACGAACTGGTGGCGGGGCTCGGCCGCCTGGCTACCTACACGTTCTCCTTCGAGCTGAATGAGGTCACGCGAACCTACTTCACGAACCTCGCTCAGAATGAGACCGGGGAAACCGCCGCCGACATGCGCGCAATTCTGGCCACTCCGCCGGACATGTCCGCTGCCGCGCGCCTCAGTGCGGAGCCGGCCTTCAACGCCAGGTTCCGAACAACGTGCGTTGCCACGCGGCTGGATGCCGGCGATGCGAACAACGCGCTGCCACAGATGGCGCAAGCCATCGTGAATTGCCGGATCTTGCCCGGCCACTCACCCGAAGAAGTCAGGAAACAACTCATTTCCATCCTTGCCGACTCTCAAATCAGCGTGGAGTACGTCTCCGACCAAGGCGACGTGAGCGCCACAGCTCCCGATCGCCCGGCAATCATTCCTCCTGCGCCGATCCCGGAGATCTGGTCGCCGCTTACGAGCTTTACGCAAGCCATCTGGCCGGGAATCACGGTAACTCCGGTCATGGAAACCGGCGCCAGCGACTCCATTTACTTCGCTCAAGCCGGCATCCCGAGCTATGGCTACTCGGCGATCGCGCTCGAGCGGGATGATGTGCGCGCCCATGGTCGCGATGAGCGCTTGCCCCTCGATTCGTATTGGAAGTCGCTGGACTTCTGGTATGCGTTCGCGAAAAAACTCGGCAGCGAGTGAGCGCAGGGCGAACTTTTGCGACGTGGCTCGGTCAGAACGCCACTGCAAGTTGAATGAACCCCACCACTGTTAAACTAGAGGCAGATGATCCTCCCGTTTGTCCGCGAAATCTTCGCGGAGCTGGAGCAGGCCCCGGGATTTGAGCGCGTTCGCAGGCACCTAAGCCTGGGTGCGGGACGGCGTCGTGTGTCCGGATTAACGGCAACGGCGCGGGCTCTCTACCTTCCACTGATGGCGCAAGCCGCCAGGCAGCCGGTCATTGTCATCGTCGCCGACAACAAAGCTGCCGAGGCCCTCGAACCGCTCCTCAAGGCCGGATGCGAGCTGACCGGAGCAGTCGATCCAACCCGCGTCGTCCGCTTTCCCGCTCACGACGTGCTTCCTTTTGAGAATCTCTCGCCTCACCCCGACGTGCAGGAACAGCGCGCTGCGGCGCTGTGGAAGCTTTCCACCGGCGCTGTCGACATTCTCATCGCCCCCGTCGAATCCGCGGCGATGAAGCTCTTCGATCTCAACTACTACGCCGGCCTCGCCGTCACGCTCAAGCGCAGCGAAAAGGTCGACATTGAAGTTCTAACCGCGCACTTGGCCAGCGTCGGCTATGCCCAGACGGATCTCGTCGAGATGCCGGGACAGTTCACGCGCCGCGGCGGAATTCTCGACGTGTACTCGCCGGATGCCGACCGCCCCGTGCGCATTGAGCTCTTCGGCGACGAAATTGAAACCATTCGCAAATTCGATCCGGAAACGCAGCGTTCTCAGGCCGGACTCGATGAAACGCAGTTGTTGCCGCTCACTGAGGCGCCGCTTACCGAGCACTTACTGGCCGCGGTCAACGGGCGTCTGAGTCGCCAGCGCGTCGAAATCGAGAATGAAGAGATGGCCGCCGAAGCCGCGGCAGCCGGCGGCGTCAGCGTTTTTCCAGGCTGGGAGTTCTTTACGCCCGTCGCCGGCGCTGAGCGCTCGCTGCTCACGCTCTTGCAGCGCTGCGCTCTGTTTGTCGATGAGCCGGCCATGGTGCGCAGTCAGATCGATCGCTGGTGGAGCAAAGTCGAGCTGCGTCACGAGCGCTCCGGAATTGGTTCGCTCGTCCGTCCGGAAGATATCTATCTGCGCCCCGAAGTTCTTCAAGCGTCGCTCGGTGCCCACATGGGTCTCGACCTCGATCAACTCGGCGCGGTTGACGTGCTCGAGGAGGACAGGACGCTGGGCGAGATCGAACTGCCCACGCGGCCCACTCTTCGCTTCCACGGCTCTATTCCCGCGCTCACCGAGCAATTGAAGCGTCTTATGGCAACGGACACCCGCATCGTGCTTGCTGCCGTGCATCAGGGAGACGTCGAGCGCCTCGCGACGGTGCTTCGCGATTACCAGGTCCCTTACCGCCTCGGCAGCCGCGTTCCAAAAACCGGCAGCGACATGATGCTTGAAGAAGCCAGCTACATGGCGGGCGATCTGCGCGTGCCTGTGATCGTTCGTTCGCCCATTGCATCAGGCGTCATGTTTGCCGAGGCCAACCTGATCGTCTTCGGCGCCAACGATCTGTCCGATGAAGCCGATGTCGCGGCGCGTCCGCTTCCGAAAAAGTCGAAAACCGCAGCTTTCGTCTCTGACTTCCGCGATCTCGGCGTCGGCGACTATGTGGTCCACGTCGAGCATGGCATCGCTCAGTATCAGGGCCTCAAAGAAATCGAGCAGGACGGGCTTTCCATCGAGTTCATGATCCTCGAATTCGCCGAGGGCGCCAAGCTCTATGTCCCTCTCACTCGTCTCGATCTCATCCAGAAATATCGCTCCACTGACACCGGACCAGCGCCGGTGCTGAGCAGGCTTGGCTCGCAACAATGGACCCGCACCAAGGCCCGCGTACGTAAAGCCATGCAGGACATGGCCGCCGAGTTGCTCAAACTCTACGCCGAACGCCGTACCGTCGAGGGCAATGCATTCTCGCTCGACAACGAGTTTCAGCGCGAATTCGAAGACTCCTTCGACTACACCGAGACCGACGATCAGATCACGGCCATTCGCGCGGTGAAAGAAGACATGGAATCGCCCACGCCGATGGACCGCCTGCTTTGCGGCGACGTTGGCTACGGCAAAACCGAAGTGGCAATGCGCGCCGCCTTCAAAGCTGTGCAGGACGGCAAGCAGGTTGCCGTGCTCACTCCCACAACGGTCCTCAGCTTCCAGCACTTCGAGACCTTTAAGCAGCGCTTCGCCCAGTTCCCCATTCACATCGAAATGATCTCCCGCTTCCGCACCGCGAAGGAGCAGAAGGACATCATCGAGCGCGTCTCGACGGGCCGCGTCGACATCCTCATCGGCACGCACCGCCTGCTTTCAAAAGACATCAAATTCCAGGATATCGGCCTGCTAATCGTCGACGAGGAACAGCGTTTCGGCGTGCGTCACAAGGAGCGGCTCAAGCAGCTGCGCAAGCAGATTGACGTGCTCGCGATGAGCGCGACGCCCATCCCCCGCACGCTGCATATGTCGCTCGTCGGCCTGCGTGACATGAGCATCATTGAAACACCACCCAAAGATCGCATGGCCATTCAGACGGTGGTTGCCCGCTTCGACGAAAAAATCGTCCGTTCCGCAATAGAGGTCGAGCTCGAGCGTGGCGGACAGGTGTTCTTTGTGCACAATCGCGTGGAATCCATCTACGAAATCGCCTCGCGAATCCAGGAGTTGGTGCCCGCTGCGCGAGTCGCCGTTGCGCACGGCCAAATGGGTGAGAATGATCTGGAAAAGGTCATGCTCGCTTTCATGCGTCACGAATTCGACGTGCTCGTCGCCACCACGATCATCGAAAACGGCCTCGACATCCCGCTCGCGAATACAATCCTCATCAACCGCGCCGAGCGCCACGGCCTCAGCGAGCTCTATCAGTTGCGTGGTCGAGTTGGCCGCTCGAATCGCCGCGCTTACGCGTACCTGCTCATTCCGCCCGAGAACGAGTTGGCCGAAATCGCTCGCCGCCGTCTCGCAGCGCTTAAAGAGTTCAGCGATTTGGGCGCAGGGTTCAAGATCGCGGCGCTCGACTTGGAGTTGCGCGGCGCAGGCAACATGCTCGGTGGCGAACAGAGCGGCCACATTGAAGCCGTTGGATTCGAGCTGTATACGTCGATGCTCGAAGCCGCTGTGAAGGAGATGAAAGGCGAAGCCGGCGAAGAGCGTCCGGCCACGCAACTCAACCTCGGCATCGCGCTGCGCATCGACGAAAGTTACGTGCCGGAAGAGAATCAGCGCCTGCGCCTCTACAAGAAGATCGCAGGCACGAGCACCGAGGCCGCGGTCAACGAGGTTCGTGCAGAGATGGAAGACCGCTATGGCGCGCTGCCCGACGCCACTGTCTATCTGCTTGAGGCGGCCACGTTGCGCCTCGAGTGCGAGCGCATCGGCATTGCGCAGGTCGACCGCAAGCGAGGCGAGCTTCAAATCCGCTTCATGGAAAATGCGGCTGTCGATCCGGCCCACCTCATGCAACTGGTGTCGCGCAATGCAAAGCGCGGCGCGCAATTTACACCGCAGGGTCTGCTCAAGTTCCCGCTGCGGGCTACGCGGCCCGATGATGTTCTGCTCGAAATTCGAGAGTTATTGGCTAAGTTGGCGCCGGCGCCAGTGAACGCTTGATCGAAACGCCCCGCCATGGAGAAGGATCATGCATTTGAATCGAGCGATAAGTTTGGCTTTGGCAGGAGCATTTATGTCGACTTCGATTGCAGCCCGCGCCGCAACCGCGGACTGGAAACAGCAGTTCGCGAAAGTCAGCGATGACTACTTCGATCAGGTCTATTTCCACTACGCTCCTTCAACTGGAACCATCGTGGGCCTCCACCAGTACGACGCGCAGCTCGAGGACTTTTCGCGCCCCAGCATTGACGCCGAAATCGCCGCGCTGAAAAACTTCGAGCAGCAGATCGAAGCGATCGTTCCTGATAATTCGACGGCCAGCTTTGTTCCTCGTTCCGACCGTGAGATTGTCCTCGGCAACATTCGCTCGCAACTGCTGACGCTCGAAACCATCCGGCCCTGGCAAAAGGACGCGGACACTTACTCGAGCACCTGCGCCAATGCGGCCTTCGTCCTGATGGAGCGCAAATTTGCGCCGCCAAACGACCGCCTCCGCTCGCTCGTCGCCCGCGAAAAGCAAATGCCCGCCCTGCTCGCCGCAGCGCATGCCAATCTCCAAAACCCGCCGCACGTCTTCACCGAAATCGCCATCGAGCAATTGCCGGACATTATTAGCTTCTTCCAGCACGACGTCCCACAGGCCTTCGCCGACGCGGACGACCCGGCGCTCAAAGCCGAATTTGCCTCGACCAACGCAGCCGTCGTCTTCGCTCTCAACGATTATTTGCACTGGCTCAAAACCGATGTGCTCGCGCGATCGAATGGTGATTTTCGAATCGGCGCCGACGCATTCGAGAAGAAGCTCCAGTACGACGAAATGGTCGATCTCCCTCTTGGCAAGCTGCTCCAAATCGGGTGGGCCGATCTGCGCAAAAATCAGGAACACTTTAAGCAGGTTGCCGCCGAACTCGATCCCGAAAAAGACCCTCGTGAAGTGCTTGAAGTGCTGGGCGAAGACCATCCAGCTCCCGGTCAGCTTCTCGACGCCTTCCGCGCCACGTTCACCAATCTCGTCGGCTTCATCCGCGAGCACCACATCGTCACCATTCCTTCCGACGTCCGGCCGATCGTCGAAGAAACGCCGCCGTTTATGCGCGCCACCACCTTTGCCAGCATGGATACCGCCGGCCCCTTCGAGACCCACGCAACCGAATCCTACTTCAACGTCACGCTGCCCGACCCATCTATGACGCCGTCAGAAGTTGAAGGCTACATGCATTCCTTCAACATCGGTACGGTCATCTCAACCGCTGTGCACGAAGCATATCCGGGACACTATGTGCAGTTTCTCTGGCTGCCGCAAGCCCCCAGCAAGGTGCGCAAGTTGCTCGGCGCGAACACTGACGTGGAAGGCTGGGCGCACTACTGCGAGCAGATGATGCTCGACGAGGGCTACGGTCAGCCGGGCGCTGGCGCGAAAGACATCCGCGAATCAAAACTGCTGCGGCTGGGCCAGTTGCAGGATGCGCTGCTGCGCAATGCGCGCTTCATCGTCGGCATTGAAATGCACACCGGCAACATGAGCATGGAGCAGGCCGAAGATTTCTTCCAGAAGGAGGGCTATCAGTCGAAAGAAACTGCTGTGGTCGAGACCAAGCGCGGCGCAGGCGATCCAACCTATCTCTACTACACGCTCGGCAAGCTCGAGATCATGAAACTACGCGACGACGTCAAGAAAAAACAAGGCGCCGCGTTCAGCCTCGAAAAGTTCCACGACAATTTCCTGCGCCAGGGTTTCCCGCCCATCAAAATCGTTCGCGAAGCCATGCTCGGAGACAACTCGCCCACGCTGTAGGCGGGCGCCGACGTTCCATATCTGCTCGGACAAGCAGCGCGCTCTGCCGAGCCGCCCGTAACCATGGCTCGGGGAAAAGCAGGGACAATGGCGGAAGGTTCAGGAATTTCGGGCGTCACGAAGCGGCGCTAAAAGCTCACCAATCCAGCCAAGGCCTTCTCTTTTTCCTCCAGAGTCGGCACGTCGGGATAGCCGCGCACTGTGACAGAGAACGCGATACCACTTTTGCGCACGCTGAGCGTAGCGCCATAACTTATCGTGCCGCTGGTCATATAAGCGTCATCACCAATGCCGCTGACAGGTGTCATCGTCAATCTACCGCCCGTTATTGACTTGCCCTGTTCATAAGCCTATACGGACTTGATGGAGACGATCACTGTTCTTGCTTTGAACGCGTCGACTCCGGCCTGAACCCAGCTGCACGAAGTCTGAATGGTCGGCGTTATGGGCTGGCCAGGCGCCATGGAAACTCCGAGAACTGACTGGATCTGTCCTGACGTGAGCAAGGCGCAGGCGTTCGTCGCCGGTGCCTGAGCTGCAATGGGGCTTGTAACACCGACTAAGAGCAATACGGCGGGGGTGACGATTGCATGAAGCGCTAGACGCACGGTAAACCTCCTACAAGATGGAAAGTCTGACTCCCGGACGCGAAGATCAAAATGCAGGAAAATGTACGCGAGGGATACAAACCATTTGCGAGAAGGGCCCTGCATCGGATCAAGGCGCTGCCCATACGTTTAACAAGAAAGCCCCCGTTTAAACAAGTCGTCCGTGAAGGCCCTTGCATCCATAACCTCAAAGCACCGGCGAGAGGCGCCATCGGGACCCCCTCCGGGAGAGCTGTGCGATCAGCTCATTACTTACGAACTCAGGCCGTTTTCCACTTGATGTTGCAGCCGATCGACGGCTTTTGCTCCTTGGGCACCGGCTTGCCCGCAAGCACCGCATCGATCGCCGCGCGCAAATCCTTCCCGGTCACCGGGATTCCATTCCCCGGGCGGCTGTCGTCGTATTGTCCGCGATAAACGAGCTTGAAATCCGCGTCGAAGAGATAAGGATCGGGCGTGCACGCGGCGTTATACGCGTGGGCCACATACTGATCCTCGTCATATAAATATGGAAAGTCGAAATCGTTATCGTGCGCCTGCTGCCTCATGTCGTCGGGGCTGTCGGCGGGGTATGTCTTCACATCGTTGGAGCTGATTGCAACCATCCCCAGCGGCTTGTCTTCGTAGCCGGCTGCGAGATCGCCGAGCGACTTCTCAATGTGCTTCACATAGGGGCAATGCGGGCAAATGAAGATCACGAGCAATGCCTTCATGCCGCGAAAATCGTCGCGGCGAATCGTCGTGCCGCTGATCACATCAGGCAGCGCAAAATCCGGCGCGAGAGTGCCAAGCGCAAGCATGGTCGATTCTGTCTTTGCCATTCCATCTCTCCTTGATAAAGGGATGCTGTTCAGCTCCGGAGGTTGCGTGCGCTCTTGAATCTCTTAAAACAGCCCCGTCTGCCGCCCCGGCACCGTAATGCCGAAGTGCTCGTAAGCCAGGCGAGTAGCCACGCGGCCGCGGGGCGTCCGGTCGAGAAATCCAATTTGAATCAGAAACGGCTCGTACACTTCCTCGAGCGCGTCTTCCTCTTCGGCGAGTGTTGCCGCCAGCGTGCCCAGGCCCACGGGTCCGCCATCGTATTTCTGCATGATCGTCAACAGCAGCCGCCGGTCGATCTCGTCGAAGCCGTGCGCATCCACTTCCAGCATGGTCAGCGCCGCATTAGCCGTTGGCAGGTCAATCGATCCCGTGCCGCGCACCTGGGCATAGTCGCGAACGCGGCGTAGTAACCGATTCGCGATACGCGGTGTCCCACGCGAGCGCAGCGCGATCTCCGCCGCACCGTCGGCATCGATCGGAATCTGCAGCACCTCGGCGGAACGCTCCACAATGACGCGCAATTCTTCCTCGGTGTAGAACTCCAGGCGAAGCAAAATCCCGAAACGCGAGCGTAGCGGCGAGCTCAGCAAGCCGGGCCGCGTGGTGGCGCCGATGAACGTGAACGGGCGAATCTCCATCACGTGCGTTCGGGCCGCTGGGCCCTGCCCGATGATGATGTCCAGCTTGTAATCCTCGAGTGCGGTGTAGAGCTTTTCTTCGAGCACCGGTTGCAGCCGGTGAATTTCATCGAGAAACAGCACCTGCCGCTCGCGGAGGTTGGTCAGCACCGCTGTCAAGTCGCCCTGGATGACGAGCGCTGGCCCCGAAGTCTGCTGGAAGCCCACGTCCAGTTCATTGGCGATGATCGTGGCCAGCGTGGTCTTGCCCAGTCCCGGAGGACCGAAGAGAAGCACGTGATCCAGAGCCTCGCCGCGCGATTTTGCCGCCTCAAGCGCAATCGCGAGCTGTTCCTTTGCCTTTGACTGGCCGATAAACTCCCGTAGCCAGCGAGGACGCAATTTGAGCTCAAAACTCTGCTCTTCATCGGCGCGCGCCGCGCTCACAAGACGTTCCGGAGTGTTGTCGCGCGCAAGATTCATGTCGAAGGAAAGTGTAGCCGTTCCCGCCGGGCTGCGGCAAAACCGGCTCCGAGCGGATTTGCGGAAACGAAGTGAATCAGTCTTTCGCGCGCAAGCAGCTTTAACCCGTTCCGGAGTCCCGTTTTGCGATGCCGTATACGTAACCAAAGTGCTGTGCGAAGCCACGATCAAAGTCAATGCTCAAGGACTTATTGACTGTCTTGATGCCAAGCCCAAAGTAACACCTTCGTGTGACTGCGGTGCACTGTTTACATGCCCTATAGTCGAAGGCATACAGGCCAGCGAGAGTCTGCCATGACGATTTTCTGATCAACGTCAAAGCGTCTGCAGGCTCCGGAGGTCAACCATGCATGATCGAGTTCTATCGCCGCGGGTGCTTCTTCTCATCGCTATGGCACTGCCTATAGCGGGCTGCACCAATCCATTGGCCGTCTCAATTTCCGTATCGCCCACAACGCAATCCATCGGCGCCGGCCAAACTGCGCAATTCACCGCCACGGGCGTCTTCGGCCATGGAAACAATCATCCCTCCAGCTCACAGGACCTCACGGACACGGCGACCTGGACTTCGAGCGCACCGGGTGTGGCTACGATAAGCACCACCGGCATGGCAACCGGCGTTTCAGCCGGCTCAACCACGATTACCGCCAGCGTCAACGGATTTACTGGGGTTGTTTCGGCGTCCGCCACGCTCACGGTATCGGGCAGTTCGGGAGGAGGAGGCGGGACTCCGTCATCGATCACAATTATCCCCAACACTCAATTGGTCACGACGGTGGGGGACACGGCCCAATTCGAGGCCATTGAGACCACTGCCACTGGGGCCACGGTCGACGTCACCAACTTGGCCACCTGGGGTTCAAGCAGCCCATCGATTGCCACCATCGCCGCCAACACCGGGCTTGCCACCGCAGTGAGCCTGGGCTCAGTCACCATCACCGCGAATTATTCCAGCGGCGGCAGCGCGCTCACGGGCACTGCGACCTTTACTGTGGGAAGCGGATCCCCGGGAACCGGCGGATCGACCGAAGAGTTTACCGCTGTCACTATCGTTCCCGGCTCCCAGTCTGTCTCCGCCTCAGGCCAGACGGGACAATTCATTGCGCTTGCCACATTAGGAGCCAACGGCCTTGAGGAAGATGTAACCAACTCCCCGCAGTTGACATGGCTTTCGAGCATTCCGTCGGTCTCTACGGTCACTACAGGTCTTGCTTCAGGCAATGGCATTGCCACCGGAGTCAGCCTGGGCACAAGCACCATCACTGCGGAGTTGAAAAACCCCGACGGTTCTTTGGTCACCAACTTCTCAACCGTCAGTGTCACAAACGCTCCCGCGCCGGAACCCCTTCTGAGCCTCTCCATCATTCCTAGCTCGATCACCGTAGGGAATCTCCTCGATGCGGGTCAATTCCTGGCCATCGGCACCTATTCGACTTCGCCGACGGTCCGCGACCTCACCAATTCTGTGCAGTGGCTCACCTCAGCGCCTAGCATCTTCCCGGTCAACACCAATGGAACAGGTGTTCCGAGCGGCGGCGCGAATGCCGGTGTAGTCACTGCCTACGGAAACGGCAGCGCCACGATTATTGCCGAAGCTACGGATCCACAGACGGGATCGATCCAGACGTCTACGGCAACATTCAGTTGCCCATTGATCCTGCCTACTCCCACGACCGCCGGCTCGTGCTTCCCAGGCTCCGAGGCTTCCTCGCTCCTGTCCACACTGACGATCTACAACGAGGGTCTGAACACCACGAACTGGCTGGTTCTGGCTCCCTCCGCCACCGGAACGCCCAACGTGATCCATTGCGGCCCTGGCTCCAATGGCGATGGACTGGGCGGATCGGTCTGCGTCGCAACTTACCCCGTGGGCAGCACCGTTACACTCACGGTACCGGCCGGACAAGGTGCATTCGGCGGATGGTCTTACAACTGCGTGCCCCTTGGAGCCGTCACCGCGGCAGGACCCAACCAATGCCAGGTCACGCTCACCTTCGACGATACCGTCGGCGCAATCTTCAACTAGGCTATTCGCATCCTTCATGAGAGCCGCCCTTCGGGGCGGCTTTTTTGTTTCTGTGCAACGCGCGTTCAGGGCGCTGCCGCTGCACTTCGCCTGCGTCGCGCAATCCGGCCCTTCTAGTCGCACCGTTTAGACTGGTAAGGTTCCGTTGAACGTGATGGCCCATCGCTTTGGCATGCTTCGCCGCTTTCGCTTCAATCTCCCGCAACGGATCGCGGCGGCACTTTTGGCAGCTTTTCTCCTCCAGGGATTTTGGGTCGTAAGCCGCCAGACGCTCACTGACAGCGACTACCAATACGCGCGCTGCGGCCGCGAAACCTGGGAAAAGCCTTCGCCCCTCGCTGGCTACTACACCTCCTGCGGCAACATTCACGACGGCATTCTCGCCTACCGCCTCGCCGGACTTCCGCTCACCCTCAACCTCCTCCTCGAGCGCGGATTCGATCTTTTTCGCAATCCCGAGAATCGCGTCGTGCAAAATCCAGGCGGCGAGCTCAGCACCTGGGAGCTCCGCCATCAGATGACCCACATTCTGCTCCTCCTGCGCCTGCCATTCCTCTTTGCTGGTTGTGCCTTGGGCGGATGCATCTGGTGGGTCACCCGGCGCCTCTATGGCAATCTGGGCGGCTACACCGCGCTCGCTCTCTATTGCTTCTCCCCGGCCATCCTCAAAGCCTGCGTAGCGCCTAATCCTGACGTGCTGGCCACCCTCGGCGTCTTTGGCGGGGTGTATACGTGCATTGGAGTGGCCCACGCCATGCAAGGACCGCGGCGCAAGTGGCGTCCACGCATCGTCCTGCTCACGGTTATCTTCGGCATCGCGGCAGCCGCGCATATTGCGGCGCTTCCCGTGGCCGCGCTGTTAGGGCTTGCGGCAATGATCTGGATCGCCGAAGGCCACAGGAGCCAGGCGCTGCCCGTCGTGCTCGTGGCCTCGGTTGGCGGCCTCGTCCTTGTCTTTGCCTGCTACGGCTTCTCGCCCGACGCCTTCAGCTATGTCTTTCGCTCCTCTTCGGGATTCCTAGGTTTCTCAACCGATCCCGCCCGCCGCTTCTTCTCGACGCTTTCGAACGGCGGCATATCCCTGGCGGCCGGCGCCTCCGTAGTCCTCTATTTTGCCGCACGCAAGTCGCGTTATTTCGGCAACACCGTTCCCCTGCTCTGCGCGGCTTTGCTCATGCTCCTCGTCATGACCGGCGCTCCCGGAACGCCGTGGCTGTGGTCGTTGCCGTTTCTGCTCACCTTCATCGGCGGAGTCTTTGCCGATTCCTACGAAGGTCCGCGCGGGAAGCTGGCTCTCGGCGCCGGCGGAGCAATCGTTCTCGCGCAGGCAATCCTCTGCCTCCTCAGCCTTCCGCTCTTGTCGCAATAACAGACAATCTCACCAGAATTCCTCGCTTGCCTTCTACTCGAAAACCACCGCGAACCGGCTCAAAAACGCCTGCGCCAAACGTTCGGATCAGCCGCAAAAAACGGCCTCGGCTTGCGTCTCTCCGCAGGCCCCCGGCCCGCTGTTGAAATCGCCTCATAAATTCAAGCAAAATAAGGATTTATTTCGAGCTTGCATCCTTGCTAAAACCCGCTTCAAACCACTAAAATAGGAGCAGAGACCTGCGGATCCGGCCCTGCTTTTTCCTCGCCTTTCTGCCGCATCCCCGCGGACCTCGAAAATTCTATGGCAGACGATCAGAACCCACAGCTCCCCCTCGATCCACCGACCCCTCCCGGCGGCACCAATCTCGTTCCGATCAACATTGAAGAGGAGATGCGCCGCTCCTATCTCGACTACTCTATGTCGGTGATCATCGGGCGCGCGCTCCCCGACGCTCGCGACGGTCTCAAGCCTGTCCATCGCCGTGTGCTCTACACCATGAGCGAGATGGGCCTGGAGCACAACAAGAAGTACACCAAGTGCGCCAAAGTCGTCGGCCAGGCCATGGGTGTCTACCATCCCCACGGTGACTCCGCCATCTATGACACGCTGGTCCGCATGGCGCAGCCATTTTCGATGCGCTATCCCCTGGTCGATGGCCAGGGCAACTTCGGCTCCGTCGACGGCGATCCTCCCGCTGCCATGCGTTACACCGAGTGCCGCATGGAGCGTATCACCGGCGAGCTCATGGCCGACATCGACATGGAAACCGTCGACTTCGTGCCCAACTACGACGAGTCCACTGTCGAACCCTCGGTTCTGCCTACGCGTATCCCCAACCTCATCGTCAACGGATCGAGCGGCATCGCGGTCGGCATGGCCACCAACATTCCTCCACACAATCTCACTGAGGTCGTCAACGCCGCCATCGATCTGGTCAAAAATCCCAAAGCCGGCCTTGCTGAAGTCTTCAAGCACGTCAAGGGGCCCGACTTCCCCACCGGCGCCATTCTCTACGGCCGCGCGGGCATCGTTGACGCCTATCGCACCGGCCGCGGCCGCTTCCTCTTGCGCGCCCGCGTAGCCACTGAAAATGTCACCAAGGATCTCAAGGCGCTGGTTGTCACCGAGCTTCCCTATCAGGTCAACAAATCCACGCTCTTCAAGCGCATCGCCGAGCTGGTCGAAAACAAAATCATCTCTGATATCGACATCGGCCAGGACCGCACGCGCGACGAGAGCGATCGCGACGGCATGCGGTTCGTCATCGGCCTCAAGCGCGGCGCGCAGCCTGAGATCGTCCTCAACCAGCTCTACAAACACACGCAACTCCAGGAAAGCTTCTCCATGATCTTCCTGGCCGTAGTCAACGGCCAGCCGCGCGAGTTGGGCCTCGCGGAAGCAATCCGAGTATTCATCGACCACCGTATCGACGTCGTGCAGCGCCGCACCGTCTACCTGCTGCGCAAGGCGCGTGAGCGGGGGCACATCTTGGAAGGTCTCAAGATCGCGCTCGACAATCTCGACACCGTCATCAAGATCATTCGCGCATCGGCCTCCCGCGCTGAGGCACGCGAAAACCTCTACGCCTGGGGCAAGGGCACCGAAATCATCATTCAGCTCGACCGCGAGCTCGCGCGCCACGAAGAGCGCGGCCTCACCCTGCGCCAAGTCGACGCCATCCTCGAGCTCCAGCTCTACCGCCTCACGCAACTCTCCGTCGACGAGCTCCTCAGGGAGCTCAAAGAAATCCGCGAAAAGATCGCCGAGTACGAGGAAATCCTCGGCAGCGAGAAAAAGCTGCGCGCGGTCATCGTCAAGGAGCTTGAAGACGTCCGTGACAAGTACGGCGATGAGCGGCGCACCGAAATCGTCGACGAGAGCGCGGAGATTCAGCTTGAAGACCTCATCGCTGACGAGCAGGTTGCCGTCACCGTCAGCCATCAGGGCTACCTCAAGCGCACGCCCATCTCCATCTACCGCCAGCAGCGCCGCGGCGGCACCGGACGCATGGGCATGAAGACGCGCGAAGAAGACTTCGTCTCGCAGCTCATCGTCAACTCCACGCACGCCTTCCTGCTCTGCTTCACCAACACGGGCCGAGTCTACTGGCTCAAGGTCTACGAAATTCCGGACGTCGGCGCAGCCGGCAAAGGCAAGTCGATGCAGAGCCTGCTCGATCTCCAGTCCGGCGAAAAAGTCTGCGCCATCCTGCCCGTCCGCGATCTCGAAGAAGAAGGCAAGTTCATCTTCTTCTCCACGCAAAAAGGCACCGTCAAGAAGACCCCGCTGAAAGACTTCTCCAACGTCATGGCCCGCGGCATCATCGCAATCGGCATCGATTCTGATGACGAGTTGGTGGCTGCCCGCATCACCGATGGCTCGCAAGTCATCTTCATCGCCACGCACCTCGGCATGGGCATCCGCTTTGAAGAAAGTGATGTTCGCTCCATGGGCCGCCCAGCATACGGCGTCCGCGGCATCAGCCTTATCAAGAACGACTATGTGGTCGGCACCGTGGTCACACCCAAGGAGCATGCTCCGGGCGCTTATCGCATTCTTTCCGTCACTGAGAATGGCTTCGGCAAGCGCACCGATGTCGAGGAATACCGTCTGCAAACGCGCGGCGGCAAGGGCGTCAAGAACCTCTCTGTCACCGAGCGCGTCGGCCGCGTCAACTCCATCCAACTCGTCGACGAGACGTCTGAGCTGATGGTCATCAGCCAGTTTGGCAAAATCATCCGCTGCGACACCAAGACCATTCGCTCTGCCGGCCGCGCCACCCAGGGCGTCCGCATCCTCAACCTTGAGCCCGACGACAAGGTCGCCGCGACCGTCATCATCCCGCCCGAAGAGCTCAACGGCAACGGCCACGAAGATCAGCCGACGTTGCTGCAGTAAAGTAGACGGTTGGTCTTCCCCTCTGCCTTCTCTAAAGGCTTTCGTCTGGCAATCGGTTCATGGGCTCGCCTTTTGCCAGGAGTTTGGAGAGAGGCCGATTGATCGGCTGCAGGCTTAGGCCTCGGCAATGGCTGCGATGGAGACTTTCATGCCGGGAATTCGAACGGGCAACTTCGCGCCTTGCCTCGCAGGTGGGTTCGCCGGAAACCACTTAATCCACTCTTCATTCATTCCGGCGAAGTCTGTTTCCTCAAGAAGAATGACCGTGGCACTGACGACCCGATCGAGGGAGGTGCCCGCAGCTTTGAGGATGGCAGACACATTTTCCAGGCACTGTCTGGTCTGCTCCTGGATCGTATCCCCAACAATCTTTCCGGTTACGGGATCGTGCGGTCCGGTGCCTGAGATGAACACCAGACCTGCTGCCCGTACCGCCTGGCTGTATGTCGGCGGCGGTGAAGGCGCGTTAGGTGTCCGAATGATTTCTTTTGCCATAAGTCTCTCCAATGCTGACTGGACCACGGATGCGCCATCCAACGCTCACCTTAAGCATGAAAAGCGGCTTAAGGCGAAACCCGAGCGTTTCCAAATGGATATCGTCTCACAGAAGGTGATCGCCGGAAATCTCATCTCGCAGTTGCAACTTTAGCGTTGACCACGCTGGACTTTGACTCTCATGAATTCTCGCTCATTCGCCGCCATCTTCCTGCTCGCCCACTGCGTCCCCCTCTGCCTGGCCGAAAAAGACCCCAACGCCAGAGCCATCGTTGCCAACCCCTCCGCCTCTTTCCTTGACGTCTCTGCCCGTCGTGCCGAGTTGGCCCACGCCACAACGCCGCGCGTGCTTGAGGCTCTCAGCTGGAAGTCCGGCTGCGTCAACTCCGACCAGCCCGCGCCGCCCATTGGCCGCATGATCATTCCCCACCACTACCTCATCGGGAGCAATGGCTCCATCAATCCGCAAGAGAACATTGCCACTGCCCCTTACCGCAAACTCGGCGACGCAGTCAGCGACGGCGCCAGCCGCTACGTCGTTACCGGCGACTCGAAAGAAGCCGTTTGCGTCGCCAACCTGCTCGCCAAATGGGCCGCCGCCAATTCCCTCCTCGACTACAGCTATCAGGAAAGCAGCCAGGCCTGGTACCAAGTCGAATGGACGCTCAGTTCGATCTCGCTTTCATGGTCCGTCGTCCAAACCGACCCCGCCATTCCACCCGCACAGCGCGCCGCGATCGTCGCCTGGATGCACAAGGTCACCGAGTTTATGTTCGATCAGGATCCCCATCCCGGCGACTCCGCGCACGAGAACAACCACGCTTACTGGCGGGCTCTTTGCGCCACATCGGTCGGCATCCTCACCTCCGACGACAAGCTCTACCGCCGCGGCCTTTCGCAATACTTCCGCGCCATCGGGCAAATCAATCCTGATGGTTCGCTCCCGCTTGAAATGGCGCGCCATGAGAACGCGCTCCACTACCAGAGCTTCGCGCTCGCGCCGCTCGTCATGATCGCCGAGCTTGCCCGGCGCCAAGGCCCTGGGCGGGGAACTGACCTTTACAGTCTCCGCGTGAACGGCCACACCATCGACGACGCCGTTGACTTCCTCGTTCGCGCTTCAGCCGACCCTGGCCTGGTGAAAAAGTACGCGTCCGAGCCCCAGACTTTCTCGCTCTCCTCCAAGGAAAAGCCGCCGGCGTGGACCGAATTCTGGGCCGCGCGCCATCCTGGCAAACCTTGGACCGATATCCTCACCAAACCGTTAGTCGACTCAACGATTGGCGGCAATACGACAATCTACGCCGCCCCCGCGCAAGCCAAGTAATCTGCCGTGGTCCTTCGCCTTGTATCAGGGCTTGGCTTTAGCCATGCCGAAAATACGCATAAAAACGTGAACGGGCTCTAGCCCCTGCCGAAACTTTGTCAGCTCGTTGTCAAGCCCGGCGCGGCCTCGCGCCCATCTCATCCGCCTGATTCCACTTGAATTATTCTCTTCCCGAAGTTTGCCGGTTATTCCCCCCATTTCGCTACACTCGTCTTAAGTGTTCAGAATCCCATCGGGACGATGAGCGCCGACAGCAGATCAAGCAACTTTCGTTGCTAGCGAAAAAATTAGAGAAATCGCCCCATTTTTGGTGCAATTTTGGACGTCTTTTAAGCCAGGATTAACAGAATCAATCACTTAGCTGTTAACTTATCGGTAAAATTCCCTGTTTACTCTTCGGTTAATAGACTCGCCTTCGCACACCGCGACCAGATCATGTAAACCGGGACACCCAGCAGCACCAGGATCATTCCCGGCCACGTGTACTGCGGCTTGTAGCGTAGGAGCGCCGCGCAAATTCCCGACGCCATCAGGATGTACACCACCGGAAGAATGGGATAGCCGATCGCTTTGTAAGGCCGCGGCGCGTCAGGTTGTTTGAACCGCAGAACGAAGAGCCCAACGATGGTCAGAATGTAGAACACCAGCGCCGCAAAGATGATGTAGTCGAGCAACTGGCCATACGAGCCGGAAACGCAGAGGACCACAGTCCAGATCGCCTGCACAATCAGCCCCGCCGCCGGGGTCCGGAAGCGCGGATGCAGCTTGCCCACCGATTTGAAGAACAGCCCGTCCTGCGCCATTGCGTAGTAGACGCGCGCTCCTGCAAGGGTCATCCCGTTGGCGCAGCCGAAAGTCGACACCATGATCGCCGCAGCCATCAGAAAGCCGCCAAAGTGCGGAAAGATCTGTTGCAGCACAGCGGCGCCGATCCGGTCCTCCGCGGCGTATTGAATGCCTCGCGCAAGAACAGTCGTTCCGTGCGGATCGCCGTGCAGCGGCAGCACCATCATGTAAGCCGTGCTGGCCAGGAAATACGTGATCACAACGAAGCCCACACCCAGCCCCAGTGAGAGCGGAACATTGCGCCTCGGGTGCTTGATCTCGCCCGCGGTAAAGGTCACGTTGTTCCAGGCGTCGCAGGAAAATAGCGATCCCACCTGCACCACCGCCAGCACCACAATGGAGCCGACCAGGGCAATCGGTCCTTGCACGCCCACCTGCACGGGATGCAGCGAGTGCCAACTGGCGTTGCGCCAGAACTCGCTCCAGTGGGCGCCGATATTCGCCGCGATGGCTCCGCCGTTGCGGCCGATCGTGAACCCCAAAAGAATCAGCCCGGCCAGCGCCAGCGCCTTGGCCACGGTGAAGACATTCTGCAAGCCCGCGCCGAATCGCACACCTCGAATATTGACGAACGCCACAAAAGCCACCACACAAATCCCGGCCAGATTGGCGGTGTTCACGCCGATATCCATGTTGCCCAGCACCATGGGTCCCACAGGGATCGCGGGAACGTGCGCGATGTGCCACAGCCAGTGCGTGCTTGAGACCGTCGGGAAAAAGACGCCGAGAAACTTACCAAAGGCCACGCAAACGGCAGCGATCGTACCAGTCTGGATGACAAGAAAGAGCGTCCAGCCGTAAAGAAAACCCCACAGCGGCCCAAGCGATTCGCGCAGGTAGACGTACTGGCCGCCCGCTTTCGGCATCATGGCGGCGAGTTCGCCGTAGCTGAGCGCGCAAATCAAGGTCATGGTTCCCGTCACGACCCATGCCGCCAGAAAGAGCGCCGGAGAATCCGTGAGCCGCGCAATATCGCAGTCGACGATAAAAATGCCGCTGCCGATCATCGAGCCGACCACCAGCGTGGTCGCGCTGAACAGCCCGAGGCTCTGCACCATCTGCGTGCCCACGCCGGATGGAGATGAGATGCGTGGCGTTTCTGGTTTCGTCATTCGAGTATGCCTGCCCGTGTGGAACTGCGATCTAGTGCCTTGCCCTGCTCGTGATCATCCCAGGAGTCATTCCCCTCCATCAAACAGGGTCACCGCCGGTTTCGACAAGTGATTTTGGAAGCTCGCCGGGAACTTCGACCCAAGGGTGCAAATAGAACCGGAATCGCATGGCAGTGCGCCGATTCTATTCCCCGCCGAGAAATCGTATACTCGTCTCGCTTGTCCAATCGCAACAACAGCAATCCCAAGACGGGACAACCAGGGAGCTCTATGAAGATTCCAATAGCAGGTTTGGCGGCGGCAGCGCTGTGTTTTGCCAGCGCGGCGCGAATTCCAGCTCAACAAACGGCGGCGCCGGACAAGATTGTGGCAACGATTGACGCCACGCAAACCGGTGTGCCCGTCTCTCCATACGAGTACGGCATGTTCATCGAGCACATCGGCAGCACCATGTACAGCAGTCTTTGGGCCGAGATGCTCGACGATCGCAAATTCTACTTCCCGATTACCTCGCGGGAGCCTGCGCCGCCAACCCAGCCGCAGCGCAATCCGATGCGCATGCAGCTCCGCAAGTGGCGTCCCGTCGGCCCTGACGATGTTGTCGTGATGGATAAGGACAATCCCTTCGTCGGCGACCAGAGCCCGCGCATTGAGCTCGACGCCTCAACTCCGCATGGAATCCGGCAGGCGGGCCTTGCCCTTGTCAGAGGGAAAAGGTATACCGGTCGCATCTATCTCCGCGGAACTCCCGGGGCCAGGGTGAAGGTCGCGCTCGTCTGGGGCAGCGGACCGAACGATCGCCAGATCCGGACGATCTTCTTTGCGGCGCTGACCCGCGAGTACGAAAAGTTTCCTCTTGCCTTCACTGCGGGAGCTGACACCGCCGACGCCGCGCTCGAGATCACGGGGACCGGCGCTGGCAACTTTCACATCGGCACGCTTTCGCTTATGCCTGCCGACAATATCGAAGGCTTCCGTGCCGACACCATTCCGATCATCCGCCAGATCAAGTCGGGCTTCTGGCGTTATGGCGGCAACTACACTTCGAACCTCATCTGGTATCACACCATCGGCGATCGCGATAAGCGCCCTCCGGATTGGGACCACGCCTGGAACGCCATGCAGACCAACGATCTCGGCATGGACGAATTCATGACGCTGTGCAAGCTGATTGGCGTCGAGCCCTACATCAGCGTCAACGCCGGCCTCGGCGACTCGCATTCCGCCGCCCAGCAAGTGGAATACATGAACGGATCGGTCAACACCTTCATGGGCGCCCAGCGCGCGAAAAACGGCCATCCCGAGCCGTACCGCGTCAAGTTCTGGAACATTGGCAACGAGCCATGGGGATCATGGCAGATTGGCCGCACCGATCTCAAGTACTTCATGATCAAGCACAATGAATTCGCAAAGGCCATGCGTGCCGTGGATCCCTCCATCACCCTGATCGCCTCGGGCCTGATGCTCGAGGACTGGTACCTGACGGGCGAAAACCGCGCCAAGTACGCCGGCAACCTTGGGCCGCTCTACGGATCGGACGTCGACTGGACGGGCGGCTTCCTCAAAGACTGCTGGGGTAATTTCGACGGCATCTCACAGCACTGGTATGGGCAGCCAGGGCGCCATCTCGACATCGATCATGTACGCAATCTCCCGCTCGACGCGCCCACGGACGATGGTTACGTCAAGGTCGATCAAACGCTGCTCCAATTCGCGCGCTACCCTGCCGATCTTGTCCATGGCGAAGCTGAAGAGTGGCAAGGCTATCAGCAACGGTTCCCTGCTATGGTCGGCAAAAACATCTTTCTCTCCATCGACGAGTACGCTTATTTCGGTGGAGGCTTTGGTCGCCCCACGACTCTCAAGCAGTCGCTTGCCTACGGCATGATCTTCAACGAGATGCTGCGGCACACCGACATTCTCACCATGGCTGCGCACACCACCGGCGTCTCCACCATCGACTTCAATCGCACCTCGGCCACAATGAACACGCTCGGGCTCACCTTCAAGCTGTATGCCAATCAATTCGTCGGCGCCATCCCGGTCGCGCTTTCCGGAAATTCGCCGCAACCGGCTCCGAGGTTCCCTCCCGGCGGCGATCAACCGAAGACCAGCTCCGGCAGCCCGACCTATCCGCTCGACATGTTTGCCGCGCTCTCTCCCGACAAAAAGTTCCTCATCCTTTCAGTAGTCAACGCGACGGAGTCCGAGCAGAAGTTCGACCTGAACGTGAGTGGCACGCGCATTGCAGGGCCATCGACGCTCTGGCAGTTAACCGGCAACACGTTGGACGCCACCGATCGCGTCGGCCAGCCGCCGCAGGTCGAAATAAGGGAGATCTCCATCGCCAACGCGCCGGAAACGATCTCGGTCGCCCCCATCAGCGTGAATATCTATCGCTTCCCGGTGGCCCTGGCAGCACAGTGAGGTCGGGCTCCTTCGCGGCGCCTGCGCGATTGACCCGCGCGATTCATTTGATCGTGCCTGAAGGGGACTTGAACTTGAGCCGTCTGGAACTTGAGCCATCTGGCGGGTGCCTAACCTTCCAGATCCCAAAGCAAGTGCCGGCCACGAGCAGACCCACGAATACGCAAAGCAACGGAGTCGACCATTTCTGGAGCTTCGCCGACCATCGCCGAACGGCGTGACGTCAGTAGATAACGCCGAGCCAGGAGAGGAGAGAGTAACGCAAGGTGTGAGCCGCGCCGTAGACAACGAGAAAGCGGCGGCGCGAGACACCCAGCGCGCCATGGATTATGGTTTTTGAGTCGCCGCGGCAGTGACCTGGACGGGCCGGTCGGCATCGGTTGTGGATGAGCTAGCCGCGGGTGCCGTCTTGTCGGCCGGTATCTCTGTTCCTGCTGGATAGATCAGAATCTGGATCGCGCCCCAATCTGCTTCAAGGTTCGCGCCTGCCTGTTTGCCTTGGCCCATGATCTTGAGCTGGCTGTCGTCAAATCCAAAGTTCTCTACCAGATACTCGCGGATGACCATCGCCCGGGCTTCGGTTAGAACGAGATCCTTCTGGGTATCGCCATCCATGCCAGTGGAGACCACGACGACTGCAACTCCGAATTGAGTCTGCGCCAGGAAGTCGCCGGCATTTTTGAGAGCCTTCTGATTCTTCATCTTTGCCGAATCGTGGTCATCAAAAATCTGTTTGCCTGCATATGTGAATGTTTTTTCAGGAACGGTTTGCGGAAGTTCCGCGATCTTGTTGGCGGCCAAATCTGTGGAATCTTCGTATCCACGCTTCTTGAAATATCCGCTAAGGAGGAAATTATGTTTCAAGGCTTCCATATTCTCCTGGAAGTCCGTAATGCCGGTCTGTGCCTGCAGCATCGTGTCATGGAGGGTGGCCGTCGTCTGTTCCAGGTTTTCATAGACTTGCTTGTCGTTTACCAGGGCTCCTACGGTTCCCTGTCCCGAATCGATCTTGGCGCTTACTGAGTTCAGATGGGCAGTAGCCAAAGTTGTGTTCAGGATCGCCTGCTGGCTGCTATCCAGGATCGCGTTCGTCTTTGCAAGCATCTGTCCCAATTCCAGCGGCGGCACACTCTGGATGGTCTGGCCATCCTTCACCTCGGCTTGTCCGGCAGATCCAAACGAAATCGCAACATATTGATTGCCCAGCATCCCCTCGGTTTCGATCGAAGCCACAGAATCCTGCTTGATAATCGCGTGTGTCGATCTGGCGAGTTCCATGATGACTGTGACCTTCTCTCCAGGCTTCTTCGGCAACTCGATTCCGGTCACCGTCCCGCTATGCACTCCACCGACTTGCACGTCGGCGCCGTCAGCCAGTCCGGCCACATTTTCGAACTGCGCCTTCAAGTTGTATGTGGAACTAAACAGGTACTCCTTGCTCCCGATGATGAAGACCCCGGCCGCCAGAACTACCAGCGTCGCAACGATAAACGCACCCAACCTCGCCACTCTCGACATACTTCCTCCTACGATTGCTTCAGAAACTCCATCACAAAGCCGATATCGCTTTGTTGAAGGTCTTCAAACGTGCCCTCGATCGCTACGTCGCCCTCATTCAGCAGGGCGAGACGGCCGGCAATTGTCCTGGCGCTATGCAGATCGTGCGTCACAACAATGGAAGCCATCCGGCGCTCTTTCTGGAGCTTGAGAATCAACTCGTTGATTTCGGCGGAGCTGATGGGGTCAAGGCCGGCTGTCGGTTCATCGAGCAGCAGAATCTCCGGCTCCAGGGCCAGCGCACGCGCCAGGCCCACGCGCTTCTGCATTCCGCCTGAGATATCGGACGGCATCTTATCGATGTCGCTGTCCAGACCGACTTCGGCTAGTAACTGCCTTACGCGATCGGCTCGCTCGGATTTAGACATGTCCCTGCGATGGTGTTCCAGCGGAAAGACCACGTTCTCCTGGACGGTGAGCGAATCGTAAAGCGCTGCCTGCTGAAACAGGAAACCCATCTTCTTTCTGATTTCTCCCATGCGGTCAAGGGCCAGGCCGGCGATCGCCTGCCCATGGATGCGAATAGCTCCAGAGTCGGGCCTGTCAAGGCCAATGATGAGTCTCAGCAGCACGCTCTTCCCGGTACCACTGCGCCCGAGCACTGCCAGAGTCTCTCCACGGTTCACGCTCAAACTGATCCCGTTGAGAACCTTGTAGCTGTCGAATGACTTGTACACGTTCTCGACGGCAACGACAGGCGCAAGACTGTCTTGCTCGTGTTCCGCTTGCTTCGTCGCAATGTCGTAAGTTGTGGCCATATTTGTTTCGCGTGCGTCAAACAACGGTTAAGAAAAGAAGACGAGGATGAATTTCACCAGGATGACATCTGCCAGGATAAGGAAGAGCGAGGCCAGCACTACCGAGTTGGTCGCTGCTCGGCCCACACCGGCAGCTCCTCCGCGCGTGCGCATTCCCTGGAAGCAAGCGATGAGCCCGATGATCAGGCCGTAGACACTGGTCTTGAATGTCTGCGGCAGGAATGCGCTGAAAGTGGCGCCATTGAAACCGTTTGTAATGAATTGATGGAATGAGAGCGGCTCAACCATGGCCTGTGCAAACCAGCCAGTCATCAATGCGCATGCGTCTGTGGCGACCGTCAGCAGCGGCAGCATCAGGATGCAGGCCAGAATTCGTGGCGCGGCCAGCAGCCTGTACGGGTTGATAGCGGAGGCCTCGATGGCGTCGATTTGCTCGGTCACCTTCATCGATGCCAGTTCCGCGCCCATTCCTGCGCCGACTCGCCCGCTTACGACCAGGCCGGTAACGACCGGTCCCATCACCTGAATTACGGAGTAAACAAGGGTGGCAGGAAACATCGATTTGGCGCCGAAACGACTGAGACTGTAGCGCGCTTCGAGCGAGAGGATAACGCCGATTGCGGCGCCTGCCATAGCCACCAACGGCAGAGACTTCGAACCAACTTCGTCAAGCTGCCGAATCAGCTCGCGCCATTCATATGGCGGAGTCACTGCGGCCCGCAAGACCTGCCAGGAAAAGATGCCCAGGCTGCCGAACCACTCGAAGAATCCGTTGAACAGCTTCGTCGCATAACCTGCAACGGCAGACGGATGTTCCGGCCGCCGTACCGGAAGCGGAGCGTTCAGGCTCGCCACTGCTGGAAATCCGCGGTCGCTCATTGGTTCGGACCTTGAATTGGCGAGCCATGCGCACTGTTGAGGTGCAAACGTGAAATCAAGGCGTGGGGTCCGCTATAGAAGAACTCAAGGGCAACGTTGCCGCCCATATATGCCAGCAGGCTGTAGTTACCCATCCGAAACGCATCCTTTGCGCCGAAGCGGTTCGGATACCACCCGTAAACCGCGGCCATGGAACCCGCATAGGGCGCGGCAAGGGCGGAGAAAGAGAAGACGCGATGACCCTCTTCGCCGCGGCGTCCGGTCAACGTGGAAATCACTGCGTGGCGCAACCTCGGAAAAGGGCCGATGCATTCGCAGCGGTAGTACAACGTATCTTCCCTGAATGCTTCCGCCAATCCATAACGCGTCGTTGTTCCGATTGCTGCGATCCCAAAGTCGGACCCAAACCGCTTGCCAAAACCGTTCACCCCCTGGCCCCACTCCGGTGGTGCATTGCTCCACTGATTGATTCCTGCCGCGACTCCGGCTCCGACAATTGGATACGGTCCGAATGTGTCGAAGGCGTAGTTGCTGATCTTTGTTCTTTCAGTCGGCCGGGAATAGGTCAGGTCGATTATCCCCGGAGCCGTGATTCCTGAAGTTGTGGAAGAATCTCCAGACGAGAGGATTGATTGCGACTTCGCCAGCACCGGCATTGCGGCCAAGGATGCAGTGACCAACACCAGAAGCGTCGCCCGGTGCATGATCGTGTCGGCCGGTTTCTCGCTCGATTTGTCAGCACGCGATTTCACTAAGCCTGCCCTGCGAGCCAATGAGAAATGCGACTCCGAACCCCATTTGGATAACCGCATCATCGCTCCTTTGGTTTGCATCGCCCATTTCAGGCACGTCTTGCGCCACCGGCGAACATCCGCGTCGCGTAGCTACACCCGTAGAGATCGTCGCAGAGTCGAGACCCACAGGAATGGTCACATTTGCTCGGAATCGCAACTTGTCTGCATCTGGAAGGACCGCTCACGCCAATCGAGGCAAAACTCACTCGGTCGGAGTATCTAATCTACCGATCCCGTGTGTAAAACAGTACACTTTTGTCCTGTAGATCAGAGGACAATTCAAGAAACCAGTTATTTTCACGGTTCACTGAGGTGCCTCTCATGTCTGAAGTCCATGCAATCCCTTCCATCCCGACAAAGATATTGTTGCCCATCGACTTTAGCCCCTCTTCGAAGGCGGCTTTGAACATGGCTGCTGATCTCGCGAAGCACTTTCACGCAGGACTCCATCTTGTGAACGTAATCCCGATGTTTCCCCCCACGACACTTCCCGACCTGGTTCCCGAGGCAGAGTTTATCCAGGAGGCGAGAGCATTCTCGGAGCAGCATCTTGCGAAATGCCATGCCGCTCTGGCGGCCAGGGGAGTGAAGTCAACTTCCAGTGTCGAAGTCGGAAATGACATCGCCGGGAACATTATGGAAGTGGTGGAGCGCGAGCATGTCGACATGGTGGTCATCTCCACGCACGGCATCTCTGGCTGGCATCCACTGGTCTTTGGGTCGATTGCCGAAAAGGTAGTTAAGCTCGTGCAATGTCCCCTCCTGCTTCTGCGCTCAGCCAAGCCTGACGCCACCGCGAAGACGCGATCGGAGCACTCTGGGGAGTGGTGGTAGAGAAACTGCGGAACCTGTCTCGCAACACTCAACTGTGCCCGGCTCTCCGTGCATTTCCAGAAGTGAGCAGTATTGAACAGACGGCCGCTTTCAATCCGGGCGATGATGGACAGAGATTGATCGTAATTGCGGTCATCACGGCACGGACTGTCCCCATTTTGTGCAAGTGCCCAGGGATTGACTCGTTCCTGCGTTGGCGGCGCCAGGTCGCAAAGAGAGACGGACCCGTATTCCCTCAAGCACCGCGTTCGCGGACTTTGATCCATTTGCCACAAACGCTAAGCCCGGTACGAAGCGACGATGCTTTCCTGGGCACGAATCGTCCAGCCGAAGAACCGGCACAAATCGAGGCAACATTTTGAAGAGCGATCAGAGCAATACATTCGATTCCGCAGCCTTTCTCGCAAACGCCGGGCTTGGCAGATCCATCATCGAGTTTCAGCCCAAGGAGACCTTTTTCTGCCAGGGAGATACAGCGGACTCTGTGTTTTATCTGCAAAAAGGTCGTGCAAGGGTCACCGTCGTCTCGCAGGCAGGAAAAGAAGCCACAATCACGCTTCTATCCTCCGGTGAATTTGTCGGAGAGGAGTCGCTCGCGGCGATCACCGGCCTGCATATGGCCACCGCAACGGCAGTGAACACCTGTACAGCGCTTAAGATCAGTAGAAGCGAAATGATTCGAGTGATGCACGACGAACCCGCATTCGCTGATCTGTTTCTCAAGTTCCTTCTGACCCGCAGCATGCGAACCCAAGCCGACCTTGTCGACCAACTCTTCAACTCCAGCGAAAAGCGTTTGGCGCGGATTCTCCTCCTGATGGCGGAATTCGGCAAGCCTGGCGAACCGGAAACCTTCATTCCTGCGATTACTCAAGAAACGCTGGCGGATATGATCGGCACCACCCGCTCCCGTGTGAGCTTCTTTATGAATCGCTTTCGCAAGCTCGGGTTTGTCAGCTACAACGGCCGCATCCAGGTACATAGGTCGCTCCTGAATGTGGTTCTGCTCGATCAACTGCCTGACCACAACGCACAAAAACCCGAGATTCTTCCCATATCGTGAGCTACTTTAGCTCGAGGCTTCAGCCCGTAGATTCATCGCATGGAGTGGGTCAAGCTGGACCTGTTTCGAAAGGGCGCTGCGCAACACTACGCCGAAATGCTTCCTTCGTTATTCCATCCGCATCACGGCACGGTCTCCATCAATGCGCGGCGGGCGCGCCCGGTCCAGCGTTGGCGAAAGCCACTGGGTCGCTCGGATCTCCGGTTTTTCCAGAAGCTGCAACGTAGGCGATGCGGTACCGTACTTGCGTATTGCCCGCGGGCGGGTAGTCGCTTGCCGCCGTTCCGTCGATGGGGCCTGCGATGCGAATCCAGCCGGCCGTGGGAGCGTCTTGGCGCTCGATAACAACACTTAGGCCTTCCGGGGCCTTTGCGAACTGAAGGTTGACGCTCGGCGATGGCTGGCTCACCACTTTGATCACCGGCACTGCGGGCTTGGGTATGGTGGCCGACCCGACGCGAACGATGACGGGATCAGTGACATCGCTGCGGTTTCCTGCGGCGTCAACCGCAACCAGACGATAGAAGTAAGTACTGCCGGCACTGACGTAGAGATCCTGATATTCGCGCGCGCTGCCTGCCAACGGATCGCCGAGCACGACGCCTTGGTCGGCGGCGTTGCCTGAGCGCAGGACTAGAAACTGCGCCGTGCGTTCCTCGGGCATGGCCGCAGCAAACGTCAACACCACGTTGCCGCCCGCGCCGGATGCGCTTGTGATGGTGGGCTCGCCGGGCAACGAACGATCCGCCAGAGTCACTTCGACCGCATTGCTCGGCGGACCTTCGGCATTGTCGAGCGCAACGGCGAGAACGCGGTACTCGAGCGTGGCTCCGGATGCAGCGCCGATATAGTCGTCGTACAGTGGTTCGGGAACGGCGCCTGAGTTCAGGCGAACCCAGTTGGTCGTCCCGGCCGCGCCCGTTTCAGAAGACGATGCGGCGCTGCGCTCCACAAAATAACCTGCCACTGGAAAGCTGACGGGCGTCCAGGTAAGCCGTACGCGGGTCTGACCCGCATCGGCGGCAAGACCGCTGACAGCAGGGGGCGCGCCGGGATTCGTGGGGATGGCGCTGGCGGCGAATGACGGCGGCCCGAGATCGCCGCGTGGGCCAACGGCGCGCACGCGATAGTAGTAGGATGTCCCGCCGCGCAGGTTATCGTCCTCGTACTGGCCCGTACCCGGTGGCAGCGCCTGGGTCATCAGCGTCTCCCAGGGTCCGTTCGGCATGAACGATCGCTCGACCACATAGCCGGCGAGATTGGGCTTCTGCCCGGCGGTCCAGGTCACCACAATCTTTCCCGTCGATCCCGCCGCTTGCACCACTGCCGGTGGCGCGAGCGCGCGAAAGTCCGGGAAGAAGATACGAATCGATGAAGGCTGACTCCGGCGGCCGAAGGCGTCCACGGTGTAGATCTTGTAGACCAAGGCTGTGTTAGGTGGCGCGCTGCGGTCCACAACCAACGAGAGCTTCGGATTCCATTGCGTGCCGACAACAAACGGCTTCACGCTGATGGAGCTTCCATTCCGCTCAACCACGCACGAAATTGCGGGCAACGCACGATTCTCGGCGGGCGGATTCCAGGAAAGGGAGACGCCGTTCTCATCCACCTTGGCCTGCACTCCATCGGGCGAAGGAGGCAGCGCCGTGGCCTGCGATGCATCCACTGGCTGCGAGACGAGCTTGAGGCCAGTGGGGCTGCCTTGGGCGTCAAGGCCCTGGAGGGTGTAGGCGCGCGCACCGGGCGACACGTTGGCGAGGGTTGCATAGAGGCCTAGCCCACGGGCGAAATCGGGATCGCTGAAGGCGCGCAGCCCGAGCAAGTTGATAAAGTTCTGCTGCTGCTTCTCGTTGGCCTGCGGCTTGCCGAGCACATCGGGCAACCGCTTGATGGTGTCGGCGTCTTCAATCGGCAGCGCGGCTAGCGCCGATGCGTCGCCCATGGAAACGCGCGGAATCAGTGTGTTTCCCGAAGTGTCGGAGACGCTCCAGCCGCCCGCCGGCCATTGCGACGCTGGAGGAAACCACAACAACTGAATGTTCCCCCGCCCATCCGAGACAGCAAAGGCAGCGCCGCCGTTCTCCTGCGCTGTGCAGATCAAGGGCGCAAACAGCAGCAGAGTGCCGATGGCGGCGAGTTTGCCGATAACTTTCTTCATAGATGCACCGAAAACGAAACGCTGCCCAAAGGCCAGGGCAGGCCAAGCGAAGCGCTCGCATTAATATCGAGCGGCAGGGCCTCAGCGTGGATCTGCGCGCTCACCCAATCGGAAACACAAACACCCGACACGCACACGCCCGCGCTTGCATTGGCCGAAAAGTCTCCGGAGATGTGCGGCTGTGGCGTGATCGTGAGGCCCGCGTCGACATCGCCCTTCACATAAGCCGACGCCACCGAGTTATCGCCCACTTCGAGATCGATGCTGACTCCGCCTCCCAGGGAGAGTCCTTGGTCCGACAGCATCAAGTACATGTCGGCATTGGAGACGAGGAGGTGACCCTGAATCCGCGGGCCTTCTTTTTTCCCGGCGTCGATGTGCCATGGACCATTGCCGAAGTGAATATCGACCGCAGCATTGTTGGCGCTATCGCCAAGACTCAGCGACGCCAACCCGTCCATAAACGACAATTGGCCCCACAAGCGCCCATCGAAATTTCCGCCCGCGTATTGGAAATATCCTTGGAAATCTCCGTTGCCGTTATCGGCCAGCTTCAGCAACCAGGCGTGGAAGTCCATGCGTGCGCCTGCATCCTGGCCACTGGCCTTGATGGTGAGATCGCCATCGAGCGTGTAGGTGAAATGATCGGGCATGCCCACCCGCATGCCTGCGTAAAAGAGGAACGAGTTGTCGTAGACGGGGCTGGCTGCGTTCAGGTCGCCCGTGTCGGTGAATGCATTGATGGGGAAGTTATGACCCATGCCCCCGGAGATTGAATAGAGATTCATCACCGGAACAGGAACATCAACAATCGGAATTCCCGTGTCACCGAGACTGATGATGGCGCGTGTCAACCAGTAGTCGTGGCCGTTGCCGTATCCGAGCCGGAACTGCGCCGTAACCGGCGGCCCACCAAGCTCGCTCAAATCCACCGTCCCGGAGTACTCGGTTGTGCCTCCACCGTTGTAAACCGGGTGCACCTTGGCATCGGAACTCGGCTGCCCCGACGGATACGGCACGTCAACCGTGAACGGAGAATTTGTCGGGCCTTGCTGGGTGATGTTGGTGCCCGACTCGTCCAGCTCGTAATTCACCTGCATCGGCGCGGCCGCCATCACTTCAGACAAGTGAACGTGCGTGCTGAACTGCGCGGTGAAGATCTGACTGCCACTGATCGGTACTGTGATGTGGGCGGAGACCAGATCGACGGGCGTGGGGCCGAGCTTGGCGCTGCCGCCCAGCGGAACGTCGATCGAACTTGCGTTGTTCGCGAGATAGGCGCGGCCATCCATGCCGAAGATGAACGGTGTAAGCGGAATCGTAGTGAAGCCCTTGCCTTCGGCGTTGAAGGTGTAGGTCGTGGAGGTCTGCACGGCCCAGCCGTGGCCCTGCACCTGGGTGAAGACAAGATTCTTCGCTGTGAAGGAGACGTTGCCGTACGTCTTAGTGACCGGGGCAGTGGTTGTGGGGAAGGTGATCGAGGCCTGCTGGCCGCCGCCCGACTGCAGATGTGCGTCGCCCTGAATGTGCGTGTCGAGCCACGGAACGTAGATGTCCATGCCGTAGTAAGTGGCAGTCAAGTCGCCCTGCCCGGGCGCGGCAGTGGCAACGAGTTTTTGGAAGTCGACTGTGCCGTCTTCGTAATTTGAATGGAACTGGCCGGTGGTGAGACTGCCGCAGAGCCCGCCGCCGATCACGCCCCAATCGGTGACGGTGGGCGAGAGCGCGGACGCCGACACAAGACCCATCGTGTACGGAACGACCGTAAGTGTCGGAAAACGAACGCCCACCCAGTCGCTTCCGCTCAAGCCGCCACAGAGCGGGCCTGCGGCGTCGCCGCCATTGTGGCTCAGGTCGATGCGCACGTTGTTTGACTGCATCTGGAACGCGCTCCAGCCGATGATCGTCGAAGGCAGCGTCAAGCCGTCCTTCATCCAGTCGCCATTCGCATGCAGCTCTGATGTCAGTCCGTTCCATGTTTGCGGCTTCTCTACTCCAGGCAGCCGCAGCGTGTCGTCACTCAGCGTCAGGCTGAGTGTCGCGTCCACTTCGCCTTGCGCAGCGCCACCTTGGGACGATGTGTGGCCCTGGATGCGATCAACGGTGCCTGTCACTCCCGGGACGCTGGCGTGAAGCGTGATGCCAGGCGAAACGTCAATGGTTCCTGAGGCGACCGTCTGGCCGTCGGGAACGTTCCAGTTGGTGAAGCTGATGGGGATCGGTTGATAAATGTCGTAACCGCCGCTCGACTGATTAGCGAGATGAATGATGAGATTGCCATTCCCGCTGTATTCTGTGCCTTGCTCCGTGACATGGCCCTGAATATCCTCCACCTCGAAGGCTCCGCCACTCGTCACCGGGAACAGGAACTTGCAAGGCTTGGTGGGGTCTGACGCAACCACTTCGTAGTGGCTCACGCTCGACTCCACGTGCGAGTCTGGCGGGGGTTTCGCCGCGGTGAGTGAGACAACGTGCTGCAAGGCGTCATTGACGTACTGCACGGCTCCCAGCCCGGTGACGCTGTGGTTCGAACTCGAGAGAATGCCAACTTTCAGTGGAGGAAGATTGCTTCCCGCCGGAGGCGAAAGCGAGTTCAGGAGCGATTGCGCCTGTGCGCCGGCATCCGCATCGATACTCTTGCTGCTGTCTCCCGCAATCTTGCCCACCGCCTCGCGGACTCCAAGCGGCAGATTAGGCAGGGCCGGATCGGGCACGATGTTGGCTTCCACCATCACCGCATGCATGCCCTCATCTTTGGTCGTCAGCGGCGATGGCGTATCGAACGGCTTGCTCTGTGAAACGACAATCGGCGGCTCGAGCACAATTGTGAGCTTCCCGCCTGTCTCGACCGCCTGCGGATGGGCGATAAGCTTCCGTTGCGTTGACGGGCCCAGCGCAAATGTCTGCTGCATGGTTGCGCCATCGACATGCCACGTCACTTGGACTTCGCCGCGCCCATAGTAGCCAATTTGCGACTGCGCCACCGCTGCGTCGTCGCAGGTACTGCATGTGGCATCGGCGGTCACGTTGCTGCCGCCGGCGCGCATCGGCTCAAGGGTCAACTTGGGCTGTCCCGAAGTAGGCGCCTGCGCGGGCTTCGCCTCAAGGGTGGGCATGTGAACAGGCGCCGGCGTCGCAGGCCCGGGCGCAGACTGATTCCCCAGATCGGCGACTGCGCCTGGCGCAAGGTGGACGGGCAACTTGGATGGCCCGTTGTCGTGGCCGGGATAATCCGGGTCAGCAATGGATTTCAGATGCAATGGCCCATCGGCGGCCAGATCCTCAGGATAAGTGAGCGTCTCTTTTGAACAGAAAACCATGTACGCGCGCGATGCGATCGCCGAGAGATCGGGTCCTGCCGGCGCGCTGTTGCCTGATCCCTGAGATGAGCCGCCCTTCGGCGCAACCGGCATCGCTCCCTGTGACAGAACCGACTGGAATGCGTTACCCACCGAGTTTTGTTGCGTGGCATTTCCGCCAGACATCACCAGCTTGCCCAGCGTTGCCACCTGAAGGAACGGCGAATTGGCAGGCCCATCCACGCTTGCCGACAAGAGAGACGCGTTGATATGTTGCGCGTCCGCTTCTGAAAGCTGAAACACGCGGATCGTAAATGTGCCGGGATTATTGTATGGATGGAAGTACACTCCCTCGGCTTGCAGCTTGGAACCGGACGTGGTGTTCGGCGCAGGCAGCGTCAAACCCTCGTCGCGGTTCCAGTTCGTCATGTTCGGATCCGTAGGCGCCGGAGAGAGCGATTCGATCTTCCCATCGCCCCAATCGACGAAGACGTTGTCCATCGCCAGTTGTCCGACTTGCCCAACGACCTGACCGGATTTCTTGGAACCCGGCACGTAGATCAAATTGGGATTGGCTGCGTAGGGCGAGTTGGTGAGATCGAAGTTGCCGGTCACCGCGATACGATCGCCGACATAGTTGTTCGGATCGTTTCCGACATCATCGATGTCCACCGCCGCCAGCCCATTGCCAAAACCGCTCGCCGGACAGGACATTCCCGTAGGAGCGGCGGGCCGGTCGAGCGGCCAGCGATCCGAAACTTCCACTTCGATATCGGTTGTTTGCGGCTGGGTCGGCTGCTGGTTCGCTTGCGTAGCCAGATTCTGGCTGTTCACCATATAGTTCGGCGCGGTCGATTGCGTGCTGCTCGATTTCGTCGGCGGATTGGCAGCTTGCGGCGCAACGCCGCTGGTGTTGTAGGTGTGATACCCAACCACCTCCCATTGCAGATCGCCCTCGGCCAGTTGCGGGCTGGAGCTTGATGGCGCAGGGGGTCGATAAATCATGACGCCATTGACGACCGTGGGAGTCGGGGGACTGTGCGACGAATAATGGAAGCCAGCAGGGGCCATCTTGAATTTCGACGGCTCCAGCGCCGAAGCAAGAAACGCCGCGTCCGGATCGAAATAGTTCGGAACCTTCATCAGCGTGGTCTGATTGCCGCCCATTGCCAGAATCGAGATGCCATTGATGCGCTCTGAAGCGAGCAGCGTGACGCCGTCCTTTAAGTAAATGTTGAGCACGTAGTAGTCGGCGATGCCGGGGTTCTGCTCGTGCCATGAGAACTGAACGCTGTCATCGAGCACCGGTATCCCGTAGGAATGCTGGGTCTCGCCCTCGTATTGATCGCCCCATTTGGGCGTGTCGAGGACGATCTTGCCCATCGTAAACTTCTGCAACGTGATGGGCGTGATCTTGAGCGCCGGCGGCGGACCCTGGGTGACCGTCTGCGCAATCACGTCGAGCATGCGCGGGCCCGTGACCTGCTGATGTTCCGGCGTTTCGAGCGTAATGTCGCGCCCGCCTGGCAGGGCCGTTGCCAGCGCGCTGACCGTCACGTGAATCTCGGAGCTGTTCACGTACCGCGCCGGCCCTGCGGCAAAAACCGCTGCGGGAACTCCCGCGCCTACACTGAACGTCGCCAGGATGCCGGGAACGAAGTTGGTTCCTTCAATCGTGATGTCCACGTTCTGCGCACCCGCAGTGATTTGGCTCGGAACCAGCCGAAGAAACTGCATGGGAGCGGCTTGCGGATTTGGTACGCCCGGAGTCACAGTAAATGTATTCGGCGCCGGCGTGCGAAGGTTGCCGGATAGCAGTGTTACCGAGCGGGGGCCCAACGGCGCATTCGCGGCAATCGTGATCTGCGTCTGCACCTGGTTCGCATTCACCAGGTTGCTGTGCCCTATGGTCAACCCCGTCGAGGGGATCAGCTGAAGACTCTCATTCGCAACGAAGTTGGCGCCGGAGAGCGTAAGCACAGCCGTAGTTCCCTGTTTACCCGAAAGCGGCGACATCTCTTTGATCGCGGGTGCTGGCGCTCCGCAGGTCGCCGCAAAGGCGCCATTGGGGCAAGCCGGCGGTTGCTGCGCTGCCGCGACCACGTTGAATGGAGCTCCCGCGATGAGATCGTGATCGGCGTCCTGCAAGTCGACTCGGTAGCTGCCAATAGCCGCAGTTGCGGCGATCTGCACTTGGGCGACAATCTGCGTTGCCGAGACAACCGAAATACTGCTCACAGTCAATCCCTGCGAAGGAGTGAAGAGCACCTTGGGTTGCCGCGGAGTGAAATTCGATCCCGTAAACGTGAGGGTGACGGTCGTTCCCTGCGTTCCTTGCGTAGGACCGTACGACATCAGTGCAGGATTGCCATGTGGGGCAAGTTGCCCAACTGCGCGACTTGCCACCGCGATCGCAAAGGCGGCGAGCAACACGCGCGTCATCCACGTGGAGCACGGCCCCGTGCTTGGCCCCCGTTTCAAACTCGTATTGGCTCGCGCCACTTGCATGCATTCTTCTCAGAAATTCTTCTTGTGCCCCCACGCGAAGGTCCAGATTGCCACTAGCTGCGTTGAAGCCGTGTCGATGTGGTTCACGTTGTCGTGATTCTGGTTGTAACTGCCCTGTGCGGAGAGCGTGCTTGTCTTCAGCCAGCCGGGAAGCGTCCATGCCAGCCGCCCACCGTACTGGCCGCTGAGCGTGTTGCTGGTAAATGTGCCGCTCGCCAGCTGCGACTCGGCCTGCACCACGCTCAAAAGCGGTGAAATCTGAAGTCCCGGCGCCTTCCAAGTCAGCGAAGGTTGCACGTACACGGTAATGTTGCGCGTGTCGCCAATGGCTACGGGATCCGCGGCAACCCAACTGAGGTTGACCTGCGTATTGCACTGGAAAAAGCCCTTTGTAACCAGATTCGCACCTGCGGAAATCGACGAAGTAATCGCCCCGGCGCTGGGCTGAATGTTGTTTCTGAGCCAGTCTCGCGTGCCTCCCACATTGAGGGAGACCATGCCCACCTGGCGGCTCACCGTGATGTTGCCGGAAACGTCGCGCTGGTCGGCGCTTCCGTTTTGCGACGGCGGTTGGCCCTGCAGCGCCAGCGGAACATTGCCTGTCTTGGTGATCGATTGCGTCGAGCTGACGCTAAGGTTGGTCTTCGCGCCGAGCGGCTTTGACCAGGTTTCCGTCGCCGTGTTCAGGTCGAGTTCGACGGCTGTGGCTGACTGTATGTTGTTTTGCAGAAAGCTATAGGTGACCGCAAATGTCCCGGCCTTTGTGAACGCGCTTGCCGAAGCATCCACTCCGCGCAGATCGGGATTGCTCGATTGCGTCAGGCTGGGATTGGCGGGGTTGCCGAAGTTCGCGCTGAGATCGCGGAAATCCGCGCTTAGCGCAACCTTGCCTGCGGTCCCGGAGAGGCCAGTCCTCCACGCACGGCCGAATAGCGTTTTCACTGTCGGGTCGGAGAGATTCGCATCATCGTAGCTCCACGCATATTCCGATTGCCACTGCCAGTTCTTGGGGAGATGGAACGTAAGCAAGCCGCCGTAGACATCCCCGCGTGAAGCTTGCGCGACCGGGTTGGGCACGACAATCGGATTGCCCTGCGAGTCATACTCTACGATGGTCGGGGCGCCAATATCGCGCGCGCTCAGCCACATCAGGCGGAACTCCGCCCACTTCGGGAATGGCGCCTGCCAGCTCGCGCCCAACAGACGTTGATGAAACGAGATCCCCGCGCCGCCGCCCAGCGCCTCGTCGTTGGTGTTGGTATAGAAGCCGAGCTTACCGCCCGGTGTAGTGAGCGTAGCTTCCACTCCCTGGCGCGGCGTTGCCGCGGTCACGAACTGCGCGTCGGTATAAAGAACCGGCGAAACGATGCCGAAGCGCACGCCCAAGCCCCAGTGTTCACCCTTGCGCTCGAACTGTGCAATGTAGTCATTCACGCGCCCCACGCTGGAGCGCAGAGCCGCGGGGTTCAGCACTGAGTCGAGCAAACCGCTTCCGTTCACCGCCGGCTGCCACGGACTGCCTTGGAAAATCATGCGATCCGAGAGCGTCAGATCGTTCGAGTCCGGCGGGTTGGAGCCCGAGGCCCATTGCGTCGTAGAACCGATTTGCATGTCGATTTCGCCGCCGAATTTCTGCTTTGGCGGTGCGGGCTTCGCCGGTGCGGGTACACGTGTGAACGAGGCTCCAAGCGCGGAAGATGAACTCGGGGCTGGCGCTGCCTCAGCATCGGTGCCCGGTTGGAAAGGCGTGGGGCTCGGCGTTGCAGGCGCCGCCGTCGGCGCAGATACGGTGAATTTCCATCCCGACGCCTCGTTACCCACCGTCAGGCTTACGTCGTGCTCACCATTGGCGAGCGGGAGCTGCGGCGTATACGCTACCTGCGTTTGGGTCACTTGCGCCAGCGATGTAATGTCGATGTCGTCCATCGCGAGGCTAACGTCCGCGGGATTCACCGGCGCCTGAAATTGAACGCTGATCGCCGGCTCGGTCTGGCTCACGCTGCTATTCGGCGTCGGCGCTTCTTTGGTGATCTGCGACGAGAGATCAAAGTATCCGTGCCTGCGTAGCGTCGTCAGCGAAACGAATTCGACATTCAAGTTTCTGTTGGGTTGCCTCATCCGCGCCGACGGAGGCCCGGGAACACGCGGCGCAACAAATCGCTGTTCCGGCCCGGAAAACAGAAAATCGCCCCAATGCGAATACACATCCACGCGCCAAAAATACGTTTGACCTGGAATGATGAGGCCTTCCACCGCGTGCAGATCGAGCGTTCCCTTGTCTGTCAAATAGCGCCGCAGAACCCTGTTGCCCTCAGCGTCGTTGCTCAAAGTGACCAGGTAGAAAGCGCCCGGGTTCGCGGGGTTCCAATCAAGCGACATGTGCCCGGCGGCCGATTGCGTCAAAACAGCGCTCACCGGGGCCAGGGCGCCTTGGGCGAGGTGCGCGATGGGCCGCATCGGCAGCGGTTTGCGCGTTGCACCGGCGCTGTCCACGGCACGAACCGTCCAGTAAAGATTGCCCTCAGGTTGCTGGCGCCAAACTTCAGCGGGGACCTGCCAGTGATTGTCGTCGGCGTTATGCCAATCCGAGATGGAAGAGAAAAATGGTTGTGTTGAGAATCCGACCTGGTAGCGCACTGCCCCCGGAACCGGCGCCCACAACAGGGCTGGCGGCTCGGAATCCGTGGACGCTGCCCCATACACCGGCGCCAGAAGCTCTTCAAGTTGCCATCCCGCAGGATTCACGACGACCGTTACCGGCCGCGTCGCGATTTGGCTCGGTTGCTGCATGCGCAGCTGAACGGTGTGTCCGCCCAGGAACCATGTGGGCAACGGCTGCCTCGTCCTGACAGTGACACTCTGCCCGGCAACCAGGTTCACGGCAAACTGTTCGACCACCCGGTTATCCCAGAGCCATTGGCCGATGATCGTGCCCGTTCCCGCGCCCGACATCACCGCCTCTGCATAAAGCTCGCCGCCGAGAGAAACCACTGTCCCGTCGCGCGGGTGAAGCAACGCGAGATTGAGCACCGACACTGGCGCGCCGATGGACGTGGACGAACTGATCTGCAATGGCTGCGTCGTGCCGCTGCCCGCGGCGGCAGGGCCAATCAGAGTTGCCGTGGAAGTTCCGTCGGCGTTCAGCACGTCGATCGCGCGCAGTCCCACGGTTGCGCCGGGACTCAGGCTGACGGTCGCGGTCATCAGAGTGGTTGAAATCCGATTCACGGTCAACACCGCAATGTCTGCCGCTTGCGTGTGGCCGCTGGAGTTGGCGAGGCTCGCAAGCTGCGGCGAGATGACCACCATGGCGCCGGGCCTGAAGTTTGCACCCTGCAGCGTGAGCTGCAATCGGCCTGCTCCCTGCACCGCCAAGCCGGGAGCCGCGCTGGTCAGCACCGGTGGCGCCCCGGCCGCCGCGGAGACGATCAGAGGAAATGGCGTCGACGTTCCTCCGGGCACAGTCAACGAAGGATTGAAGACAGTGATTTCGTCGGTACCCTGTGTAGCGATGTCCGAAACCAGAATCGACGCGGTCAATTGCGTGGCGCTCACCAATGCAGTGGTCCGGGCCGTTCCATTCAGCTGCACCACCGACCCAGCGAAGAATCCCGTGCCGTTCACTGTGAGCGTGAATCCAGGGCCGCCGGCCGTCACGCTCGACGGAACAATGGAAGTAATCGTCGGAACGCCCTGCCCATGCGCCGTCACGCCAGCGAGCATGGCCAGCAACACGGCTCCCGGCAACCACCCGGGACGCGCAACAGGGACACACTTCTGCTTTCGCTGCAAGTTGGGAGCCCGGAGGGTACGCACGTGTCTTCCTTTCATGAAGCCGGCGAGCCTTACCAGAGGGGAAGCTCTACACTTACCTGCGGTGGCAGGCAGGATAACTTGGGCATTTGATAGAAATCAAGCTAAAAATCGCATTGCTTATTTCGATTCTCGGTACTTCCGGTCAAAGCAGCTGCCTACGATTGCCCGCGCAAAGGCACGAGAGAAGCTGCGCAGCGGCTCAGGTCTCTGAACCTGACTCCTGCACTTCGAAGATTTAATGGGTGCTTCTTGCCAGCGCTGGACGGCGATTTGCGAAGTGGATAAAGAGCGATGGCGTCGCTCTTGCGGCCAACCTTCTCCCGATTGAGTTTTCCGTTGACGCGATACCGAATCCACCAAACGTCGCTATCGCGGGCTTTTTCTACAAAGTCCTTCGACCCTTGGCTACTCTTTTCTGGGCATCTTCCCTTCGCGTAGAAAAAGTTAAGTGCATAAGGAGCTCCAAGAGGATGACCGAGGCCAAACTCTGCGACCTTCTATTCTGGCAATCCTTCCGTAAGTTATTGATTAAATGGTACCCAGAGACGCACTTGAGCCGTGTGGCGGGCGTCTGAGCCCGTCGGCGAAATCCCGAACTCAGTCGAGGGACCTCGCAATACTGGTGCCCAGAGGGGGACTTGAACCCCCACGGCCGGTAAAGGCCTGCGGATTTTAAGTGCGTTGCGTGTGCTCTCAAATAACAGCAAACAAAACAGGTTATTTCGTGCCTCTGTGAAAGTGTGCAAGTAAATGTGTAAGTTTGACGAATTTTGGCGCTGCTGCCGCGACGGCACCGTTGCCCCCTCGCTTGTTCGAGTTTAAGCGCAATTCGACAGCCGCTCACAATTCAAACTACGAAGGCATTATCCGCTGCCGCTTGGATCGATGTTCGGCCCCGTCTTTGAAGCCGCGCGCATACGCTTCTCTCTCGGCTTCGCGTCCGTGCGACAAGAGGCCCTCTATTGCCCGCCAAACCTTCTCTGCGGCGGCGCGCTGACCCGCGCCCTTGATGGAGGTCGCGACCGCAGCCGCTTTTCGCGCCGCCGTCGCGATGCCCTCTTTGCGTCCCTCGCTTGCCCTGCCGTCGCCAAAGGCGACGATCCTTTTCTCTAGGCGGTCTGCCGTCCCTCGGTCGATCAGGCCGGAATCCAAAAGGAACCTAGCGATTTCCTGGGGCGAGAAAATAGGTTCGGACATGCTGCACCTCTGGGTTGGTTAAAAGGGACGTGGGGCTTTGGCTTTACGACGCCGCTTGGCGGGATGGATCATCGGCGTCGTAAATTCGCGGGCGGCGAAGCGCCATAATTTTCTGAGCGATGCTGTGAGGGGCAACGGCGGCTTGCAGGCCGTCAAGAGCCAGGCAAGCTGCCGGAATCGCGAGAGGAGACCGGACCAGGGGCTTTGCCAGGCCCAGGAGCATTGCCAGACCCAGCGCGAACATTGCCAAGCCCAGGAGGTTAGCTTGAGCGCGTGATATCTGCGGGGTTCTAGTTTGTTGCGCCCTGGCTGTCCCGCGACGCCAGGGCGGCCTATCGGTCCCGATCGCGCTCTTGCTGGTTCTCGCGGTCTTTCTTCTGCTGGCTTGTGCGCTCGTTCGCCTTGGCCGCGTCGTCCACCTTCCGAATGACTGCATCGAGTTTGTTCCGGAGAGTCCCCGGCTGCTGGCTGCCTTCGTGCTCGGAGGCTTTCGCGGGGTCTGGCCGCACTTGTTGCTTTTCTTCCATCCGCTCGGCCTGGAGGCTGCGGTATTGCTGCCGGAGCTCCTGCGCCTTTTGCTTGTACCCGTCTTCGAAGCCGATCTTGTTGCCGTTTTCGTCAAAGATGTCCTTGCCGTTGATGCGCTCGCGCATTCGGACGGCTTCGTCGCTGTTCTTGCGGCCGGTGATGATCTCGCTCTGCACGGCGATGCGCTCGCCGGTGACCATCAGATATTCGTAGCCTTCGATTTTCCTTTGGATTTCGAGAGCTTCGCGTTGCTTGGGGTCTGTGCTCTTGGCGATCTCTTTCGAAAGAGCGTCTTGCTCGTTGCGGAAAGAGGCATGTTCGGCGATGGCGGCTTTGGCGAGACCTTCGTACGGATTTCCGGCATATTCATAATGCTGTTGCAGGGCATCGACGTAACGGGAGTGCGGGTTCCGAATGTCGCCTTCCAGGAGGCGGTCCGCTTTGTCGAGGATCACCTGGCGGCGATCCTCGATGGCGGTGTTGTTATCTCTGAGGTGGGATTCGACGGGGCTCTGCCGGATCTGTTCTGCGTTCAGCCGTAGGCTTGCCTCACGCTCAAATCGAGCGTTCGCCTCGGCTAGCTCGTGGGCCTGTTGAATAAGCCGCTCGCGGTTTTCCTGGGTTTCGCGGTAGATCTGGCCCAGCTCCTTCAGGCGATTGTCTGCGGCGATGAGTTCGTTTTGCACCCTGTCTTGTTCTTTGCGAGCCTCCGCTTGGCGCTGCTCCTCATCCTTGCCGGCCTGGTCCTGACGCGCCTGTTCTGCTTCCTGGGCCTGCTTCTGCCGATCCGCTTCAGGTTGCGCCGCGAGTTTTTCAATTTCGGAGAGATCGTCAGGCATGGAGGCCGCCTTTCCGCCACCGGTCACCGGCGGTGGGGAATTTTCAGCATGATAAGGCGGCGAGTCCTCATTCTGCAATCGCTGTGCTGCGGCCTTGAGCTGCTCGGTCCCTTCCCAGAAGGCCTTCGCCGCGCGCACGGTCTTTTGGATTTGCTCCATCCGTTCGGGCGTTAACGGCCGCGTGCCAGACGGGCGGAGGCGGCGCGGCTTTGGGCCGGGAGGCTCCGGCTCCTTGGCGGGTCCCTGAGGATTGGCCTGGAGCCGTTCGGCTTTTTCCCAAAAGGCCTTCGCCGCGCCGACGATCTTTTCGATCCGCTCCATCCGTTCGACTGCGAGCTGCCGCTTGAGTTCGGCCAGGCGCTGCTCGGACTCGGCGAGTTCCTTCTTGAGCAGCGCCAGATTGTCGTTGGCCTCTTTGATGCGGCGGTTCTCGTCGCCGCGATCCGAGTGGATCCCCTGGTCCTCCATCTGCTGAGCGCCGGGTCCGAGATGCTTGGTGGGCTCCCGGTCGATCCCCTGGTCCTTGAGGCTGCGATGATCGACGTGCTCTTCGGGATGGCCGTACATGGCGAGGGCGCGATTTTGATAAACCTCCCAGCGCTCGCGCCAGTGTTCGAGCAGCTCATCCCGGTTCCACTCGCGGTTCTTGAGGCCGAATCCGTCGCCCTTGATGTGGCGCATGGTCAGGAGGACATGGGCATGGTGGTTTCTACCGTCGCCGCGCCGGGGTGGGGCGTGGATGGCGATGTCGGCGACCATGCCGCGATCAACAAATTCGGCCTTAACGAATTCGCGCACCAGTTCGAGGCGCTGCTCGTGGGTCAGTTCATATGGCAGGGACAGCTCTATGTCACGAGCGAGTTGGGCTGTGCCGGGCTTCGTGCTCCGGTCCTCGCGGCGTTCAACAGCATTCCAGAGCCGCTGCCGGTCGCGCATCCATTCGGGCGCGTTCTCGGGGGTGAGTATCTGGGTATAGAGGACGGACCGGTGACGCCGCGAGTAGTCCTTGATGTCGCCGGTGCGCTCGTCGAGCAATTTATTGGCGGACCGGTAGGCGGCTGCGGCGACGATGGACTTGCCGTCTGAGCGGGAGATGATGCCAGCGGAGAGGCGGTAATCGGCCATGCGTCACCAGCCCTGGCCGCTCGCTCGGCGCAGCGGAATCGGTGGCGGTTCCAGCGGAAAATCGCGGACCGTGGGTGCCGGGGCGCGGAAGCCCCGGCGCGGGAGGTCTCGGAGGGGCAAGGCCCTTCCGAGTCCAGGTCCAGGGCGGAAAAGCGCTGGCGCGCATCCAATCCGCGCAGGGTTGGGCTGGGTCGAGGGGCAGGCACGCCCATCGTCGCTGGTGCAGGGGCGCGAAAGCCCTTGCGGGAGTCCAGAGGCGCAGCCTTTGGCGCACACATTACGCAGTAATGTATAAGTGCGCACTTCGCTTCGCTTGTGACCCCGGTCCCGCAGCATCGTCGGTGGCTCCAGCTTGGTCGGCTCAGCCAGGTTTTGAAATATCATACCCCCGCATAGTTGCCATTAGGGAAATGGCAAACATCGCCGGGTAGTATTTCAGGGAGGCGAAGTCAGCGGGGAGGCGATCATGAACGGGCCGCGCAGGAATCTCTACGACCGAATCGCTGAGGAACAAAAGCGGCACGAGGAATCGAGGGCGGCGCTCGCGGACCTGAAGGCCCGCGCGAGAGAGCTGGACCGCAAGCTCGATGTCCGCCGCAAGATCATCCTGGGGGCCGCCGTTCAGGCCCATGCCAAACTGAACGGACGGTTTCGCGAGGAGCTGCGAAAGGCGGTGCTGTCCGCCATCACCCGGCCCCAGGATCGGGCGGTTCTGCCGGAGTTCTTCCCCGACCCTCCGGCAGCCACTTTGCCGCCTGCGCGCCCGCAAAAGCCGCCGGGCGACCCTTCCTCCGGCGCAGCTCCGGCATAGCGAAGCCAAGCGCGGAGAAAGCGAAGAAGGCCGCGTCAACCCCCCAAAGGGGGGTGTCATAGCGGAGTATGCGGCGGATTGCCACTCGTCGATTTGGCAATTGCGCATGTCGCGCGCCGGGTGGTTCGTCTGGTTTCTCTGCGCTGGCAAGTGCCAGCGCAACCGGGCAGGCGAGGAGATTTTCGGCCCGCGAAGATTTCTCGTGCCTCGCCGGGTCGATTTGAGGCAAAATATAACGCCATAGGGGTAGGTCTATGGCGCACCCTCGCAAATCGATCGACGAGCTGATCGCCGAGGAACAAAAGAAGTCGGAAGAAGCCCGCGCCCGGATTGCCGAACTCAAAGCCCGGCAAAGGGCCGAGGACCGCAAGAAGGACAGTCACCGGAAGATCGTCGTCGGCGCGGCGGCCATGGCCCACATCAAGATCGACGCGCAGTTCCGCAAGGCGCTGCGCGAGGCGCTGAACAAAGCGGTCACCGACCCCAGGCATAGAGCCGTGATCCCCGATCTCCTCGACGAACAGGCTTTTCAAGAGGCGATGCGCCTGGCTGCGAAGCAAGCCGCCGCCGAAGCCAAAGAGGCCGCATCCGCCGTCGCCAAGGCTTCGGCGGACGGGACGGAGAAATAACCCAAGTTAGGGAGTGCGCCCGGTGGAGAAAGGAACGAACGAGCCGGGCGGCTAAGGAGTACGTGTATGGCGGAATCAGCCATCGCGGCAGTGCCGGGAGCGGGGGGCCGGCGGGTAATCCCGCCGCTCCCTCCTGGCATCCCGATTCTTCCGGGGCAGGCTGCGAGTGGCTCGCGCCGGTCGCGCAAACCAATCGTGCTGCTCGCGATTGCCGCCATCGCCGTCCTGATTTGGGGCTTGCGGTGGTACTCCGCCATTGACGGGAAACGCATCGACGCGGTCGTGACGCCCGCGATGTACGCGCATGTGAAGTTCGGAACGCGTCTGCCGGTGACGCTGATGAGCGGGCCGCGCATTCTCTCAATCGGATCGTCATATATAGAACCAGGCGTATCCCCCCCGACCACCTGCGTTTCGGTTTACGTCTGGGAGCCGAAGACGGGCGCCCAGGACCCCCGCTACAGAGGAGGTCAACATTTCGATTGCATCGAAGGGTTTTCGTACGTGATCCCCTATCCGATAGCGCATTGAATTTGCGCTAAGGAGGTTATTGTCATGTCGGATGTGCTCGGTTCAGCCGCGTGGAGCACGGACCCTGGACACTGGCGTTACGAGCCGCTCGGGAATGCGGGCTCCGCGATCCATGGGGGAAATTTCTTGCTGCTCGGAGAGTCCCCGCTCAACCACGGATGCCTGCATGTGCGCCCGCCCGTTCAACACATGATCACAATCGCGCCGACGCGTTCCGGCAAGGGCGTTTCGCTCATCCTCCCCAACCTGCTCACCTATCAGGGAGCCGTTCTCGTGGTCGATCCCAAGGGCGAGAACGCCTGGATCACCGCGCCCAGGCGGCGTCAGTTCGGGCAGAAGGTCCGCATCCTCGATCCGTGGGGCGAGGTCAACCGGAGATACGGCTCCAGGGCCGGAATCGCGGAAGAGGTCGCGCGGTTCAACCCGCTCTCGATCCTCAAGCCCGGCTCGGCCGATTTCGTCGAGGATCTGGCGTATCTGGCGGACGCGCTCATCATCACCCAGAGCACCAAGGAGCCGTATTGGGACGATACCGCGCGCGAATTGTGGGCCGGGCTCCTGGCGCTGGTGGTCGAGCATCCGGAATACCGTCCCTTCGCGTGTCTCGCCCTGGCGCGCAAGCTGCTCATGAGACCGAACGAGGAATTGGCGCGCACGATCCAGATCGCGATCGATCTGGGTCCCGAGAGCATGGCCGCTCAGAAGCTCGCGCAGTTCCAGGATATGAAAAACAGCACCGCGATCATGTCCGTGATCTCGGCCGCCAGGACGCAGACCTCGTTCCTCGATAACCCGGTCTTGAACGAGAGCATGGAAACGTCGGATTTCAGCTTCGACGAGCTGTGCGATGGAAACATCTCGGTCTATCTGGTGCTGCCGCCGGATAAGCTGGAAACCTACGCGCGGTGGCTGAGGCTCATGGTATCGATCGGCATCCGCGCCGTCGCGCGCGGGGGATCGCAAGGCCGACTTCCCGCGCTCTTTGTCCTCGATGAGTTCGGAACCATCGGGAAGCTGAACGCGGTCGCGAATGCCTACGGCCTCATGGCGGGCCTCGGCATGATTATGTGGACCTTCTCGCAGGATCTCAATCAATTGAAGCGCGACTATCCGGACCATTGGGAGACGTTCATCGGAAATTCGCAGGCAGTGACGTGCTTTGGGGTCATGGACAATTTCACGGCGGAATACATCAGTAAGATGCTGGGCACCGCGACGATCGAGCAGACGAATGTCTCGACTTCGACCGGCAAGTCGGTCGGGCCTCCCCAGCAAAACGCGCCGATTTGGGCTTCGAGAACGTCATACTCGACTTCGACCAGCTATTCGAAACAGACCCTGAGCCGACCGCTTTTGCATCCCGACGAGGTGCGCGGTTTAGGCCCGAATGAATGTCTCATCCTGGGACGCTTCCCGCCGATTCGCGGCCGACGGATCGTCTATCACGAGGATTGGGATCTCTTGCATTCCGCCCGGCCCGATCCGCATTTTCCTCACACCGAGGATGTCCGTTGGGTGGCGCTGCAACGGCGGCTCTTCGAAATGGGTTCGGTCGCGCGCCTCCTTCAGGAGTACGGGATCGGGGTCAAAAAGCTGATGGGCGGACGATATGAAGTGAAAACCATTGCCGGAAAGTGGACGCACACCTTCGCCAGCGCTAACGAGCTGTGGAGATGGACGTACGAGCTGGCGATGGACGGAGTCCCTCCTGAGCAAACGCTGCCAGCCGATGCGGGGGCGGCGGCGCTGTCGAGCGGTTCGGTTTAATCGCACAAGAAAGTTGCTCGGCGATGGAAGAAAACGAAATTATGCTGCTCCCGTAACGAGCCGAAAAATGCCTTTCCTGGTTGCGCTTCCTATCTCATTGCGGCCCGCAGGGCCGCATTCTCCCGGCTCTGGACGTGCTTCACCATTCTCGGGCCATGTCCGGCTCCAGGATGGGTCATTCAAGCCCGGAATTTTGGATAAGAGGGCGGTATCCGCCTCCTAATCTCCCCGGAAAGCATCGCGCCGCTGTGCGGCGCTCATTCTATGTATGAATCTGGAGGTGGATTCTCTCTGCGAAGTAGAATCGCCAGGAACGTCCGGTTTAGGCTTAAAGAGCGGAGTTCCCAGGTCGCCGAACTCCGTGCGATCGGGCACCGGCACATTCACCCTATAGGCGTTGGTCTGCTGCTCGACCCACTCACGCCAGACGAAGCGGCCCATGAACTCGTTCCAGAGTTGTGCGCCCTTGCGGATGATCCGCCGCGTGATGTCGAGGATGCCCGCGCGTTCGAGTCTTTTCAATGCCACGGCAATCGTCTGCACACAAAAGCCGGTCTGCTTCTGGATTTGTTTGTAACTTGGATCACAGCGGCCACTCTTTGTATCGAGGAAGTGGCACAACAGCGCCCTGAGCACCATGAGCGCAGATTGTCCGAGCACGCCGTCGCGCTGGCCTTTCGCTTTGGTGCTGCGTTCCAACACTTCGGCGCGTTCCATGACCAGAGCGCGCGCTTTGGTCGAGATCGGTCGGCGGAAGTCTCCGCCGCGATCGAAGACGCTGCCCTTGCGCCAACGGTGCGGGCATTTCTCCCTCGGGTGAGGTGATTCGCAGATCATAGGTGTGATCGGTGGAAGATGGGCGAATAGCATGGTGATTCTCTCCGTTCCGGTTGCTGAACAACCGCCCGGAAGGGCCGAAAATCGGCGCGAGTTCGCCCCGTCGCGAAAATAGCGATTGACGGAGCGGCGATTTGGGGGGATTCTCGTGATTGCGCACACGTGAATTCCCGGTCTCGACCGATATGCAGCCCGCCCTTACCGGCGGGTTGTTTATTTTTGGGCTTCGATAACTCCGTAAATGGTGGTGGTGCGTGGCGATTCGGCCCCGCAACGTAAAAGCTTGCCGGGATTCCAGGATTTCGTCGAGTCGGAATTTTTGAGGGAAATCATACTGTTGTATGTTTGGCGCGGATCGCGGACGGTCAGGTGAAAGATGGCGAGTTTGTGGGCAAATAGAGCGATTATGCGAGGATTTCGTCAGCAATTACGCTGGCTGCGGCTGGTCTGGGCGCGGCCTTTGACGGCGCCATGGAAAAGGGCGGCCTCGGGGCCGTCCACATAAGCTTTTTATGGATTTCAGGGAGCAAAGAAAGAGCGGCCCCGGCTTTGCGCCGGGGCCGCCGCGAGGCGTTAGAACTCAGAGGCTTCCGCAGTCTGCTCCGGACGGACCTTCTTCGGCTGAGGGTTCCAGTCGAGGAGGTACCCAAGCTTCTCGTTCTTGACCACGACCGGATAGATGATGCCGCCGTGGAAAGACGGTTCGGTGAGCTTGACCAAGATATAGGCATTGCCCTTCTTCGACGTTTTCGTCCAGGCTGCCCCAGCTTCGAAACCGCCGATGGTGACGCGGTAGTGCGGGCCTTTGTCGGACGGTTTCTTGACGGGGTCGAGCGTGATCTTCTTGCCGTCCAGAGAAGGGATGATGAGCGTACCCGTGAAGGCGCCGTCTTTCTTTGTGAGATTTGCGATCGTAGCCATGTGATGTTCCTTTCGTTGTTTGTGAGCCCGCCCAATGCGGCCTCGACAACGAACCGGCATTTCACGGACTGCTGCGTGCTACACAAAACCCGTAGGGCCTCCGGATTTTGGAGCGAAGCGATCGCGATGCAATTGCGCTTTCCAAAGCGAAAATTGTTGTTGACGGCGCTAGTCCTGCGGACGACGCGAGGTCAATAAGAATTTTCCTCTCGCCAGAGAAGCGCAAGCGGAAAATTTTTGTTTACGCGCGGCATTGCATGGGAACGTAAAACCTCTTCAGTCAACAGCTCATGCAACTTGGTCCCTTGAAATAAGGTTCATTTTGGCGAGGATGCATTGATTGGTGCGTGCTCATAAACAGTCTCGAAAGCACATCCATGGCTGTTACGATCTGCACACCGAGAAAAGAAAGGTGGCGAATCCCCGGGCAGGTTTTATCGCCCGCTCGGGACGGTAAGAAGGCGTGATCGGCCCGCCTTGCAAGAATCTGGCGGACAGAGGCTCGGGCTACGCGGTGTCATCGAGGTGGCGAGGAGCTGAGGGCGAGTTCTGGGTGAAAAGGTTCGAAGCGGGGTATTGCTGACAATCTGGTCGCGCTCAGCGCTCACCCTTTCCATTGGCCGTGTCAGCTACCGGGTGTGGTGAAGAGTGAGACGGTTGGAATATCTCTTCGACGAGACTCCTCAGCCGAGGAAGAGTCGTCCGATTTGCAGAGCGCGAACGCTCGGTTCTGACGCCCTGCGACGGCTCTGCCGAATCCGGGTGCTCATTGGGCGCGACCGTAAGAGCTGGGCCGGGGATGCCCTGCGGCGGGGGCGCGGCCCCCAAGAGCACGCGCGGCAGAGCCTCCCGGCGATTCCGCGATCGCGCGGTGCGTTTAATAAACGCGCCGCGCGCTCTAAGCGCTTTCTGCGTTCGGCTCTTCTGCAATCTCCGCTTTCGGCTGCAATCCGTGCAGGAAAGCGGCGGCACGCTCGGCGTGAGCGGCTGCCGTGAAAATCGCCCGCTTGTCGTTCTTGAGCACGCGCAGCCATGTTTCGATATAGCTGGCGTGATCCCCGCGCGGCTCGGGCGTCAAACCAAGGTCGGCGGACAAAAAAGCGCTTCCAAGTTCTGCAATGACCTCTTCCATCGAATATGCATGGCTGCCGAAACGGCCAGAAAGATCGCGGTCGAGGCGCGATTTTGCGCCACTCCAGTGAACTGCTTCGTGCGCAAGCGTCCCGTAAAAACTTTCGGCATCGCGGAAAGCTTCGAACGGCGGCATCTGAATACGATCAGGACCTGGCGCATAAAATGCGCGGTCGCCGCCATGCTTGATTACGGCGCCTGTCGCCTTGAAATACGCTTCCGCCTGCTCGATCCGCTGCACGGGGTCGAGCGTGGGCGCTGCCGGTGCTGTGAAGTGAGACGGCAAGCCGTCGATCTGCTCGGCATTAAAAACCGTATAGCCTTTAAGAAAAGAAATGTCGCGCGCGATCTCTTCGCCTGTCTCGGTGGCTTCGGTGCGGCTGATCTTGCTGGCAAAGACGACCAGCTCACCCTTTTCTCCTTTGCGCACCTGCGCGCCAAGGTCCTGGGCTTGTTTGTAGGTCAGCCAAATCGGGCAGACGTAACCGCTCGCGGTCGCCGCCATCCAGAGATTGAGAATATTGATTCCACGATAGGGCGCGCCGCTGTGACGCAAGGGCCGGGTAATTCTCCCGGCCGCGTGTTCGGCGTTCCAAGGTTTGAGCCACGGGCGGCAGCCCTTCTCAAGCTCGGCGACAATGCGGTTCGTAATCCGTGTGTAGAGGTCCTGTTTTTCCATGATCTGCTTCCCTTTCTCGCTGAGGTTCAGCGCAGCGCTGCGCTGCAACCTCTGCCACTCGGCGAGAGCGGGGTGTGCAAACGGCAGGCAAAATCGATGCGGTCTTGGTGCGGGCGCAAGGAGCGCAGCGACTGAGCCACGGCCGCGTCGCATTTTGCTTGCCGTGCGCTGAGGGGCTGGTCCCCTAAGGAACCCGCCTTGCGGGTTCACGAGGGCCGCGTCTGCGGCCAGAGAGAAACTTGCGCGAAGGATCGTCACCGAAGGCCGAGACCCGTTCGGGGCTCGGGGAGCCCTTGGATCGTTCGTGCACAGTTGCGTGAAATGCGTTACTCTCAGCAGCAAAAGATACGAATATGAAGGAATGAATCGCTGCTAAGAGCCGCAAACAGGTTTCGCGGCGGAATTATGATGGATGCATGTCGGAATGCTACCCCAAAGACTTGGCCAGCCATGTCCAGTCGGCGTTAACTGCAAATCGCAAAAGGGCTCCGGCCTTGGCAGTTTTAGTCAGCCTTTTTGAGGTCTTGTATTTCGCGAGTCTGAAGACCGAAGAGGGACAAGGCATTTCGTGCCGAGTCGCTTTCATAAAACGGACGCGCCCAGACCCTAATCGCCCTAAGCGCATCGTCGCGGACCGCTGGCAGCATTTCGCATTCGAGTCTGAAATACCTTGTTCCGTGAGGAACCTCGTCAAGCTGTCAAAAGCGGCTGATCCATGGGTCTCGACCATCGCGGTAGATCAGGGTTCTGATGGAGAGCTAGCGATTTGGGGACTGATAGATCAAAGTGTTCATTACAGCACCGCAGTAATGAATGAAACGGAATCGTGGGGACAAATGCCCGGCCTCTTTCAGGCAGCGATTCAGGGAACCGGAGAAATAGGCGTCTACGACGGCTACACGTTCCTCGGCAGCCTTCGGCAAGGAGTGCTCGTTACAAGAGAAAGCGGAGTGCTCCAACATGGGCCTATTCGTGAAAGGCTGCTTCCCGCAATATCCGCATTTCGTAATCGTGTCGCCACAAATGTCGGAAAATCCGCATATGAGATCCGACCTCATTGGGATGGGTCCCTCGAACATAGCTGGATTTCCACGCTCAGCAGGGTCTTGATCGGAATTCGACGTTATGGCCACGGAGGGGCCCTGCTTCTCACAGACGAGACGGGCGGTTTGAGAGTGAAATACCCTCTTCGCTACACACGACTCAGTGAAGCGCTGGTGAGACAAGGAACCCTCCGTGTCCAACACACAAATTACTCGGACACCTTGATGGAAGAATTCATCGAAAAGCGCTTCCGCACGGTTCCTACGGAGCTTCATCTTGATGAATCCGTTACTGCCTCAGAGCTGGAGGATACCAATAATGAGATTACCGGATGCGTTCGCTTCTTGAGTTCACTCTCACGTGTAGACGGGCTTGTCTGGTTGAAGAGCGATCTCACTCTTCAGGGTTTTGGCGTGGAAATAACCTCGAAGAAGGACCCGGTGTCGATTTTTGGAGCCAGTACCGCAACGGCGAAGAACTTGAAGGAGATAGACATAGATGATTTCGGAACCAGGCATCGCTCCATGATGCGACATTGCGCAGCCTACCCGGATAGCGTGGGCTTTGTCGTATCGCAGGATGGGGACGTGCGCGCGATCGCGCGCGTTGGAGAGCAGATCGTGCTATGGGACAATATCCGCTTATATTCCACCCACAATATCAGCACGAGCCGTCTACGAGCATATAGAGTCGGACGGAGCAGCATTAAATGACCTTTCCTCGAACGATAAATAGACGATGTTCCATCCCAGCACATACTCAATGCCCAAGTGGACATTTATAACCTCCACGGCGTTCTGACGGAGGTATCGCAGTCTGAACATGAAAGCAGCCATCTGGAGCGCCCTTGCCGCTGGATTTGGTGCGGTCGCGGCATTCGTCAGCTCGATGATGTGATTACGTTCCCGCTACTCTCTGAACGCACGGCCCCGGCCAGTCGCTGCTCGTTATTGGCTGAAGCTTGGTGCGAATTTCCCTGGGAGCCTTGGCGGCGGAATCGGCTGCTGGACGATCTCGCTTGGAGTATCGTTGTCATCCTCGTCCTCCTGAGCGACCTGATGATCGTTCTTGTCGAGATCGAGCAGCGCGTTCAGTTGCGCCTGGCGCGCGATCAAGTCTTTGATTCGCGCCTCATGCTCGAAAGGCTTACTGGCCTGGGCCTGATAGTCGGCCAGGTTCTTTTCCAGCCGCAGCTTGTGGTCCTGCTCCTGATCCGCGAGCTTATCGAGCGAGCGCAGCGCATATTCGATGCTTTGGATCGTGCCGAGCGGGCTTTCTGAGCTGAAATGAGCGCTGTAAAGCCCTTCTCCCTTAACGAAGAGATCGGGCACCGGCTCGCCGTCGAGAGCAAGCCCCGTGAGCTGCTTGCCACGGCTCAGAACCTGAAAGCCTCGAAAGTAGGCGCGCGGCTGCATGGTGAAGTCTTCGCGGCCAAGCAACGCCGCATAGGCAAGAGCGTGGGCGGCTTCCTCGCGCGCGCCCTTGCCGCTATAGACCTTATCGCCGACGGTCATCCTGAATTCCTCGTCGGCGTCCGCATCGCGCAAGGCGATGTCCTGGGTGAGACACGCCAGTGTCTCTTCGGCCTCGGCAATCCTTTTGGGAAGCTCGCGAAGCTGCGAGCGGATCGTGTATTGCTGGTTCAGGTGTGCGGCGCGGAGCTGGTCGAACTTGCGCAGTTCGGCATCGACCTTCACCTTCTCCATCACGGCGGGATTGCCCGAGGCGATGGCCTTGATTTCCGCGTAGGTGAGCGCGCCGCCTTCGAGGTCTTCGGCCACGCGCACCGAGGTCTGCCCGCTCATCACTTGCTGGATGAAGCGGGCCTTGGTTTCAAGCGTCTGCCACATATAGGCGTCGAACGATCCTTCCGTAACGTAACGGTGGATTTCGATTTCCTCGTTCATGTTGCCCTGGCGGAGAATCCTTCCTTCGCGCTGCTCGATGTCGCGGGGCCGCCAGGGCGCGTCGAGATGGTGGAGCGCAATCAGACGCTTTTGGACGTTGGTGCCCGCTCCCATCTTTTCCGTGGAGCCCATGAGAATGCGCACGCGGCCCGCATTCACGTCGGTGAACAGCTTCATCTTCGCCGCGTCGGTCTCGGCGTCGTGGATAAAGGCGATTTCCCGCTCTGGGACGCCGTGAGCTATAAGACGGTCGCGCAGCTCGTGATAGACGTTAAAGCGGTGCGGGTCGGGCGTCGAAAGATCGCAGAACACAAGCTGGGTCAGGCGCGTGTCCCTGGTAGCGTCCCATTTGGCCGTAATGCGGTGAGCCGCCCGTAAGATCTTGGCATCGGGGGTGTGGTGGCTCAAGGAATCGATGATGCGCATGTCGAGAGCCGCTTTGCGGCCGTCGCCTGTGATCTTCAGCATGTTGTCCACGGACGGATCGACCCGCTCGCGGCGTAGTTTCTCGGCGCGTTCGATCAATGTCTTGATATAACGCTTAAGGTCGTCTCCGGCTGGGGAAGCGGCCACCTGGGGCTTGCCGCCCGCGATCTTCGGGCGCGGGAGGTTGAGCATGTCCGCCGTCTGCACGTCGGAGAAGGTGTGGAACATGGAGAGCAGTTCGGGGAGGTTGATGAATCTTGCAAAGCGCGTGTGCATCCGGTAGCCGGAGCCGTCCGGAGCCAACTCCAGGGCCGTGACGGATTCCGCGAAATTGGCGGCCCAGGCGTCGAAATGTTCGACGCCGCGCTCACTCAGCAGATTGGGCGCCAGGTAGCGCTGCATCGTGTACATCTCGGCCATAGTGTTAGAGATCGGCGTGCCGGTCGCGAAGACGACGCCGCGTCCGCCGTTCAATTCGCGGATATAGCGGGTCTTCATGTACATATCGAAGGCGCGGTTGCTGTCGCTGTTGGGCAGGCCCGCGATGCGGCTCATCTTCGTGGTGAAGAAAAGGTTCTTGTAGAGATCGGCTTCATCGACGAAGAGTTGATCGACGCCGAGTTCCTCGAAAGTCAGCGCATCGTCCTTGCGCTCGCGGTCGGCGCGGTTCTTGAGCTTGGCTGACAGGCGCTTCTTCGCCTTTTCCAGCTCCTTCACGATGCGCCGGTCGTTGCCGCTCTCCGCCTTGGCTTCGAGAATCGCATTTTCGAGTTCCCGCAGCTCCTGGCCGACGAAGCGCTCGAAGAGCTTGTCCGATACGGGCAAGAACTCGAACGAGCGGTGCGAGACGATCACCGCGTCATAATTGCCGGTAGCGATGCGGGCCATGGCGCGCTGGCGGTTGCCGGTGGCGAAGTAGTCTTTGGTGGCGATGAAGAGTCTGGCCTGCGGATAGAGCTGGAGAAAGGCCGCGCCCCATTGCTCGACGAGATGGTTGGGCACGACGAACATCGGCTTTTTGGCCAGACCCATGCGGCGCATTTCCATGGCCGCCGCCGTCATGGTCCAGGTCTTGCCCGCGCCCACGACGTGAGCCAGCAGCGTGCTGCCGCTTTGCAGCACTCGCCAGACCGCGTTCTTCTGATGAGCGCCCAGATCGCGGTCGCGCAGCAATTCGCGCGCCATGCCGGGCAGCGTAAGGTGCGAGCCGTCGAATTTCCGCAGCCGCAAATTGTTGAAGCGGTCGTTATAGTCCCGCGCCAGGCGCTGCGCGCGGGAATCGTCCTCCCAGATCCATTCCCGGAAGCGGTCCTTGATCTGCTGCTGCTTTTCCCGCGCGGCGATCGTTTCCTGCTGGTTGATCGTACGGGTTCCATCGGACTGCTCGTCATAGACGGTGGGCGTGCGCCCGTTCATCGCCTGCTCGATGAGGCTGGATGCCGGCGCGCGGAGCGTGCCGTAAGTCGTGGTGTTGCCGACGCTGGATTTGACGCCGTAATCGAGTTCGACCGTCCAGGTCGCGATGGCTTGGGCGTGGCCGATTTTCACATTACGGCCCGGAACGTCGAGCAGCGTGGCTACAAAATCGCGGATGTCGCTCGTGGGAATCCAGGATGAGCCGAGACGCGCCTCGATGTCGCCTGGCTCAAGATCGGCAGGCTGCACCGCCTCCAGCGCCCCGACGTTCCGCTCATAGCCGGGATCAAGCGCTGAGGCGCTGCGCGCAACCGCGAGTTTGGCGCGGACATTGCCGCTCAGATAGCAGTCGGCGGTTTCCCATTCCCCGCCTTCGGGATTGCGGTAAACAAGAGTTCCAAGTTCGCGCTGGAGCTGCTTGGCGTTGCTGCCGGTCATCTGCTCCATGCGCGGCCAATTGATCGCGCCGGTTTCGTTCAGCGAAACGGCAAGCGCCTCGGCCGCCGTCTCCGCATGTTCGACGGGGCGGTAGCGTTCGAGCGTGCGGTGCTCGAATACAGCGGTCTTGGCCGCCCGTTTGGTCTCCGGGTCGTAGGTTTCGAGCGAGAGCAGGAGCGGATGATCGGGATCGCCTGCGAAGGCTTTGACGTTCTCTTTCGAGGACAGTGGCCCATGTCGCCAGACGAACGTGTCATAGATGCGGTTAAGATTTCGGCGGGCCGCAACAATCTGGTCCTCGGGTTCGTCGTCGAGCTGGGTCCGGAAGACCAGGCGCACAGCATCGCGGACGCCGAGCATTCCGCGCACACGCGCAGCCACGGATTCGGACAGAGCGATGGATTCGAACTGCGATCCAACGCGCACGACAATTGCGCCGTCGCGCTCGGCGAAAGCTCCGTCCTTGACGGCATCGAAAAAGGTACTGTCCGCCGCTGCGAACTCGCGCGGCGGCGGGCGCTCATGCATGTGCGGATAAATGTCGGCGGGGAGCGAAGACAGGGCGGATGCCAGAGCCTCCGGCGAGAGTTCGCCCGCAAGCGTCGGCTCGCGCGCATTGTAAGCGCCGCGCTCAAGGCGCATTTGGCCCAGCATCATCTCCGGATGGCGCACGAAATACTCGTTGACCATAATCGGGCCGTCTTGCGTCGCAATGGGCGCCAGATCCTGCCAGGACTCTCCGTGCGCCTGCGCTCCTGACGCGTGCTTTTGCAGAAAAATAATGTCGGTCGTGACTTCGGTTCCGGCGTTGGCTTTGAATGCCGTATCGGGGAGGCGGATCGCGCCCAGAAAATCGGCGCGATCCGCCAGATAGCGCCGGACCGCCGAATCCTGCTTGTCCATGGTGTAGCGGCTGGTGATGAGGGCGAGCACGCCGCCCACCTGCACCTTATCGAGCGACTTCGCGAAGAAATAATCGTGAATGGCGCGGGTCAGAACCGGGGTGCGCCGATAGGCAGGATCGTGGACGGCATAATTGCCGAACGGAATATTGCCGATGACGGCGTCGAAGAAGTTATCCGGGAGTTGAGTTTCCTCGAAGCCTTTGGCGAGAACGGTCGAATCCGGATAGAGGCAATTCGCAATGCGGGCGGTGACGGAATCGAGTTCGACGCCCGTCCTTCTGGTGCCCGGCAGCAGCGCCTCCGGCATCAGGCCGAAAAAATGTCCCACTCCCATCGAGGGTTCAAGAATCTGCGCGCCAGGGCGCAAGCCGAAGCGCTGCATGGCTTGCCAGATGGAAGCGATGACGATGGGTGAGGTGTAGTGGGCATTGGGGGTCGAGGCGCGGGCGGAGTCGTATTCCGCATCGGTCAGAAGCTCGCGGAGTTCATGCGCGGTCGCTTTCCACTCTTCAGGAGGATAGGGTTTGAACACATTCGCCAATGCGCCCCAGCCGGTATATTTCGCGAGCAGGAATTTCTCCGGGCCAGTCGCCGGGCGGCTTTCGGCTTCGATGCGCTTCAGCGCTCGGATGGCTTCGATATTGTCGAAAGCCTTCTCGCGCAGGCTGCCCTCGCCGATGCGGTGGGCGTCTTCTATCCGGAAGTCGCGCGAGGGGGCTGGCTCCCGTTCTGGCTCCGGCTCGCGGATGAAGGAGGGAGGCCTTCCTCCGGCAGGCACGCCCAATCCTTCGTCGCCAACTCCCAGGCCGCCAGATAATCCATCTTCTGAACTACGACCAGAGTGTGAAGAAGGTCGCCCGTCTGCTCCTGAGCCTGGCGGAGAACGCGCTCCAACTGGTGCGCCTTCTCCAGTTCCTCCACCATCCGGGGCCGGTGGGTCGTCCAGTGTTTGAGGATCATCGAGCCCAAGCGGTTCCTGTCGTCCATCTGTTTCCTCCAGTTCATTGAGTAGCAGCGGCGAAGCCACCGCAATGATCGCTTCTTCGGGAATATTTGCGAAGAGGTCAAGCTGCGAATAATCCGGCGCAGGTTTGCGGAGCAGTCCGTTCCTTTTGATTCTGAACGCCATCGTGCGTCTCTCAAAGTTCGCGTTCTCTCTGTGCTCGCAAGTGCTCGCACAAATGGGTGTAAGTGTCCGGAGCAAGCGGACTGTGAGCGGAACCGCTGATGCTCCGGACGTGCCGATTATGACGGGAAGGATTTCAGGAATGGTTAGAGGAGCGGTTGCGCGGGTATGGCATCGGCATTTGTTTTCTCTGGCGGTGCGCACAATCGCGACGGGCCGATTCACGCCGCCACAAAAAAGTGGCGGGTGTTCTGTTCTCTAGGCTCGCGATGCCATTTATTGGCTCTTCGCTCACTGCGTTCGCGTAACTGGGTGGACCGCGCTGGCGGGAAGGATAGAGGCCTGAATGCCCTGATATGTCACGATAATTTATTTTGTTTTGTTAACGATTTATTAATACTTCGGCCATAGGTTAACAAATCGTTGTGGTTATGAAACGTGTTGTGGAGGGTGCAATGAGCCAGTCGTTGGGAAGCATAGTGAAGTGCCTGATTGGGCGGATCGACGGTGTCTCGGCCATAGTTCTGAACGGGAGGATCGGCGGCGTCGAGGCTGGACTCGATGAGGATGCGGAAGTCGATGTGACCGTCACCCTGTCCGCAATCGTCCGCCGCCGCGCTCCGGCACGAACCCTCGGTTTATAGGAGGCCGCCATGATGAAGAAATACGAATTGCTTGCCAGCGATTGTTTGAGCGCGGGAGACCGGACGGTGTATCGCATCCGGGCGCTGAGAGACTTCGGCGATGTGAGGCGCGGCGATTTGGGTGGGTATATCGAGAGCGAGGACAATCTATGTCACGCAGGAAATGCGTGGGTTTACGATGCGGCGCAAGTTTACGGGCCGTTCGCGGTGGTGCGGGACAATGGGCGGGTTAGAGGCTGCGCGTGGGTGATGGGTTGCGTCGAGGACGATGCGCAGGTAGATGATCTGGCGATCGTGGCGGAGGGTGCCCGTGTGGGCGGTCGGGAGATTTTGCTCTATGACGAGATCGCAAGAGCGCGACCGGCGGCGCGGACGCTGCGGCCGGTCCGTGCGGGGGTTCTGGCAGCGGCGGTGATGCCTGTTAAGTGTCAGACGCTTTAGAGACTGTATGCGGCGAGCGCGGGGCGGAAGCTCTCGTGCCAGCCGATACTCACGCCGTGGCACCCTCTAACGCACGCGTATCCTCGTCATTTATCTCCTCCATCGCCTCCCAATCGTCTGCTGGCGCGCCTTGTGGCTCGGAAGTGATCGCCAGCTCGGTGCGAAGTTTTGCCCGCAAGATTTCCTTCCGTTGACGGTGGAATTCTTTGAACCGAGCGAACTCTAGGCCAACACCCTCGGGAAAGTAGTTGTCCCTACGAAAGGCTGCTCGCTCCGCTTCTGGCATACTCGCCATCCAGTCGAATAATGGCGTGTCGTTCTTCCTCACGTTCTCCCGGCCTTGCAGCAACTGGAGATTCGGAACGGCGTCGCGGCATTCCAGCCACTGCGCCTGCTCCTCCTTTGTGAGTCCCAGTTCCGTGAACTGGTCCGCACGGAATTGTGAGAAGGGATGAACATGATCCTGATGAAAGACCTGGTCCTGAAAGCGAAGATGCGGATAAAGCAGGCACAGCACAGCGAACGCGTCCGGCCCCTTCTTCCTCGCCAAGAACAACTCGATCTCCGCCTCCGAGACAGCCAGCGACTTGCGGCTCGGCAGCCCAGCGGTCAGCAGGTCATTAAAACAGAACGCAGGCCTTCTTAGGCGGTACGCCTTCGCGCCGAACTCCGTCGCCGCCGACTCCTCGCGGAGCGAGTTCCTCAAAGATGCCAGAAGCTGGTCCTGCGAACTGCTAAAGATGCGGGTCAGCAATGCGTGGATCAGGTACTTGCGGATGTCCTCCTTCGACGCTTTTCCTAAGTCCCCTCCCTTGTAGATGTGGTACGCGATGATAATGGTTGCGTTCTGTGAGGTCAGGAGGCTTCCGTTGAAGCCTAACTCAGCTAGCAATCCAACGGTTTTCCTTACTGCGTCGGCAATCTTGGGCCACTCCGTCTGAACCCTCTGCACGTTTTCGGTCTTGAACGAATTCACCTTGTAGACGACGGGCGCGTCGGTCAGCATGAGGCAGCAGCGCATCAGGTACTCGTTCGTGAAATTGAACGTGTCGCCCTTGGAGTTGATCTCCTGGAGTAGTTTTTCGATTTCCTCGCGGCCATCGTCCCATGTCGCCACGATGGTCGAAAACAGGAGGTCGGTCTTGCCTAGGATCGTCCCACCGCTGTTCACGCGAATGAAAATCTTCAGGATGTCCTCCAGATCATCCTTCGCGATTTCAAAGTAGTTCAGAAGCGGCTCGCTACAGATTCGCTTATGGAGGGTACCGAGCCCCTTCCTGATCACTCGCTTGTTATCGCGAATTGCTTGCCGCTGCGTCTCGCTCGTGCACCGATCCGCGAAGTCTTCCACAGACTGGTCTAGGTCCGGATCGGCGTCCCAATTGAGCACATCGCCCACTTTCAACCAGAAGACAGGTTCCACTCGCTCACTCGCCGGTACTCCGTCCTCTTCCACCCTCAATCTTCGCGAGTTTTGCTGCCCTGCCTCAGTCGGCGGCAGAAAACGAAACTCGAAATTTCGGTCCTCATGCATATCGATGCTTCCTTGATCCTTGATCACGTACGGCAAGGAGAGCAGGTTCAGGTACAGACACATCTTCTCGTACGCAGCATCGTTCCACGATCGTTTGTAGGGAGCCTTCTCCGCATGGGTGCCCATCAGGCCGATGTACAGCGAACTAAGTCGTTGCTGCCCGTCGAGTACGCCGTAAATCTCCTCATGGGTAAATGCCCCGGTCTTTCGCCGGTTGTACGGCCTGCGCTGGTCGTATTCCTTGAGAAATTCGTAGAAAACGTAGTCATCCGCCTTTTTCCTACTCAGCTTCCAGAAGAGGAAGGTGCCGATTGGGTAATTCCGCATCAGCGAATCGAACAGAAGTTGGATCTGATGCTTGCCCCAAACGAACTTCCGCTGCAGCGCGGGCAGGTACAGCTTATTGTGATCAATGTCCTCGATCGCTTGCTGAATGGTCTTGCTCTTGTAGCTCATACGAGGCAACTCTCCCTTGCGAGATATCGGGCATCCCAGCAATAGCTATTTTCTCTCATTGTGTGCCTTCGGCGTCGATCTGGACAATATTCGAGACGAGGACCATTGATCTTTCACTCAAGGTTTTTCCTTGGGCGCATTTTCGTACGACCAAAGCTGTTGTGAAGATGAACGCCGCGACGGCCTACTCAAAAGGCAGACGCGTCGTTCGGCTCTTCGTGCCAAAGCGCCGCCTCACTTCCGCCTCTATATCTGGCGAGACTGTTATGGGTAATGCTCGTACCCCATGGTCGCGAAGCCAGGCGAAGCGATGCCGACCGTCGCTGAAGACAATGTAACCATCATCAGCAAGTCCCATGTGGGGCATCCATATCGGGTGTCCTTCGGCAATCCATTTGCCGAATTTCTTATACCTCGATGGAGAACCGTTTCCCGGTCCGATAGCATTTTTCCCAACGTAATAGGGAGTGTCGTGCCTCCAGGAGGCGTCCAGCTTTACAACGCTGATCCAGACGACAGGATCTGGATACATCGGAATCCATTCGATGATGCGGGTTTTCGCCATTTATGATAATGACCTGCACCCTGGATTTGAGTCATTCGGCAACAGAATCTAATGGCTTTGTAACCTAACGCCTGCTTGGGTGCAAGCGCCGGGCGGGGCGACCGCAACCAATCTGCAACTGGACTTCGGCGTTGGACCTGCAGGATAATGAGTCAGAGGGGATCAAGGAATGCCGCAGCAGGAAGTTTTCTTCGAGCAGACGACTGGGGAACGGCGAGTCGAGGTTTTGAAAACCTATGACCAAGGCTATGCGCGCGAGGCTTTCGAGAATATGGACGAACTCGCTCAGGCGCATCTCTGGAAATCGCTTGAGATAGATGAAAACTACGAGCCCTCGGATGTCCCGCCGATCCACACCCACGAAAGCGACGACTTTCTGTGGGGGGAGCTGCTGGATTCGGCCCGTGAGAACGGCAACCTCCTTTCCTTTTTTGTGGTGAACGAGGCGAAGGGCTTTCGCTCCGAAAGCCTGTACGTTGCCCCGGACTGGCCAAGCGCCGAGGCCTTTGCAAAGCGCCGTCTCGCCGACGCGCGGGCTTGAGGCGGTTTCCCAGGGACAATGCATCACAAAGACTTTGCGGTTTCCGGCGGACCATAAGCGCCTTCAAAATTCCTTCGAATCGCCCTTGCGCGCAACATGTCAAAAATAGACAAAGGATCCGGCACTGCCTGACTCACCAATGATCTTTGTGTCATTTCTGAGGGACAACATAGGGAGGCAAACGCGCCGGCCGCGGCGTCGACTTGCCAAGATATCTTTCGAAAATGTCGTTGATTTCGCACCCAGCCGCTTGGTCCCTAATCAATTGCCAGCGATAAGGGACTGAATCCGGATCGCCGATATCAGTCCAGCCCCGCGGCATTCCCATTTCCTCCTCTGCGTCTTCGATGCTTTTTCCAGTTGATGCAAAATACTCCGCGGTGTATCTCTGTTGCGCATCAATCAAAGGCCCAAACGCGATGTAGCAATCGAAAATGACCGCAAGGATTGTGCGAAAGTACCGTCCACACGCAGTTACCACATCCTCGCTTGGGACAATCTGGACGTCGAGGGATGGGGCAAACCAGTACAAAACCGGCTGGCCGGGTCCGCTCGCGCCTCCGCCAACGAGATTGTCGCCGATATGCTGATTCACTGTGCGAAAACTGTGGAAGAATCTGGCTGTTGGATCGCTCCGTAGAGCATTTCGGTGTCTGGAATACCACTCTGCAAATCCCTCTCCATTACCAAGAACCGCCTGAAGTGAAAATGTGATGGAACGAGTTGAAGCGATAAAAGCCGCTACGAAACATTGCAAGGAGAAGAAGTCGAATCGGCACTCATCAAGCTTTTGTAGAAAGAATTCGGCCTCAGCTACCTTGTGATCAACCAGACTGAAGGACCTGTGCGACATTGACCCATCCGTTTGAAGGTTTGCCGCCCTTGAACCATGTCATCCGACTTTCTTACGGCCTAACAGTTCAATGACGCGGCTAACTCGCCGTGTCCGGTTTTCGAGATCGTGCTCCCAGATACGAATTACTTCGACGCCTTCGCGGCGCAAGGCGCGAGCGACTTTGCGGTCGCGCTTGCGGTTTCGTTCGATTTTTTCCGCCCAGAAGGCCGCGTTTTGTCGCGGCGCTTGAAAGCACTTCGGGCAACCGTGCCAAAAACATCCGTCGACGAAGACGGCTATTCGCCGTTTCGGGAAATAGAAGTCCGGTTTTCCGGTCACAGTGCTCTGGTGCAGCTTCCATCCCGAAATTCTGTGGCACCTGAGCAAGCCGGCGAAAGTCCCTTCGGTGCTGCGGTTGCCCCGATGTCGAATCGCCGCCATCACCGATGATCGCTTCGCTTTTGTGAAAATGTCCAAGTCGAATTTCCAAAGCAATCACGGTTTGTCGGAAAGCAACATCACACCCTGCCGGGCGGCTTGATATGACGCCCAGAATTGCATGTCTGCGAGTAGCTGGGGCCGGACCCGGGCGGTCGCCCGCAGCTGTTTCACCGCCTTGGGTTCTGCCGCGATCACATAACGGGAGTCCACGTAGAGGTTGTATGCGCCAGGAGGCGTACCCTCGCCGTCAAGATAGAACGGCCCGGTGGGTTTCAAGAAATCCGCTTTTTTGACCAGCTTTTTGTGCTCGTGCGGAAGCACAAAACCGATAATCACCCTGGAGAGGCCCATCTTGTCTTGGGCGTAGTCGCAGGCTGGCGTGATTTCGATTCCGCATTGCCTTCCATGCCGGATTACAAGTTCAAGATTTCCTTGTTGGGCGGCCTCGTCCCCGTTAATTGAATTGCGCAGCATGTCCTTGAACGCAGGAAAGATGGACGGCCGCCGCCCTGCCGGGATATACAGGTTGCCGGGGCTGAATTTGTCCAGGTCGTTTGACGCCAAGTGCAGCATGGAATTCACTTTGGCCCGTCGCTCGATTGCAGAACTCCCCGTCGATCCCATTATCTGGTCGATATGCCGAAACAGCTCACGCGAGCCCTCTTTGACAAGAGCGTCCATCCGGTCGGAATGAAGCGGATTCAAGGCCAGAAACAGTGACGGAATGCAGTTCTCACGCGTATGGTGGGCCTCGGCCTGTGCGCGGCTGATGACCAGCAACAGTTTGAGCGTCTCGTCATGCCATTGCCGTTTCCACTGGTCCAGATTGTCGGCGGTCGATTTTGAGAGCTCCGCCAGGGTGTTTGTGACGTTCGTGGCCGCGCGAAATGCCGATCCCTCCCAGACTTGCATGAATTCAAGCGGCGATGTTTCGGCAAGCACTTTGACCACTTCGGTGGAAAGCTTGTTGATAGAAAAGCGCCTTTTCGCGGCGCCGGACCCGACAATGAAATCCGCCTTTTTGAGCATTACCACAAACACCGGCTTCGGCAGCTCGGAGCGTTCAAACATGAAGCGGGCGAATGTTTCCTTTTGGTCCGGGTGTTTCGTCCAGATCAACACCCCGAATGGACCATTGTCGGTACGAATGATTCTAGCCAGCGTTTGCAACATGGTCGATGCCATGTTCTCCGGAGGGCCTCCGAAGCCGAGATCCATGTCGAGAATCGCCAGTCTGATCCCCCGGAGCTTGTCCCTGTTCCTCGGTGTTTGGCCGGGTCTTCCGTCGAAATATGCGACAGGCACACCGACCTTGGAAAAAGCCTTGATAATGGGCAACGCCTCGCCCGGCTCGTCGTCGAGCAAGAGAACGCGGGCGGCGTTCAAACCTTTCATTTCCGCTCCTTAAAGGAGAGCGCCACGACCGCTCCGTCAAATTCCTTGGGAAGGTCGATATCCCCCCTGTCCGGGAAGACCAGTTCACCCCCTTGCGCCTTCATCACCTCGCTCGCAATATGCAGGCCCAATCCCATGCCGTCGGGCTTCCGGCTGACGAACGGCTCGATAAGGAAATCGGGCGGATCGATAAATCCGGGGCCGTTATCGGCGACGACAATGGCGCGGTGTCCGCCGAGATCCTCCACCTGCTCAACCAGAATCTTCTTTTTGCCTGCGGCCTCTCCCCATTTGTTGTCGAGCCACCAAATGGAATTGTCGATCAGGTTCATGATCGTCGAAATTATCAACCGCCTGCTGCACTTCACATGAAAATCGCGCAGTCCGGCGCGTTTCACCAATTCGATCTTGTGAACCCGCAGGCGCAGTTCCAGGTTGAACAGCGCCTGAGAGATTAGAGAGTTCGCACGCTCCGTGCCCACGCCGGACCGCCGGACCAGGGCGCCATAGCCTTCGATCAGTTCGGAAAGGTGTTTGGCGAGCGCCTTAACCCGGTTTGTCGCTTTGTCACCTTCCACTGCCAGCAGCAGTTCGGCGATGCCTTTCTCCACTTCGTGGATCACGACCGACAGACTCAGTCCGGCCGTGGCGCTGGTCAGCAATCGGTCTCTCACAGCCAGGAAATCTGTTTCGATGCGGTCGAGGTACGGGCCAATTTCTCCTGTCAGCCTTCTTTTTTCGACGATCTCCCTGAGTTCTGTCAGGTCTTCGAGCACCGGCTCCCGCAGCTTTGAATCGGCATAGGCGTTTCTGATGCGCCGCTTGTCCATATTGCGTTCGACTTCTATGCTCTGGATCGCATAGACGACAGCATCCCTGAAAGCCTCATAGTCTCCGCTCTCGACAAAACCCTCCCGATTCGTCTTTTCGATAAGGCCCCTGTTGAGTTTCAAGTCCACCGATTTCTTGATGTCCAACGAGACCGCGCCCACGAGCAGGTTATTGCTGAGACGTTTTGTGGGGACGTTGACCCTCCTGCCGCCCAGATCCAGCCAATCGTTCCCGCGTTCGCCATAGTCATAGACCCGGATTCCGCCGCGATAAACGCGCACTCCGCCGGATTCATTGAGAAATTCCTTGAGCCCTTTTTTGTCGTTCACTTCCCCCAATTTCAGGACCTTTGCGTCTTGGTCGAATACATAGAGCCGGATCTCCACGGGGCCGATGTTGTGGTCGTCCAGGTTGATCAAATGCTTTGGGCCGCCCAGGATCAGACTGTGGGTGACCTTGCGCGCTTCGACCCGATCCATGCCCGGAAATGGTGTGAATTTGTACTCGTACGTCAGCTTCGACCCCTTTATGAGGCATTTCGCTTGGTAGAGCGAGAATTTCAGCACATCGCGGATATCGAGCAGGCCTTCGAGCCATTCTCCGTGGTCTTTCAGCACAAGCTTCGTCTTGAAATCCCCGACGCCGCTGAAAGGCGAAGAGATTGCATTCACCGCCCTCGCGAGATCGCGGACCATCCCCCGCGACCAGACATCCCGGAGCTGCGTTATTTCAAGTCGCGTCCCTGTCTTTCGTCCCGTAAAAAACTCGGGGGTTCTTTCCACGACCCTGATCGCAACCTCTTCGAGGTAACGCTTCTGCTTGAAGTCGTTCTCCCAATCAATCTCCACCACAACTTCCGGCGAGTGCGCACTGCGCGTGATCAAGCGGATTTTGTTCCCGAGCTTGTGCGCCGCAAATCTTCCGACGCCCTTCTCGCCTATCGGGATGCGCCCATACCTCGTCGTGGGCTCGCCCCTCTCCTTCTGTCGGATCCGATAGTCGGTACCGGGCTCAAGCCAGACGGTCGCTACCGTCTCCCCGCTCATGCCGACACCGCTGTCTTCTACGATGATTTGTCCGCGGGAGGGGTCGTCCAAACGCGACATTGTGACCGTCGCGCCCGGCGAGTCGGCGTCGAAAGCATTCTTCACCAGCTCGAACACGGCGACGCCTGGGTCCCTGATCAGTTGATCCCCCAGGAGGAGGAGCAGGCGTGCGCGCGGCTTGAATCCGACGTTACGAGTTTTCATGTCTGCCCTTGGGGCTGGTTAGCGTCCGGATCACTGCGGCCATTACAGGCGGACAAACCGCATTGCCCAGCAATTTGATCTTTTCGCGGCGTGTTCCGTGTTTCAAAACATATTCTGCGGGAAAACCCATTGCCGCCCGTATCTCGGGGACCTGTAGCATCCGCATTTCGTGTCCGTTTCTTGTAGGTCTGACCAATGCAAACCGATCCAGTGTGGTCAGCGTCCGAAGCGGGACATCAAGCCGCTGCCAGCCTCCTGCCGCGTCGGAACCATAGTAGACCAGCAAGAACGGCTTGCTGCTGCCGACAGTCTCAAACGCGCGCTCGGCGCGTTGCAGGGTCGCCGCAGCCCTGTTTGCAGAACGCAACTCGGAGAATTTGAAAAGCCCGTTCCGGTTCACGACTGAAGCTGCGGTCCTTCTTCGGCCTGCGCTGGCTTTGACCTCCGAAGGGGCCTGATCGCGATCACACATCACAAAAAGCCGTCGGCGTGCCTGGGGGACTCCATGATCGGCGGCGTTTATTACTTGGTCTCTGAGATTGTAGCCGAGATCTTCAAGCTGCCGCCGCCAAGTTTCGTATGATTTCCAGCTGCGCATATGGACCACGTTCTCTACAACAATCCAGCGTGGCTTGAATTCTTTGGCGAACCGCACGACCTGAAAAGCGGTACGGCGACTCATTTCCGATCTCGGAGCATTGCCCTTGGCGCACGTATGGCTCGTGCATTCCGGCGAAGCGATAATCAAGTCCACAGCCCCCACTTCTTTCTTTAATAGGCGCAGCTTGACGTTTTCGCAGCTCTCCAGAAGAAATTTGACTTCGGGAAAATTCGTCTTAAACGTGTCCCTCGCAAGCGTCCAACGATCTATGGCCGCCACGACCTTGATGCCCGCACTCGTCGCGCCACAACTGCTCCCGCCCGCCCCGGCAAACAGGTCGATACACCGGATTTGTCGTTTTTCTTTATTCATTGTTCTGAATGTCCGGGACAGCGCCAGCAGGGGCAAACCAGAACGATTCTTCCAGAATGCGGCTTGGGGAAAGGTGGGTAGAGTTTTGGAGGTACCAATCGGTTTCCCGTTCAAGGAGATCCGAAAGACGGACTCTCTCTTGAGTGAGCACCTCAAAAAGTACCCTAGCAAGCCGTTGTCCATTTATTAGGACAACCGGGTATCTGTCCTCGGCCAATTCGAGTTGCGCCGCCCGCGAAAACATGCCGGTTGTGACAAAAACGCCGATCCAGCCCCTTTGCAGTCGAGCCACAATACGGGCCAAAGCATATCCCCCAATGGCGGTATTCAATGCGACACACTTGGCCTGTCCGAGGACCACGGCGGGAGTAAAACACAACCTATTGGCACGCTCACCAACGTCAAGTCGGCACACAAAATCCACGCCCCCATCGCCTGAGCGTTTCGTAACCCAGCCACGTCTGCATTGACTTCCCAAAACTCTTTGCGCAACAAAAGACGCCAAGCCTTCAAATGCGTGCTTCTTTTTCCGGTAGTACTCGAGAACGCCCTCCAGTATTTTGAGTTCCTCCTTGTTTATTTCCCGCTGTTCGGACAGATCCACGACTGTCTTTCGGGCCACGATCCGTCTGCAACTCTCAACTGCCAGTTCACCCTCGTTAACCCATTTTTTCCATGAGGCCGGAGAAGCACCAAGAGCAATATTGGCATCAACCGATTCATCCCGGCGAAGGTCAATCCAGGTCCAGTCGAATGATTCATTTTCTTGCTCCAGTCGGAACAACACAAGCTCTATCACCAGATTCGTGAAGTACCCACCCTCCATCTTTTTCTGTGTTGCAAGAGCATGGCGAACGGGGACCCCGAAGCCGCAGAATCGTCTATATCCACGCCGGTTTCCGTTGTATTCTGCCTGCTCGAACACGATCACAGGTGGCGCGAACTTTCGCAGGACCGGATCGGCGTAGAAATGCAGAACCTGGGTGAACTTTGCATTGCCGCGTGAACCGATAGGTGATTCGCCGGCTCTTCGGTTATCTCCGTGGAACAGGCAATAACCGGCGTCGGGCTCGACTATGTCCACCCAGGGCGTGTCTTCTGCGCCCTTTTTAAACGGGTTGGAGTGAAAGATAAACGCAGGCATCCTGCGAAATGTCCGACCTGGCTCTCTGATCTGTTGGTAGAAGAACATGCCCTTTTGAGTATCCGCGGATTTGGCGTGCACGCCGCGCGTAAGGTCCTGATAGTTCATCAGGCCGGTCGCGCCGTTCCGTTGACCGCGATAGGGCACCCTAAAGACTTGGCCTACTTTGATCGTGGAAGAATTTAGCATTTTGTCGATCCGCCTCGTGCTAGGTTACGGAAAACACACCGTTTACACAAGCCCATTGGACGCCGCCTCGGTACCACGACTGTAGTCAATCTGAAGCGGCCGTCGCCGCCTCAATACATGGTGAATTGGGGCCTGAAACGGTCCGGGTGGGCCGCCAGAATCAGCGGCTAGGCCATGTATTGATCGTCCACGATCTTCATACATCTGTTGCGCAGTTCAACTCAAAAATCGCCCCAACCGCGTCTTCACCTGCATCGGTTCCTTCAATTCGCATTCCCAAATCACCTCTGCACGCCAACCGTTCGCTTCGAGCGCCGCAATATTCGCGGCGTCTCTCAGGCTGTTCCGAGCGATCTTCGTGCGCCAATATTGGGCATTTGCCTTCGGTGCACGAGCCCCCCTTGTGCAACCGTGCCCATGCCAGAAACATCCGTTGACGAAGACCGCCTTGTGCAGCCTTGGAAAGACAATGTCTGGCTTTCCTGGGAGGTCTTTTCGATGGAGCCGGAACCGAAAGCCCATCCCATGGACCAAGCGGCGCACCATCATCTCCGGCGCGGTGTTTTCTCCTTTGACCGCCCGCATGATCCGGCTCCGCTGTTCCTGCGTCTCCGTCATCGTCGCAACTCGATCTTCAAGCTCGGATCAGTCTCAAACTCTTCGACGACTTCGTTATATCGATCCACCATATCCGTCACCGCCGTTTTGCGGCCGTCAGCGCCGAACTTCCCAAGCTCATAGAGATTCAGCGCCACAAATTGCTCAATCTCAAACATGTCAATGCGATCGCCGAGACCCACGTTTGTCGCGAGTCCTTCCGCCACCGTAAGTCCGTGTTGCAGCGTTACCAGCATCGGGCGATAGCCGTCGTTCAGATTGTCCCGGCACTTTTCAATCACAGCTTCACCGGGCGATGTCGTGACATGAATCACGACGTCTCCGATGAAAAAATCCCCTGCGCGTCCGCTGGGCGCGTCGGCCGTCGAAAAGCTGTTGTGTTCGAATTTCCCTTTGCCGAGGGCGCAATCCAGCTTCGCGCCGACCAAATGTTGAAGCACGGCGCCAGCGTAGTACATGCCAGGCGCGCTTTTCTGACGCTCCACCGCTTGCGCGATGACATCGCGCACAACCGTGCGAAGGCTCCTGGAAGCGTCAAGCTTGATCTTGAATGGCTTGCCCGCAAAAAACTCGTTAACGCGCTCGATCCAGAACCCCTCAATCGAATCCAGGTCGGCCTTGCCTTTCAGGGCGTTCAAAAAAGCGACATATTCGCGCATATTGTTCAGGCTGCCGCGCGAAGTGCGCCCGCCTTCGGAAGCAAGCACGCGCGCGATGCCGTGCCGCTTGAGAATCGCCTGGACAGCCCCCTTGCCAAGGCCGAGCACTTGCCCGCCGCCTTCGGTGAGCAGCTTTTCAGGATCGAGGGGAAGCCCCAACTTCCTGGCGTGTTGCGTCACCACCAGCGCAACCGATAACGGCCCCTTCCCCCGAAAGGAATGGGTCGCCACAAATTCCGCCAATTCATGCTGCTGCGAGCCGGTCATGCCTTACGCCGCTTCCTTTCCGCTCTGCGTGTCTCTGCCAAGCAGTGATTCCAAGATGTTCGCCGCCAGAAATCGGACAACGGGAACGACAAGGCCGTCTCCGACAAGGTGATAAGCCTCGTTGTACCTCTCCGGCAGCTTATAGCTCTCCGGCAGCCCCATCAGCCTAGCCGCTTCGCGGGGCGCCAACAGCCGTGAGCGAACTTTGCTCCCTTCCACGATCATGATGGATTGCCGACTCGAACCGCCAACCGGCGTGCGAAGACAGCCCGCCACGTCGTCGAAGCGAATTTCGGCGCGCTGCGCCCGCTTGCCTTCTTCGTCCACGCGCGTGCGCTTGTAGACGCCGCCGACAATGCGTCTCCGCATCCTCTTGGCCCGGTCAACTTTTTCCAGATTGATCGAACTCATCAAGGAAAGGAGCCGGCGGGTTTCGGCGGGAGTGTGCCAGTCGACGCCCTTCGGCTCGTCATCGACAAGATCCCCAAACGTTGCGCTCCGCGACGGAGGCGCCGGAAGGCTCCACCAGAGCCAGCTTTTCTTCAACCGCTGCGGCAGCTTCTCGTAAGCGCCGACAAGGTGCGCCGGATGCCAGAGCGGATCGAATTCGGTCCCCGTCAGAGTCTCCGGAATCGTCTGATCCTCGCGCACCGCAATAATGAAAAGACGGGGACGGGATTGCGGCACGAACCGGACGGCATCCATAACTACGGCGCCGAAGCGGTAGCCGCCGCCGGCGAGAGCGGCGCCAATCGCTGCAAAGTCCTTCCCGTCGTGCGAAGTCAGGGCTCCGCAAACGTTCTCAAGCACGATCACGGACGGCGCGCGCCGTTCTTCGACGAGGGCCTTCATAAGCCGCCAGAACAGCCAGAAGGTTCCCGAGCGTTTGCCTCGGAGCCCGGCATAGTCGCCCGCCAAGGACAAGTCCTGGCATGGAAACGAGGCCCAGGCCAAATCCGCATGTCCCGGCAAGTCACCCGTCGTCAGCTCGCCAACATCCTCAATCTTCAGATCCCGGCTTCCCCAGTTCAACGCGTAGCTGGCGGCCTTCTTTTCATCGACATCGTTCGCGAAAAGGCACTCCCACTTCTTGCCCAGGCCAGCGCGCGCCATGCCGCCGCCCGCGAAGAATTCGTAAAAAGATGGCATTCCTTTACCTCTGTCCCTTCAAGAGCAGCCGCTTGTCCGCCACACACTCTGCTGCCGTCCCACGCACGACTTGCACCGGCAGTGCTTTCTCTTTTGTCCTCATCACTTTACACCACGACGGCGACCGGAAGGCAAGCATCCCGCAAGGCTTCCGGAGATCCTGATGCGACCGTCTGCGTGTCTCCGATTCACTTTCCTTTCGGGATGCATTCAGTGTAGTCCCGCATGGCCAGGGAATGTTCCTGGCCCAGCAGCAGGAACTCCCGGAGCTTCCCGCCGTGAAAGCGCACCGCCGGGAGCGCACCAGTAGTAAGGATTGAATCGCGATTTATTGAGTGAAAGAGCCGGGCCGAGGCCCGGAGTAAGGTAGGCGGTCATTCCGCTTACCCGAAAGGCGGGATTACTGCACCGTGAACTCTGAAGCCTTCCTGTGCTCTCTAATGTTGTCGTAGCTGACAGCGAGCCGCGAACCGAGTTGAAGTTTCCCTGCGTAGTCTAAGAGTGGTTCACTGTCGAGCTCTCCGAAGACGACCTTCTTGCCATCGTCGGAGGAGTCTATGCGCACCCACATCCACTCGCTCTCGCCCGTCCGGTCATCTCGAAATTCCGCTTTGATGTAATCGCCCTGATTGTATATGGCCATTTCCAATTCCCCTTCGGACGAAGCGCTCTGAACGTGCGAATAGTTTACTCGTTCGTGGATCAGCCGAGCAAGGCGAAGCCAGATTTGTTTTCCCCCATTTCCCTCATATCAGGAAAACGGGGCCTTCTTCAGCGACCATCCGCAGCGGTCAAGGGCGCGTGGCGCGTTCATCGAAGACCCTTTACGGCGAGGACGGGCCGCGTGCGCTGGCGTGCGAGGGAAATGAGGCCGGGGATTCTTGGAGCTTCAGCTCTGTGTGGCGAGTGTCAGGAGCGATGGTAACTGGTCGATGAATACCGGAGCATGTTATCCGTCGAATTTTTTTGTAGACCTTGCAAGCATCTCCCCGAGCAAACCGGATTTTAACAATTCATGGTTTATAGTGCGCTTTCCAAGGTTGTAAATCTGGCGCGGCTAAACAAGCACGGATGGCTCCCATGGGTTCTGCCTTTCCCGACTGTCCTTCGCCTTCGACCGAAGACTCCGAAAGACACAGCGCGCTCGTCATGCGCAATGTCAGCGTCCGGGGACACCGGACCAGCATCCGGCTCGAACCGCAGATATGGGATACCCTCGCCGAGATTTGCCGCCGTGAATACTGCACGTCGCACGACGTTTGCAGCTATGCCGCAGAGCATAAGCCGCCGCACGGTTCGCTGGCCTCGTCGTTACGGGTTTTCATCCTCGATTATTTCCGCAGATGCGCAACCGAGGACGGGCATAGACACGCCGGGCACGGCCAGGGCATGTTCCTGTCCCAGCAGGAGGAACGCTTGGAGTTGCGCAAGCACAAGGCGGATCGGCTACACCCTGCGGATGGATCAGACCCCGGTGGGCAGCGTGGAAGGTGCGGGCCTGGTTCGGGATAAGTGAGAAGGCCCCTGCCCTCCCCTACTGAGGTTTGAAATTTCGCGCTGAGGAATTTTAGTTCGCGGCGGCGCGCTCAAGCGCCGCGATCGCGTGCTCAAACGCTTCGCCCAGAACCCAGCCATTGCGATCGGCAAGTGCGTAGAACCGATCGATGGTCTCGGCCCGCGCCTTGATGTTGAGCTGGATATTTCGGCCCGTGCGGTGCCGCCTTGGCTCGCGCGTTATCGGTTCCCTCTGCGCTTGTCGCGCAACAGGAGCGGGCGCAGCGGTCTCGCGAGGCGCCTGGATCGGCTCCCGGCTCACAAAACTGGCAGACTCCGAGATTGCCTTCACTTGCTCCGGTTGAGCAGCAGGCTTGACTGCTGTTCGCGGCTTGAATCCAGAGATGTCGATTTCGGGTCCCTGGTCGAATACACTGGCGCGTTCCATTATGCGACCTCCTGGTCCAATTCGGAGTCCGGCGAGGAATCCGCCTGACGCAACAAGGTGAGGACCTCGCCCGCCAATTCTCGGGCATTTTTTATGGCTGCGTCCCGGTTGCTCACCTGGCTAGCGTCCAGCGATTCGAGGGTGCCGCCAAATGAGAAGATCGCTCGGAACGCTTCGCGCTCGTTCATCTGTGTACGAAGCGCAGGCACGTTATGTTTTTTGAATTCTTCGCGAATATGTTGCAGGGTGCGCGGACGAATCGCCGCGTTCGTGCGCGTGAACAAGAGCGAATAGGGTATGGACCGGCCAAACGCCTTTTCCTGCTGCCGGATCAGCTTGACGGCCTTGGCGGCTTCGAAAGCGTCGAGCTGGGAGCCCTGAGTCGGAACAATGACAAGATCGGCTCTGCTGATCGCGTAGGCCACGGTCATCGAGGCCGTGCCCTCCAAATCGACGACGACAAAGGTCGTTCGCCGCGCCGCCTCTTCGATCGATTCGATGATTGTTGCCTCCGAGATATCGGCGAGAACAGTCAGGTTCTCGGGACAACCCGGCCTTCGCGCCCATTGGGAAACGGGCTTGTTCGGGTCGGCGTCAATCGCCGTGACCGTAGCCCCTTTCAGAGCGAGCTCTGTTGCAAGTACGACGGCGGAGGTGGACTTTCCCGCGCCTCCCTTCGGGCTTGCGAAAACGATAACCGGCATGAGGCATCCCCAGGTGAGAGTTGCAGGCGTCTCTAATAGTTGATCGTAGAGATATCGGACGGTCAACCGAAAGCTATCTGGTAGCGGACAGCTATCCGAATTCAAGTAGCTACTAAGTAGCTATCCGATAGCATGGCCTGATTCGAATGCGTGCGCGAGGGTGAAGCAGTAGTGTTGATGGCTATCTGGCACAGTTCTCTGCGAGCCGTTTAGTGCCGTTGATCGGGATGATTGTTACAAGGATGCGAGAGGACGTTGCCAGAATCTTGGTAGCTACCAAGTAGCTATCCGAAAGCAAGTCTTGCTTCGGGGTGGTGCGCGAGGTTAGAGCGGAACTCCGTCCGTCGATGGGGTCGCGATGTGTGGACGGGTCATCTGTAATTCTGCTGGCTACTTGGCAGCATTTGCTGTCGACGAGTGCGCGCGACGGTATGGTCTGCAAGGGGTCTCCCCAAACCTCTTCCATTGGATTCTGCCTTCTCAAACATGGCGTTACGTGAGATTGTGGCAGGAGTGGTGTGATGTCCGATTAGTGAGCATTATCGGACAAAGAATATTAGTTTCGAATACGAAACGATTCTTTTTGCTTGCGTGGGGAGAAGCATGAATCGTGCAGTAGGGTACGCCAAGGGCCGCCGAGCCTCCAGGAACAGCACGGGCGCCCTCGCGCCGTCCCCGAGCAGGAAGCGCATACCCCAGTATGCTGCGCAGCGAGCAGAAATCCAGGATGCCGCCCACGGCCAGTGGGCCACGGCGGAGGATCTCGACCGCATGGCCGACGAGTTCGATCGGGAGTCTCTCGCAAAGAATACGCGGAGGTCTTACCGCTCGGATTGGGTAAGCTGGTTGGCCTTTTGCGAACGCCACCGGATCAAACCGCTTCCGGCCGATCCGGCCAATGTGCGCCGCTACCTTACGCAGTTGGGAGCGGTCGGCGGGCGCAAAGGCGCGAAGCTCAAGCCGAAGACCGCCAAGCGGCACCTCGCCGCAATCGCCGCCGCACACCGCGCGAGGGGCATCGAGTTCGACGCGAACCATCTCATCCTCAAGCGGACCATTAGTGGAATTCTCCGTACGTACGGCGCGCGCCAGGAAGGAGCCCGGGCGCTGCGCGCTGGAAACATCAAAGCGATCTGCCAGACCTTCAGGCTCGATCTGCGTTCGGTCCGCAACAAGGCGATTATTCTGCTTGGATTTGCGGGCGGCTTCCGCCGCTCGGAAATCGTCGCGCTCGATGTCAGCGATCTCGCATTCGAGGGCGACGTGCTGCGCGTAATACTTCGCCGCTCGAAAACGGATCAGAAAGGGGAGGGGAGAACGATCGTCATTATGCCGGGGAGCACAGAGGAAACTTGCCCCGTCGCGGCCGTGCGGGCCTGGCTCAAAGAGGCCAAAATTGAACATGAGGGCGACAATCCGGTTTTTCGTCCGGTCAGCCGCACCGGCGTCGAGTACAGCCGCCTCTCCGACAAGACCGTCGATCGCATCGTCAAAAGTGCGGCGCAGGCAGCGGGCCTCAAAGAAACTTACTCCGCGCACAGTCTGCGCGCGGGTCATGTGACAGAGGCGCTCGCGAACGGCGCTGATCGCGCCGCCATCAAACGCCAGACCGGCCATGCCAGCGACGCCATGCTCGACCGCTATGCCCGCGAGACCAATCTCGCGGCCAACAACAGCTCATCGGCTTTGGGTTTATGAGCATTAGCCACACGCTCGCCGCGTGCGGCACTTCTACGAGCGTGGGCGTCGCCAAACCCACGGCTACGGGGAGTGCTGTCTGGGTTAGCGAGGGGCCTGAATACATCTGGAATCGGCTTGAGGTTTCTGGGCCGGATGGGCAGCTCTATGATTTTATCGGCGCTGCATCCGGGCCTGGCTTCGTCGATTGGCGGCCCGAATGGCACAGCGTCTATGAGCAGATTTACTTCGAGGCGGTGAGGGGAGGGGCTCCCACGCGCGAGGCGGCTGAGCACCTGGCTCGTAAATTGCGGGACATCCTGTGGCGCAGGCATGAAGAGGAGCGCGTCCGCGCGGAGATGGACTCGCACGGCGTAGCGCTCGATCTCAATGCGCTTATTCCGATTCCACGTCGTGTACTGCGCCAAGGCTTCGTCGAAGCCGGGCAGGAGTGGATGTGGGCAAATTGGGGCATACGCTGGCCGATCCGGCGCGTCATGTTCGCGATCGAGCGTCGCGACATAAGTGGCAAGCCGGTCGCGGTGTTTCGCTTCCTTAGCGAGGACTGGTCGCCCTGGATCGCGCTTCTGCGGATGCGCGAGCGGTGGCCAGAGTTGTCGTTTAGGTTAGTTCCGACTTACCTGTACGCGGTTTGAAGGGACGAATGGGGGTTCCTCGTCGCTCCGGTTCTTAGCTCGGTGGCCGTTTTCTCGTAGCGAGATACTTGAGATACCAGCGCGAAGCACCGAGGATATCGCCGGTCTTGAGGAGGTGTCGGGCATATGTTTTTTTGTCTTTGCGAGTGCGGGGATAATCACGGCTGGAATCGTACATGGAGCAATCGGCCCAGGGCGACCGGTCTCGATACTTCTTGAATGATGGATCATGGAAACACGGGCTCCATTCGTACCAAGGCTTGTCGAGCGCGTAGTGGAGAAACACGGTTTCGGCGGGAATGCGATGATCCGAGCCAAGCTTCCAGTATAGGGTGTTCCATTTCGTATCAAGCAAGACCGTCTTACCCAGCAAGATAACGTTCAGCGCATCCTGATCGAAAAACTTAAATTGGCGCCCGCTTTGAGTCAGGAGGTGGATGGCTTTGCGCGTGATGTCGTGCTCATTCCATCGGGCGATGTCGATATAAAGAACGCCGGAGTTGAAGTAAGACGCGGGTTGGGACGATCCGATTTCCGCGTTGTGTTGAGCAGCAGTTGGGGAAGCGTCCGTGACGACTGCAGCAATGGCATCTCCCATATCCAAATCATTCAACCCGGATATGTCGCCAAGACAAACGATGTCGGAATCCAGATAGAGAACTCTTTGCGCGACGCCACGTAGGAGATTACCTATCAGAAGTCGATTATAGACCGCATACGAGAGTGAGAATGCTGTCGGATCGGGAAGTGCTTGGAGAGTCTGGCTGTCGATGATGTGAAGTTGGAGTTCGACGGCGTGCCATTTCGCGAGGCTTTTCAGTCTATGGAGATCGTCAGGGCGAATATGACCTGTGATGACGTGAAAGACGATATTGATGTGCGGATTATTCACGAGAATCGAGGTGATGGTCACCCCCATTGCCGGGGCAAAACGTGCGTCAACACCAAAGGCGATGTGAATGGGTGCGCCGCTGCGTTGGGGGTTCTGCGTTGATACGAATTCGTGGGATAGCGCCATACTGACCGGTCCTATGTCCCGGCCACGGGCGCGCGGTGCGCGACCAGGCAAGTGCCCTCGATATGGACGAGCGCAATCTGCTTCGCGAGGCAGTTGAGAATGTGGAACACATCTTTATCCCGGCGCGGGCCGCGATAATCGTGCCATAGCACCAAGCCGCCCGGCTTGACCATCGCCAGCGCCTTCTTCGAATCGCTTTCGACATAGGATCGCGTATGAGAACCATCGACGAACACCAGATCGAATTTCTGGGCTAACGGTTGGTCGTCCAGTTCCTTGCTGTCGCCGAAAATCTGGATGATGCGTTTTTCGGCGTCTGTGCCCTGATAATAAAATGTGCTGAACCGAGATGACTCAGTCGCCTCTCGCCCCGCTTCTGCATCGTCGCCGTGACCGGCTTTATAGGAGCTTAGATCTTCCGGATGGAGTGTCAGGGTCGTGATCGTCGCCTGCGGCGCGTTTGCCGCCAGCAGCCAGGCGGTCTTGCCCGTGCAGGTGCCGAACTCGAAGACGGTCCCGGCTTTTTTGGCGAGATTGCAAATGACCCAAGTTTCGAAATCGCTGATGCCACCGGGAACGCGGTAGTTGCCGATGAAGTGAATACCGGTCTCTTTGCTCGGGCCCATAGGTCCTGGTTTAAAAATGGGATCAATGTCTTCCGGAGCGGCTTTGGTTATCGGCCATTTCCCATATTTTTGATACCTCCGCCACCGCCGATTGAGCAGGATAGCAAGAAGCAGAACATTGCCAATCAAGGAAAGAGTCAGCCACATGGATCGGTATTTCCAGAATCAAGAAATGGACGAGATGGTCGGTGGTAAATGTCATGTCTCCAAGCCAAAGCTAGCCGCCCGATAATACACATCCATTGGTCGGCGTCCATGGGGCGCCGGGAGCCGCAGTATGAGACTTATGAGACTTTCAGGAATCGAGTCAAGTACGAGCGGATCACTGCTTCATCGGCAGGAGAGGTGCGGCGCAGCCGCTTGCGAGAGTTGTGGGAAAACATCGCGTAATCAAGTTCGACAAGGATCACAGCATTCTTTGTCAGGACCTCGCGGCGGCGCTCATCGTAGCGCCTCCGCTGTTCACCACGCGAGCAGCCGCTAATGGTCTGGCGTCGATTCATGAACGTCACAGGCTCGGAATGTTGGCGTTCGCGGTATTCGATTACGAGGTTGTGCTCACGGTAGTAGGCATCAACAGGCAGCCTGCGACACCTCCCGTCCTTACCGCAATCGCCAACCAGGAAGTGGAAGGTGTGCTGGCGAGATCCGACCGAATTGAGCACCTTGTCACACAAATCAAGAACGTAGCTTTCGTCCTTCGCCATGGCCGGAATATAGCATCTTGGCGTAGGCATTAAATATCGGTTTGAAACCAATTGAGTTTGCTTGTCCGAGTCGGAATGAGCCAACATTCCGACATAGCTGAGGACCACGCCGCAGCGAGCGGGCTGTCCAGCAGGATGGCCTTGAGCGATCACCGTGCCAGCGGCGCGGAGCGTGCTTGACAGACTGGGGAGCGGAGGCGGACCGGCAAAAAACTGGTGCGGGCGGAGGGACTTGAACCCTCATGGCCTTGCGGCCTGCGGATTTTCATACCGTCTACGGCTTTCGCCGCCCTCGTGCTCGCGCCATCGGCGCAAAGTCGGGTTTGCGGTCTGGACTATCCCTTCACCTTGTCCCGGTGGTCGGGAGTTTAGGTGCTGCCCGTCTAGTCTCTACACCTTCCCGGCGGAGTTTTCCGCCGGGCTTGGCTCGGGATCGCCATTGCAGGGTTCCCCGAATTTGGGCAGTTCTACATCGCCGGTTTCCCGACGAGCACTCAAGTTTCACTTAAGTCCGCTGCGTCTGCCAATTTCGCCACGCCCGCGTGGCCTTTCGATTCCCAATGATAAATCAGGCTGCGGGAACTTGCGCCTACGATTCCGAGTTCGTGGGCGCAGCACCGGAACGCTTGACGGATTTCTGCTTCTTTTTGGGTTTAGCCCGCATGATGTTGATCGCGGCGGCGTCAAGGTTGGTTTTGATATGCGCCGCATAGTATTTCTCAATCATCTCGACGCTGGTGCGGCAGTTTTTGGCGATCTGGTAGATGTCAGCACCTTCCATCAGGCGCAGACAAATGTATGTGTGTCGCAGGCTGTAAGCCGTGCGCGGCCTTCCATCGCGATCAACTCGGAGATTTTCCTCTTCCAGAATTGTCTTGAAAAGTTCGCGCTGCCATTTCGGAAATATGAGGTCTGTCGGTTTCGGCAGGCACAATTCCTCTGGTTTGGTTGCTGCTGTGTTGGGTCCAGTCTTGTCGTCCACTTCGTAAGCGCGAGAAGGACGAAGCCTGGCTTTTAGCCGTTCGAACGGACGCACGGCTCCGGTCATGCTCTTGCAGTAGCCGACGCCTCGCTTGCCCCTTACCTCGATCTCAAGGATCGTTTGCCCGCTAGCTTCGTCCTCGACGATTTTCACGTCCCGAAACTGCAAGCGCCGGGCTTCGTCCGGCCGGACGCCCGTATTGGCGGAGAAGAGAACATAGTCGTGAAGCTGTTCGCATTCCCATTTGAAGCGCGCCTGTTTCGGCTCGTGCGCGCGTTTTCGTGTCGCCTCGTAGAGCTGCTTGTATTCCTCGGGCGAGAACCATGCCCGGTGCGAGATTTTTGGGGATGATCTGTAGGGCTCGGAGAGATCGGGAAGACGGTCGAGCCAGCCCTGGCGGATCGCGGTTTTCAGCGTCTGGCGGAGCGCCACGATTTCCTGATGCATGGTGTTATAGGCGGGCGGCTTGCCGCGCTTGGCCATGGATTCTTCATGCCGGTGAATCCGGTACTCCTGAATCTTGCCGGAGGTGATTTCCGAAAGGCCCAGATGGCCGAAGAACGGGACCAGGTGGTTAGCCGATCGCTCGTGCAGGCCCCTGACGTAATGCTTGCTGCGCTGACCCCGCGTGATGATGTCGTATTCGCGGAGATATTGGTCGGACGCTTCGCGGAAGGTCCTCTCGTTTTTGATTTCTCCGGAGCGGAGCTTGCCACGGAGTTGAAGATACCAATCCTCGGCGACTTCCTTGGCTTTGGAGAGAGAGTCTTCTTTCGTGCTCCGGCGGCGATTGCGACCTGCGAGATATGTGGAGCACTGCCAACAACCGCTGTTCGGTCGTCGATAAACGTGAACCTTGTCGCCGAGAATCGTGTAATGTTCCGCCACGGACGGATGCCCTCCAAACCCGGTCGAAAGACCGAAAATGTGCAAGCAATGTGTAAGTTATGCCGAAGGCGGAATAATGTCAATATCTTATTGTTTTTATTGTATTTATTGCAATCACAGGATGGCGCTAATCCGATTTTAAGTCCGCTGCGTCTGCCAATTTCGCCATCCGGGCACGCCTCTATATTATGGGACCGGTTTGGCCTCTTCGGCACGCCAGATCGCTCTCTACCGCTCTTTTGGCAACGCCCGTGAAGTTTAGGCCGCGGGCAATCTTTCCACAACTTGCTCTCGACAGCCGAGCCCTCGTATCATCCGGCAGAAGCACTTCCACGATCGACGACCTGCACAGCCGATCTTCCCGAGCCGTTGCACCATTGAGGAGCAGCGGCCTTGATCGGAGCCGGAGACGTGCAGCTATCCTGAGAGTGTTCGAGAGCAACCACCATGAGCGACTTGGAAACGAAGACCGGATTGCGAGTGAAGGGGCGGCTCATGTCCGCCTCAGAGATTGAGCGCACCCTGGTGCGGCTGGCTCACGAAATCGTCGAAAAGAGTAACGGCAGCGAAGATCTGGCCCTCGTTGGCATCAAACGCCGGGGCGTTCCTCTGGCCGAACGGCTGGGCAAGCTGATTTCCACCATCGAGAAAAGGCCCGTCGATACGGGTGTCCTCGACATTCAGTTTTATCGCGACGATCTTTCCACCGCCGACATTCGGCCGGTCGTCACTCCGGGAGCCGTCGGCTTTGATGTGGAAGGCCGCGACATTGTGATCTGCGACGATGTGCTTTACACCGGCCGCACCATCCGTGCCGCGCTCGATGCGCTCTTCGACCATGGCCGGCCTCGGCGCGTGCAATTGGCCGTGCTCATCGATCGTGGGCACCGCGAGCTGCCCATTGAAGCCACATATGTGGGGAAGCATATTCCCACCAGCAGCCGCGAGATTATCGAAGTCAAGTTTCAGGAAGTCGACTCCACCGAGCAAGTGCTGCTCGTCGAGAAGACCAACTAGAGTACGTTCTTCCAGCCGCTGCTCTCTGACCTTTGAGGAATGCAAAAAAGAGCGGCTGGAGGCTCGCAACAGGAATGCGACTCATCAAAGCGATCGGGTCCAAAGCTCCGAGATAGGTCAACGATGAATCCAGCCGCACCCGCGCTCCGCCGCGCAGTCACAACTCCGCCCGCGCCGGCATCACAGTTCCCTCACAATCCCGGGTCGCTGCTGTCGGTTCTCGATCTGACTGTGGAGGGCGTGAGCCACTTGCTGGTTCGAGCCACCGAGCTTGAGCACGAGGATCCCATCATGCGCGATCGTATTCTGGCCAAGCGAAGAATCGCGCTCCTTTTCTACGAGTCGTCGACGCGCACCCGAACCAGCTTCGAGCTCGCATCAAAAGCGCTGGGCGCCGACACCACGCTGGTCTCGAACCTCAGCTCCAGCATCGAGAAGGGCGAATCTCTGAAAGATACGGGCCTCACACTCCGTGCTTTGGGGGCCGAGGCAATCATCCTCCGCCACAACTCATCCGGCGCGGCATGGCTGCTGGAAGAGACGACGCGCCTACCGGTGGTCAACGCCGGCGATGGCATGCACGAGCATCCCACGCAGGCGCTTCTGGACTTGAGGACGATCATGACGCATCTGCGGCCGGGTGTGGCTGGCGTTGGGCCGGAAACGCTGGCCGGAGTCACGGTAATGATCGTCGGCGATATTCTCCACAGCCGCGTTGCGCGGTCGAACATGTTGCTGCTGCCGCGCGTCGGCGCGCGGGTGTTGTTGTGCGGGCCGAAGGAACTGCTGCCGGAGCAGGCCGCGCGGTCCGGGCCGGGGATTGAGATTGAGCGCGATTTTGAGGCAGCGCTTAAGCAGTCGCAGGTGGTGATGATGCTTCGCATCCAGGCAGAACGGCTGGCCGGGCTGCAACTGGACCTGGAGGAGTACAAGGCCAGCTACCAACTCACCGGGCAGCGGCTGGCAGCGCTCGCGCCGGAAGCGGTGGTGCTGCATCCAGGGCCCATCATTCGCGGCATGGAGATCACCGCCGGCGTAGCCGACGGAGTGCAGTCGGCAATCCTGGAGCAAGTGACGAACGGATTGGCCATTCGTATGGCAGTGATGGAGCGCGCGCTGACGACGACTGGAGGCCGCGCATGACGGCTTTAGCGATATGCGGCGGGCGGCTGATTGATCCTGCGGCGGGAGTGGACGAGCAGAAGGACGTGCTCCTGATCGACGGACGCGTGGCAGAGATCGCCGCCACCGGCAAATTGAAGAGCAGAAACGGCGCCGAGGCGCTTGACGCAACGGGTCTCGTCGTCGCGCCGGGACTGATTGACATCCACGTGCACCTGCGCGAGCCGGGACAAGCGTACAAAGAGACCATCGCGACAGGAACGGCCGCTGCCGCAGCGGGCGGATTCACAAGCGTGGCGGCGATGCCGAATACAACACCGGTTAACGACTCGCCCGAGGTCACGCGGTGGATGCAGGCGCCCGAGCGCGGCGCACTGGTGAGAGTCTTCCCCATCGCGGCGGCAACGCGCGGGTCGAAAGGTGAAGCGATCAGCGATTACGCCGCGCTCAAGTCAGCGGGCGCAGTTGCTGTAACCGACGACGGGCGACCGATCCTGAAAGACGGAACAATGCGCGAGACGCTTGCAGCAGCGGCGCGCGTTGGACTCACCGTGATCCAGCATGCCGAGGACACGCGCATGACGCAAGGCGCCAGCATGAACTTGGGCCCTGTGTCGTTCAAGCTCGGTCTGCGCGGAATGCCCACAGAAGCCGAAACGAGCATCGTGGAGCGCGACATTCGGCTGGTTGCAGAGCTCAAGGATGCGCGTCCGCACCTGCACGTTGCGCACCTTTCGACAGCCGCGGCGCTGGCCGCCGTTCGGCAGGCGCGACGTAATGGGCTGCGCGTCACCTGCGAGGTTACGCCCCACCACTTCCTGCTGACCGACGAGCACGTCGGTCTCTACAACACGCACGCCAAGATGAATCCGCCGCTACGCTCGTCAGCCGACCGCGAAGCGATGATCGAAGGCATTCTCGACGGCGTTGTGGACGCAATCGCCACCGATCATGCGCCGCACGCCATGCACGAAAAGGAAGTCGAATTCGAGTTAGCGCCGAATGGGATCATTGGCCTGGAAACCGCGTTGGGCCTGAGCCTGCGCTGGCTGCATCGCGAGTGGCGCATGCCGCTGGGCCGGGTGCTGAGCCTGCTGAGCGCGCAGCCTGCCGCCCTGCTCGGATTGAAAGGCCGTGGAACGCTGACCGTCGGCAGCTATGCCGACGTCGTCGTCTTCGACCCCAAAGTTGAGTGGACGTATCGCGCGACTGAATCACAATCGAAGGCCAAGAACACTCCGTTCGACGGCTGGCAAATGCAGGGCAAGGTGCGCTGGACGGTGAGCGAAGGCAAGATCGCCTACGCAAGCGCGTAGGCGAAGCTTTTGGCTGTGAGCCAGTTTCCTGCCTCCGCCCGCCGTGATCTGTGAACCACTGACAGCCACTCCCGAACTCAGAAGAAGTGACAGTGTCCGGCCCATGGGACTCGCCTATCTCTGGCCGTCTCCGTCACCATCGCCAAATCCATAACCCGAGTTTGGATTGAAGACGATGGATGCAAAAGTGCCTGCCAATTCTGACGTGCCAATACCCTGGCCCACGGTGACGAACAGTTCGTTCGTCGCGCCATTGGCCGTGGTCCCGCCGCCAAAAGCGATTCCCCACAGGTTATTCAGAACAATCACCCTCCCGCGCTGGTCTCTGATCGTCCCCACAAACCTGCCGGTTTTGAAATCGAATCCGTTGATGGTGCCGTCGTTGGAGTTGTTTGAAACCAGCAGCGCATTGCTCAGCGGCCCAAAATTGCTGGGAGCGAGGGCGATGCCCCAGGCCTGGTTAAGAATCTGGTTCTGGACCAATGTCTTTACGAAAGTGCCGTCCTCCTTGAAGACGTCGATGGCCCCGCCCGCGCCCACGTTCGGGACGGCGTACGCGACGTAAACCATGCCATTGATGTCCTGGATGCCGAAGACTGAGAATGTGGATGGGATTGAAGGGTCTCCAAACGACATCACCAGGTTGAAGTTGCCGTCGAACATATCGATATGGTTGTTGGTGTTGTCTGCCGCGTAGATATGGTTCCCCGAGGCGTAATTGGTGATGGCCAAGCCTGTGTAACTCGCCTTGTTCGCCGAGTTATCCACCGCGATGATCGACTGGTTCTTGTTCACTCCTGGCACCCATGCGCTGATGGTGCCATCGAGCGTGGCAAAAATGAAACTCGACGACTCGCCCTGAATCTGGAAATCCGTCTTCGATGGGTTCGCAACGATTCCCGTCGGAACGCCAGGGCCGTTCAAGCCGGTCGGCGAGGCTGGACCGTTTCCGGCGGTGGGAACCAAAACCTTGAGTGACTCTTGTGTACCGTTGGCCTCGTAAATGGTCGACCAGCCGGTGTCGTTATCACTGATCCACCAGGGACTCGTGGCGCTCCGAGCCAGTCCCCAGGCATTGGCCAGCAACGGATCGATCGTGGGGGCCTGGTGAACTTGATTCGAAACCAGGTTTGTGAGTTGATATTGTGCTTCGGCCCGGCCCGAAAGCATGAGAAGAAGCGCGCCGAGACAAACGGCCACTGCGGTCATGCGAATCTGCATGTGAGTTTCCTTCATCTTGATTTCTCCTTTGGGAAAGTCACGTTCCGATTAAGGTCGAACCATCGGTCGCTTTAATTGGGTACAAAATGCTCTCTAACCTTCTAGCCTCGTGATCGTAGGCCGAGTCGCATCCCGGGATTGTCATACGCTTGTCACCAATTTGTGAATGTTTCTCTACCGATTGGGTGTGGGGGTGGCTTTGGCCGAGCGCAGGCTCGATTCACCGTCTCGCAACATCTTTTCGCTCAGGATGACATCTAGGATGGGGCCGGCGCGATACAGCTTGTGAAGAACGGCAGAGAGTGAACATTGAACAGCTGTCAGCAATCAGCTTTCCGCCAGAGGTGACCTTCTGGATCTGCGTGCCAGCGAGTAGAGCATCAGCCCGAGCAGAACGCTGGCGACGATGCCGGTGACCGCGTCGACGCCCAGGGCACCGGAGATTCCTTTGCGGGCATAGCCGAACGCATCCACATAGAGCATGTAGGAGATGGGCACTCCATACGCCGAGCCGAGGAAGCAGAAGGTAGTGGAGGCGAGAGGATTGTTCTGGCCAATGGTTTCAAAAGTGATGGCGGTGCAGGCGGTGATGGCCAGGCATTGAAACAGGTTCTCGGCGACTAATACGATGGCAAAAGAGGCCGGCACGCGCGGCAGCGAAATGAGCCAAAGCGTGCAGACGGCGCCTGCAACTCCCACGGCGAGATAAAAAGGGCGAAGCGGCAAGAGGCGGCTGAGGGCGGGAAATATCAGGCACCCGGCGATGCCGCCGAACGCCACTCCCGCTCCACCAATGATGCCGACGAAACCTGGCGAAGCGTGGAAATCTGTGCCGCGGCCGCCGAGGAAGTTGGTGAGCGAGAAGGTGGCGGCGGGCGAAATGAAAAGGACCAGCGCAACCAGCACTTCGCGGCGCTTGACGAGCGACACAAGGTCGCCAAAGAACTGCGGAAAGGATTCGCTGGCCAAACGGCGGTCAGGGCCGGGCGCCTGCATAAAGGGAAAAGGAATGATGGGCACGAGGATGGATGCAGCGAGAACCAGTGCTGCCGCAAGCGGCGAAAGGTGGCGCACGATCTGATTGCATCCGATCGCCATCAAGCCAAAGCCGCCAGTATTGCCAATGGTGATCCAGACGCTGGCCAGATTCTCCTCCTGAGCCGATGTGATGGAGGAAAGCCAACCGCCGAGGGCGCTTTGATAGAGATAGGCGGCGAAGAAGCCGGCGGTGAGCACGACCTGAAGCAGCGCGAGATGACCGAGCGAGAGAAAAGCGACAACCAGGGTGAGCGAAGCGAAAGTTGCGAGCGCGACCGCGTAGAAGCGGCGGCTGAATCGGACATCGAGTACGGGGCTGAACAGGAACGCCCAGAAGCCGGGCGAGATGGTGACGGCAGTGAGGCCTGCAATGGTCGCTTCGGGAACCTGGCGGTTGCCTAAGAGTTACGGGATGGCGAAGGCGATTGCGCCGCCGTAAAGGCCGTAGGACAGGTTGGTGAGTCCCATGAGCCAAACAGGAACCCGATGGCGGTTTGGCATCCGGCGTTGCTCCCGCGGCGACGAAGTTGAATCAGGTTAACACGGCTGTCGGGCGCGGGAGCCGCCTGCTGAGCGCGTTAACGATGCACAATCTGGTTGAGGGATCGACGCATGGATTCTGCAAGAAGTAGAAGCGAGACCGCCGTAGCTGTCGCAGCGCTTACTTACCGTGAACCTCATACAAGGTGATCGACATGGCCGGAAACAACTGGTCTTTTACAACGCTTGCTTTGTCTTTCTTGCCGGATTTGGAAGCTTCGACATCGGGAAGCGAATCAATCGTGGCGAGGTCCGCACTGCTGTACCGATAGACCCCGGCCTTTCCTTTCGCCTTAAAGTGCTCAATTTGTACATCGGTGCGCAGGTCGCCGAATGTTTTGTTGATGACCACCACGGTGACGGTGTGATCGGTCGCTCGCCGCGCCGCATAAATGGCAAGTTTGCCCTGGTCTGTGCTTGCGGCCTGAAGGCTCTCGTCGCCAAATCCCGAACCATGATCGTCGTAGTTGCGAAAGATCTTGAATGCGAACATCAATGGCTGATTCAGATCCGGCGGTCCCCACAGAGCGCCCAGGTCGAGGCCCTCCCAGCCGAAGATGCCCAGAATATCCGCCTGCGCCACTGCGCCACTGATATGCTCCGGCGCGCCCCAGTTATATTCCGTGATCGCTGTTTTGGTTCCGGGATAATTAGCCGCAACCCAGCGCTTCATTCGGGGAATCATCTGCGGCGCAAGCAGCTCTGCGTAATTGTCGGGATTCCGGAAGCGCGGATCGGTGTACGTCGGATCCCATAACACCCGCGTCGAGTCGATCACCGCGCGCTGCTGAACGCTCGTCCCAGCGGGCGTGAGCATCGCACCTTCGGTGGCAAAGTAGGTATGCAGGTCCAAATAGTCGAGGAATCGCGTGTGCTGTGGATCGGCATCCTGCGCCGCCTTGAAGGCGCGCAGATAGTAATCGATCAGCGGAACGTTGCCGTGAGCAAGGCGATCGATTGGGCCACCGGAAATATTCGGCCAGTGCTCCTGAAACCATTCGATGTCTTTCTGCGAATAAAAGTAAGTGATCCAAAAATCGATCACGGGCCCACTGACTTCAGCAGTAGGGTCGGCAGATTTGATTGCCTTGGCAACCTTCAGCCCCTTCTCCGTGACTTCGTTATAGGAAAAAGGCAGGGGGTGCACATCGAAGTGCATCCTGTCCCACCAGGTTGGTTCGTTGTCGAGAGCGTAGATCGCGACGCCGCCGTTAGCCGCAGTGCCAAACTTCCCGACAAGATACTTGACCCAATCCGCGGTCCAGCTTTCATCGACATGCATGCAAATATCGTTGGGATCGTTGTTGGTGATCCTCGTGCCGTCGGGTTTGATGCCGTTGCCGAAATCGTGCCAATACGGATCGGTCTTTTGCTGCGGGCCGTACTTGGCTACAGAAAAGCTGGAGCCGCGCATGCGGGTCTTCGCAACCCAACCGATCAGATTCACCTGCAGAATCGTTTTCGCGCCGACGGCCCGATCGCCAATCACCTGCGAGTTGAAGTCGGATTGATCGGGGTAGCTTTTGTTGGCGTTGGGAGCGATTTCAAAGAACCAGTCATCGCCAAGGTCGGAGACGTCGAGCTTGTAGTTGTAGAGCGTGTATCCATCACCGCCCCAGCGATCGAGCGGCAGGCGCACCTCTTGGGCCACCTTGGGCGCCTCATGATTGGGATCGGATAGTCGCCAGAAGTTCATGCCGTAGATGAGCGGACTGATGGGATGCGTAGCCGCTGTTACATCCACCTCGAGCACCGGGCCTGCGGCTACTGGAGGCGCAGCAAAGTTTATGGTTGCGCTGGCCGATTGGGTTGGATCGGCGGTGCTCGTGGCCTTCAGAGTGACATTAGCAGGTGTCGGGTACGGCGTGACATACAACCCGCTGCTGCTGATGGTTCCCAACGCGGCATTGCCTCCGTCGACATCATTAACCGACCATTTCACAACCGAGCTGAAGGCTCCGTTTCCCGTGACGGTTGCGGTGAACTGCTTGCTCTCACCGGGAGCTAGAGTCACTTGGCGGGGCTCGATCTTCACCGCGGTAACCACGCCCGCAACCTGTGCAGGTGGCGGCTGTTTGGCGGCCGCGTTGTCCTGCGCACTCGCTCCAAGTGCACCAGCGCAGAGCAGGATCGCTGTCACGGATTTCAACAGGTGCCAAACCGCGAAAAGATGCCGGTGTCCGCGCCGCTCCGCCGGACGCTCAGAACACGATGCCGTCGAAAGCTCGTCGCTCCAACGCATATCGCCCCCAAAATGCAAAGAATTGATTTGACCCATAATCTAACAGCGTTGATGAGCCTTTTCCGCAGAATCGAAAGGATGTCACGCTCATGTGTGAGGTTCGACACCAAGCCTCCCGAAAATCCTGGCTCCTTTGGCCTTATAAGTGGCTGTTGAGCAAGGATCGAATATCGCCCGTTTCCAGCACATGCTTCGGAGCGCCGTAGCGGGCGACGAGGAGCATCGCGCGGCCGATCTCGTCTGTGGTAAGCACTTGATTGGGAAAGGCGCGGAGCAGGAGCGGAAGAAACGGACGGGTGAGCATGTAGGGGATGCGATAGAGCGCCGTGCGCGAGCGGGCTCCGAAACGGGGCACAATGATTCCGGGACGGAACATGAATGCAGCTTTGAAAGGCAGGCGCAAGAGAGCGTTCTCCGTGCGCCCTTTGACGCGCGCCCACATGATGCGGCCGTGCTCGGAGCTGTCGGTTCCCTGCCCCGAGACATAGACAAAGGTCATGCCGGGATTGAGGCGAGCCAACGCTTCCCCGGCGCGCAAAGTGATGTCGTAGGTGACGCGCGAGTACTGTTCTTCCGTGAGGCCCGCGGAAGAAATGCCGAGACAAAAGAAGCAGGCATCAAAGCCGGAGAGTTGAGCTTCGATCGTCGTGTAATTCGTGAGATCGGCGTGAATGATTTCGTGCAGTTTCGGGTCAGACACTCCCGCGGCCGAGCGGCCAATCGAGACGACCGACGCCACGCCGGAATCGAGCAGACATTCGCGGAGCACTCCCTGGCCGACCATGCCGGTGGCGCCAAAGAGAAGGACGTTCATGCGAGCCTGCTCCCCTTAATGAGTTCTTGAGGGTTCATCGATCGCACCTGTCGATTTTGATGGGCGGGATGCAACAGTCTAGCCTTTGCGGCGATAGTGAATCTGAAATTCGTAGCCGGAGTTCGCCGGGAAGAGGCCGGCAACGTGACGCAAGCGCTCGGCTAGGGCGGGCGCGGCGAGCAGTGGATAATCGCGCTCGCGAAGGTCGTGATAGTCGAAGTCGACGGCGAGCGAGAGCATGTAGATGGCGAGCGCGTCGGAAAACGACGCCTCGAAGAAGGCGTTGCGGGCTCGCTCGTCGATCACTTTAGCGCCGGCGTGGGGCTCGAGAGCGCGGCGGCGCGCTTCCCAGGCGTCCTGGCTGGTTTCGCCCCGGGCCTGAGCCTCAGCCTGCGACCAGACTAGAGTGGCGAAGCTTTCAGGAACGCTGGCCACTTCGACAAAGTTATGGGCCACGTTGATAAAAAACTCGAAGGCCAGGCCAAAACGGTCTTCGACGAGGCGCGTGGAAAGAAAAACAGCCTCCGTTGCGCCGAAGCTTGCGTTGCGATGGCAGACGGCCCGGTCGCCGAGCTCGACGGTGTAGGCGGGCGCGACGAGGTTCTCGCCCGTGTCGGCGATGGCTAGGGGAACGAAGTAGTAGGCGCGCTGGCGCAGCGCTGGAGCGAGCGGGGCGGGGACAGCTCCGACAAGACGCTCAAGATCGCTCTCAGGGACGCGGGTTTCGCCCCAGACGGCGTAATGAATCCCGTTGTTCGCGGCGAGCATGGCGACCTGGGTGGCAACTTTGTCAGCAGGCCATAGCTCGATTTGCGCAGTACCGGCCATGAGTTTGTATTCTAGACGAGAGAGGTTCCCCGATGATGGTGCAAATCGCGCAGGGTAGACGTGGAAGAACGGTGCTGGGGTTTCCGTTGGAGGGATTCAGCTTCTTCCAGAGTCTTCTGCTGGCCGTGGCGTCGGCGTTCCTCACGTTTTTCGCAACAACGTGTGTGTCGATCTTCGCGCTTCTAGGTTGGAACGTTCTCGGCGGCCACACGGTGAGTTATGTGGACACGTATCTCTATGTCGGCCTTCCCGCGGGCGTGCTTGTGTTGGTTGTGGCGCTGCCGTTCTTCCTATTCTTGTGGGTGCGTGCAAAAACTCGGAACTGAGTGCCGGACATTCGAAGCCTGCCCTCAAAAAATCAAATATCGAACTGCTTATATCGTCTTCCCAACCTGAACGGAGCGCGTCTATCCTTTTAGATATCCCCGGTCGAGTAGTGTTCTTAGCAAAGAAGCGAGATCCCCCTGGGTTTCCCACCCCACGAAAAGGCGGAGACCGATTGACGATCGCGAAGCAACGTGCGTGCTTGCTGGCCGGGGCAGGAATCCTGCTCGTTGCTGGGGCAGCGCTCCTGTTGCTGGGATGCAGCGAGGGCGCGGCTCCAACCACGACGGCGAGCAATTTGATCCCAAGCCTCCAGCCGTATCCATCGCCCAGCGGAACGGAGTCAACGTACAGCGCGACAGGGAGCATTGATCCCAACGGAATTTTCTTTAAGGCGCTGGAAACGAATGCTCGGAGCTGTGGCAGTTGCCACCAGTTGAGCCAGGGAATGGGATTGAGCGCCGCGAATGCGCAAGCTTTGTTTACGACAAGCAACGGAAGCGATCCTCTATTCCTCGCCGTCGATGGAGCGAATTGCCCGACGGCGGCCACGGGCGACAGCGCCGGCCACAGTTTGATCCTGAATAACGGATTGATTCGCATTGCCGAAGCGCTGCCCGTGGGAGCGCAATTCACCATGGCTGTGGCACAAGATCCGTATGGGTGCGCGACGACATCGAACGCGTCGACTGGGCAGACGACGTATTCGGTGTACCGCCGCCCTTTGCCCGCGACGAGCCTGACCGTCCTGAGCCAGGTGATGTGGGATGCGCGCTTCACGGCTGCGCCGCTCGACTCAGCAACAACGTTGAGCGCGAATCTGGAATCGGACTTGAGCACGCAGGCAGCGAATGCGATCGCGACGCACGAGCAGGGCAGTGCGGCTCCGACGCCGGCGCAGTTGAGCGAATTGGTGGCGTTTGAAGAGGGGCTTTTTACAGCAGAGGCCACGGACACGCAGGCAGGATCGTTGACCGGCAGCGGTGCGACGGGCGGAGCGGCCGCGCTGGCAGTGCAGAATTACTATCCAGGGATCAACGACGCGTTCGGGCAGGATCCGAAAGGCGCAAAATTCAATCCAGTGGTGTTTACGCTGTTCCAAGCGTGGGAGGGGAGCACAAATCCGGCGCAGGCGAGTATTGCGCGGGGCGAAGACATCTTTAACAGCGCGCCGATGCAGATCACGGACGTGCATGGACTGAATGACAATCCCGCACTGGGCAGCCCGGCAGTGATCGCAGGAACCTGCGGGACCTGCCACGATGCGCCAAATGTCGGGACACATTCGCTGCCGCTAACGATGGATATCGGCACCAGCCACGTGATCGCGAGTGAAACAGACGCAAACATCATTGGCGGTCTACAATCGCTCGCGACGCCAAGTTTGCCCGTGTATCAGATTAGTGGTTGCACAAATGCCGGCGGTAACGCGGTGGTGTATGTGACGACCGATCCCGGCGTGGCGCTCACCACTGGGCAATGCGCCGATGTGAATCGCATGAAGGTGCCGGGGCTGCGTGGCCTGGCGGCCCGGGGCCCTTACTTTCATAACGGCTCGGCGGCGAACCTTGGGCAGGTCGCTCAGTTCTATAGCACGCGCTTTCAGATGAACCTTAATCCGCAGCAACTGGTGGACTTGCAGAACTTTCTGGCGGCGCTATGAGTGATTGCGGAGAAGCAGCTCACGTGGCCGGGAGTGCCGCTTGCGCGTTGAATCAAGCCGCAAGCATAATTCCAGATACGCCTTCTTCCCTTCGTTCCGGCGCGATTGGTTCACAATGACCCAAACGATTCACTGCGTGCGCAGGTTCTTGCGGCGGGCGTTAACGGCGGGCGCGGCGTGGCTCGCGATTACCGCGGCGACTGCCGGTGCGCAAACGAACTTCGGCGCGGTGAATGTTGGCGCCAGCGCGACCTCGACGGTAACAGTGACCATTCCGGCGGCGGCAACGCTCGGCAGCATTGCGGTGTTAACGCAGGGCGCGGCTGGATTGGACTTTACAAATGGCGGCGGAGGAAGCTGCGCGGCGGGAACCAACTACGCGGCCGAACAGACCTGCACGGTTCAGGTTGAGTTCAAACCCGTGTATGCGGGAGAGCGTTACGGGGCGGCGCTGTTGCTGGATGGATCGGGGAACGTGATTGCAAGCGCGCTCCTCGAAGGAAACGGCGTAGGGCCGCAGGTTGCATTCGGCGGTGGCACGGCAATCGCGTTCGAGCCAATGGCCAACGGCATCGCGTTCAAAGATCCTTTCGACGCCACGGTGGACGGCAGGGGAAATCTGTACATCACCGACCAGGACAACTCCCGCGTAGTGGAGCTGCCGGCGGGCAACGCCGCTCCGGTTGCGATCGATCCAATCGTCGGCGGAGAGGGATTCGTGCATCCGGGCGGCGTGGCCGTGGATGGCGCGGGGAATTTGTATATCTCTGACCTGGACCGCAACATCGTCGTGGAAGTGCCTGTGAATGGCGGCGCGGCGACCGTCTTCAATCCGATAGTGAACGGAATCGGACTGCATTATCCGTGCGGAATGGTGATCGACGGCGCGGGCGACCTCTACATCGCGGACGTGGACAACGGCCGCGTCGTGGAGGTGCCAGCGGGCGGCGGAGCGGCAGTGGCAATCGACCCGCTTGTCGACGGCGAGAAGCTTTCTTACCCGGTCACGCTGGCGTTGGACACCGCGGGCGACTTGTTCATCGCGGATCTCTTTGCCAATCGCGTGGTGGAGATTGCAGCGAATGGTGGCGCAACGACCGCGATTGATCCAAGCGTGAATGGGCAGAGCCTGCACTTTCCCTACGGCGTTGCGGTGGACGCCGCGGGAGATTTATTCATAGCCGACGCCAACAACCGCGTTGTAGAAGTGCCAGCGGGTGGAGGAGCAGCACTCGCGTTCACACCAACCGTGAACGGCGAAGGATTGAGCGATCCGATCGGTATCGGCCTGGACGCCGCGGGCGATTTCTTTATTGCGGACTCGTTGAACAATCGTGTCGTGGAGGTTGAGCGAGGGCAGCCGCCCGCCATCAACTTTGCCGCAACGGCTGCAGGTACCGTCAGCAGCGACAGCCCGCAGACCGTCGCGATCCAGAATGTGGGCAACGCGGCCCTGACGATTCCTGTGCCGGCCACGGGCGCTAATCCCGAAGTCTCTGCAAATTTCGCGCTCAACGGCAGCGCAGCCTCGGCGTGCCCCGTGCTGACGGCCGGCGCACAGCCGGGGACGCTGGCCGCAGGAGCGACGTGCGTTTTGCCCGTCAGCTTCCAGCCGGTGGCGACCGGGACGGTCTACGGCACGCTGACGCTGACGGACAGCAATCTGAATGCGGCGGGGCCGGCTTACGCGACAGAGACGATCGCGCTGAGTGGAGCCGCGCCGGTGGCGACGGTTTCGGCCTCGATGCTCGCGTTCGGTCCGCAGCAGGCGCAGATGGTGAGCGCGTCGCAGCAGGTGACGCTGAACAACACCGGAAGCGCAGCGCTGACGATTACCAATATCGCTGTGTCGGGAACGAATTCTTCAGCGTTCGATTTTCCGAATCCGTGCGGATCAAGCCTGTCGGCAGGAGCGAGTTGCACGATCGCGGGGAACTTTACGCCTGCGAATGCAGGCGCAATGGCAGCCACGCTCACGATCACTGACAACGCGAGCGGATCGCCGCAGATCGTCTTCCTCAACGGCTCGGGCGTTTATCCCGTGACGGTTGCGGTAACGCCCTCGGCAACGAATGTGACCACGGCGCAGCCTTTCACTGTAACCGTAGCGGTTGGCGGCGCGAACGGCGAACCAACGCCGACCGGATTTATCGTGATGACCAGCGGCACCTACAACCTGGGGACGGCAACGCTGGCGAGCGGCAGCGCCACGATCGACGTTCCGCCTGGCGCGCTGGCCGCAGGAACTGACAACATTCAAGCCGTATACACGCCAGACAATGCGAGTGCTCTTCTCTATTCGGCCGGAACGGGAGAAAACTCCGTCACGGTCACCGCGTCGTCAACGGCTACGGCGCCAGCCACTGCGACGGCTGTCGCAACGGCAGTCACGGCCACTACGGCGACGCTCGCAGGGACGGTGAATCCGAACGGAGCGGACACGCATACGTGGTTTTTGTGGGGCACAAGTGAAACGCTCAGTGGGGCAACACAGACGGCCATGCAGGACCTGGGGGCGACCGCGGGCAACGATGCCGTGAGCGTGCCGATCCAGGGACTGGCCGCCAGCACCACGTACTACTACCAGGCGGTAGCGCAGAACAGTCTCGGCACAACCAGCGGCGCAATCTTTTCGTTCACGACCGAGCCCTCTCCGTATTTTCAGATGGTGACGGGAGCGCCCTTGAGCGTCGCTCCGGGAGCGACGACGGGGAACACATCAACGATCTCCGTGACACCGTGGTACGGATTCACGGGCGCTGTGAGCCTGAGCTGCGCCATCACTCCTACGGCGGCAAACGATCCGCCAGCGTGCAGCGTGCCAACGACTGTAACCATCAGCGGCACAACCGCGCAGTCGGCAACATTGACCGTGAACACAACAGCCGCGACGGCAATGAACCAACCGGCGAGCCTGCCATGGCGCGGCGCAGCCGGAGCCGTGCTGGCTTGTGTGGTCCTGCTCTTCGCGCCGTGGCGCAGCCGGAACTGGTTGGTGTTGATGGCATGGGTGGCGCTATTCGCCGCATTTGCCAGCATGGGTTGCGGCGGCGGAAGCGGCACCGGTGGTGGAGGCGGTGGTGGTGGTGGTGGTGGCGGAGGAGGAACGAACTCCGGAACGACCGCAGGAACCTACACCGTGACCATCACCGGCGTGTCTGGCGGAATGACGGAGACCGGAACTGTGGCGCTGACGGTGCAATAAGACAGTTGTCGGTGATCAGCTGTCAGTGGTCCGGATTTGGAAACTACATCCCTGCGGGCTTGGGGTTGTTGGGGTCGAACTTTGCGACCTGAACCTTTTTAGCCAAGCCAAGCTTCGACAAAATCCAGATGCCCCAGAAGTTGGGATCGATCTCGTACCAGGTAAGGCCGTGGCGCGCGGAAACCGGATGCGCGTGGTGGTTGTTGTGCCATCCTTCGCCGCCGGTCAGCAGCGCGACCCACCAGCTGTTGCGGGAGTCGTCGTGCGTTTCAAAACGGCGCTTGCCCCACATGTGGGTTGCGGAGTTTACCAGCCAGGTGGCGTGAAGCCCCAACGTTACGCGCAGCAGGGCGCCCCAGAGGACCATGGCAATGCCGTTTACGAATCCGCCCCAGTACCACCCGAGGGTAAGCAGCAGCACGGCGCTCAAGGTGATGGGAATCCAGTGGTACTTGCTGAGCCAAACGTGGAAGCGGTCACGGCTGAGGTCGGGTGAGTAGCGCGAGAGCGCCTCAATCTGCAGGTGCAACGACTGGCCGAAGAGGATCCATCCTGCGTGTGCCCACCAGCCGCCTTCGCGCGGGGTGTGCGGGTCGCCTTCTTTGTCGCTGAGTTGGTGATGGACGCGGTGCGTCGAGACCCAGAAGATAGGCCCGCCCTCAAGCGAGAGCGTGGCGAAGACCGTCATGGTGTATTCAAGCCACTTGGGCACCTTGTAGCCGCGATGCGTAAGCAGGCGGTGATAGCACATACCGATGCCAACGTTGATGGCCAGAACATACAGGATGGCCATGACCAGCAGGCGCTGCCAACTGAAAAGAAACAGCGCGGCCACCGCACCCAGGTGAAAGATGGCGATCACAAGGACCATCGGCCAGCTCAAGCCATCGCTGACAGCCATGGCTCGGCCCATGCGAATCTGGCGCCACTTGGCAACGGCTTTGGCAGCGACGGAGGCGGGAGTATTCGGCTCGGGAACTGGAGAAGTGGGCTGGGTAGACTCAGTGACAACGGGCTCGGTTGATGGAACGGTGGTTACAGATGCCATGCGAAGGGGAATCCTTGAGAAGTGTCGATGTGCCCACTTGGTTCTTCTAATTGTATAGGACACCTGGTGAAAATGCTCGGACGCCGCGGAAAAGAGCAAGCAAAAGTACTGTGGGGGAGTGCACAAAGAGCAAACACCTGCACGCGAAGTCAATTGATTCTAAAGGTGTGCGATTCGATTGCGGCGCGCCAGTGTCAGTTGGCGGCAGGAACAACACCGATCGATTCGGGGGCGCTGAGGAAGATGCGCGTGGAGTCGCCGCGAAGCACGCGATAAAGAGCGAATTGGCGCTGCGTCGTTCCGCGAAGCTCGAAGAGAAGCTCGCCGCGGTTGTCGGCTTCGGCGTCGACCGCATCGATGAGGTGCATCCGCGGCGTCAGGTCAAGGTTCGCGGCGTCGGTAACGTTCTTGAACAGGACCGCGACGCCTCCATAGAGATCGGGCTGCGCAATAAGGGTGACAAATTTCTCGTTGGCTCCTGCGCCATCTGTGTGCGCGGATAGCACCAGGGTGGCCCCCGCATCGTAGGCCAACTGGAAGACTCGAAACTGCTCGACGAGCAGCGGGGCAGGCGCAAGAGGAGTAGCGGGCTTCGCGTGGCGCTGAGCGGCAGCCGAATTGGGCGTCGGCTTGGGAGCGGGATGCGGATTGAGCCCCAGCGCGCTCCGTGCTAGAACTTCCATGGCGGCCTCCATTTTGTCTTCGTCATCTTGGTTGGCCCAGGTGTAGTTCCATGGATGCTCGGGACGTTCGATCGCGTCGGAGACCGCTACGGTTTGATGCATATCGATCGGCAGGCCAAAGAGGGTGGGAACAACGGGCGCGCCGTAGCCCGCAAACTTGCCGGGAACGAGGCGTGGACGATTGGGATCGGCGTCGCTGGCAACGTCTGCCACGAAGGCCTCTTCGTCGTCGTTCTTTTTCTTTTTCAGTTTCGGACGGCTGGAGTCATCGGAGGATGTGCTGCCTGACGATGAACTGGCGTCGCCGCCATGAAGGACGGGACGGTCGGAATCAGCCGGAGGCGCGCCGGAATCGGCGCTCGAATTGCCGCCTGAGCCCGTGCCAGAACTCGCGCCGGAACTCGATGCATCGCCGCTCTTGTGCAGCGTAGGTCGATCGGGATCGGGAGCCGGACCACTCGAACCGGAGCCGGAACTCGAACCCGAACCGGAGCTCGAGCCTGACCCACCGGAAGAATTGTCGGCGTGATGCTTGCGGTGCAGAATGGGCACGTCGCTCTGCGCATCGTCCTCTTCGTCCACTTTCGCTACTTGCGCTGCAGCGGGATTGGCCTTAGACAGCGGTCTCCACTTGCCAAAGCCCACCCATCCGCCTTGTTCCCGTGCCGACGTGTCAATGTCGAACAGGCCTACCGGCTTGCCGTCCCGCTGGAGCTGATACTCCACGTCGCTCTGCAATGCGAGCGGCTCGGGCTGGGCGAGATAGACGCCTGCGTCATTCAGGTCCTGGCCGTCGAAGATGCAGATGGGAACAAGACGTGCAGCCTTGGGATGGGCTTCATCGCCAGTCCACTCATACACCCCGACTGCGCGCATGTCAGGCGCGCTCGCGTCCGGCTTGGCGACCTGGCCGGGATATTGCGCGGGTGCGGCAAGCGAGAAAACCAACGCGACAGGAGCGAGCAGCATGGCTGCCTTTATCCACAAGCGGCTTGAGCGATGCAATGACACCTTCGACTTCCCTCGACAATAATTGAATCTGGCGGCCGCAGTGCGGCCCGACCCATCTCCCGCATTTCGAGCCCATCCATCTTTTGAAAGGATATGCCCTATGAAGCTCCGTGAGAAAGTTGCCGACTTTACCCTGCAAACAGATGAAGACAAAACCGTGAGTCTCTCGGACTTTGCCGGCAAGCCGGTGATCCTCTTCTTTTATCCCAAGGCCGATACCCCCGGCTGCACCATCGAGGCCTGCGGCTTCCGCGATACGTTCAAAAAGCTCCAGGCGGCAGGCGCCGTGGTTTTGGGTATCAGCCGCGACACGCCTCGCGAACAGGCCAAGTTTCGGGCCAAATACGACCTCCCGTACACACTCCTTGCTGATGTAGACGAGAAAGTCTGCAAACAGTTTGATGTGTTGAAAGAAAAGAACATGTACGGGAAGAAAGTGTTTGGCATCGAGCGGACAACGTTCGTGATCGGGCCTGACCGGACGCTCTTGCACATCTATCCCAAGGTTGTGCCACAGGGACACGCCGAAGAGGTGCTGGAACTGATCAAGGAATGGAACAAAGCGCACAAAAAGGCGTGAAGAGGAGACGCGGGATAGATCAGATGCGCGGCAGGCTGCTGAAGCGCAGTTTCTTTGAGGACTCGCCGGAGCGTGTGGCGCCGCGGCTGTTGGGCAAGCTGTTGGTCCACAAGACAGCGGCCGGCATCGTGGCTGGCCGCATCGTCGAGGTCGAGGCGTACCTCGGTCCTCACCACAAGACACCCGACCCCGCCGCGCACTCGCATCGCGGTCCGACGCCTCGAAACCAGGTGCTTTTCGGCCCTGCCGGATTCGCGTATGTCTATTCGATTTACGGCCTCTACTACTGCATGAACTTCTCCTGCGAGAAAGAAGGCATGGGCGGTGGCGTGCTGCTGCGCGCGCTGGAACCTGTAACCGGAACGGCACAGATGGCGCACAACCGTAATCTGGATCCTGACGCTGCGGCGTGCGACTTCACCGGTGGGCCCGGCCGCTTGTGCCAGGCTCTTGGCCTTACGCGGCCCACGCATAATGGCTTGGATCTGGTCGATCCCCATTCGCCCCTGCAGGTGCGGGACGACGGCATGCGCGTGACGCGCGTGCTGGTGACGCGCCGCATCGGCATCCGGCAAGCCGTAGAGTTGCCATTGCGCTTTTCGCTGCCCGGCAACGAATGTGTTTCCGGCCCCAAAAAGATAAAGGGGAAATCGATCTTCCTTCGGGAGGGGTCAATCCGTAAACTGATCCGTAGCTAACCCGAGGTCCGCGACCCGGACCTGAGAGGAACTCTGCCAGTGAAATTCACTTCCCTGCTCCCACCCGCCGCAGCCGTTGCCCTGATGGCCGCAGCCGTGCTTGCCACAACCACTGGAGTGCAAGCGACGCAAGATCAGCCGCAAGCGAGCGCGCCGGCCGCTCAGACAGCGCCTGCTCCACCCGCTGGCCGACCGATGCGCAACCTGCCGGCGCCGACCAACCTTCAGGTGCTGCCGAAGAACCTGACCGGCGACCAGGTGCACGAAATCATGGAAGGCTTTGCCGGGTCGCTCGGCGTGCATTGCGACTTCTGTCACGCGGCCGACCCCAAGAACTTAATGCCCAACGGACACCCACGCCTGAATTTTGCCGACGACTCCAAAGACGACAAAAAAATTGCGCGAATTATGATCGCAATGACGCAGCAGATCAACGCGGACTATATCAGCAAGGCGTCCGCGCTCGATCCGGACGCGATGGGCATGAAGGTGACGTGCGGGACCTGCCATCGCGGCCACGAGATGCCCGAGGACTTTGTGCCTCCGCAGGAACACGTGCCGGGCGCACCACCAGCTGGGAGTGCACCCGCCGGTCACGAGGTGCCGGCGCCCGGCATGCCGCCGGCGTCGAAATAGAATTCGCCCCGCCCCAGCGCGCGGCGTGCACTGCGAGATGAGGTTGCACGCCAGCGCTTCGGGTGCGTTCGCCGCCCGGAATTACACTAACTCGATATGCGGCTGTTCGTGGGAATCCCGTTGGCGGATGCGGTGGCGTGCGAACTCGGCAACGTGATAGCCCGGCTGCGCGAAGGCGAAAGCACCAGGCCCGGCAGCCGTTTGCGCTGGACTGCGCCGGATTCGTGGCATATCACGCTGCAGTTCCTTGGCAATGCGACACCGGAACAACTGGAGTGCTTGAAAGCGCGGCTGGGTGAGGTGCGCGCTGCGGCGGTTCCCGTCAAATTGGGCGAACTCGGCTGCTTCGATCGCGCCGGTGTGTTCTTTGCAGATGTGATCGTAACGCCTGAGCTCGCTGCCCTCGAAAGGAGCGTGGTGGCGGCGACAGGCCCCTGCGGGTTCGCAGCGGAGATCCGGCCGTTTCACCCGCACATTACGCTGGCACGGGCGAAAGGACACGGACGTGGAACGGAACTGCGCGCGCTCGAGAGCAAAATTCGCAGCCAGCCCGCATTCACACGCTTCACGGCAACGGAGTTTGTGCTGTATGAGAGCCATCTTGCCGCTGGCGGGGCGCATTACGAGGCCCGGATGCGCATGGCGCTCGCCTGGCCGCCAGACCCGATGGCAGCCGCCAATCACTGATATACTGAAGATTCGGCAAGGCGATAGCGCGGGCCGCTGTGCGCGCCCTGGCTGCTCACCGAGCGCCCGAAAACACTAGAGAGATTTGGAGTTGGACGATGGCACAAACTTGCGATATCTGCGGCAAAGGGCCGCGTTTTGGCAATAACATCTCGCACGCGCACAACATCACCCGGCGGCGCTGGAATGTGAACCTGCAGGCAGTCAAGGCGATAGTCGACGGCACGCCCAAGAAGCTCCGCGTTTGCGCGAGCTGCATCAAGAGCGGAAAAGTCGCCAAGGCGTGATTCCCGCTTCTCCGCGCGCTGAAGCCAGCGGGCGAGAATGGGCACCCATTCCTGAAGCTCAAAAACCCCGTCCCATCCGGACGGGGTTTTGTTGTGCGCGGATGTTGCGTTTCGGGGCTAACACAAGCGCGCCGACCGACGGCCTTATTCGCCCTCTTTTGTGAAGGCGAGTGAGGCGGAGTTGATGCAGTAGCGCAGGCCAGTGGGCTGCGGACCGTCGGGGAAGACGTGGCCCAAATGGCCGCCGCAGCGAGCGCAGGTCACCTCCACGCGCCGCATGCCGTGGCTCGAGTCCTCATGCTCTTCGACCGATTTGGAGCCGGCTGGGATCATGAAACTGGGCCAGCCACATCCGGAATCGAACTTTGCGCCGCTCATGAAAAGCAGCGCGCCGCAGGCTGCGCAGTGGTAGTTGCCCGTTTCGTGATTTTCTGTGAGCAGCCCGGTGAAGGGGCGCTCGGTGCCTTTTTCGCGCAGCACGTGATATTGCTGCGGCGTCAGCAGGGTCCGCCATTCAGCGTCGCTGCGAACAACCTTATCTTCGGAATCGCTCAAGATGACCTCCTGCGGGACGGTGATCCCCGGGCCGACCGCGCGTGAACCGCGCAGCACAGCCAAACAATCGCGGCACAGTTCAATGATATCGATGAGAGGCGAGGCTCGTCACACTTCGGCGATGACTTCGATTTCGACGAGCAGATTGCGCGGCAAGCGGGCCACTTCAACTGTGGTGCGCGCGGGGAGCGTTTCGCTGTCGTCTCCAAAGTACGATGCGTAGACCCCATTCATGGCCGCGAAATCGTTCATATCCTTCAGGAAAACCGTCGCCTTGACCACTTGGCCTAGGCTGCTGCCGCCGGCCTCAAGAACGGCTTTGAGATTTTCCAGAGTTCGCGCCGTCTGTTCTTTGATTCCGCCGGAAACAACCTGGCCGGTGACTGGATCCAGGCCGCCCTGGCCGGCGGTGAAGATGAGATTTCCTGCACGCACGCCTTGCGCGTAAGGGCCGATCGCGGCTGGCGCGCCGTCTGTGGTGATATTCGAGCGAGTCATGGGTCGATTTTATGACGACGGGCGAGGGGTGGACTGAGAAAATCGTCCGATCCCTGTGAACGCAGTCGCGGGTTTCAGCGGGCGGCAGCGATGAAATGCAGAGGGGCAATTCCGCGAGGGAATTGCCCCTGTAGTCAATGGGTTGCGAGGGCCGGAGCGAAAGAGTCGCTAGCCGTGGAAGGCTGCCGTCATGCCGCCGCCGATCGCCATAACCAAAAGCCAATAGGCTGCGTTGATGGCAAACAAATTGGCGCGGCGGTTCTCGGCAATGTGCTGCGTAAAGAGCGGCGGCGCGATGAATCCCACCCAGCAGATCACGCCAAACTTGATGCCCTGGGTGAATGTCATGGCTCCTGCCCAACCCACGATGTGCGCAATCACATACGTGAGGAGCAGGCAGGCGATAAACGAGCAGACCATGGTCATGGCGCCGTTCTTCGGCTTGTTGGTCTCGGAAAAGCCGGTCATCGCCATCCAGGACTTGCGGAAAATCAGCCCGTACCAGAGAGCTCCAAGGAGCCATTCGATCACGGCTGCAATCACGATAACCGTCATCATGTGCCCGGAAAGCATAACCGAGGACAGAGCCGCGGAGTAAGTGACAAAGTGCATTCTTGAACCCTCCACAACGGATTTAAATTCCGGCTCCCACGCCCGGAAGCCCGTTGGAGCAGGGTTCCCGCGCGCTCCGTTTGACAGGAGTCGCCGCAAACACGATGCGGCACCAACAGAAGCCATGTCAAGGTAAATCAAGGGTTAGTCGCAGAAGTGGTAACTAACACAAATGAGCCACAGCGAGCGGCAAATGGAGCTTGCGCACTGCCTGCGGCGCACCGCGGACGGAGAAACACTAGCGGCGCTTGAGCGAAACTCTATCGTTTCTTGAGCGCTTCAAGCTCATCGAGAGTGCGGGGCCAATCGGAGCCCAGCAAGCGCGAGAGGCTGCGGTCCGCAAGGACCTTGCCTCCCGTTTGGCAGGTGGCGCAGTAGTTGGTTTCGTTGTCCGCGTAGCGGATCCGCTGGATGGGGCTGCCGCAGCGCGGGCACGGCTTTCCGAAACGTCCGTGGACAGCCATCTCGGGTCGGAAGGCTGTCACGCCTTCAGGAAACTTTTTCATCGCCTCAGCCGCGAGCCGTTCAATCCAATGCTCCAGAGTGGATAGCGAGGCGTCGAACAGGCGCTGCCACTCTTCCGATGTCAACTTGTGCGTGAGCGTAATCGGCGACAGCCGCGCGGCGTGGAGAATCTCGTCGGAGTAGGCGTTGCCTACGCCGCTGATGAGGCGCGGGTCGGTGAGGGCGCGCTTGAGCGTGCGGTTCTCGAAGCTGAGAGCGGCACGAAACCCGTCCAAATCCAAGGAAAAAATTTCGACGCCACCAGGATCGATGTCGCGCAGAGCCTGCTCGCCGCGTAGAACGTGAAGCGACGCTCGGCGCTTCGAGCCGGCCTCTGTTAACACAAGAGTCCCGTCCGAAAAATCAAGTGCGAGCAGCGCCTGGCGGCCGGAGAGTTTCGCATGCGGCGGACGCCAATGCAGACGGCCCGCAATCATGAGATGAAGAACGAGCCAAAGGTCGCCGTCGACACCCACAGCGATGCGCTTGCCGATGCGTCGAATTTCGCGCACCGTCCGCCCTTCGACGGATGTGATCGGCGGATCGACGGTGCGGAGTAGAAAGACGCTGGCAATGCGCACATGCTCGAGCGTCTGGCCGACGATGCGCGGTTCGAGCGCGGCGATGTAGGCGGTGATGTCGGGCAGTTCCGGCATTGTTGCTACCAGATTGCGGCGAATGTGTCGGCCAGCGCAATGGAATTCTTTCGCTGGCTTATTCGAGGATCGTGTTGTCGATCAACCGCGTCGCGCCAACGTACGCCGCAACCGCAAAAAGCGTGCCGGGCGCGGCAATTTCAACAGGCAACAAAGTGGACCAATCAACCACCTCGACGTAATCAACACGGACGTCGGGCTCGGATGCGAAAACTTCGCGCGCAGCTGCGACCAGGACGCCACCGGGGCGCTCGCCCTGCGCCACCAGCGTCTCGACGCGGCGGACGGCGCGGCTGAGCGCGAGAGCCTGGGCTCGCTGGGATGGGTTGAGGTAGACATTGCGGGAGCTGACGGCAAGACCATCGGGATCGCGAACGATGGGGCACACCACAACTTCGACTGCAAGCCGCAGATCGGCGACCATCCGTCGCAACACGGCGACCTGGGCCGCGTCCTTCTGGCCAAAAAATGCGCGATCGGGTTCGGCAGCAATCAGGAGCTTGGCAACAACAGTGGCGACGCCGCGAAAGTGGCCAGGCCGCGATGCTCCGTCGAGACGATCGCCGAGGTCCGAAACTTCGATGAATGTTGACGCTGGGCCGTTGGGATAAAGCTCTTCAACAGAAGGCGCAAAAAGTACATCGGCGCCTTCTCGCCCGGCCAGAGCGCAGTCGGCCTCGAACGAGCGTGGATAGCGCGCATAGTCTTCGTTGGGACCGAATTGCGTGGGATTGACGAAGAGGCTGACGGCTACGTGGGAGCACGTGGCGCGCGCCGCTCGGATGAGCGAGGCATGACCTGCATGAAGAGCTCCCATCGTGGGCACCATGCCGACGGTGCTGCCAGCAGTTGAGCGTGAGGCGCGGGACCAGCGTCGGAGCTTGTCAACCGTACGAACGATCTCCATCACGCTCAGCTCGCCCAATCCTCGAACGCGTCCCGATTCACAACCGCATCGTCGGAATCGAAATCAACTTCAGAACCGGCCGTGCCCTTCGCCTGCTGCACCGGCAGATGATAGCTCTCCGCGTCCGACGGGAAGGCGTGATGCTCAACGTCTTCGCGGTAGCGCTCGATGGCGGAGCGGAAGAAGCCCGACGCATCCGCATAGCGGCGAACAAACTTGGCGGCAGGCGCGAAGGTGAGATTGACGAGATCGTGAAAGACAAGAATCTGCCCGTCGCATTCAGGGCCTGCGCCGATTCCAATCGTCGGGATGGGCAGCGCGGCGGTGATGGCCGCGGCAGCCTCGCGGGGAACGCCTTCCAGCACGATGGCGCCGGCACCGGCATGGGCGAGCGCATGCGCGTCGGCTTCAAGCTGTCGCGCGGCCTCGGCAGTGCGAGCCTGCACGCGATATCCGCCCATGCGATGGACGCTCTGCGGCGTGAGCCCGAGATGGCCGACGACAGGGATCTCGGCCCCCACGAGAGCCTGGACTAGCTCAATCCGCGGGCCTTCGATCTTGACCGCTTCGGCGCAGGCTTCCTTCACGAAGCGCACTGCGTTGGCGACGGCGTCAGCGACCGACCCGTGATAGCTGCCGAACGGCATATCGGAGACGACGAGAGCGCGATGAACGGCACGGCGCACCGCTCGCGTATGGTGGAGCATCTCGTCGATGGTGACGGCAAGCGTGTTTTCCTGGCCCAGCACGACCATGGCCAGAGAGTCGCCGACCAGAATCAGGTCCACCCCGGCCTCGTCGACCAGGCGCGCAGTGGAGTAGTCGTACGCGGTAAGCGCGGAGATGGGCTTGCCTTGGCGCTTCATCTCGGTGAGCGCGGGCATCGTAACTTTGGGGATGGGGACTCCGGGCGGCGTGCCCGCGGAAGGTTGGATGATGCTCATCATGAACTCCAGTGCCGCTCCGCAAACTCAGGATGCGACCCGAACAAAGCCAGTATACGCCGCTGAGTCCTCTCGGAGACAGTGCTACCGAACGGCTTCTTCCAAGTTGTATAAGGATGAGAGCGGGGCTATGACATTCAAGCCGGGCCGCCTGAGATTTGCCCACCCCCGCGGAGGAAAACAATGGCCTACGATCTGGCGATCGTGCTGCCCACGTTCAATGAGAGAGGGAACGTGGGTCCGATTCTGGATCGGCTTGAAAAGGCGCTCGGCGGCATTCGCTACGAAGTGATTTTTGTGGACGACGACTCGCCCGACGGCACCGCCGACGTGGTGCGCGCGTTGGCTGAGAAGCACGACAATCTGCGCGTGCTGCAACGGATTGGCAGGCGAGGGCTGGCGTCGGCGTGCATTGAGGGAATTCTGGGCGCAGCGGCGCCTATTGTCGCCGTGATGGATGCGGATATGCAGCACGACGAAAGTATTCTGCCCGAGATGCTGCGCCGCATGCGTGAAGAGAACCTCGATCTGGTGGTGGGCTCGCGAAACATCGCCGGCGGTAGCATGGGCGAGTTTACTAAGTCGCGAGTCAAGCTCAGCCAACTGGGCCGGCGGTTGAGCCTGATGGGCGCAGAGCATGAGCTGAGCGATCCCATGAGCGGCTTTTTCATGGTGCGCGTGGCGACCTTTGAGCAATTCGCGCACCGCCTTTCGGGCATCGGCTTCAAAATCCTGCTCGACATCGTGCTTTCGGCCGGGCCCGGGCTGCGTGTCGGCGAGGTGCCTTATCGCTTCAGGCTGCGCGAGCACGGCGAAAGCAAGCTCGATCTGTTGGTCGGCCTGGAGTATTTCGAGCTGCTCGTGGATAAGCACCTCGGCGGCGTGGTGAATGTGCGCTTCGTGCTCTTCGCCATGGTAGGCGCGCTGGGCGTCGGAGTGCACCTGCTGATTTTGAGCGCGCTGCTCAAGCTCGCCGGAGTGAGCTTCGCCGCGGGCCAGGCCATAACCACATTCATTGTGATGATTCTGAACTTTGTGCTGAACAACTCCGTCACCTATCGCGACCGGCGGCTCAAGGGATGGAGATTCTGGGGCGGCCTGATCACGTTCTGCCTGGCGTGCGGACTGGGTGTGGCAGCCAACGTGGCTATTGCCAATGAGGCGTTCCGCCGCGGAGTTCCATGGGTGCTGGCGGCGGTAATGGGCTTGCTGTTTACCGCAGTTTGGAATTTCGGCGTAACGTCCATGACGACTTGGCGGCAGGAGCGGCGTTCGAGCGAAAAGCGCGCCAGGCAGCGGATGGAAGCGGGCGCGGCGCAAACTGGACAGCGGGACAACGGGAAGATTCCCGCAGGGTCGCTGTGAACTGGTAATGCTCGGCAGTTACTTTGGCGAGTTGCCCGCCTTGGCTCCGCGCCCCCATACTGGCAGGCAGAATGATCACCCCCATTGCAACAGGGATTTATACGGCACTTGGCGTGGCCGCGTCCGCGGGCGTTGCGGCAGGCGCGTATGCCTATGCTTCCATGTGGCCGGATTCGCGCCTTTTCGGTACAGCGCTCACTGCGCCTGCGCGGCCCGGCGAACTGGCATTCACCTTCGACGACGGGCCCAATGCGACGTGGACGCCGAAGCTGCTCGACGTTCTTGCCAGCCACAACGTCCGGGCAACGTTCTTTGTTCTCGGCGGGCGCGCCAAAGCGCAACCGGAACTGGTGCAGCGGACGGCAAAGGCCGGTCACCTCATTGGAAATCACTCCTGGGACCATCCCAATATGGCGCGCAGCTCTCCTGAAGTAATTCGAGAACAAATGACGCGCACACAGGACATGCTTGAGCAGATCACCGGCACGGCTATAAAGTTCTTCCGGCCGCCTTACGGCGCGCGCAGGCCGGCGCTATTTCAAATTGCGCGCGAGATTGGCCTGAATGTCGTGCTGTGGAACGCCATGACCTCGGACTGGAGCGATCCCTCGCCTCAGCGGATCGCGCAGCGGTTGAACGACAAGATCGAGCGGCTCTGGCAGATGGGCCGCGCGGCAAACATCGTGCTGCATGATGGTGGTCATTCCGACCCTCAGGCAAACCGCGTTGCGTCCGTAACCGCCGCGGAGAAAATGATCGAGCTGTACAAAGGTAAAGTTCAGTTTGTAACGCTGGATGCCTGGGCTTGAGCGCGCGCTTCAGCTCGCGCCGAGCGAAGCGAACGCCTCGCGCGCGGCGGCGATAGTAGCTTTCACTTCGCCTTCGCCATGTGCCGTTGACACGAATGCGGCTTCAAACTGCGATGGCGGAAGCCATATGCCGCGATCGAGCATAGCGCGGTGGAAGCGCCCAAACGCGGCCGTGTCCGATTTCGCTGCCTGCTCGTAATCCCTGATTGGACCATCGTTGAAGAACCAGGTCCACATCGAGCCAACGCGATTGGTTGTGAGGGGAATTCGGGCGCGCGAAGCTTCCTGCGCAACGCCTTCGGCAGCGGCTTTGGTTGTCGCTTCAAGGCGCGGGTAAACCTCAGCCGCGTGTTCCTGCAAATAACCAACGGCGGCAATCCCCGCAGCCATAGCCAGCGGATTCCCGCTCAGAGTTCCTGCCTGATAAACCGGCCCGAGAGGCGCGAGCAAATCCATGAAAATGCGCTTGCCACCAAAGACGCCGACCGGTAGCCCCCCGCCAACGATCTTTCCCAAGGTCACGAGATCGGGATCGATCGAGTAGAGCTGGCATGCGCCGCCGATTTCAACGCGAAAGCCGGTCATCACTTCGTCTACAATCAGCAGCGCGCCATGGCTCGCGGTCACCTCGCGGAGACCGTCAAGATAGCCCGGCTCAGGCGCAATGCAACCCGCGTTGCCCACGATGGGCTCGACGATCACGGCGGCGATGGAGTCAGGGTGAGCGGCGAAGACCGCTTTAACGGCGTCGAGGTTGTTATATGGCAACGCCAATGTGAGGCGAGCGGTTTCCTCCGGCACGCCTGCCGACCCGGGAATGCCAAAAGTCGCAACGCCGGAGCCGGCCTTCACCAGAAGGCCGTCGGCGTGGCCGTGATAGCAGCCTTCGAATTTGACGATCACATTGCGCCCGGTCGCGGCGCGGGCCACGCGAATCGCCGACATGGTGGCCTCGGTGCCGGAGCTGACGAAGCGCATCTTTTCAATGGCCGGATAGCAGGCCGCGATGCGCTCGGCAAGATCGCCCTCGGCGCCAGTCGACGCGCCAAAGCTTGCTGAGTTGCGCGCTGCCCGCTCGATGGCCTCGACGACCGGCGGAAACGCGTGGCCCAGGATCATCGGTCCCCACGAACCGAAATAGTCGATATAACGATTGCCGTCCACGTCGTAGAGATGGGCGCCCTCGGCGCGCTCAATGAACGGCGGCGAGCCGCCAACCGCGCGAAATGCCCGCACAGGCGAGTTCACGCCGCCCGGAAAGAACCGCTCGGCGCGCTCTTGCAGCGCCTTTGAACGCGTGTGTGGTCTAGCGCCAATTTCGGCGCTCCGAAGCTCGGCGCACATGGTGGCTTCAGTATAGAGGGCCGCAGGGCGCAGAGCTTTCGCGGGAAACGTGCCGATCGCGTTGAACTCGAGCAGGCGACAGCCAAGCCGATGGAATCGGCGATCGGGATTTATAACGCCTTGCGCTTTTTTGCTGCGGCGGCCGAGGCGGCAATCGCGACGCCGGCGATTTCGAGAACAATGGCGATGCCGAAGATCGCGCCACGGAAGAAGTCGTTCCAATCAGTCCCGATGCGCGGCGCCGGAAGCGCCAACCTGGCCCACGCGATGCCGATCACAGTGAGCGACAGCCCGACCACGACCAACGCCATGGCGACCGGGACCATCTTTTCGGGAGAGTTCTGAAGCTTGCGGAGAATCATTTTCTTCACTCCAAAATCAAGGGAAAGTGGCGATTCAAACTCGCGCAGGAAGCACGCGAGCGAAGACCCAGATCAGGCCTGCGTTCGCGGACAGCGGCGCGCGGCCCGCAAGCAAGCCAGGTTGATGGTGACGGAAAGCCCGAGGAAAAACCCACACCATGCATCGAGCCAATCGTGATTGACCGTGACGTACTCGCGAAAAACCCATGGCACGAGCCCGAGGACGAGCGCCACGTTGGCGATTTGAAACAGGCGGCGGTGTTTCTGGTCGAGACGACTAATCAACGAATACATGTGAGAATCTCCTTTTGAAATGAATTGCTGAATCAACGAGCCACGAAAAGCGGCTTCAATCGTGCTGCGTGTCGCGGCTGGCCAGCAAGGCGCGTTTAGCCCACATGCGCACAAGTTGGAAAATCACCAAAACGTCAATCGACGTTCCCAGTCCCGCGCAAACACCGCTGCATAGATCATTATTTGCGGCAGTCAGATGCAGTAGCGACAAAAGCGATTGCGGCCACCCGAAAGCGCTCGCCAGGTCCACTTGAGCAACCAGGAGCAGGGCAATGAGAATTGGCAAGTTCTTCTTCAGGCTGCGACTGTCAAACGTAAGCATCGGACTTCCTTTCCGGGCGAGAACCGCCGAAGAATCTAGTTTCTGTAGCGGTACCAGCGCACGAGTGCGATCTTGGTCAGGCCCATCGCATAGATCACGGCAATCAGATCCCACGGCACATGGTGCTCCACAAGCAGCTGATACTCCAGCATCACGAAGGCGATAAGCGTACCGATGATCGCCGCGGCGCTGGTCGAACGGCGTTGATGCTCGCGAGACCGCTCGTCCGCCACTTGATCGAGCATGAGAATGCGGTTGAGAATCGGATGGGTCATGATTGGCTCTCCAACTGAAAAATCTGATCGGTGGAACACGAGAAGATGCGGGCGAATGTAAGCGCCAGCTCAAGGCTTGGCACGTAGCGGTTGCGCTCGATGGAGTTGATGCTCTGCCGCGAAACACCTGCGGCCTGTGCAAGCTGCTCCTGCGTCCAGCCAAGCGCGATGCGAAGTTCCTTGACGCGGTTTGTAATCGTCTGTGCCACGTTCTCTCGCGGTCCGCCCTATGTAAAGCCGACTTTCCAAACCAGAGTAGCCCGGATCAGTTTCTATGTCAAGCCGACTTTCCATTTTGCTTTAAGGAATGCTCACCGGCCGGTCGGCAGGGACGGTCGGACTGAAGTGGTAGCCAGCCGGATGATTTGTGGGAAATGGCTTCCTTGATTGCTGCTAGAATTCCTTTTTCCGGCTCATCCACGCCGAACCAATCGACTCATAAGAAAGCCAGGACCGTGGCACAAGAGACCGCACCGAAAACCGTGACCTACGCCGACGCCGGGGTCGATCTGCGCAGCGGCGACCACGCCAAGGAGCGCATCAAGTACCTGGCGCAAAAGACCTTTAATCGCAATGTGTTAGGTGGAATCGGCAGCTTCGGGGCCCTCTACCGCCTCGACATGCAGCGCTGGAAGAACCCCATTCTGGTCAGCTCGGCAGACGGCGTCGGGACCAAGCTGAAGGTAGCCTTTCAACTCGGCCTGCACCAGACCGTCGGTGTAGACCTGGTGAACCACTGTGTCAACGACATTGCCGTGCAGGGAGCCACGCCGCTCTTCTTTCTGGACTACCTTGCTACCGGCAAGTTGGACGAAGATGTAGTCGAGAGCGTGGTCAGCGGCCTCGCCGACGCATGCAAAGCGAACGCGTGCGTGCTGATTGGCGGGGAGACGGCTCAGATGCCGGGCTTCTACGCAGACGGCGAGTACGACTTGGCCGGCTTTATCGTCGGCGCAGTGGACCGCGACAAGATGCTGACCGGCGCAGGCATCAAGGCCGGCGACGTGCTGATCGGTCTGCCGTCTACGGGCCTGCACACCAACGGCTACTCGCTCGCCCGCAAGCTCCTTTTCGAAGTGGCCGGATACAAGGCCACGCAATACGTGACGGCGATCAAGGAGAAGGCCGGCGCATCGCTCTTGCGTACGCATCGAAGCTACTTACACGTTATCCAGAAGCTCGTCACCGGAGGGATGACCACCGGCATGGCGCACATCACCGGCGGCGGCATCACGGAAAACCTTCCCCGCATTCTGCCCAAGGGCGTCACGGCGCAAGTGGAGATCGGGTCGTGGCCAGTGCTGCCCATCTTCGAGCACCTTCGCGAACTGGGCAACATTCCGCAGGAAGAGATGATGCGCACATTCAACATGGGCATCGGGCTCATTGCGGCCATCCCGGCGGCGAAGTTTGCGCGCGCCAAGAACCTGCTCGACCGCTCGGAAGAAAAGTTCTACGTGATTGGCCGCGTGGTGAAGGGCGAGCGCCGGGTGCAGTACACGTGAGCGGCGGGGCTGGCAGAGGTGGTCGCCCCCAAGACGCCACATGAGAATCAAGAAGATCCCAATGACGAGAAAGGACGTCGCAGATGTGATCGAGCAGTTCCTCTCTGGAGCTGGCGGCGAATGGGATTGGGACGATTTCATTTCGATCCCCCTAGAAGATCTGGATCTCGATCAAATCCGCAGGACCTGTGCACAACTCCCTGAGCTATATCCCGCGGTGACCCGCTCCGTCTATTGCGGTGAGCAGGGCATAGAGGTTCTGCGATCAATTCTCAAAGATTTACAAGCACAGAGCGCCCGCATACGGCTTCCATGACCTTCTTGGAACATTCATCTCCGGCTTGCACGCGGCTCGGCATTCTCCTCTCCGGTCGCGGCTCCAACTTCCTCGCCATCGCCGAATCCATCCGCGCTGGCCGCCTGCCGAGCGCCGAGATCGCTGTTGTCATCTCGAATGTCGCCGACGCTGCGGGATTAGCCCGTGCGCGCGAGATGGGCCTTCATACAAAGGTCCTGGTTTACCGGGGCCGCAAGCGCGAAGAGCACGACGCCGACGTCATCGCCTGCTTGCGCGCCAACGGCGTCGATCTGGTTTGCCTCGCCGGCTACATGCGGCTGCTTTCGCCGCAGTTCGTTGCCGCGTTTCCCCATCGCATCCTCAACATCCATCCCTCGCTGCTGCCGGCTTTCCCCGGCCTTGACGCGCAGGAGCAGGCTTTCAATTACGGCGTCAAGGTAACCGGCTGCACGGTCCACTTTGTCGATGAGGAGCTCGATCACGGCGCCATCATCGTCCAGCGAGCGGTCGCGGTGCTCGAGACCGACGATGAACACTCGCTCGCGGAACGCATCCTGAAAGAAGAACACTTGGCCTACACCGAGGCCATTGCCCGCGTCGTCAGCGGCGAGTACGAGCTGCGCGGCCGGAAGTACGTCAAGACGCACGCATAGCCCCGTTTCTTGCGGTCGCGCCCGCACTGTCAAGCCCCCGGGCCGCCTCGATTGACCGCAACCCATTGAAAACATTTGGAAAATATCGCGCGCGAAGTTTGCCGATTAATTCGCACAAATCGCTAGCCTTAAAGATGAAAGGGGCTTCTTCATGGCAAGCACAACCATTTCCACCATCTCCGCCGCTGGCGCAGCTGCGAAATCAACCGGGCTTGGCGACTCAACCGCAACCATCGACGACACAAAAAACAACCCCGGACAAAAGGCCATCGCCAGTTGCATGCGCTCCTGGAACTACGCTTACAGCAAGCTCGCTGAGGACGACGACTCGGCCGAATACCAGTGCGAAAGAGCCGGCAACAAAGCTTATCTCAACGCCGTACCGCCGCTCTCGGGCCACCAAAACATCTGCGACTTCATTGCCTGCATCAACTACGCCTCCATGGCCGGCGTCGTCACCCACAAAGAAGCCACGCACTATCTGGCTAACGCCCGCATCGCTCTTGCAGCGCTCAGCCTCCGTCCAAAACCCCAAGCGACAGGCGCTAAGTCAGGCGGAAAACTCCCGGTAAACTCGGCCAAGGATGCAGAGGAGTGATTTTTATACCCCAGGGGGGCATATTATGCACCTTAACTTATTTGTAATCAGCAATCCAATCTCAAAACCGTCGACAGATTTCGTCGAATTTTGTCGATTTTATGCACCGAAACTGACCTTTTAGACCCCCAAACCGACCTCAAGACGCCGCCTCGGCCTCCACCCAAATTCCGCCCCGCCAAGCAATCATGCAAGGGCAAATTGCACCGAGTTGTGCCCCTCCCCGAAATCTTGTCAAGAGGCCAATCGCGAAGATTTGTTGTAACTAGCTTATTTTCCAGTCACTCGCAGCATTGCCAAGTTTGCCGGTAATTTGCCTCGAATTTCGTATCCTTTGTTCATAACCAGACAAAGTACGGACATACCGAGCCGGGCGAAGGAGTTCGCCCTCCCTGCGCGGTTCTTTGAGCACTTGTGCCCTGAAATTTGACTGGGGCGCTGCCGAAGAATTGCGCCTGCGGATGGGCGCCGGGGCGCGGGACCGTCTTCGTCTGCGCGGAGCAGCTCTCCGCTCGATGCCAGACCGGAACCACGGCAGCATCGGGACCTTGCGAGCGCTTCGGGGCGATGCGCAGGTCCGGTGGGGGATCGCGGTTTGATCACGCCGGCCCTGCGCAGGAAAAAACAAATACGCAAGAATGCCATTCAATCGAAATCCCGCACGCCGCATTGAATGCCGCGGCACGGAGGAGTGTGAACCATGAACTTCAAAAATATCTGGAATCATCCGAAGACGTCGGCGGCGGGGCTGCTCATCGCGGTCGCGAGTGTTGCCGGTGTGTTGTCGCAGCAGGGCGTTTCGCTGGGCAAAGTGGGAACCGGCACCGTGGTGTCGCTGGCAAGCGCATTGGCCACGGCGCTGCTCGGGCTGTTGGCAAAGGATCCCGATACCGCAACAAGTCCGGCCACCGCAACCAACGCGTCAGCGAGCCGGCAGGCGAAACTCGGCGCATGGATGTTCATTGCGCTTCTCATCCCTCTGCCGTGGATGCAGGGTTGCACAGCCGCCGGCGTAGCGCAAAACATTGTCAACTGGACGCCAGCCCTTCAAAGCGCTGTCGCTACGGTCGACTCGACCGCCGCGCTGCTCGCGCCGGCCGATGCGCCAATCTTCGTTGCGGCAACCATCGGCTTTGACGTCGCGAGCAATTTGTTGGTTGCGCAGGCCAAGGCTTACCTGGCAAATCCTTCAGCAACCGCGCTGGGAAAACTGCAAAACCAGATCGTGACCTTCCAGCAGCAGGTGAATACGGCACTGTTGCAGGCTGCGAGGATCGTCGATCAAAAGAGCCAGCAGCACGCGCTGGCGGCCATTCAGGGCGTGGGCACGATCGTCGTCGCCATTCTGTCGCTGGTGCAGTCGATTTCGAGCAAAGCGCAGGTGGCGCAAATGGCAGCCGACTCCGGTGTGAAACTTGCAGCAGTCGAGTCGTATCTAAACGAATCCCAATCTGCGGAGATTGTTGCCGCTCATTACGGCGAGCCTGTTCAGCTGGCGCGTGCACAGGTCGTTCAAGTGACGCAGGCAGAGACCAACGCCGGCTTCTGAAAAACAGCAGTCAGTGTTCAGCCGGAAGATGCTGAAACGATCCCTGAGAGGGAGGGCCGCCCCTTGAGTGGAGCGGCCCTTCAATTTCCTTCGAATCACCTAAGTCGACATACCGCCTAGATGTTCGTGTCCCGCGCCTCTCCCAGAATCAGCTTGAGAGTCATTTGCTTTTTGCCGCGCACGATGGTGACGCTGATCGTGTCGCCGGCCTGGTGCTTGTCCATCAGGGCGCTGATGTCCTCGGGATCCGAAACCTGCTGGCCGTCGATGGCGACGATAAGATCGCCGCCGAGCATGATGGGAGTATTTCCCACGTAAGCCTGCTCCGTTCCGCCGTGCAGACCGGCGCGCTCGGCTGCGCCACCGGGAAGTACGCGCTGAATCAGGACGCCGGAATCCGCGGAGAGGCCCATCTGCGAGGCGAGGTCAGGACCAATCGCATACGATACGATGCCCAGCGAAGGCCGCTTCACGCGTCCGTAGCGAATGAGGTCGGCAAGCACCGCTTTAGCGGTGTTGATGGGGATGGCAAAGCCGATGCCTGAGCTTTGATCCGCTCCATTGGACGCGATCATGGTGTTGATGCCGATCACTTCGCCCGAAGAGTTCAGCAGCGGCCCGCCGGAGTTGCCGGGATTGATCGCCGCGTCGGTCTGGATGGCATCCTCAATCGGCACGCCGTCCTGGCCGCGAATTGACCGGATGGAGCTGATGATCCCGCGCGTCATCGTGCCGCTCAGCCCGAACGGATTGCCGATGGCGTAGACCTTCTGGCCCACGTTGAGCTGCGAGGAGTCAGCCAGCGTAACCGGCTGCAGCTCGGGCGCGTCAATCTGGAGCAGCGCCAGGTCGTGAACCTTGTCCACGCCGACGACCCGTGCCGAGTAGCGGCGCTTGTTCGAGAGCATCACCTCGATGCCGCGATTGGCGCCGTCGACGACGTGAAAGTTGGTGAGAATGTGGCCGGCCTTGTCGAGAACGAATCCCGAACCCTGCCCCTGCTGCGGAACGCTCCCATAAAAGAAGTCGAAGACGAGCGCAGTGGAAGTGATGTTGACCACCGACGGCAGAACTCGCTTGTAGATGGCAATGTTGTTCTGCTCTTCGGCGTCGTAGGCGGGCGCCGCTTGAGCTTCGGTAAGCTCAAGCGGAGAGTCCGACCCGCCGGATCCGATCAGCCCCGCGCGGGTTCCGAAAAAGCCATGCTCAACGCGGGTGGTGATGAGCCAGAATCCGCACAAAAAAATCAAAACGATAATGAGAATCCGGGTCAGTTTCATAGTTGGTCGACCTTAAAAGACCCTCCTGTGTTGTTACGGATCGAACGCAGCGGAGTTCCGTTCTGCGGGCCGAAATTGCCTCTTATTGTCCCTTCTTATTGTAGTGACAAGTTCCGCCGGGAATTGTTGCTCTCGGCCTTGAGGCGCGGCCAGAGGGCCTCAACCTCGGCGCGGAGTGCCGCGATATCGCCCGAATTATCAAGAATATAATCGGCCTGGGCCGCCTTTTCGGCATCGGGAACCTGGTGCGAGAGCCGATTGCGGGCATCGACTTCTACGGCCGCGCGGCTTGCAACATCCGGTGCAACGCGTGCGGCGTAGCGCACAATTTTGAGATCGTCGGGTGCTTTGACAACGATGATGCGGTCGATGCGGCGGCGCCAGTCGGCGAACTCGCTTTCGCCGCGTGCACGGGCGTCGCGCACAACCTCGAAGATCAATGCCGATTCTAGGACGGCGACGGCAGCGGGGTCGCGAGCAAACACTTCGTCCATCCAGCGGCGCTGCGCTTCAATCACCGGCGGATGAACGATGGCATTCAGTTCCTGGAGGCGGCCGTGGCGGAAAGCGAGATCGGCAAGGCGGGCGCGGTTGAGATGGCCGTCGGGATTTACGACTTCACGGCCAAAGCGCGCGACGATTCCGTCGTAAACTTCGTGGCCGGGCTCCATCACTTCGCGGCCCAGGGCGTCGGCTTCGATGACCTGCGCGCCGAGTTCGCGCAGCATCGCGGCGACAGTGCTTTTGCCGCTGCCCAGTCCGCCGGTGAGGCCGACGCGAAGCATGGTCTACAGCCCCCGTCTCATGCGGGCGGCGCGCACGGTGTTCGACATCAACATGGCAATCGTCAGCAAACCCACGCCGCCGGGCACGGGCGTGTAAGCGCCGGAAATCTCGAAGGCCTTTGGATCGATGTCGCCGACGACAACCGATCCGCGCTTGGCAAATGCCGCTTCGCGTTTCTCGTGGCCCTTGAAAAATCGGTCGAACTCTTCTCGGGTGGTGAGCCGGTTAATGCCAACATCGACAAGCGTAGCGCCTGGAGTGACTATCTCACGCGTGATGAAGCCGGGGCGGCCGATGGCTGCGACAAGAATATCCGCCTGCCGCGTGATATCTCCGAGGTTCCGTGTTTTGGAGTGACAAATCGTCACCGTCGCGTTCTGGTGAAGCAAAAGCATCGCGACGGGCTTGCCGACAATGTCGCTGCGTCCAACGACCACCGCGTGCTGGCCTGCGATGGGAATGTCGCTGCGCTTCAAAATCTCAATAACGCCGGCTGGAGTGCACGGCGCGAGCGCTGGTCGCCCGGCGAGCAAACGGCCCGCATTCACGGGATGAAAGCCGTCCACGTCTTTTTGAGGGTCAACCGCGTCGAGCAGCGCCTTGGCATCGACCTGCGCCGGGAGCGGCAATTGAATCAGAATTCCGTCGACGTCGTCGCGCGCGTTGAGCTGGGCGACGAGCGCGAGCATCTCCTCGGTCGTGACGGTGTCGGGCGGCGTAATCAGGTCGCTGGCAAGCCCCAACTCGGCGCAGGCCTGCACCTTGCTTCGGACGTAAATCTCCGATGCGGGCACATGGCCCACCAGCACAGCCGCCAATCCCGGCTTGATGCCGTGAGCGGCGAGCGCGCGGACCTCTTCCGCCACTTCCTGTTTGATGGCCGCCGCAATGGCCGCACCGTCTAGAGCCTTCGGCATTCTTCGCTCCAGAATTCATGGTATCGCCTTAGGCGACAGCAGCTCGAAGACGTGCACCGTGTCACATGGGTTTGTGAGCAAGCTCACATACAGTGTTGCCTCGGAAGCCTAGTTTGATCGTTGTCGGGAGTGTCCTAAATCACACGGCGGATCACATCCCGCTTCCGGCGGTTGCCACACCAAGAGGGCGCCTGATGAGCAGTTTGAAGGACGCAGGACATCTTTTCAGGTTTGCAGGGCTTTTCGTTCTCGCATTTCTGGTGTTTCTGGTGGTGCGCTCTTATGTGGTGCCAAAGAGCTTCGGTGAGTATGGGCACTATCGCGGAGCGGCGATTGGCGAGATTGCGGCGCGCCCGGTGAGATTCGCAGGCCACCAGACCTGCGAGACCTGCCACACGGATATCGCCGACACCAAGACAAAAGGCGCGCACGCGCACGTGAACTGCGAGGCATGCCACGGAGCGCTTGCGGCGCATGCCGACGATCCCACGACAGTGACGCCGGTTAAGCCCGACACGGCGGTCCTTTGCGCGCGCTGCCATACAGCGAGCGCGGCCAAGCCGGCGAATTTTCCTCAAGTGGACCCCACGGATCACTCTGGCGGCGTCGCCTGCGAGACCTGCCACAACCCCCACAGCCCGATTATTGGTTCCGATTCCGCCCCGAGCACAGCGAAGGGAGGCTCGAAATGAACATCAGCCGGCGTCATCTGATGATTCTCTTGCCGGCGGCGGCCGTGGCGTGGAAGCACGTGCTGGCCGGTTCTCCAGAGGCTTCGCCGAACTACCAAATGAGCGAGCACTGGTGGGGCATGCTGATCGATATTCCCAAGTGCATCGGCTGCGGCAACTGCGTTCGCGCCTGCCAGGCGGAGAACGATGTGCCCGATGGATTCTTCCGTACATGGGTGGAGCGCTATCACAGGACGGACTGGCATCTTGAGAATCCCGAGGTCATCTCGCCCGACGGCGGGAAAGAGGGTTTTCCGGCAGTCGCGGCTGGCGAAGAGGGAAAGTACTTCTTCGTTCCAAAAATGTGCAACCACTGCTCGGACTCGCCCTGCACACAAGTCTGTCCGGTAGGCGCGACGTTTGTCACCCCGGACGGGGTGGTGCTGATCGACCAGAAGTACTGCCTCGGGTGCGCGTATTGCGTGCAGGCCTGCCCCTACGGATGCCGCTACATTCATCCCACGAAAAAGGTCGCGGACAAGTGCACGCTGTGCTACCACCGGATTACCAAGGGGCTGACGACGGCTTGCTGCGAGGCGTGCCCGACCGGAGCCCGGCAGTTGGCAGACCTCAAGAATCCCAATGACCCGATTCACGAGTTTCTGAAGACTCACGACGTGCAGGTGTTGAAGCCGCAGATGGCCACGGGAGCCAAGGCTTTTTATAACGGGCTGGATGGTTCGGTGCGGTAAGAAAGGCAGCAATCAGCCTCTAGCTCGGGCTTGCGGCGAGAAGCTGTTGTGGCGGAATCATGCGGGACGAGTTGGAAGCTGGGGGCTGAAAGCCAGGAGCTGTATTTATGACCGGTGTTGAAGGCTACATGTATCCCAACGAAGCGACGCTCTACTGGAGCGTGCTGATCGTGTTGTACCCGTTCATCACAGGACTGGTGGCAGGCGCTTTCATCTTGGCGTCATTGGAGCGCGTGTTTCGCGTGGAGGCGGTGAAGCCGACGTACAGGCTGGCGCTGCTGACCGCGTTGGCTTTTCTGCTGGACGCGCCGCTGCCACTTCAGCTCCATCTCGGACACCCGGAGCGCTCACCGGAAATGTACTTCACGCCGCACAGCACGTCGGCCATGGCGATGTTCGGATATGTGTACCTGTGGTATTTAATGGCGGTGCTGGTTTTCGAAATCTGGCTCGACTACCGGCGCGACATTGTGCTCATGTCGCAGAGTTCGAAAGGCCTGATGCGCATGATCTACAAGATCATGACGCTGGGCTCGAGCAACATCAGCGAGCGTGCGCTGCATATCGACGATAAAGTCGGCTGGATTGTGACGCTGGTGGGCATTCCTTCGGCGTTCCTGCTTCACGGATACGTAGGATTCATCTTCGGCTCCATCAAGGCCAATCCCTGGTGGTCGTCGCCGTTAATGCCCGTAGTATTCATCTTTTCTGCCATGGCGTCGGGCATCGCCGCGGTCATGCTGATCTACATGGCGACGACCAAGCTGCGCAGGCAGAAGATCGACATGCGCTGCGTGGACGCAATCGCAATGTACATGTTTTATATCTTCATCATCGACTTCAGCCTGGAAATGCTGGACCTTGTGCACCGTGTTTACGAGGCCGACGAATCGTTCCGCAGCCTGAATTTCATGGTGCACACTCGCCTCTTCTTTTCGCAGATCGTACTGCAGATTCTTGTGGGAACGCTGGTACCGCTGATCCTGCTTTTCATTACGCAAGTAGTGAAGCTCCCGGAGATTGCGCGGAAGCGAATCTTCGTGCTGTCAGGCTGTCTGATTCTGATCAGCGTGTTCGCCATGCGCTGGAATGTGGTCATCGGTGGCCAACTCTTTTCGAAGAGTTTTCTTGGCTTCACGACCTACAAGATGGAACTGGTAACACGCGAGGGCCTGCTGGCGGCCATCGGATTGACCATCCTGCCGCTGCTGTTTCTCTGGGCGCTTGTCAAACTGCTGCCTCCCTGGCCCGACAAGAGCTTGCACGAAGCCACGACGGGCGACTGAGTTCAACATCGTCTGAGAAGGATCGGGGGAGCCATGCACGATCTTCCCGACGGAATCGAGCGGCTCGAGAAACGCATGGAAGTGCTCGAGCGGCGCGTGTACGCGCTGGAGCATCCGCTGGAAGCACGTTGGCCAGATCCCTCGCCTGAACTGGCAACCGGAGCTGTTCTGCCAACTGAAGGGGCGGTGCTCCAGGCATCAGTTGGAAGCATGTTCCCGGTACTCGGCGTGGCAATGCTCGGCATTGCTGGCGCTTATGTGTTGCGCGCGGCCGAGGAGTCCAACTCCCTTCCCCGTTTGGCCGTGGCTGTAGCCGGCATTGCTTACGCATTTGCGTGGCTGGTGTGGGCAGCGCGGGTGCGTGGCGGACTCCGCTTTACAAGCACAATCTTTGCGGCAACATCGGCTCTGATCCTCGCGCCCATGGTCTGGGAGCTTACGTTACGCTTCAAGGTGTTTTCACCATCGATCGCTGCGGCAATCGTTTCTTCCTTCGCGCTTGCGGCAATCGGCTTGGGACATGATCGGTTGCCGGTGCTGCGCACCAGCTGCATTGCGGCGGCGGGGCTCGCACTGGCACTGGCCGTCGCCTCGCACGCACTGTTGCCGTTTGTGGTTGCGCTGCTGGTGCTCGTGGCAGTCTGCGAGTTTGTTCCGCGCGTTGAAGTTGTGCCGGAGGTGCGCGCACTGGTGGCGCTGGCCGCCGATACCGCGATCTGGATCCTGATCTATGTCTACTTCGGTCCTCAGTCCGCTGGCGAAGAGTATCCACAGCTGGCGAGAACTGTCTTGCTTGCGCCTGGCGTAGCGATTTTTCTACTGTTCGCTGCAAGCGTGGGTTGGCAGACCCTGGCAAAAGGTCACAAGATTTCTGCTTTTACAACGATCCAGACGACGATTGCGTTTCTGCTTGCTGCCGTAAGCGTCGCAGATTTTGGGCCGCATGGAAGCATCTTGATTCTTGGCGCGCTTTGTCTGGCGCTGTCGGCAGCGGTCTATGCAGCGATCTTTGAGCGCGCCAAAGAGCCGCGCAACGCCGCGGTTTTTGCCGCATGGGGCGCAATGCTGCTTCTGGCTGGTAGCTTTCTATGTTTGCCATCGCTGGCCATCACCGTCCTGCTGGGCGCGGTTGCGATCTCGGCGACGCTGATCGGAAGCCGAACGAACCGAATCGCCTTTCAGATTTATGGGATGGTGTTCCTGCTGGCTGGAGCCGCGGAATCGGGATTGCCGAGTTTTCTTATCAGCTCATGGGTTGGAACACCACAAGGGGTGCCGCTAGCGGCCATTTGGCTCATCGCCTGCTCGGCGGTTCTCTGCTATGGGTCCACACTTCCGCAATCGGGCCGATCTCGACTGCAGCAAACACTTCATCTTGGCTTTGCCGCTCTGGCGGCCTCTGCCGTGGCGGCGCTGCTAGTTGTGGGGCTAACAGGACTGACCGCCCTCCGCATCCAGCCCGGCGCGCATCACCTCGCATTCATACGCACGCTGACGATGTGCACCATGGCGCTCGCCATGGTGTTCGCCGGGGCGCACTGGCGGCGGGTTGAGTTGACGCGGCTCGGGTACGCGGCGATGGTTTTGGTCGCAATCAAACTTGTCGCCGAAGACCTGCGCCATGGCCACCTGGCCTACATTGCCGCGTCAATTTTTCTGGTGGCTCTTACACTGATTGCGGCGCCTCGCCTGGCACGCGCCACGCAGATCGTGCTCGGCAAATAGCAATCGCAAATTGAATGCCTTCTCCGCGCCCACCACGATTTACTGCGGCAGGCGCAAAAGAAAATTACAGAGTGCAAATTATTCAATGACCCCGGGACAACGGATGTCGGGGCGGTACATCGGGTGGCCGGATGGTCGCGGCTTGACGACCTGACTCTCATCGCCGCGCAGCTTCATCTTGCTTAGGTGCACGTCGTAGCCTGTGCCGGGGAGGAGCGATTCGAGCACAAACGTTTCCGCGCCGCTGCTCTTGAGTTCACGATGGCGGTAAATGCCGACTTCGCCTTCGCTGTTTTCTGTGCCGCCAGTAGGCGCATCAAGAAAGCGCCGAGCGTCAGCCACAGTCGACGCGGGATGGTCTTCGCCTTCCGTCAGGCTTTCGGCCGCGTAGGAGCGGACCAGCTTGGTCCAATAGCGGGAGAGCAGATCGGTGTTGGCGAAGAGGTCGGCCCAGATGATTTCGCCGCGAACGGCCACGACCACTCCAATGGCATGCTCCTCGCGCAACTGGGCAAGCACCTGTTCGCGAGCATTCATCACCGGAGCTGCGGCCTCATCGACTTTTTCACTGACGGTGCTGTCCTGCATCGCCTTGGCGTAGCTACTGGTGCCGAGGGAACGGTGATACATGCCTTCGGGAGCAGGTCCGCCAGGGCTGGGCGGCGGCGACGCCGCAGCTTCCATATGCGAGATTGCGCCGTTCACTGAGTTCCACACCTGCTGCTGGTCTTGGTCGACCATCGCTCTTTCACGCACTGCTGGCTGAACCATAAAGCTCTTGAGAGCGGACTTGCCCGCGGCGCCAAAGTTGGCTGAGCTCTCGGTCCAGCGGCCAGGCTCAATGCAGAAAACTCCGAGGTCAATCGGATCGGCGTCGGCAGGAACGATACGGTCCTTAGCGACGATGCGGTCCTGCTTGCCGCCGGTAACGATTTCGCCCGCCAGCAGCAAGAGTGGGCGCTTGGAATGGTTGACGAGAACCAGCGTGTTCACCTCGTCGCCACGATCGTTGTTCTCCTGAACCGAATGGGGTCCTCTGGGCCTAATCAGGCCGAGCGCACGGCCCGCCTCGGTCACTTCAACCTCACCGCTTTTCAAGCCTTCGTCGAGCGTGATGAACGGGGTTTCTCCCGTGGATTTCCCGTCGGCGCGCACAACGGGAAACAAGAGAAGGTTGCCGCTCTCGATGGGTGCGAGCACGCGGTAAGGACCGCCTTGGCCCTCAACCGGGCCGCCTGCTGCTTTCACGCCGCTTCCGAGAAACCATGCGCCCACTGCGACGAACAGCGCCGCTACCCCAAGTCTGCCCCAATTCTTCATGAGTCTCCTCCGCCGGTTTGTGGTTTACCCAGCCGGCCTTCGAAAGGAGAACGGGCGCCACGCGGGAACTTGCAAGACTTTTTTGAGCGCACGCCGACTTGCGCTCCGGATTCGGAGGCCAAAGGGTTGGCCAATACGTCCAAGTCACTAGGCGAATCGTGAGGCAGTGGAGATGGCGTCAGCGGAGTCCGCGGCCGGCGTGCCCGAGACGGTCAGCGTGGCAGAGACGGCGCTCCCCGAACCCCGGGGAACGATGGACCGTCGTCTGCTTGATGAGCTTTGGCGCGCGAGCGCTGTGCCAAGCTGGGGGCTGGAGCGCGACGAATTCGACCGGATCATAGCGGACGCGGGAATCGCCCAGAACTTCGGGCTAGACGCCGGAGTGGCAGCGACGCGTCGACAGCAAGCGGAGTTCTTTCGCGGGCTGCGCCTCGACGATTTGGTGCTCGCGCGAGCCTGCACTGCCGGAATTGAACTGGCGTGGGAGCACTTCATTGCTCAGCACCGCCAGCCGCTGATTCGCGCCGCCATCGCTATCACCGGAAGCGAGACGCTGGGACGCGACCTGGCTGATCAGCTCTATGCGGAGCTGTATGGGTTGAACATGCGCGAAGGCGAGCGGCGCTGCCCCTTGCTTTCGTATCGCGGACGAGGCTCGCTGATGGGCTGGCTGCGGACCACCCTGGCCCAGCGGCATGTGGATCATCATCGACGGTGCCGGCGCGAGCAGCCGCTCGGCGAAATCGATGTGCCGGCAGCGGTTCCGTCTCCGCAGACGCCTGGTGCTGAGCTTTCGCAGTTGGAGCGCGCCATCGAACAGGCGCTCGAGGAGCGGGATGCCGAGGAACGCTTCCTGCTGGCGGCCTATTATCTTGACGGGCAAACCTTGTTGCAGATTGCGCGCGTACTTGAGGTGCATGAAGCTACGGTGAGCCGTAAGCTGCGGCGCGCGACTGAGGAGACGCGGAAACAAGTGCTCAGGAATCTGCGGCGCGATGGGCTGAGTCGGCGTGCGGCAGAAGAAACTCTGGGCGCCGACCCGCGCGATTTGGAAGTAAACCTGAAACAAATTCTGCAAAATTCGCAGAGTGAAGCGTTCAAAGAACAGGCAGCGCCATGAGTGCAACGAAACATCACGAGATTCACCCCGGCGCCGAAATGCTGAGCGCGTTTGCCGAGCAAGCTCTCAGCGCGAGTGAACGGGGCGATGTGCTCAAGCATTTGGCGGTTTGCGGCCGGTGCCGGGAGGTGGTTGCGCTGGCACCCGCGACTGCGAGTGCTGGCGTTGCGCCAGCGCGGCACGAGGTTATGCGGCCGAGGGCATGGTGGAGGAGATGGGGACTCGCTCTTGCTCCGGCAGCGGCTGTGGCAGCAACCGCAGTGATTGCGGTCTACGTGCACGAGCGCAGTTTGGAGAAAAGTGCAGAAGTAGCGAGGCTCGAGCGGCGGCAAGCGGTCGAGAAAACATCGGCGTTGCCACAGGTCCCGCCGCAACCGCCCTTTCAGGCTGCGCCTCCGGAGGCCCCGCGTAGTACTCCCGAGAAGACGAAAAAGGCGGAACGGCCCGAAAGGGCAGGTCGACCCGAAATGGCGGAGCCGCCTTCATCCGTTGCCGAGCCGGATGAAACGGCTGCAGCGCCTCCACCCGAGGTGATGAACGGATTACTCCCTGCTCGCGGCGGGCCTGTAGTGAATCCTGAATTTGAACGTCGCAGAAAATCCGATGAAGCGTTGGCTCCAACGGGAGCGGCTCCGGGCGACAAGACGCCCACTGAAGCGGGGGCGCATGACGAGGAGCGGAAGAAACACGCCGAGGAAGAAGCCGACAATAGGCGCCAATTCACTGCCATGGCGCCCATATCGAGTAACCAAGACAGCCCAGGAAGCGCCACTCCGGGAAGCGGCTCTGCGGGAAGCACTATACCCGTCGATGTTTCTGCCCAGCAACTTGAGACGCAACCGGCCCCTCCGGCGGGCCATCTCCAGCTGCATGGACTACGCTCCACGGTGGACCGAACGACGGGCCCATACGCGTTTCACCTTCCCGACGGGCAGCCCGCAGTTTCGAGTGCTTCGGCGGATCATCGCATGCTTGCCATCGACGAGAAAGGCACACTGTTCATTCGTGAGGACTCCGAAGGGACTTGGCAAAAAATCAAGCGCCAATGGACCGGCCGCGCCGTCGCGGTGCGCAGGCACGCGAGCGCGGTCGACACAACGGGAGTGGTGCCGGCACCCGAAACTGGGGAAAACCCCGCCACCCTGGGCAGTCTGACCCAGCCCGAGACAGCGTTTGAACTCGTTAATGACCACGGTCAAGTGTGGATCAGCCAAGACGGAAGAATCTGGACTGCCCAATAGATTCTGGCGCGGCACTTCGACCCATTCTCTGCAATTTCCCCTGTTGAAAAAACGGCTGGTTGCCGAAAAAGCACTTACGGGAATGTGCTTGCCGCAGTAGCGCGCTGGGCGCACCCTCGCTTCGGCGAAGATCACAATCTCTGAGCCGCGCGTCAAGATTGCTGAGTTGGGGGCATTGCGAGTGAGAGCGACGGGGGCGGATCAGCGAAACGCAGGGTCGGTCGCAGTGCCCTGGGCGTATCTTCGCCTTCCGCCTTTTCCCCAGGTCGCCGTGAGGGTGCTGCAACTGGCCAACAATGAGAATGTGCAGTTGCACCAACTGTGCGATCTGATCTCCTCTGACCCAGCGTTCGCGAGCGAGGTTCTAACGGTCTCCAATTCTCTGCTCTACGCGCCGCGCTATCCATCAGCGACGATTCTGCAGGCTGTGGCCGTGCTCGGCGCCAACACCCTCCAAGGAATGTGCGTGACGGTGGGCGTCAGGGCCTATCTGGGCAAAGCCATGGGTTATCCGGCCATGCGCAACCTGTGGCGGCACAACCTGGCGTGCGCCATCATCGTCAGTCGCATTGCGAATTCGGGATCGATCGATAAAGACACCGCATACACGGCGGGCATTCTGCACGATGTTGGGCGCATGGCGCTGGCGGTGATTCAACCCAAGGGGTATGCGGCGTTACTCGAGAAGCATCACGGAGCAGCGGCATCGATGCTGGAGGCCGAGCGCGAACTGTTCGGCTGGGATCACTGCGAGGTTGGGCGCCAACTGATTGGCGAATGGAAGCTGCCGCAGAGCTTCGAGGCCGTAGTTGCTGATCATCATTCAGAGAGGCACTCAGATGGCGAGTGGGATGTGGCAGAACTGGTGAAGGTGAGCTGCGCGATGGCTTCGGCGATAGGATTTGCCGCATTTTCTGGATGGGAAACCGCGAAGTACCCGGAACTACTCGAAGAGCTGCCGGCGGCAGAACAAAACTCGTTTCATCCTTATGCGCAGAAACTTAAAAGCGAAATTGCCGACAGCATTCACGCCATCGAGTCGGTTTGAGATTGATGTTTCACCTTGCAATGATTGCGCCGGGTTGCATTAGGCCCGTGACCCGGCGCGCTTTTTCATCCACCTTGCTCACTCTTTATGGCCGCATCAGCTTGCGTTGTAGTTCCTCAAGGGTTTGCCCCTTGGTTTCGGGGTAGAAGAGCGCCACTACAATAAACTGAACCACCGTAGCCCCCGCAAAGAAAATGAATGGCGTGGCCGTGCTCATCATCGTCACCACAACCGGGAACACGAGCGCAATCAGCGTGTCACTGAACCAATGACTGGCGCTGCCGACGCCTTGCCCCTTCGAACGCACCGCGGTCGGAAACACTTCGCCGATATAAACCCAGATCACGGCACCTTGCGAAACGCTGAAGAACGCAATGAAGGTAACCAGCAGCCACAGCAAATCGCCACGATGGGATTCGGTTGCGAACACCCAGGCCACGCCGGCAAGGCAGCTGGCGCAGCCCGCCGCACCGATCAGCAGCAGCGTCTTGCGGCCCAATTTGTCGATCAGCGACATGCCTACAATCGTGAACAGAAAGTTGGTTGTGCCGATGGCGATTGCCTGCTGATCGCTCGAGATCTGGCTGAATCCGGCGGCAGCAAAGATATTGTTCAGGTAGTACAGAATGGCGTTAATGCCGGCAAGCTGGTTGAAAGCGCCAATGGTGATGGCGAGAAACAAAGGATAGCGATACTTCCTTTGGAATACGCGCTCATGAGCCGTCACCTGTTCTTGCACCAAGGCCGCCTGAATATCGGCGAGTTCCGCCTCTGGATCCGGATCTCCCATCAATTTCAGCACCGAGAGCGCCTCATCCATTCGATTCTTCGAGACTGACCAGCGCGGGCTTCGCGGAATTCCGAAGAGAAGCGCGAGAAAGACCACGGCGGGAACCACAGCGATGCCTACTTGAAATCGCCATTCTGCCGCGCCCAGGTGCATGGTGCGAATCACGTAATTCGAAATGTAGGCCACCATGACTCCAAAAACGACGTTCAACTGGAAGGCCGCCACGAGCCGGCCGCGCATCTTGGCAGGAGCAAGCTCTGCAATATATACCGGGCCGAGCACCGATGATGCGCCGATGCCAAGTCCTCCGATGAAGCGAAACGTCATGAACGACAACCAGCTCCATGACAGCCCGCCCCCGACTGCCGAGGCGATGTAGAGCAGCGCGGTGATGCGCAGCGTCTCGCGGCTGCCGAGCCTTTGTCCCACGTGGCCCGCACCGAGTGCGCCAATCACCGTGCCAACCAAACCGATGGCTACTGTGAATCCCTTTTCCTGCGGGTTTAGGCCGTAGAGATGAACCAGCGCGTCAATGGCGCCGGAGATCACGACCGTGTCGAAGCCAAAAAGCAGGCCCGCTAAAGCCCCCGAGAGCGTGGCCCGAAACAGGCTTGAGTTAAGTCGCATTGTCCTTGCACCCTCGAGTTCCAAACTATGCTACAGACGGAATGCGAAGACAGCAAACGGGCACTACCGACTCACGCCGCAAGCACTTCTTCGCCGAAGCCTCGGAGAAAGCGCATCAAGGAGAGTGTTAAGCGGATGGCTTCCCTGGAGCATCCCCACAAGGCATGACGGCCAGTACGCGGCAGCGATGCTTGTCAGCCGCGCTCCAGGCCATGGGCATCTCGCTTTCCATACAGGCACAGTCGCCAGTCTCCAAAGTGTCGCGCATGCCGCCTGCATCGAGACGCAGGCGCCCCTCAAGCACATAGACGACCGCTCCAGTTTCCTGAAAGGCATTGACGCCGATGTTGGCGCCCCCGGGCGGAAACTCGACGAGCTGTGCCATGAGGCGAAATCCCCCGCCCTCGGCGTTCAACGGCGTCACTTTGACCGAGTCCACCACGCGCCCATCGCTCTCGAGGTGTGCCTTGCGTGTGATGGAAAGCGCGTGATGCGCGGGCTCGGAGAAGAAGTAGCTCATGCTGACCCCATAGACCCGGGCGATGGTGGCCAGCGTCGGCAGAGTCGGAATCATGCGGTCGGTTTCGAGCTTCGATAGCAACGCGGTGGAGAGGCCGGTTTCGGAGGCTAAACGGGAGAGGGTGAGCCGCTTGCCGGTCCGCAGCGAGCGCAGCTTCAGGCCAATGCAATACGGTTCCAAAGACCATTGTGCGTATGAAACAGTCCTGGACATGAAAGACTCCGGAATCAAGGTTTGGAAACTGAGAATCAGTCTACGTCAAGCGGCGGAGAGGCGCGGTGCGGACGGTCCACCGATGGCGCCGGTGAAGGCGCTGCGGCCCGACGAAGAGGCACCTTCATGGCGCGTACGGTGAACGAATACAATATGAAGCGGTCAACGGCGTTCGACAGTATGCCGCCCGCTGAACCTCCAGGAGAGCCAATCATCCCCATGAACATCTCCCCGAAACGCACATTTACTCCCCTGCCTCAACGGAGAAATCGAATCGCGATGCTGGCAGTCGCGTTAAGCACTGCGGCCCTTTGCGCGGCTCAGAGCAAGCCGGCCGCGCCCGCAGCCAATCTCGCGCCCGACGTGTTGGTTTTGACCAATGGCGACACACTGCATGGCAAGTTTGTGAGCGCTGCGGCGGGAAAAGTGATTTTCCATAGCGACCCGCTGGGGGACATTTCGCTTTCCTGGGACAAGATCAAGGAGTTGCACGCGACGGAGCAGTTTGGCGTGCTCAACCAAGCAGTGGCCCTGCGCGGGAAGCAGCGGCACATTCATTTCGCGGTGGGAACCATCGATGTCGCGGATCAATCGGTGACGATTCATCCTGAAAATGCCCCGCCTCTCCCGCCCACTCCAGTCAAGAACGCGCAGTACATCATGGATAGTGCGACGCTCGATAAGGAGATCAATCGCGAGCCGAATTTCCTTTCTGGATGGAACGGTCCGGTGACAGCGGGCGCGACGCTGGTTACGGCGACACAGAACCAGTTCACGGTATCGGGAGCGATCGGCCTGGTGCGTGTAGTGCCTACAGTAAGCTGGCTGGATCCGCGCGACCGCACTTCGATGGACTTCAGCGGGTCGTTTGGGAAGATCACGCAACCCGCGTACATCAACCCCGGTCCGCCGCCCAGCACGGTCGCGGCCGAAACGTCCAAGACGGCCATCTACCATGCGGACGCGGAACGCGACGAGTATTTCTCACCGCGATTCTTTGCGCTGGGCCAGATGGCCTTCGATCACAATTTCGGGCAGGATCTCGATCTGCAACAAATCTACGGTGGTGGCATCGGATGGACGGCAATCAAGACGCCGCGGCAGGAACTGGACTTGAAGGCGACGATGCAGTATGAGAAGCAGCAGTTCATCGAGGGCGCAGCAGGCACCAATCAGAATCTCGTTGGCTCGACATTCTCTGCGGGCTATGCGCTGCACATGAAGCTGCTCAGCTATACGCAAGGCGTCGCTTTCATACCCGCATACAACAACACCGCAGCGTTTTCGTTCAACGAGACTAACGCATTTGCGTTTCCCGCATACAAGAATCTCAGCTTTTCGCTCGGGACGATGGAAAGCTTTTTGAACGATCCGCCGGCGTCGCTGCCTCCCACCAAGCGCAACTCTTTCCAGTTCACGATGGGACTGACGTACGCAATCAAGTCGAAGTATTGAGCGCGCAGCAGCTATTGTTTTGGCATCACCGGCTGCAGCCACGCGCCGTTTCCGGCCGAGTCCCACACATCAAAGCGCACCCACTTCTTGCCGCGCGCATCGAAGGGAATGCGGAAAGCCTTGGTGCCGAAGGGCCCGGTATCGGTGAGCCGAATGATTTGGCGATCGACGTTAGTCCCGTCACTCCAGACCAGTTCGGCAAAATCCAGCGGGAAGGTGTATTCGATGCTGGCAGTGTAAACACTCTTCGCGCCTGAGCCTTCGATGCCCCAATTGTGAAAGAGAATCTCGCCCGTTGTGCCGAAGAAGCTGCCGTCGCGAATGCCTTCAACCACCGGCGCCCAGCTTTCGTTGTAAGCGGGAACTTTGTCGAGCTTTAGATAGTTGATCGCCAGCATCGGATAAGTTTCATCGCTCGGAACCTTCATATAGGTATCGCCTTCGGCGAGCATGAACTTGGGTTTGGGCGCCCAGTTGCTCATGTCGTCGTTGACGCCGAAACACCGCTCCTCGCACAGGCGCGCCTGCGAAAGATCGACGGGCAACGATTCCCATGACGCGCCGATAAAACGGTCGCTCAGGAAGAAATCCTTGCCTTTGTACTCGTCGGGATACATGGCGGAGCTTTTCGCGCGCGGATGCGCCGCCCAGAGAATTCCCTCTTCGCGATTGACGAAGTTCTCGATGTCGGCGACCGAGCCGAGATGGTAGACGTGTCCGTAAGTTGGGTCGTTTTCTTCGAAGGTCTGGTTGGCAGGTCGCGGCACGGCATGAGAGAAGTAAACAGGCTTCGGCAACATCAGGTACCAGTGGCCGCCGAGGTAGCTGTTCACCTCTTCGGCGGGAATGACGAGGAAGTTTTTGTCACTCATCTTGCGCGCGCCTTCAAAGTAGAGCTTCTGCTCATAAAAACGCTTGGGGCCGGGATCGGTGAAATCGGAGTCGTCATGAAAGTCGGCAAGGTAAACAATATTGATTCCGAGACCGCGAAAAACAGGAACCCAAGTCGGCATGAAGTCGGAAGTTCCGCGATCGCGAATCATTTCGTTGAAGTCTAAATGGAAGTGTCCGGTAACCGTCTTGAAGCCGGGAACCGGCTTGTAGCTGTCGTTGTGCGTGTAGGCCATCACCTGCTGCTGCGTTTGTCGGGAGCCCGAGGCGCTGAGGTAGTAATAGACAGCCATGCGCTGCATTGTGCCAGGAGGCGCATTGTAGAGGGCGTAGTTGTAAATTTGCGAGCGCGCAACGCTGACGCGATGGTTCCAAACCTCGTCAGTGACTCCCCAGGGCGCATAACCTTCACCGCGTTCGGGCTGCATCGTGCCCAGCGAAAATTCGTTATCGCTGTCCTTGCGGTAATAAACGTAGCCGAGGTTCACTTCATTCTCACGCGCGAAAAAGAATTTGTGCGGCGAGGGAAAAATCGCAAGCGAGCCTCCACCCGCGTCGAGGATTTCGAGCCTGTTACGCGCCTGAAGGTCGACAGGCTCCTGGTTGATATCGCCGCCAAAATCGTACTCCTGCCACTCCTGAGCATCGTCGCGCCATTCGAGCTTCGTGTCCGGGTGGATCGAAAAGCCTTTCAGGCCGGCTTTGTAAATGTAGGCCACATCGGGTGCATCGGTTTTGGCCAGGGCTTCCTGGCGCAGAAGATTTGAGCCCTTGTAAGCGGTGAACTGAAGATCGCCGGAAAAGAGGCCGAGCGTAAGGCCATTGAAGTCGATACTGACGCGGTCACCGTCGCTCGCGACTCTGCACGTGCTCGAGTTGTAGCTCACCGTCGCTCGCTTTACTTCATCCGGTGTGCGGCCGGGGCCAACGAGGTGCGAGTCAAGCCCTGGAATTTCCAGCGGCGCATCCCAGAAGACATTCCACTTGTACTCGTTCTCCGTTTCGGGAGTGTCTTTGTGCAGCTTCTTCAAGATGTCGAGTTCGGTGGTCGAGATACGGCGGCGGCCCGTGGTGACCTGAAAGTCCGGCGCCAGGTCCTTGCCAAGAACGATCCAAGTACCGCCGGGTTTGCGCGCGGCAAGCTCGGCAACAACCGGCTGACCGTCTCGCACCGCAAAGCGCGCTCGGTTCTGCTGGCCCTGCTCGCTTGGCCATGACACTTCGACGTTGTCGCGGTTCGCCGAAACCGTCACGCCCGCAATCCCCTTCCAATCCTGCAGATTGCAGCTCATATTTTGCGCGGCCACCGAACTGCCACACAATACGAATACCCATGCCAAGTGAACCAATCTCATAGATTTCTCGGATTCCCTTGCGGTTGATCTTCGACTCTGGTTGGTCGCCCGCACGACGCGCACGCGCGGACGAATTCGCGCGCGGGCAAATTATACCTTTACGAAGATCTTCCTGCGATAAAGCGCCCACACTGGAAGGAAACAGACCATTGCGTAGAAAACAGAGTAAGACAATGCTCTCCAGCCGGGATCGCCGATGGGCACAAATACATGGTCGTACAAATAGCTGAGCGCGTCGTACCGGTGTCCGCTCGCGGTGAAGGGTACGAGGCCGATGGCGCCTTCCAGGAGATCACTGATGATGTACGCAACGATAGCGTTCGAGCCGAAGACCAGCCAGGGCCACAGCAGCCTCTTGCTCCAGCCTGACTTGCCCCAGCCGCGTTGCTCCACCGCCCAATAGACAAGCGCAAACAAAAGCAGCGACCATCCGGCAGAAACAAGAACATAGGAGCTGGTCCACATTTTCTTGTTGAGAGGAAACCAGATCGACCAGAGATAGCCTGTAGCAAGGCAGGCGGCGGCGCCAATCGCAAGGCCGAGCATATTCGCCTTCGCCGCACGCTTGCCGCTGAGCCACAGCCCGGCAAGCAGACCCAGGAGCGTGGTCCCGAGTGCGGGAATGTCGCTGAGCAAGCCTTCAGGATCGCGCAGATTGTGAGCTGGCGGGTCTTCGTAAAGATGTCCCGGCATCAGTTGCCGGTCGAGCCATGCCACGATGTTCTGATCTTTGTCGAGGAAAGGAATGTCGTGTCCCGGAACGCCCGCTCCCGGAACCGGAACCCAGCGAACCAGAATCCAGTAACCGACGAGCACGCAAAACAGAAGCGCGACCTTGGTCCACACGCGGCGATCCCAAAGGTAAAGCAGGCTCACGATCAGGTAGCAGACTGCGATCCGCTGCAACACACCATAAAAGCGCAAGTGGGCGAGATGATAATGCGGGAAGCCATTGACGAAAATGCCCATCAGGAACAGGACGACCGCGCGTCGCAGCGAGTGCCACGCCAGCTTTCCGCGTGAGTCGCCGCGCTTGAGCCGCGCTTCAATTGAAAAAACGGCCGATACGCCGACCACGAAGAGAAAAGTGGGAAAGACAAGATCGGTCGCTGTGAACCCATTCCAGTCGGCATGGCGCATCTCGGTCCAAGCACCCTCGCCGCCGGTGTTATTCACCATGATCATGAAGGCGATGGTGAGGCCGCGGAGCACGTCAAGTGAAAGCAGTCGCTTGGGCGTCCACACCAGCGCAGGAGCGGTCATAGGATCAGAGCTCTCCTCGAATCGCGAATGCACCTACGCTACGCGACCCGAGCCCATTTCGCAAAACCGTCGCCAGGGCATTGTCGGACCCACCCCATCCGCTGCTAAACTCGCCCTTCAGGGGTTTCACAGAAACTTCGCAGTCCATCAGTCGGAGGCTCGCCTTGGCCGAATTTCAGCCCTTTGTTCCCGCCGATCAGCACCCGCCCGAGTTCACGTTCCGCGCCCTCCTGCTGGGCTCCATTTTCGGGCTCATCTTCGGCGCCGTAACGGTATATGTAGGCTTGCGCGCCGGGCTCACCGTGGCCGCGTCAATTCCCATCGCGGTGCTTTCAGTCAGCATTCTTCGCGCCTTCGGCCGCGCTTCGATTCTTGAGAACAACATTGTCCAGACCACCGGTAACGCCGGGCAGTCGATCGCCTCGGGCGTCATCTTCACCTTGCCCGCGCTCGTTTTTCTCGGCTTCGATCTTGAGTACTCTCGCATCTTTATGCTCGCCCTGATCGGCGGCTGGCTTGGCGTCCTGTTCATGATCCCGTTGCGGCGACAGCTCATCGTGCAGGAGCACGACGCGCTGCCTTATCCCGAAGGAACTGCGTGCGCCGATGTGCTGATCGCCGGCGAAAAAGGCGGCTCACTGGCTAGCCGTGTATTTCTCGGCCTGGGACTTGGTGGCGTCTACACGCTGTTTCAGAACAAGAATCTCTTCGGAGCCTGGCCGGACGCGCCTGAGTATCAGCCCGATTTCGGCCCTCAGCACGTGCTCAAGGGAGCATCGATCAACGCCAACGCTACATCGGAGTATCTCGGTGTCGGCTACATCATCGGTCCGCGTGTCGCGGGCATCATCTTCGCCGGCGGCGTCTTGTCCTGGCTCGTCATCATGCCGCTCATGTACTTTTTCGGCAAAGACCTTAGCCATCCCATCTACCCCGGCCTGGTTCCCATCGGCCAGATGGGCCCTTGGGATCTTTGGGCCACCTATATAAAGCCCATGGGCGCCGGTGCCGTGGCAGCGGCCGGCGTCGTTACGCTCATCAAGACAGTGCCCACCATCGTCAGCGCTCTCGCGGCCGGACTCAAGACCATGCGCCCCGGAGCAGCGGGGCAGGCGAAACCCATTCGGACAGAGAACGATCTCTCGATGCGTGTTGTGATCATCGGCTCGCTGCTCATTATGGTCTGCATGTTTCTCTTCCTTGAGTTCAAGCCTGTCCCCGGCGCCTTTGTGGGCTGGGCGGCAAATCTCGCTGCTTCGCTGTTGGTGGTCGTCTTCGGATTCCTCTTTGTCACGGTCAGCTCGCGCATCGTGGGCCTCGTGGGCAGTTCAGCCAGCCCCGTCTCCGGAATGACCATCGCCACCCTGATGGCGACTGCGGCGGTCTTTCTCATGCAGGGTTGGACCGCGCCCGCGTTTGGCGCGCTGGCCATCATGATTGGGGGCGTGGTCTGCATAGCCGCTTCTAATTCAGGAGATACTTCGCAGGACCTCAAGACCGGCTACATCGTCGGATCCACGCCGCGCCTGCAGCAGATTGCGCTGATGATCGGCGTGGTCGTGTCCACGGTCGTGATTGGATTCACGCTTAACCTGATGAACACGGGCCTGCAGGAATTCCATGCCGCATCCCAGCCATGGAACTTGAGCGCTTCACATCCCGGCGTCTCCGTCCAGACGGACGCGCAGCACCTGCCTAACCAGATTCGCGTGGTGGCGCCCGACGGCAAGACCACGACTACACATCAGAAATCCGAATACATCCTGCTCAATGCGATCGGTTCAACCGAATTGCAGGACGGAAAGTATCTCTACTCGCCAGCGACAGGGCAAATTGAGGTGCACTGGATCCAAGGGATCGGCAGCGCAGCCGCTCCAGCCCCGCAAGCACGCCTCATGGCCACGGTCATCAACGGAATCCTGAGCCGCAAGCTTCCATGGGGACTCGTATTGATTGGCGTTTCGCTGGTGATTGCCGTTGAACTCCTAGGCATTCGCTCACTGCCGTTTGCAGTGGGCGCGTATCTTCCCATCGGGACGACGTTGCCGATCTTTGTTGGCGGCGTGGTGCGCTGGCTGGTGGATCAAGCTGCGAAGCGGCACGGCGAAGGCGCGGACGCTGAAAGCGAAATCTCGCCCGGCTCTCTGTTTGCCTCCGGACTGATTGCTGCCGGCGGCATTGTAGGCCTGATCGGAGTTGCGCTCAAAGCCTATGAAGCCACTGCCGGCAAAGGCGACATCCTCAACTTCCCGCACACGTTTCTGGATAACAACTATGTCAGCGTCGTAGCGTTTGCCGCGCTGGCCTACTCGCTGTATTACTTTGCGAGGAAGCCGCTGAAGAAGTAAGCGTGCATCCGGCCGCCCTCGCCCCCTCCGCTACAATAGTGGGAACCGCCCGCCAGTGAAGAAGCCTTGCTCCTCGGGCGCCTCATACCATTATGCTGGCAGAAAATCTTCCTGAAGCTCTCACTTTCGACGATGTCCTGCTGGTACCCGCCTTCAGCGAGGTTGTGCCGGTGCAGGTGAGCACGCAGACACAATTGACGCGCGCGATCACGCTGAACACCCCGCTGCTCTCCTCGGCCATGGACACGGTGACGGAGTCTCGCATGGCCATTGCCATGGCCCAGCAGGGTGGCATCGGCATTGTGCACCGCAATCTTTCCATTGCCGACCAAGCCGGCGAGATCGACAAGGTGAAGCGGTCGGAGAGCGGTATGATCGTCGATCCTGTGACCATTGGCCCCGACAAACTAATTGCCGATGCGCTGGAGGTAATGCGACGCTACCGCATCAGCGGTGTACCAGTCACGCAGGGCAAGCGGTTGGTAGGCATCCTGACCAATCGCGACCTGCGCTTTGAGACGCGCACCGACATTCCCGTGGGCGACGTGATGACAAAGGAAAATCTCATCACCGTGCCCGTAGGCACCACGCTTGAAGAGGCGGAGCTGATCCTGCACAGGCACCGCGTAGAAAAGTTGCTGGTGGTGAACGACAAGTACGAGCTGATGGGTTTGATCACGGTCAAGGACATCCAGAAAAAGCTGAAGTACCCCAACGCCAGCAAGGACGATCAGGGCCGTCTGCGCGTGGGCGGAGCGATCGGGGCTACAGGGGATTTTCTGGAGCGCGCAGTAGAGCTGGTGCGCAATCGCGCCGACGCGCTGGCCATTGACTCGGCGCACGGCCACTCGTCGCGCGTGCTGGAGGCGGTCCGAGAGGTGAAGAAACGCTTCCCCGAGGTTTCAGTGCTGGCGGGGAACGTGGCGACCTATGAGGGCGCAATGGCGCTGATCGACGCGGGCGCTGACGCCATCAAAGTGGGCATCGGCCCCGGCTCCATCTGCACCACGCGCATGGTCACCGGCGCAGGCATGCCGCAAATTACGGCCATTGCCGAGGCCTACCGCGCGGCACGCAAGCACGACATTCCGGTGATTGCTGACGGCGGCATCAAGTACTCCGGTGAGATCACCAAGGCCATTGCGGCCGGCGCCAGCTCGGTCATGATCGGCTCGCTCTTCGCCGGCGTGGACGAGAGCCCAGGCGAAACGATTCTCTACCAGGGGCGCAGCTTCAAAAGCTATCGTGGCATGGGCTCGCTGACGGCCATGAGCCAGGGCTCGGGCGAGCGCTACTTCCAGGGTTCAGCTGATTTCGGCGTTGCGGAAAGCGGTCCAGCGGACGTGGTGCAGCGCGAGCGCGCTAATGAAAACCGCCTTGCCAAGTACGTTCCTGAGGGCATCGAAGGGCGCGTGCCCTACCGGGGACCGCTCGAAGCGATGGTTTTTCAGCTTGTGGGCGGTTTGCGTTCCGGGATGGGCTACTTGGGATGCGGCACCATCGCTGAGCTCCAGGAGAGGGCCAAGTTCGTGCGAATCTCGGGCGCCGGCCTGCGCGAGAGTCACGTGCACGACGTGATCATCACGCGCGAGGCGCCGAACTATCATGTCGAGTAGCCGGCGCGGCCTCCGGTTCTGGGTAAGCGCTTGGTGGCCGGTTGCGGTAGGAATCGCCGTGATCGTGGTTGAGTCCACAAAATATCTTGGCTCCGATCGAACATCCGGTCCGCTGCGCGTTATGTTTGAGGCACTGTTCGGGCCGGTGAGCAACGCGAACTGGGGTGCGATTCACCACTCCATCCGCAAGGCCGGCCACTTTCTCGGGTACGGCGGGCTGGGATTAACCTGGCTGCGCGCTTGGTGGATGACTTTTCCGCGCTTTCGGTTTCTCCCCGATGCCGGATTGGCGCTTGCGGGCACCGCGCTTGTGGCCAGCTGGGATGAGTGGCACCAGACTTTCCTGCCCAATCGGACCGGGAACCCATGGGATGTCGTGCTGGACTGCTGCGGCGCCTTGTTCATGCAGTGGGTGGTCTTTATGGTTCTGAAGCGCCGCTGGCCTGGCCGGCTGAATTAACGGAAATGATCGGCCGGGCTGGCTCGGGAGGGGTGCCTTTGGTCACCTACGCATAGGGCGAAAATCGGTCATACTCTACCATGAAGTCAATCACTTAGATATGTATTGCATTTGTCATACGTTTTCCTTGCTTCCCCAAGATTCGCATGTTAAGGTAGTCTCGCTTACGAATCCAAGCTAGGCTAGTCGGGCCGCATTATGCTGCGTGGCGCGCAACCTTCAAGGCAGTTGCCCTGACCGTGTGTGTGTTTTTTCTGGCAAAGATCAACGGCCCATCCTGCGGCGTGGGACCGACAGGAGCGAAGCTTGTCCGGCCCGCTCCTGGCTCGAGTGTGATCTCGAGCCACATGTCTTCGGCCGTTGATTCGAACTTCAGGAAAGATTCGATCGCATTCCATCCCCGCAAGCGGCGTCGGCGCGCCAGGTTCACAATTCCGTGGATAAACCCGCTATGAGAGTCCTTAGACCAAGATCACGGATCGTCAGCATAAGAATGTCAGAGGAGGAGTTCTCCACTCTGCGGCGGATTTCGCTGGCCTCCGGCGCGCGCAGTGTGTCGGACCTGGCGCGCGAAGCCATGCGCAGTTTATTGAACGGTACTGGCCAGGGAAACGGCGGCGATGCAACGAGGAATGAATACTCCGCACAAATGCGTGAACTGGAACAAAGGGTCGATAAGCTCAGCGCCGAAATTGAGATGTTCAAGGCAGACCGCAACCTCTAGCGAGACCTTTGCTGGAGCACGAACGCAAAAACGAACGCCGATTTGAATTGAGAACACTTGATCGTGATGAAACATAGATTTCTTCTTCTTTTTCTTGTTCCCGGGGCGCTGTGCGCGGGGCAGACGACGCCCACAGCTCCCGGAGCGCAGACGGTTGAATGTCCAACCGGACCGGGCCCCGTCCCGGAAGGCCTCGAGGCCGTGTGTCCTCCGGCAACGGGCACGGTTCCAACGCCCGGGACGAGTACGTATCCGCAGACGGCTACGCCGGGCATAAACACACTACCTTCCGGAATCCCTCCCACTCCCGCGACAAACGTTCCACCACCATATAAAGCGGTTGGCCCGATCACGACGCGAACAGAATTCCAGATCTTCGCCGAGGACGAGGCCGGCCATCCCTTGAAGGTGTTCGGGAGAAATCTGTTCGATGAAGTTCCCACCACCTTTGCCCCGCTTGACCGCATTCCGGTGCCTGCAAATTACGTGCTCGGACCGGGCGATGAATTGCTCATTCACGTTTGGGGAAAGATCGACCTCGATACGCGCGTCACCGTCGATCGCAACGGGCAGATCTTTGTGCCGACAGTGGGGACATTGACCGTGGCCGGCCTGCGTTACGAACAACTGCAGAGCTCTCTGCATTCGGCCATCGCCACGCTCTACAAGGACTTTGACCTTAACGTAACTCTGGGCCAGCTTCGCTCCATCCAGGTCTTCGTGCTGGGTAGCGCGCGCCAGCCGGGCGTTTATACCATCAGTTCGCTCAGCACCCTGGTGAATGCGCTTTTCACTTCCGGAGGGCCCTCGGCGACCGGCTCCATGCGCCACATACAATTGCGGCGCAACGATCAGGTGATCACTGAGTTCGACCTCTACGATTTATTGCGCAGAGGTGACAAATCGCACGACGTTCAACTTCTGCCTGGCGATGTGATTTATATTCCGCCCGCAGGGCAGCAGGTGGCGATCATCGGCAGCGTCAACGAGCCTGGAATCTATGAGATCAGGGGAGATGAGACAGTTGCATCGGCTCTCAGCGATGCGGGCGGCGCGACCAATCTCGCCGATGAGGATCGCGTTCTGCTGGAGCGGATCGAAAATCACGAGGGCCGGCAGGTGGAGTCGTTCGCGATGGATGACTCCGGGCTGAAGCGCACGCTCCGTGATGGAGACTTGCTGCGTGTCTACCCGCTCTCTCCGCGTTTCGACAATGCAGTAACTCTTCGCGGCAACGTGGGACAGCCGGGACGCTATGCGTGGCACGACGGAATGCGCGTCTCAGATCTCATTCCCAACCGTCAGTTCCTGCTCAGCCGAGACTACTGGAACCAGCAAAACTTTCTTGTTCCAGAGAGAATCGCCCATCCATTCGGCCTTGCGCCGAACCAGTTCAATCCCCAGACGGGGACGAATGTGCAGACCATAACCAACGCGCCGAACAACACGACCCCGCAAAACGGTTTCAACGGGCAAAACGGATTCAATCAACAGCCAGGGACGAATCAGCAGAGCACAACGAACCCCCAGACTTCCCCGACGAACCAGCCTGGATCCAACATTCAACCCGGGATCAATACGCAGAACGGAGTCAATCCGCAGTCAGGGATCAATTTGCAAACCGGAGCCAATCAACAAACTGGGACAAGTCAGCAGACGGAGATCAATGCGCAAAACGAGGCCATCCAGCGCAGCGAAGCCAGTTTCGCTGCCGCCCGTAACGGCGAAGAGATCAACTGGGACTACGCGGCCATTGAGCGGCTCGACCAACACGATTTGAGTACCCGCTTAATCGCATTCAACCTGGCCAACGCCGTCGATGACCACGCGTCGAATGATAATGTTGTGCTGCAGCCGGGAGACGTTGTCACCATCTTTTCTGAGAAGGACATCCCACTTCCCGTGGATAAGCACGCAGCATTTGTGCGCGTAGACGGGGAAGTGAATGCGCCGGGCATTTACCGCATCGGCCCAGGCGAAACGCTGCGCGATGTGGTCAAGCGCGCCGGCGGGCTCACGCCGCACTCCTATCTCTACGCCTCGCAACTCAACCGTATTTCCACGCGCCGCGCCGAAGAGCTCGAAATCCGGCAATCAACCTCGCAGATGCAGAGAGACCTCCTGGCGCGCAACGCCGCCGCTTCCACCGTAGGCGCTTCCAGCAATTCAGAGCAGCAGGCGCAGTTGAGCGCCCAGCAGGCTTTGATCGCGCAGCTCGCAGCCGTGCAGCCAACAGGGCGCGTAGTTCTGGCCATGAAGCCCGATGCGAGCAGCGTCGACGACATTCCGGCGTTTCCATTGGAGGACGGCGATACGTTTTACATTCCGCCGGAGTTGAACACAGTGCAGGTTTCAGGCGCAGTCTACAACGAAAATGCCTTCCGCTATGAGCGCAGGAAGAAGCTCTTCGCGTATCTGAACGATGCTGGCGGCCCCACGCGCCAGGCGGACACCAAGCGGGTCTTCCTGATCCGGGCTGATGGCACCGTGATCAGCCGGCAAACTCGCGGCGATTTCTGGCATTCGGATTTTGACAAGACAACCTTGCTGCCAGGAGACGCGATCATCGTCCCACCAAAGCTGAAAGGGCCGAGCACGTTCATCCAGCAGCTACCATACTTCACGCAGATTCTGTCGCAAACCGCCCTGACCGGCGCTGTTCTCGGTACGGCTTACTAGCAAATCGGCGAACCATGATGAAACAGAATTCAACGATGGTGCAGGAAGAAGTCACGCCCCTCGGAGAAGGTTTCTCCGAAGAACGGCGGCCCGTGCCCGCATGGTCCGTCTTTGGTGCTCTCACCTATTTGGCCCGCGGCAAGCGGCTGGTGTTGCTGGCAACGGGAATTGCGTTTCTTATTGGGATCGTCGTGAGTTTGCTGCTGCCGGTGAGCTACACGGCGACAACCAAGATCATGACTCCGCAGCAAACGCAACCGTCAGCGGCGTTGCTCATGAGCCAATTAGCAATAAATCCTGCCGCCACCAATCCACTATCGGTCGCAACCGGCGGCGGGCTGAGCCTGAGAAACCCCAACGAGCTTTACCTTGGGCTGTTGGCTTCGCGCCCAGTAGCCGATGGGATCATCGCGGAATTCGGTCTCTCCGGCGTTTATCACGCCAAGGACATGACGGCCGCTCGAAAGGCGCTTGCTGACCGCACGATTGTCACTTCAGAAAAGAGCACGCTGATCGCAATCTCCGTTACAGATACAGACAAGAAGCGAGCAGCAGCCATTGCCAATGCCTACCCTGAGCAACTTCGCAATCTGACGAAAAACCTCGCACTGACCGAAGCATCGCAAAGGCGCCTCTTCTACGAAGAGCGGTTGAAGGACGCGAAAGCGGACCTCGTGAATGCTGAGCTTATGTTCCAGCAGATCCAGAAGCAAAAGGGCCTGATTCAACTGGACGCACAGACCAAGGCGCTGATCACGTCGCTGGCCGATTTGCACGCCGAGGTTGCGGACAAAGAAGTTCAACTGCAGGCGCTGCGATCCTACTCCACCGAGCAGAATCCAGAGGTGCAGCTGCTGGAGAGCCAACTCTCCTCGCTGCAAAGTCAAACGGCCAAGCTGGAAGAACGCAGCGGCGCGCCGGAATCCGGCGGACTGGATCTTTCGGATGTTGCCGGCGCGGGCGCGGATTATCTGCGCGCGCAGCATGAGCTCGAGTACCGCCAGGCCCTATTCGATCTGCTGCTGAAGCAATATGACGCTGCCAGGTGGGACGAGTCGCGCAATGCTGCGGTGATTCAGGTCGTCGAAGAAGCCATTCCGCCGGATACAAAATCCGCGCCGAGAAGGACCCTTATAGTCCTCGTATTTGCTGCTTTCGGGTTGTTTGGCGCGTGGTTCTACATTTTGGGGCGCAACGTCCTGGCTGGCAATCCTCGCATTTTGCAGTTGCTGGCGGAATTCAAGTCAGTGCCTGTCAACGAGTGAGCACCAGCTGAACGCCGCATTAGATCTTGGAGCGGGAAAACGTCCCAACATCGCAAACATCTGATTTGGTCGTACGTCTCGACTTCGGGAGCCAACTTGCTCCGCGTGGCACTCGGCGCCGTCTCCGGCCTGATGGTTTCGCGATTATTGATGCCCCGTGGACGCGGCGAATTGGCGATCCTCCTTTACTTTCCTACGTTGATGGCTGCGTTCTTCAGCCTGGGAACACCCCAGGCGATCACTGCACTGATCTCCAAAAACCCGCAGCATCCGGAGCAGGTTTTGACGACCGGCTTCCGCCTCGCGGTCGCCCAGGTCCTGCTGGCAGTTCCGCTCTTCATACTTTGCGCTCCGTTCACGCTGACTGGCGACAATCGCCCGTTAGCGATCCCAGTGCGAATCTCCTGCGCGTGCGGCGCATTCATGGTTCTTGTGCCGTACTTCAACGCCATGGCCTATGGCATGAAGCGCTTCACGTGGGTCAACGCGGTAACGCTTGCCGGTCAGGCGAGCTACGTGGTCGCACTTCTCGTCTTGTGGCTTACGGGGACTCTCACGCCCCTCAGCGCCGTGCTTTCGGCGCTCGGCAGCCAATTGCTCCAGTGCCTCCTGCATCTCACTCACATCAAGCCATCGTGGCTGAATCGACGCCTTCCCCGCAGCGCCTACCGTCAATGTTTGGGATTGGGAATCCGCTTCGCGGCGCCAAGCCTCGCAGCTGTTGTTCTGCTGAATGCCGATCGGGCGATCCTCATTCGCACAACGACGCTTGAGCAAATCGGTTACTTCGCCATCGCCTTCGCGGTCACGATGCCAATCACGATTACCACCGAGGCGTTCACGCAGATTGGATTTGTCGAAGTTTCAAGCGCCGAGAACGCTGACGTCTCATTGGCCCTCATGCTGCGCCGATTCCAGATGGCGCAGGTAGTTGCCGGAGCGAGTTTTCTTCTCGCGTGCGCCCTTGTGGGCCCAGTGATCCGGTTTGGCTTCGGGAAAGCATACCTCAGCGCGATTCCGGCCGCGTATCCTCTGGCGCTGGCAATGTCACTAAGAGCCATGACGAGGACCTTGGAAAACAATCTGCGCGGCCTCCACTTCATTGTTCCAGGCACGGTCGGAGCCGCGATCAATCTCACGGCGCTTATTCTTCTCAGCATCGCCCTCGTGCCGCGTTGGGGAGCATTCGGCTTCTGTTGCGCCGTCCTGATTGCAGAGGCGATTTACCTGATCTGTTTGGAGCTCTATCTCACCACGCAGCAGGGTGTCCGCCTTTCTTCGCTGTGGGGATTTCGGCCCAGCATTATTCGCGCCATGGCGCTCGCAATGGTCGAACTTTTCAGAGAAAAAGTCTTGGCGAAAAACAGAAACGAAGAGGCAGCAGAGAGTGCGTGTTGAAAACTGAACAAGAGACGCGGACGATTCCATGGCGCCGAATTCTTCTATCGGTTGTTTTGCTCGTTGCCGTGATTTTGTTAGTGCGGCGCGAGCGTGTCGATGCACCGGGCGCCGGAGTACTTGCTGCGCTCCTTCTTGTCGGCTCCGCCGCAATGTTGCTTCGCGCGGCGGTGAAGACCGGCAGCTTCATCAACGGATATACGCTGGTGCTCGGCACATTCCTGCTCACCTACCCGCTGTCGGCGTTCGTTCATCTCACCGGAACTGACTATATTTCCCTCGGCTTCTATGAAATCGCTGCGCTTGATCGCCACACACAAATCCATCATGTCTATCTTTCGCTTGCGCTCATCCTCCTTGCGCAGTTGGCGCTTTGGTGGGGACTTGCGCCTGCGCGCCAGCCCGTCCTGCTGAACGTTCCGCACATGGTCCGCGTGCGTTCTACGCTGCTTGTTCTCGCCGGAGCGGTCTTTACGCTTGTAGGCGTTGCGGGCACATACATGCTTTTCTCCAGCTCTGGTGAACTGGTTGAAGACGTGGCGACCATTGACCGGGCGAGGCAGCTCTCCGAAGGAACCGCCCGCTATGTATTCATGTCCACCTGGCTTTCCTGGGGCATCATCTTCCTATTGACTGCTTTCATGGTTTCGCGTTTCAGCAAGAATCACCCCGGAATCTCGCTCGCCGCGCTTGTTGGCGGATCGGCCTGTATGTTTCTTAATCTATTCTGGACCGGCAGCCGGGCGGAGAACCTGCTGGCAGTGCTACCCCTGTTTTTTGTCGTGAACAAGGTTGCGCCGCGCCATTTCCGTCCGTTCGCTTTAATCATCACTGCCGGAATCGTCGGAATCGTTGTTTTCGAAACCATCGCGCGAACGGCCACGCTGCTAAACGGCGGCCTCGACCTCCTCATTCAGGGCGGAACGACACCGAGCCAATTCGTGGCCAATCAATTGGCCGCCGTCTTCGATTGGCAAATGGGAAGGTTCCCGACGATCAGTCTGGCCTTCGACATGGTGAATCGGTATGGCCATGCGCTCGGCTCAACGCTGCTTCAGGGCTTGGCCATGACGGTCAATGCTCCGGCAACTTTGTTGCACATCCCTCTTAGGGTGCCGGAACCGGAAGCGATGACGGCGCTGGTCGGACAATACATCTATCAGGATCCATCCATCAATGGCGTCGTGCCCGGAACTCTCGCGGAGTTTTACTTCAACTTCGGCGCGCTTGGTGTAGTTGGCGGTTTCTTCGTCATCGGAAGAATCGCAAAGGCCTGCTTTTCGATGGCATATTCCGCGGTCGACATGGGAACTTTGCTGCTCAGCTTCTATCTCATCACTTTGTTGTGCCTGTGGGCGATACCCATGACTGCAACAATTGGCGTGTATCTGTTGGCTACTCGGGGCTTTCCTATTCTTGTCTTCGTCGCCATCGAGCAGACTCTGAGCAGGTCTGTGAATCTGACGCCGCAAGCCGCTGCGCAAGCCCTGCCCGCCTAGCATACGCGGGTTCCAAGTGTCCGGCAGGCCGGCCCCGCCCAATCCATCCGTAATCTGCACCAAGACGAGGAAATGACGAAACGCTTTTCCATTTGCATCCCTGCGTTCAATCGGCCTGAAGAGCTGTCCGATCTGCTCAAGAGCATTGCTTCCGAGCCGCCCGGGGATTGGGAGATTGTGGTCAGCGAGGATTCTTCGCCTAAAGGAAAGGAGATTGCGGAAGTAGTTCAGCGGTTCGCGCAAGCTCACAAACTTCTGAATGTCCGTTTCCTCACAACGCCTGCAAATCTCGGCTATGACGGCAATCTGCGCTTTCTTATCGATCACGCGGAAGGACGATACTGCGTCTTCATGGGCGACGACGATCTCTGGTGCGCCGGCGCATTGCAGCAACTTACAAAAATGACAGACGCGAACCCAGGGTCGGGCGTAATTCTGCGCGCGTGGCGAACCATTTCAAAAGACACCGGAGAAGTACTGGACGTGCATCGCTATTTCCCAAGTGACCGCGCATTCAATCCGGGGCCGGAAACAGTGGCGGCATTTTTCCGAAGGTCGGTCTTTATTTCCGGCCTCGCAGTCCGCACGGACGCGGCGCGCGCAATAAAAACCAGTGACTTTGATGGAACCTTGCTTTATCAACTGCACTTGGTTGGCAACATCCTCATGACGATGCCGGGTTATTATCTCTCGCAAATGACCGCGATTCGCCGGGCCGGCGGGGATCACTACTTCGGGTCAAGCGCGAGCGAGCGCGAGCGATTCGTTCCGCAACAACTAACTCCTGAACATTCGCTGAATTTTGTTCGCGGCCTCTTCGCGATTACCGCAAGCATCGAGTCGGCGCACGGCTCATTAGTGGGCCGGTTGATTCGCTCCGATATCGCGCGCTACTCCTACCCGCTCCTCGCGATCCAGGCGCGAATGAGCACCCGATCTTCTTTTCAGCGCTACGCGGCGGCCTTGTCCGAACTCGGCCTGGGCAAATATTTATCATTCCGCATGTATCGCGCCGCTCTTTCAGTCGCCGGGTTTCGCATCTGCGACCGCACTATCAATGTGCTGAAGCGCTTATTCGGTTCCACTCCCGTGATAAGTGGGGCGCGTGGTATTCGTACATCTTGAACGGAGTCTTTCCTCGGAAGAACTATGGCTGCGTCTGGCGGAAACAAGGTTGAGTCCCTCTTGCTCGTCCGCTCGGCCTTTGGAGAGATTCACGAGTTAGCCTGGGTTAGAGCGTTAGGCGATCTTGGTGTATATGTCGAGCTCTTCGACACTCACTCCCATATTCCGTCGAATCTGATAGGGCGGATGGAGCAGCGCTACCTGTTGGGCCCGCACATCCGCAAAGTCAACCGGATGGTGCTTGAGCGCGCAAAACAACTGCATCCTGACGTCGTGCATTTCTACCAGGGGCATCACTATACTGCCGAAACTGTGTCCGACGTTGCCCGCATTACCTTCGCCTCAGGCCTGCACAACGACGATCCGTTTGGACGGCCCGGCCTAAGAGAATACAGGTTTCTCTTGGGTGCGCTGCCGAAGTACGATGGGTATCACGTAAACAGGGAATGCAATGTTGCTGAGGCCGCCGCATACGGTATTAAACGCGTGCGGGTCCTCATGATGTACTACATCCCGTGGCTTCATTTTCCGTGCTCGCTGACTCCGCAGGAACATAAAGACTTTGGATCCGACGTAGTTTTCGCTGGACACATGGAGCCCGACCTGCGCGTTGAGTGCCTTTCGGGTGTGCTTCGGGCTGGGCTCAAATGCAGAATCTTCGGCGGAGCCGAAGAATGGAAATCTGTTCTCGACCCCGATGCGTACGAGTCGGTGCGGCCCATCTTTCACGCCAGGGGAGCAGACTACCGGCGCGCGCTGTGTGCGAGCAAGATTGGCGCTTGTTTCTTCAGTAAATGGAATCGCGATCAGTACACTACACGATCGTGGGAGATTCCGGCCTGTGGAGTTTTCCTTCTTTCTGAGCGAACCCCCGCCATGCAGGAATTTTACCGTGAAGGGAAAGAGGCCGAATTTTTCGACAGTCCGGCGGAGTTTATTGATAAAGCGCACTTCTATGTAAACAACGAAGCCGCCCGGAAAAAGATCGCCGCTGCCGGATATGCGCGCGCAATTTCCTCCGGAAATGATATTTATAGCAGAATGCGCCAGTGGCTAGCGGATGTTACAAGCTGGCGCAACGAAAAGCGGCTCGAAGGTTGACCTTGGTTTGGAGTCGCCGATAAGTGAGTCATGCGCCAATCTGCAAACTTTGCGACTCGGCCCAAGTCGAGGAAATAGCTTGGGAAGAGCATGACTTCCGCACTTATCATGTCGTGCATTGCTCGCGCTGCGACCTTATTCAGACAGTCGAGCACTATGCGGATTTATCACCAGACTATGTCGATTTAGAGACCTCTGCACTCGACCAAAGCCGTCTATGGTGCCAGGGAACACATAAGCTTCCGGCATTCAAGCAATGGCTAGCCTATGCGTCGCGTTCGGCAACATCAGAACATTCAACCCTGCTGGACGTTGGGTGCGGCACAGGTGGGTTTTTGACGTTTGCTTCTGCAAATGGGTTTCGGGTTTATGGCTTCGACGCCTCAAGGGCCCAAGCAGAGCATGCATTCACACTCTTCCCCGACGTGCGGCATGCGAGTTCTCTTCCAGCCTACCTTGAAAGCTTGGACCAGCCCCGATTGAAATTCGATTTCATTTCGTTATGGGACGTCTTTGAACACATTCGGAACCCCGTTCCTTTTTTGCAGCAACTTGCAGGTGCGCTACAGCCAGGGGGACACTTATTCATCTCGGTTCCCAACGGCCGGGCAATTCCCTGGAAGATCCGGGTCCATCGCGCGCTGAACAAGCCTTTGGATCTCGTGCCCTGGGAGCATGTTTTCTACCACTCAATCCAATCGCTGGAAAAATGCATTCGAGCTTCCTCGCTCGATCCTGTCCGTTTCGGAGCGGTCGCTTGCTATCCGCGGCCACTCTCATTCTTTGAGCTTTGCAGGCGTAGCGGCTTTTTCATGCTCCACGCGGTTCCCAATCTGTCGCCGCAGATTTTTGCATGGGCGCAGAAGTCATCAGCATGACTGTCCCAACAGAGCCGTTGAGTCGCGACGCTCTAGTCATTCTGAAGAATCGCTTTTGTGGGCGATTGAATGATTGACTCTGGTGCTGCGCAGAATCCGGAGACACTTTCGAAAAGCGGGGAGCCCAAGCCCCGCCTCAGGGTCGGGTTTCTGACGTATGATTTGCAGCGCAATACAGAGGATGCGCTTTTTGAAGTCGCGCAAGCTGCACCCTTTTCCGTTAAGGCTTTTCCGCTCTACATGCATACAGATCAGGAGCATTCGAGAGTTGCCTATCGTCCAGCCACTGCGCGCGGAAAGCATCTGGGGGTCAGCGTCAAAGGCAGCACACCTGAGGGGTTTGTCTCCAATCCTGAATGGCGGGTAGGTTTGGCCTGCGCGCGAGAATCCGATGTCGTGATTTTGAAGGGCCTGCTCGGTCTGGGAGCAATCTGGTGCGCGATTTGTGCTCGCCTCTTTGGCCGAGCTGTGATTTCAACCAACCAAACGCTGCCGCTAAAGTGGGAGAGGAAGCGGCGCTGGTGGGTCCGATTGTCGAAGCGATTTCTGCTTCGCTTGTGCCGCTGCCATATTTATCAAAGTCCTGCTTCGTTTGAAGTTCTTACGGAGGTTTACGGCTGTGCTCCCGGGCGGATGATCTCCGCCCCGTACGAAGCTGGTGCTTCGCTCTTCAACAAAACGCTTCTCGAGGTCGGAACATACCCGGATTCCCGGCGCGATCTCGGCTTCAACGCTAATGCGGTCTTTCTATACGCGGGGAATCTGCACTCCTTCAAAGGAGTGGCAGACATCGTCAAGGCGGCGGCGCTGCTACCCGGCGACGAGTCTTTCCTCTGTGTATTCGTTGGACCAGAGGAACCGGCAAGCAAGGATGGTGCGACGATCGAGTATTTCATGCGAATGGCCCGATCGAGTGGCGTCGAACGGCGCGTACGCTTTCTTGGACCGGTTCCCCCGCGGAAGCTCGCCGAGATCTACCGCGCGGTTGATGCCGTCCTGCTGCCCACGCACAAAGATTGCTTTCCCAAGGTTCTGGCTGAGGCGGGGCTTGCCGGCAAGCCGCTGGTGACAACCAGCGCTTGTGGATCTGCGGGACTGATTGTGCAGGACGGGTTGAATGGATTTGTCATCGAGCCCGGCGACGTTGCTCAGCTCGCAGCGGCTATGACGAAGCTCTTCGACCCAGCGCTCAGAGCGGCGATGGGCGCGCGCTCAAAGGAGATCGTCGAACAGTACTGCAGGATGGATCTGGAGGTCCAAGGCTATCTCCAAGCCGTTGCGCGCAGCGTTACGGAACTAGGTTTGCGGGCGAACGCCTAACACAGCGGGCCGTTCGCAGTGACTCTTTGTGCGACTCCTTTTCTTTTGTGCCCATGCCCAGTTCGCAATATCGACTCTCCGTCCTTACTAATTCGATCTCGAGGATGAATGGCGGAATCTTCGATTCCATGCGCAATCTCACCCTTGCGATCGCCGCTGAGAGTCGTTACCTTCCCGTGGTGTTCAGCGCTCGCGATGCTTATACGGAGACTGACGAGTCTCTCTGGGGCAGCATTGCGACCCGGACGTTTCCGGTTCGTGGCCCGCGCATCTTCGGTTACGCATCGGGGCTCGCATCGGCTGTGGACAGAAGTAACGCGGACATTCTGCATATCCACAGCATCTGGATGTATCCGTCAGTTGTGGCCAGGCGTTGGGCGGGGGAGACGAGGCCTTACGTCGTCAGTCCGCACGGACTACTCAAGCCTCGGGCGCTGCGAAATTCGCGATGGAAAAAGCGGGTTGCTGCTCTGCTCTATGAAAATGAGCATCTGCGCCACGCCGCTTGCCTCCACGCCTTGAATGCTGCCGAAGCGGAGTCATTCCGCGGCTACGGATTGAAGAATCCAATCTGCGTTCTCCCGAACGGCGCAACATTGCGGCATGATATGGTTCGCGAGCAGCCGCTGCAGGGCCGGTCACTTCTTTATCTCGGAAGAATTCATCCTTCGAAAGGACTGCGCAGTTTGATCGAGGCCTGGAGCGCGGTGCGCAACGACGCAGCGACGGCAGGCTGGCGCCTGACCGTTGCCGGGTGGGACCAAAATCACCATCGCGCGGAGCTCGAGCATCTTTCAGAGCAGCTTGAGGTTCGTTCCAGTGTCGATTTTCTCGGCCCACAATTCGATGTCGACAAGGATCGTTGCCTTGCCTCTGCATCCGCATTCATTCTGCCCAGCGAAAGCGAAGGCCAGCCCATAAGCATTCTCGAAGCTTGGTCATGGGGACTGCCGGTCCTAATGACCCCCGAATGCAATCTTCCCGAGGGGGCCATAGCGGGAGCGGCTATCCTCTTGGATCCAGACGCGAGAAGTATCGCAGCAGCAATGCGCCAATTGTTTTCTATGACGGAGCGAGAGCGCGAAGCGATGGGCCGCAGCGGGCGAGGCCTGGTTGAAGAGCGCTTTCAATGGCAGCGCATCGGGAAGGCCATGACTGAGGTGTACGACTGGATTCTCGGGCACGGGCCGAAACCGGACTGTGTTCTTGCTTGACGACAGTGCCGTGAAAGTTGACTTTTCGTGCGAGAGACTCAAAGCAGATCCCAGACCGTACAACCTCCAATTGGATTGGCTTCTCGCGCAAGAATCATCGTTATCAGTCAGTTCTTCGGCCAGGATCAGTCGGCGGTTGGGCAGTTTCTGTCTGATTTCGCGGATGGGGCCGCCGCGGCAGGCCACGATGTCCGTGTAATCTGCGGCACGACCGAATACGTTCCGGCAAAAGATGCGGCACCGGCCGCCTATCAGACCGACATTCCCGAAGAAATCCGGGAGCGTTCCACCGGCAGCGGGACGATTCGCGTGGTCAGGGTTAAGACCGCGACGTTTTCACAAAGCAAGGCGAAGAAGCTTCTCTCCTACGCAACGTTCTATGCAGGGGCGTTATGGAGAGCCCTGTGGATTCCAAAACCGGATGTTGTCTTGACGCTCACGGCCCCGCCAGGGCTGGCATGGATCGGCTGGTTGGTACAACGGATGCGCGGGTGCCGTCACGTGGCGTGGGAGATGGATGTGTATCCGGACGTCGCCATTGCCCTGGACATTCCCGTTGCGGCGTGGACATCTCGAATGTTGGATTTTCCTCGGCGCAGGGCCACCGCGGTCATTGCTCTCGGACCTTGCATGAGAACGCGCCTGCTGCAACACCGGATTGCCGAAGATCGAGTTGTGGTCGCGGAGAATTGGGCCGATGGACAATCAATTACGCCTTGGCCGTTCCCCGAGCAACGGCCGCTGCGCATTCTCTACTCCGGAAATCTCGGGCTGGTGCACGAGGTGGCGACCATCCGCGCCGTGATGGAGCGCTTGGCTAATTCTCCCGATTTTCTGTTTATTTTCGCGGGCGGCGGCATGGCTCGCAGAGAGTTAACCGATTTCTGTCAGGAGCGCGGAATAGAGAATGTTTCATTTTTGGGCTACGCTCCTTTGCAGGATTTGGGTGCGAGCCTGGCCGGGGGTCACGTGGGCCTGGTTACACAGCAGCCATCGACGATCGGCGCAGTCGTGCCAAGCAAGATTTATGGACTGATGGCGGCGGGGAGGCCAGTCCTCTTCATCGGTCCAGCAGCGGCCACGCCCGCCCTTCTCATCCAACGATTCGATTGTGGCTGGCACTTTGATTGCGGCGATAAAGACGGCGTGAGGTCGTTGCTCGTGCGCCTCCTTGATCATCCTGAAGAGATCAGGGAAAAGGGGCGGAACGGCCGCGAGGCCTTCGTCGAAAGTTACGACAAGCCCGCTGGAGTGGCGCGAGTGATAAACGCTTTGGGTTTGGGAACACGCAATGCTAATTAAGATGAGCTCCCCGTTTGACTTCGATTGAATGGCGGCAATGAACAATGCATTCCCTGATGAGCGGGCATGAATGAACGAATATTGGTGACGGGCGCGAACGGATTCGTGGGAAGATATGTTTGCCGCAAGCTCATCGCATCAGGATTCAGTCCCGTTGCTGGGGTCCGGGATCTAAGGATTTGGCCAGACCTGCAGCAGGCGATTCCGGGATTGAACGAGGTCTCCCTTCTGGGAGATCTCGGCACGAATCTGAAACTGCAAGGTTCACTCTCCGGCGTTTCCGTTGTTGTGCACATGGCGGCCCGCGTTCACGTGATGAGGGAGTCGGCCCGCGATCCGTTTCAGGAATTCAGAAAAGTGAATGTGAACGGGACTAAGTCCATCGCTCTCGCTGCGGTTGCTGCTGGCGTTCGGCGTCTCATTTTTGTTAGCACGGTAAAGATCCACGGCGAGTCAACCTCCCGGAATTCATTATGCGAGGACACGCCCTCCAATCCTGGAGATTCATATGCGATTTCGAAATGGGAGGGGGAAGAAGTGCTTCGTGCCATCGCGGCGGAAACCGGCCTCGAGGTGGTCATTGTTCGTCCGCCGCTCGTCTATGGTCCTGGAGTTCGTGGAAATTTTCTGCGGCTAATCAAGCTGGTCGATCTCGCTATGCCGCTGCCCTGGCCCAAAGAAGCGAACTGCCGCAGCATGATCGGCGCCGACAATCTTGCCGATTTCTTGGTGCGATGTGTCGACCATCCTCAGGCTGCCGGACAGAGTTTCCTTGTGAAGGACTCCGAGGATGTATCTACACGCGAGTTGATCACCCGATTGGCGCGGCTCTTGTCTCGACCCCTGCGGCTTTTTCCGGTACCTGAGCCCTTAATACGTTTTGCCGCCAAACTGGCTTCGAAGCAGGATATGGTGAGTAGGCTCTTGGATTCGCTCGTAATCGACTCCGGCCGCGCGCAACGTTTGCTGGAGTGGGTTCCACCCATGACCCTCAACGAAGGATTGGCCGCAACTGCTCGATGGTATCGGCAAACCCGCCAGCCGGCGCGAACGAAGGCAGTTTGATGAGAATCTTCGTTGTGGTCTTCCTCGCTTCGGCCCTTATCACTGCCGGCCTTCGCAGGCTGTTCGTCCAGCACGGATTGATCGATCACCCCAATGCTCGCAGTTCTCACTCAGTTCCGGTTCCGCGCGGTGGCGGAGTGGGAATCGTAGTAGCTTTTTTGTCGGCAGTCTTTTGGGTTCTCGAGAAGCACCTTATTCCCGATCGGCTCGCCTGGGCTCTGATCGGAGGTGGTCTCGTCATCGCTTTTGTCGGTTTTCTTGACGATCGCTTCAAGTTGGCTCGAAGGCCGCGCCTCGTCGTTCACTCGTTCGCTGCCGCATGGGCCGTTTGGTGCATCGATGCAATGCGGCCCGCGCAGTTCGGTGGCGGCACCGATTTTTCGGACTGGGTTCGCAGGTGTGCTGCATTCGTTGCATTGGTCTGGTTGACAAACCTTTTTAACTTCATGGACGGCATTGACGGATTGGCCGGCATGGAAGCCGTTTGTGTGAGCGGGCTCGGCGCATTCCTGTTGCTCCGCGATGGATTGCTCAGCGGTGTGGAGCTTTCGTTAGTGCTCTGTGCCGCGAGCCTAGGCTTTCTCGTTTGGAACTGGCCGCATGCCAAGATCTTCATGGGCGATGTCGGAAGTGGATTCCTTGGTTTCACACTGGGCACGCTCTCACTCTTCTACTCGAAAACAAACTCATCACTTGTTTGGCCCTGGCTGATCCTGCTGGCCGCATTTGTTGTGGACGCCACCATAACTCTCTTGCGTCGTATACTCTCTCGCGCGCGCTGGTACGAAGCTCATCGCAGCCACGCATATCAACATGCCGCCAAGGCCTTGGGCAGTCATGCCAAGGTGACGCTGGTGGTCGCAGCAATCAACATCGGATGGTTGTTTCCGCTCGCTTGGGCTGCGTCGCATTATTCCGAAGCCGCACCCATATTCGCCGTGGTCGCTGTCATCCCGCTCGTTTACCTGACACTACGATTTGAAGCGGGCCGGGAGTGGCCTTCGTCAGGGCTCGTTTCTCAGGATTGACTCGATTAGCAAATCATCCGAGCCTCAAAATAAATTGCTTTTATGAATCCTCTTCCCGAGTTGCGTGTTTCCGAAAGTGAGTGATTCAGCATGAAAAAGGAAGCGGGATTTCTTATTCGGAACATCGCTGTGCGCCGGATTCTGATCTGGGCGACACAGGCCGGGATCTTTGCGGCCTCGGCCGTCGCGGCATTTTTGCTTCGGTTCGATTTCAGCGTGTCGGCATTCTATTTTCGCTATCTTCCATATGCACTCGCCATATGGCTGCCTACTAAGTTCGTCGTATTCTACGGGGCAAAGCTGGATCGCGGCTTCTGGCGTTATGTGTCCGCGATCGATCTGATCCGGATTTCAGTTGCAAACATCATCGCCTCAATCATTGGCTTCTTCTTCGTTCGCTGGCTGGCGCCTCCGGGCTTTCCGCGATCCATCTACGTTCTCGATTTGATGGTCTGTTTCTTCGGGACGTGCGGTCTTCGGCTTCTGGCTCGTGCAACGTCGAGGTTCAGCTCACAATATAGGAGTAGTAAAGCCTCACATAAAAGAACTCTGATCTACGGCGCGGGCGACGCGGGCAATACGCTTTTAAGGGAAATTCGCAACAACTCGAGACTGGCTTATCGAGTGTGCGGCTTCATCGACGATGATTCCAACAAGGTTGGCCTGCGTATCGCCGGCGTGCCAGTGCTGGGAACTGGCGACATGATCGGCGCGGTTGTTGCGCGGCAAAGAATAGCTGCTGTGCTGATCGCCATTCCGTCTGCGACTGGCCTTGAGATGACGAGGATTTTGGAATTATGTCAAAACACTGGCGCTGAGTTCAAAACTGTGCCGGGATTGGAAGAGGTAATTGAAGGGCGCGGCCTGGCCGGCCAGATCCGTGAAGTTGCAGTTGAGGATTTGTTGGGGCGTACTCCGGTGCACCTGGAAGAAGGCTCGATCAGGAGTACATTGGAAGGCAAAATCGTCCTTGTGACAGGCGCGGCGGGATCGATCGGATTTGAACTATGCCGCCAAATTGCGCGCTTCCATCCTGCCGGCATCGTCGGGTTTGAGATTGCGGAATCCGCTTTATTCGAAATCGATCGCGAAATGCATCAGTCTTTTCCGCACGTTACTTTTTACCCTGAGATTGGAAGCATTCAGAATCGCGAGCGCATGAACGAAGTCTTTCAGCTCTACAAACCGGATGTGGTTTATCATGCCGCAGCCTACAAGCACGTGCCGCTAATGGAAACTCACGTGTTTGAGGCAATCGAAAACAACATTTTCGGCAGCTACAATGTGGCCGCTGCGGCTGCAGAGCATGGCGTCGAAGACTTTCTGCTGATTTCGTCGGACAAGGCAGTTCGCCCGACAAATGTGATGGGCGCGACGAAGCGCATCGCCGAACTGATCTTGTTGGCGCTGCAGAATGGCCGCACAAAATTCGTGGCCGTCCGTTTCGGTAACGTGCTGGGTTCGAACGGCAGCGTGATTCCGATCTTCAAAAAGCAGATCGCAGCTGGAGGTCCCGTCACGGTCACGAATTCTGAGATGCGCCGCTTCTTCATGACTATTCCCGAGGCTTGCCAGCTTGTTCTCCAATCCTTGGCGATCGCCCAGGGCGGCCAGATCTGTGTTCTCGACATGGGACAACCTGTAAAGATTGTCGATCTTGCAAGGCACCTGATTCTTCTGTCGGGCCTCCGCCCCGAGGAAGATATCAAGATCGAATTTACCGGCGCGCGCCCCGGTGAAAAAGTCTCAGAAGAACTCACCACAATGCTCGAAGATACGGTGCCGTCGAAGCATGAGAAGATCCGGATTTTTGTCGGCAATCGCGTTCCCGAGCAAGACTTGCGGACGTGGCTCGAAGGGCTGCGCGAAATCTGCGAGACGCGGGATACGGGCCGTTTGGTGATCGCGCTCAAGGAGCTTGTTCCGGATTACAGCCCAAGCGTCCACCTGCTCAAGCGTATTACGGCACATGACGAGCACAGGCGCGCCCCGATCGGAACAAATTGACTTTTCATGCGATCGAACATGCGTGCGATCGTGGTGAGATTTGCCCTTCAATCGGTAAGCAAAATCATCAAATAGATTAAACGCTTCTTAGACTATCTCCGACGCGGCTATCAATCCCTGCATCCTGCGGGGTCTTGCTCATAATCCCTTTCAACTAAAGCGCCGATGGCTCGCCAAGCCCCATTTGGCGGTGCGTTCGCCGGATTGTGCTTTGACGCCAGTTTTAGTGGTCCAGCGCGTGGCGGGATTCGCACTGCCGCCCGTTTCCCGATTCTTGGGAGCCCTGTCCTTGGCTAGAGACAATTTACAAGGGATTCTGAGCTATACTTGCACTGTCGCCCAGGCAAAATCGTTTCCGATGCTGCTGAATACATTTGCACGAACGCCAATCTTTGCGGTTGAGAGCACATCGAAAGACCGACGAGCACGGCGCAGTCGGCATAGCGAGTGGAACCTTTGAAGCTTTTCCTGATTTGCGAAGTATTCATCGGAGCGTGCGATGTTCGATAGCCCCTGGCGTGTTCTCCATGTCGTCGCAAACCATGAAAAGCGCGTTGCGCAACACTTGGTGGCCCGCTCCCTGGAACACTACCTCCCACTTTACTCAGTGCGTTCCAAATGGACCGATCGGGTAGTCGATCTCGAACGCCCTCTTTTTACCGGATATATTTTTGTTCGCTTCGCGTCCGAGGCGCGAATTTCGGTTGTGAGCGCACCAGGCGTTCTGCGACTGCTCGGAAGCGGTGTAGGCGAGACAGTAAGCGCCCTGGAAATAGAGAGAATCCGGGCAGGCCTGGCCAGCGGATGCATCTTGCGGCCCCATCCCACAGTTTCCATCGGAGAAGTGGTGCGCGTAAATCGCGGTGTATTCGAGGGGGTGGAGGGAATCGTGACCGAACTTCGCCATCAATGCAAAGTCGTCATCACCCTCGCTGCAACCAAGCAAAGCTTCTCCCTTGAGGTAGATCTCGATGACATCGAGGTTCTGCGCAAGACGGTCGCAAGGGAAGCGATTGAAGAGAAAGGCAGATCAGCAATTCTCCGTTCGTAATCGCTAAGACGCAAAGCTTAAAAGCAAGCGGGCATACCTCAGTTGAGATATGTCCGCTTTTTGATCGAAACACAGGGATGCCCCCAGGTTTATGCGGCCTTTTCGCCGCCCTCGGGCTCTTCCCCGTCCTTTTTCTGCTCTTCGAGTTGCTTCTCGAGGTCGGCGCGCTTCTTTGCCTTGAGGTCGGCGCGCTTCTGGCGCTTGACTTCAAGCTGCTTTTCGGCGCCCAGCAGTTCAATGAACGCCTTGGCGGCGCCGTCTCCCTGTTGGAAGCCGGTGCGAATGATTCTCAAATAGCCGCCATTGCGATCGCCGTAGCGCGGAGCCACGACATCAAAAAGCCGTTTGACGGCGTCGTCGGTGCAAAGAAAGGCGTGCGCCTGACGGCGCGCGTGCAGGTCGCCCTTCTTACCCAGGGTAATCATTTTTTCGACGAGCGGACGAACCGCCTTGGCCTTGGTCAAGGTGGTCTGCACGCGGTCCTCAACGATAACGGACGTGACCAGGTTCCGCAAAAGCGCGCGGCGATGGCTGGTGTTGCGTCCGAGTTTAAAACCTGCATTGCGATGGCGCATGATAAAACTCTCTTTCGATTTTGGCCTGCTGCTTTAGCTGCCAGCTCTTAGCTCCCTGCGCTGAACTTGGTTCCTTTGAACTGCGCAGAAGAGCTAAGAGCTGAGTGCTAAGAGCTGAAAGCTTGTCCTTAGAAATTCTCCGTTTCGGTGGGCAACTGCAGATCCACTGAATCGAGAGGCTCCTCTTCATCGTCAAAGCGGCCAAAGCCCGCGGCTAGCGCTGTCTGCGGCGGGATGCTGGTCGGTCCCGGAACCGCATTGCCCTGCTCGTCGATTTTCATACCCAGCGACAGGCCCATCTGAGCCAGGATTTCCTTGATCTCGTTCAGGCTCTTGCGGCCGAAGTTCTTGGTCTTCAGCATCTCGGCTTCAGTCTTCTGCACCAGCTCGCCGATGGTCTGAATGTTGGCATTCTTTAGGCAGTTGTAGCTGCGAACCGAGAGCTCAAGCTCTTCCACTGAACGGTTGAGATTGTCGTTGCGGAGCAGGATGCGGCCTTCATCGCCGCGCGCTTCCGCTTCAATCTCTTCCTCAAAGTTGATAAAGATATTCATGTGGTCCTTGAGCAGCTTGGCGGCCAGGCCGATGGCATCGGCAGGCAGTACGGCTCCATTGGTCCACACTTCGAGAGTCAGCTTGTCGAAGTCGGTGATCTGGCCCAGACGAGCGGCGTCGACGGCGTAATTTACGCGGCGCACCGGCGAATGCACTGAGTCCACGGGAATGAAGCCAAGCCCCAGGTCGGCATCGAAATTCTTATCGGCCGAGACATAGCCGCGACCGCGCTTGAGACGCATCTCCATGTCCAGCTTGCCGCTTTCCGACAGGGTCGCGATGTACACGTTCTTATCGAGGATTTCGACGTCGCTGTCGGCCTCGATCATGCCGCTGGTCACCGGACCTGGCTGGTCGGCGCGCAGGTACAGCGCCTTGGGGCCCTCGCCTTGCAGCTTGAATGGAATCTGCTTGAGGTTGAGAATAATGTCGGTGGCGTCTTCAACCACACCGGTGATGGACTGGAACTCGTGCAGCACCCCTTCAATGCGGACTGCAGTGACCGCTGCGCCCTCAATGGAGCTAAGCAGTGTGCGCCGCAACGCGTTGCCGATCGTGGTGCCGAAGCCGCGCTCAAAAGGCTGGGCGCTGAACTTCCCGTAAGTGTCGGTAAGCGTCTCCGCATCGACTGCAAGGCGCTTCGGTTTTTGAAATCCTCTCCACAACATATATGTCTCTCGTTTCCCGCGCGGCATGTACGTCGCGATGCATTTTGCGGCGGCCGTGCAAGTTCTCCTTCAGTTGAAATTCAGCGATTAGTTTTTGGCTAACAGCTGTTACTTCGAGTACAGCTCGACGATCAACTGTTCGTTGATCGGCAGGTTGACGTCCGCGCGCTTGGGCAAATGCAGCACCCGCCCGGACAGGTTTTCAAAGTTCGCTTCCAGCCAGCTCGGAACAGGGTTCTGCGCGGCATACTGCGAGGCCTGCTCCACAATCAGCAACTTCTTGGCGTTGTCGCGGACAGCAATCACGTCGCCCGCATTCACCTGATACGAAGGAATGTTAACCTTACGGCCATTCACAGTGACATGCCCGTGACGCAACAACTGCCGGGCCTGCCGGCGCGAAATGGCAAATCCCAGGCGGTACGTCACATTGTCGAGGCGCCGCTCCAATTGCTGGATGAGCAACTCGCCAGTGACGCCGGCGGAACGGCTGGCCTTCTCGTAGTACTCACGGAACTGGCTCTCCAGCGTGAAGTACATGCGTTTGGCCTTCTGCTTCTCATGCAGTTGCAGGCCATAACCCACGATCTTGGCTTTGCGGTCTTTGCCGTGCTGGCCGGGCGGAAAGTTGCGCTTCTCCAGCGGGCAGCGGTCAGAGGTGCACTTGGTGCCCTTCAAGAATAACTTTGTGCCTTCGCGTCGGCAAAGGCGGCAAACTGCTCCGGTATAACGTGCCATTTCTTCTCCTGACTTCGGATGTCGGCCGGTTTACGTCCACAATGGACTTCGTCCCGGCCCGTTGTTGAGCCGCGTCCCTAGACGCGACGCCGCTTCGGGGGCCGGCAGCCGTTGTGCGGTACCGGCGTTACGTCGCGGATGACCTTCACCTCTATACCCGCGGCAGCCAGCGCGCGGATGGCTGACTCGCGGCCTGAACCCGGACCGGCGACCCGAACCTCCACGGCGCGCACGCCGTGATCGCGAGCCATATTGGCAGCGTTTGAAGCCGCCTGCTGGGCCGCAAAGGGCGTGCCCTTGCGTGATCCGCGGAATCCCAGCGAGCCCGAGCTCTTCCAGCTCAGCGTGTTGCCCATCTGGTCGGTGATGGTGACGATGGTGTTGTTGAACGAGGCTTGAATGTACGCAATGCCGAACGGCACATTCTTGCGCTCGCGCTTCTTGAACTTCTTGGTTTTGCCCTTTTTGCCCGCTTCGGGCTTCTGCTCTGGTTTCGCCATTAGGTCTTCGCCGTCGCTTTCTTCTTGCCGGCAATCGTGCCCTTACGCGGGCCCTTGCGAGTGCGAGCGTTGGTGTGGGTGCGCTGGCCGCGCACCGGCAGCGACTTCCTGTGGCGCAAGCCGCGATAGCTCTGGATGTCGATGAGGCGCTTGATGTGCATCGAGACGTCCTTGCGCAGGTCGCCTTCGACGTCGCCCTGGTCCTCAATGACCTGGCGGATGCGGTTAACCTCTTCCTCGCCCAAATCCTGGATCTTCTTGAAGGCGTCTACGTTCGCCTTATCCAGAATCTTGAGGGCGCGGGGCTGCCCGATCCCAAAGATATAAGTGAGCGCGATCCGGGCCTGCTTGTTGCGGGGCAGATCGACGCCAGCAATACGTGCCATTCTCGGTTTCCTTCTCTTGTTGTGTGCCTCCGGCCTCAACCGGCTCGCACGGGTTAGAAGGAGCAACTTCCGAGGTTCATCGCAAGCCTTGACTCCGGCTAACTAGCCTCATACTTCCGTGGAAGTCTCCCATCCTTGCCAGGCCTAACTTATCCCTGACGCTGCTTGTGCTTGGGATTCTCGCAAATCACACGTACCACACCGTTGCGAGTAATCACCTTGCACTTGACGCAAATCTTTTTCACCGACGCCCGAACTTTCATTGCTGTTACCCCTCTCCGCGCAATCGTCAAGGCGCGGGGAAATCTCCGGCTCTTCGCCGCTAGCTACTTGTACCGGTACACAATTCGCCCACGATTCAGGTCGTACGGACTTAGCTCAACGGCCACGCGATCGCCGGGCAAAATCCGGATGAAGTTCTTGCGCATTCTTCCCGAAACATGCGCCAAGACCTCGTGATTGGTCTCGAGCTTGACCTTGAACATCGCATTAGGCAACGTCTCAACGACCGTTGCCATGACCTCAATCGCATCTTCCTTCGACAATCAGTGTCCACTTCTGGCGCTTCCCGCGCCTTCACGTTTTGGACGAGAGTATCGCTACTCCGTCAGAATCCTTGCTCCGGTTGCAGTCACGGCAACCGTATGCTCAAAATGAGCGCTCATGCTTCCATCGCTGGCCACCGCAGTCCAGCCGTCGTCCAGCACTTGCACATCCGGCTTTCCGGCATTCACCATGGGCTCAATCGCGATGACCATGCCCACTTTCAGCTTCATGCCCTGGCCGGCTTCGCCAAAGTTTGGCACCTGCGGATCCTCGTGCATGTGCACGCCGATCCCATGCCCCACAAAGTCCCGCACCACCGAAAACCCTTCACCCTCGACCACGTTTTGTACCGCCGCTCCCACATCGCCCAAAGTCGCTCCCGGCCGAACTGCAGCAATACCGGCCTTGAGCGAGTCTTCTGTGGCCTTCAGCAGCCGCGCGGCGTTGGCGTCGATCGATCCCACCGGAACGGTGATGGCCGCATCGCCGTAGTAACCGTCGACCACCAGGCCAAAGTCGACCGAGACGATGTCCCCTTCCTTCAGGACCCGCTTCGGCGACGGAATGCCATGTACCACTTCGCTGTTGACCGAGGTGCAAAGCACACAGGGGAAACCGTGATACCCCTTGAAAGCAGCCTTCACACCCAGTTCTTTCACGCGCTCTTCAGCCGCCTTTTCCAGATCGTAGGTGGTGGCGCCCGGTTTCACCTTGCTGCGCACCAGTTCCAGAACCTCACGAACCAGGTGGCCCGCGCGGCGCATCTTTTCGATCTCTTGCGACGACTTCAGTACAACAGCCATGAAAAAACCAGTTCTCAGTTCACTGTTGTCAGTTCAAAGTCGCAGGCTTCGGTTCCAGCATCGCGCCGCTGTGAACTACGAACTGCTTACGAAGAACTGCCTTACGCACAAACCCGCCGCTGCAGTTACGCTGCCTGGCGCAACCGTTCAACGGCGGAAACTATTCCGGCTGCGATCTCCGGGATCGGCCGGTCACCATCGACTTCCGCAAATCGTCCCAGTTCCCTGTAGTGTTCGACGACGGGCCGAGTGAGGGCTTCGTAAGCGCGCATGCGCTCCTTGAAAACCTCTTCCGTGTCATCGGCTCGCTGGACCAGCTCTGCACCTTCAACGTCGCAAAAACCTTCCCGCTGCGGCGGGCGCATATAGACGTTGTAGATCGTCTGGCAAACAGGACAATTCCGGCGCCCCGTAATGCGGCGCAATAATTGATTATAGTTCACTTGGATGCTGACCGCAACTACCGGCAATGACTCGATTTGCGCCGCCAGCCGGCCGTCGAGCCAGTGGGCCTGCCCCAGCGTTCGGGGGAAGCCATCGAGAATGTAGCCCTTGGCCGTATCCGGCTCCAGCAGCCTTGCGGAGACCATCTCGTCAACCAGCGAATCCGGCACCAGCTCGCCCCGGGCCATGATCTCTTTGGCGGTCTTGCCCAGGTTCGTTCCCCGGGCTACGTTGCCGCGGAGCAGGTCTCCGGTGGAGATTTGCGGGATATTCCAAAGCTTGACGAGCTCTTTGGCCTGGGTTCCCTTGCCCACGCCCGGCGCGCCCAATAAAAGAATCGGGCCGGGAACGGTGTCAGATTCCGTTTCCCGGCCAGATTCCGTTTGAGTCTCTGATGAAAGAGATGACGACATTACCAGGTTTTCCTTCCGCGGATGCGACCGGACCGCGGGGAAAAGCCGTCATAGTGACGCATGATCAGCTGCGATTCGATCTGGTTTACCGTATCCATGGCCACACCCACAACGATCAGCAGTGAAGTGCCGCCAAAGTAGAAGTTGACGTTCATTCCGTGAATCAACCAGTTAGGAAGATTCTCGAATAACCTCCCGATAAGCCATATCTTGTCGAAGCGGATGCCCGAAATGAGGAAGGTGGGCACCATTTGAACCAGAATCAGGTAAATCGCGCCCACCAGCGTGATGCGCGTCAGAATGTCGTTGATAAAGTCGGACGTACGCTTGCCGGGCCGGATTCCGGGGATAAATGAACCCGACTTGCGGAAGTTGTCGGCGATATCGTCCGGCCGCATCACGATGGAAACGTAGAAATAAGCAAAGAAGATGATGAACAGGATGTTCAGCAGCTCATACCAGGGGTAGCCTGGCGTAAGCGCCTGCATGATGGGCTGCAAAAGGCGGTTATTCTGCACCCATTCCACCTGCCCAAATAACAAAGGCGCCGAAAGAATCGAGCTTGCGAAAATAATCGGCATCACGCCGCCGGAGTTCACTTTCAACGGCAAATGGCTGGAGGCTCCGCCCATCATGCGCCGGCCCACAATTCGCCGTGCGCTCTGGATAGGAATGCGCCGCTCGCTGCGCTCCACAAAAACGATGAAGGCCACCACAGCCGCCATTCCGGCCATCAGGCCCAGCACAACCAGAAAGGTCATCGGTCCCCAAGCGTCGGTCTGGACCTTCTGGTAAAGATCGGCGATGCCGCGCGGTAGGCCGGCGACAATGCCGGCAAAAATTAGCAGGCTCATGCCGTTGCCGATGCCGCGATCGGTGATTTGCTCGCCCAGCCACATGATGAATGCACTTCCAGTGGTCAGCGTGAGGACGGTCATCAGGATGAAGCCCGGGCCGGGATTCATCACCACGCCCTGCTTGGTGAGAATGGCCGCAATGCCTATCGCCTGCAATGCGGCAAGAACGACGGTCACGTAGCGCGTCCATTGCGTGATCTTGCGCCGGCCCAGCTCGCCTTCCTTCTGAATGCGTGCCAGCGGTTCATAAACCACGGTGAGAAGCTGAAAGATGATGGACGCGGTGATGTAGGGCATGATGCCCAGTGCGAAGATCGTCATGCGGCGCAGCGTGCCGCCGCTGAACAGGTCCATCAGTCCAAGTGCAGATCCGCCCTGCTGGCTGAACAGCAGTTCCAGTTGGCGGTAATTCACGCCTGGCGTGGGAATCCACGCGCCCAAACGGTAAACGGCCAGTATGCCCAGCGTGAAAAGCACGCGCTTGCGCAGGTCGGGAATCCGGAAGATGTTGAGAAACTTTTCCAGCATATTGGGTAATCCGCTTCAGGCGCCCGAAGCGCCGGTCGATTCGTGCAATGAACCCATCTTAAGGCGATTCCCGGTCTTTTCAGACTACCCAATCCCGGGAAACGCGGACTATGCGTTTCGTCACATGTCAAAAGTGGGCCTTCCAGGTCCAATTTTGAGCATGTTGCCGTAATCCCTATGCCGCCGCGGGCGCCGTCTCGCCACCCACAACCACAGCCTTGCCGCCGGCCTTCTCAATCTTTTCCGCCGCCGACTTCGAAAACTTGTGCGCGTGAATGGTGATGGCCTTCTTGAGCTCGCCGGAACCCAGCACTTTGATCAGCGCGTTCTTGCTCGATGCCAGGCCCAGCTTGCGGTAATCGTCGAGGCCTATCTCGGCAACCTTCAACTCCGCGATCCGGTCGAGATTCACGACCGTGTACTCGGTGCGGAAGATGTTGGTAAAGCCGCGCTTGGGCAGCCGCCTGTGCAGCGGCATCTGGCCGCCTTCAAAACCGCGCATCATGTGTGACCCGGAGCGCGAACGCTGGCCCTTGTGGCCGCGGGTCGAAGTCTTGCCCATGCCGGATCCCATGCCCCGGCCCACGCGCTTGCGCCCAGTGTTGGCTTTCTTCGGCGCCCGCAAATTCGATAAGTTTCTTGCCATGTTCCCCTCGCTATAGCGCCAGCGGGTTTAATTCCCGCCAACTCGCGTTGTTTGAGCTCCCAGCATTTCGTGCCTTCGGCCCAGCTACTTCTCCAAAATGCGAACCAGGTGCGGCACAGCCTTCACCATGCCCCGCACCGAATCCGTGTCCTCGCGCTCGACGATCTGATTCAGACGCGTAAAGCCCAGCCCCTTGATCACCAATTTGTGCTTGGTGGGTGTGGCGATCTTGGAACGGTAATATTGAATACGAATCATTTTTGTCTTCGCCATCACAGTTCTCCCACCTGCTTGCCGCGCGCCGTGGCCACGTCGGCCCTGTCGCGCAACTGCGTCAGCGCGTCGAACGTAGCTTTGATCACGTTGTGCGGGTTCGGAGAGCCCAGGCTCTTGGTCAGCACGTTTTGCACGCCGACAGAGGTCATCACCGCGCGAACCGCGCCGCCCGCAATCACGCCCGTGCCTTCCGGCGCCGGCTTCAGCAACACCTGGCCAGCGCCGAAACGGCCCAGTACTTGATGCGGAATCGTGGTCTCGGTCAGATGCACCCTTATCAAGTTTTTCTTGGCGCTCTCAATCCCCTTGCGAATCGCCTGGGGAACTTCCTTGGCCTTGCCCGATCCGTAGCCCACCACGCCTGAAGCCGCGTCGCCAACCACCACCAGCGCGGCGAACGACATGTTCTTGCCGCCCTTCACCACTTTGGTCACGCGATTGATGGCCACCACCTGATCCTTCAGGTTGTACTGGTTGGCATCGAGTTTCTTAGTCAGCATTGTCATTTGCTCTTGTCTGTCCTTCCCGGCTACTCGCGCCGCGGAAAACTTCCACTGTTCTCGTCCAAAACTCTAAGGAGCGGAGCTCAGAACTCAAGCCCTGCTTCGCGCGCCGCATCGGCCAGCGCCTTCACGCGCCCGTGATAAAGATAGCCGCCGCGATCGAAGACCACCTGCTTGATGCCCTTGGCAACGGCCTGCTCCGCCACCGCCTTGCCGATTTCTTTCGCCGCCGCCACGTTCCCGCCGCTCTTCAGCTTGATGCTCGACGCCGAAACCAGCGTCTGGCCACTCTGATCGTCAACGACTTGCGCGTAAATGTGGTTGAGCGAGCGGTACACGTTCAGCCGCGGCCGCTCCGACGTTCCTGCGAGCTTCTCGCGAATGCGATCGTGAATGCGTTGCCGGATTGCGTTTCTCTTGTGTTGCGTAATCATGTCTTCCCTCACCTATAGGCGGAACCGCCCCGCGGCCCCGTTCGGATTTCTGAGTTCACAGTTCGTAGATCTCAGTTCGTAGCAGTCTTGCTTGCTATGCCTCGCTCCAACTCTGAACTGCGAACTGCTCACTGTCTTACTTCGCTCCCGTCTTGCCGGCCTTCTTCTTCAACCGCTCGTCGGAGTAGCGCACACCTTTGTTCTTGTAGGGATCCGGCTTGCGCAACGAGCGCATGTCGGCCGCTACCTGTCCCACCTTTTGCCGGTCGACGCCCGTGACGGTCAGGTGCGTCTGCTTGGGATCGATCGTAACTTCGATGCCCGAAGGCAGCGGAACTTCGATGGGGTGGGAATAGCCCAGCGTGAACACCACCATGCCCTTGCCCTTCAACTCGGCGCGGTAGCCAATGCCCACAATGTCCAGTTCCCGCGTCCATCCCTTGGTCACGCCGTGCACCGCGTTATTCACCAGGGCGCGCGTCAGCCCGTGCACCGCGGCCTTGTCTTCGCTCGCGCGTTCCAGCTGCAAATTGCCATCGGCGGTCTTCAGCGTAATGCCATCGGCGATCAGCGCCGTGACCTTGCCCTTGGGCCCTTCGACCAGCACGGTGTTGCCCTCAACCGTGTACTTCACTCCCGCGGGCAGCGGGATCAGCTTCTTTCCAATGCGCGACATTCTTTTGAAATCCTTCTCTTGGCTTGCGAGTCCCGCAAGAGCGTCCCCGCTCCACGTTCCACTGCAGCCTGTTCGGGCCTAAGACCCAAAGAGCTTGTTGCCTCTAGCTCTTCGCTTCATCCCGCTTCAACCAACACCGTCAACTCGGCAGGATGAGCTAATAGCTAAAAGCTAATAGCTCTCTTTCTCACCACACTTCGCACAACAGCTCGCCGCCCACGCCCTCGCGGCGCGCCTGGCGGCCAGTCATCACGCCCTTGGGCGTGGTCAAAATCGCAATTCCCAGCCCGCCCTGAACGCGCTTGATCTCGTCGCGGCCCACGTAGACGCGGCAGCCGGGACGTGAAATACGCGCCAGGTCGCGGATGGCCGCTTCCGTGCCGCCGTACTTCAGATACACGCGCAGCACCAGCTTGCCTTCTTCGTCCTGGACTTTGTAGTTCGAGATGTAACCCTCCTCCTTGAGGATGCGGGCGATCTCGGTCTTCAGTTTCGAAGCGGGAACATCCATCTTCTGATGGCGCGCCCGAATCGCATTGCGAATGCGCGCCAGAAAATCTGCTACTGGATCCGTAAGACTCATTCCTTCTCCTTCATTCCCCGTTCGTCCACCGCAGCGGAAACCAGCGGGAATGTTTGAAACAGCCTCTAGCTATTAGCCCCTAGCCCATCTCGCTTCTGCCGAGCCCATCAACTGAGCACGAACAGCTAAAAGCTAACGGCTAATAGCTGCTTTTTCTACCAGCTCGACTTGTTGACGCCGGGAATCTCGCCCTTCAGCGCGAGCGACCGGAAACACAAACGGCAGACTCCGAACTTGCGCAGGAAACCCCTCGGCCGCCCGCACAGCTGGCAGCGATTGTGTTTGCGGCTGCTGAACTTCGGCTTCCGCGCGTCCTTCACTCGTTTTGCAGTAGTTGCCATAAATTCTCGACTCTCTCCCTACGCACCCTGGCGGAAGGGCATTCCAAAGTGGCGCAATAGCGCGCGCGCCTGGTTATCGTCCCTCGCCGTGGTCACAATGGTGATGTTCATGCCCTTCAGTTTCTCGACCTTCGCGTAGTCAATCTCCGGAAAAATCAACTGATCGCGCAGTCCCAGTGTGTAGTTTCCGCGGCCGTCGAAGCTCTTGGTCGAGACGCCGCGAAAGTCGCGCACGCGCGGCAGCGCAATCGAGATCAACCGGTCAAGAAACTCGTACGCCTTATCGGACCGCAGCGTGACCATGGCGCCGATCGCATTGCCGGTACGAACCTTGAACGCCGCAATCGACTTCTTGGCCTTCGTGGTCACCGGCTTCTGGCCGGCAATCTGCGTCAAATCGGCCACCAGCGGGTCAAGCAGCTTTGAGTTCTGCGTCGCCTCGCCCAAACCCATATTGATCACGATCTTGTCCAGGCGCGGCACCGCCATCGCATTCTCCAGGCCCAGCTCCTTTTGGAGCGCCTGCTTGATCTCTTTCTGGTACTTCTCTTTCAACCTTGCTGCCATTTCGTTTCACCCTTCAGTTCACAGTTCGTAGTTCTTAGTTAATTGCCACTCTGCTCGCGATCTCATTTCTGCGACGGCGAACTGTGAACGATGAACTTCAAACTTATTTTTTCGTCGGCAATTCCTGCCCGCACTTCTTGCAAACCCGCACCCGCGTGTCGCCTTCGACCTTGTGACCCACGCGCGCCTCGCCGCAGTTGGGACACACCAGCACCACGTTTGAAACGTGAATCGGCGACTCCTGCTCCGCAATGCCGCCCTTGGTTCGCTGACCCTGCTTGCTCGAAACCGTCTTCTTGACCACGCGCACGTGCTCTACCAGCACCGCGTCTTTGTCAGGGAAGACACGCAGCACGCGGCCCGTCTTGCCCCGGTCGGAGCCCGTGAGGACCTTGACCGTATCGTTGCGATGAATACTTAAAGTCGGCATCTTCTCTCCAAATCAGCTTGTAACTCTTAGCCTGTAGCTACTGGCTGCAAGCTACTGGCGCCCGGCTGGCTTCACACCACTTCCGGCGCCAGGGACACAATCTTCAAAAACTTCTTCTCGCGCAGTTCGCGAGCGACCGGCCCAAAAACGCGTGTGCCGATGGGCTCGTGATCGTCGCCGATCACTACCGCGGCATTCTCGTCAAAGCGAATGTAGGTGCCGTCGCGCCGGCGATGCTCTTTGCGCGTGCGCACGATAACCGCTTTGACCACCTTGCCCTTCTTCACCGTGCCGTCAGGCGAGGCTTCTTTTACCGCAGCGGTTACCACGTCGCCGAGTCCGGCCTTAGCGCCCAGCCCTCCGCCCAGCGGCAGAATCACTTGCAGCTTGCGCGCGCCGGAGTTGTCGGCCACCGCGAGCATCGTTCTCATTTGCACAGCCATGGTTTGCCCTCCTTTCGGCAGCCTTACTTCTCAGCGGGAACGGTTTCGCCCGGAAGCACAGCGTCTTCAATCTGGCCAAGCGACGACCGCCGCACGATCTCTTCAAGCGACCACCGCTTCAGTTTGCTCAGCGGCCGCGTCTCGCGGATTCGCACTACATCGCCCATCCGCGCGGAGCTCTGCTCGTCGTGGGCGTAGAACTTCTTGGTAGAGCGCACGATCCGCTTGTACTTTGCGTGGGCCTTGCGCATCTCGACCGCGACCACGATCGTCTTCTGCATCTTGGTCGAAACCACCTGTCCAACTTTTTCGTTGCGCCGCGCGCCTACCGCCGCTGGCGCTTGTGCCTGGGTCTTGGTCGCCGTCATTTGCTCGCCCCCTTCGCCTTCCCTGTCTTCTTCTTCGCGCTCGCCGCGGTCTTCTTCGTCTTTCCGGTCTTGGCTTTCGCGACCGGCGCAGCTTTTTTCACCTTCGCCGTTTTAGCCGTGGCGGGGGCTACGTGCTTCTTGGCCTTCGCGTGCTTTGCTTCTGCCGCAGGGGCCGCGTCTTCCGTCTTGGCAGCCCTGCTCTCTGCGGCCGGCGCCGCTGGCTCGCCTTCCCCGATCTCTCCGCGGATGCCCAGCTCGCGCTCGCGCGCCACAGTCTTGATCTGCGCAATCTCCTTGCGCAGTTGGCGGAGTTTCTTCACCCCGTCGTTCTGCCCCAGGGCCACTTGGAAGCGAATGCGGAAGAGCTGCTCCGAGGAGGTCTTCTCCTGGTGCTTCAGCTCTTCGTCGCTCAAATTACGAATCTTTGTCAGTTCCATCTTCTTTTCCTAAACTCCAGCTTTCAGCTTCTCTACTCGGCCTTGACCGCTGTCTTTTCGCTTCCGGGGCGCTGCACAAACTTCGTCCGGAGCGGCAATTTGTGCGACGCCAGGCGCATGGCCTCGGCCGCAAGCTCCGGCGTCACGCCTTCCATCTCGAACAGAATCTTTCCCGGCCGCACCACGGCTACCCAATGGTCCAGCGCGCCCTTGCCCGAGCCCATGCGGACCTCAGCGGGCTTTTTGGTGATGGGCTTGTCAGGAAACAGCCGCAACCAGATCTTGCCTCCACGCTTGATGAAACGCGTCATGGCGATACGGCTGGCCTCGATCTGTCGGTCCGTGATGTATCCGCACTCCATGACCTTCAAACCGTACTCGCCGAACGACAGCGTGGACCCACGCCAGGCTTTGCCCCGGCGCTTGCCCTTCTGCTGCTTGCGAAACTTCACCTTCTTTGGCATCAACATAACGAAAACCCTCGAACAACGGCTATTACCTCTTAGCTATTAGCTTCATTTCTTTCCAACGCGGCCGATGTGCCCACTGCCTTAGCTAACGGCTAATGGCTAACGGCTGCTGTTAAAACACCGTCTTCCCAACCGGCGGGGCCTGGCGGCGCTTCTGTTCGTAAATGTCGCCGCGATAGATCCACACCTTCACGCCGATTACTCCATACGTCGTTTGGGCCTCGGTAAATCCGTAGTCAATGTCGGCGCGCAGCGTGTGCAGCGGCAAACGCCCCTGCAGGTACCACTCCGAGCGCGCGATTTCATTGCCGTTCAGACGGCCCGAGACGCGCACCTTGATTCCCTTGCAGCCAAAGCGTAGAGCCGAGTCCACGCTCTTGCGCATCGCCCGCCGGAAACTCACGCGCTTTTCGAGTTGCAGCGCGATATTCTCACTCACCAGCTGCGCATCCAGCTCCGGCTTGTTCACCTCAATAATGTCGATGAACACGTCGCGATTGGTGCGCTTGGCCAGCTCGGTCTTGAGCTTCTCAATCTCCGCGCCCTTACGCCCGATCACGATGCCCGGCCGCGCGGTGCGGATGAGGAAGCGCAGCTTGTTTCCCGGCCGCTCGATCTCTACCGAGCTCACGCCCGCCGCCTTCAGCTTCTCGCGCAGCTCGGCCTTCAGCTTCACGTCCTCGACCAGGAGCTTTGCATACTCGCGCTCCGAGAACCAGCGTGACCGCCACGGCTTGTTGATTCCAAGCCGGAATCCGTAAGGATGGACTTTTTGTCCCATATACTTCCTCTCAAGAATCTCCCGGCTTATTTGCCGGACTTCTTCTTACTTGCCGCTTTGGCTGCCGGCTTGGTTTCTTTCCCCTTGGCCGCCGCCTTTGCTGCTTTGGGCGCGGCCTTTTTCGCCTTCGCCGTCTTCGCTGGCTCCGCCGCCGCCGGCTCCTCTACCTTTGTCACCAGGCCCTTCGCCGACTCGCGCTCGGCAACCGACAGAATGATGTGCGTCAGCCTGCGCTGATAGCGATACGCCCGACCCATCGGCGCGGGACGAATCCGCTTCATGCGCGGTCCGTCATTGGCCACCGCCGACTTCACGTAAAGGTTGTCCACATCCAGATCGATGCCTTCTTCGCCGGCCACATACTTCGCGTTGTCCACCGCCGAAGTCAAAAGCTTATGCACCACCGGGGCGATGCGCTTCTTGGTAAACGCCGCCGTGTCCAGCGCCTCCTGGACTCCGCGCCCCTTGATCAGTTCCAGCACCAGCCGCGCCTTCTGCGGCGAGACGCGCTGGAACCTTGCCTCGGCTCTGTATTCCCTTGTTGCCACTGCCATACTCATGCCTTCCTCAAACTTCAGCTTTCAGCTTTCGGCGTCTACGCCGCCGGCGCCGGCTTGGCTACAGCCTCTGTGGTTGCCGCCTTCGATCCGCCGGTGTGGCCCTTGAACACCCGCGTCGGCGCAAACTCACCCAGCTTGTGTCCCACCATGTTCTCGGTCACGTACACGGGAACAAATTTCTTGCCGTTGTGCACGGCGATGGTGTGGCCCACGAACTCGGGGAAAATCGTCGAGCGCCGCGTCCAGGTCTTCACCACTTTCTTGTCGTTGGCCTTGTTCAGCGCCTCAATCTTCACCATGAGGTGCGCATCCACAAACGGCCCTTTCTTCGTCGAACGTCCCATAAAACCCAGCTCCTCTACTTCGCTCTGCGGCTGACGATGAATGCGTCCGTCCGCTTGTTATTGCGCGTCTTGTAGCCGCGTGTCGGCTGGCCCCACGGCGTCACCGGATGGCGTCCGCCCGAAGTCTTTCCCTCGCCGCCGCCGTGCGGATGGTCCACCGGATTCATGGAAACGCCGCGATTCGTCGGCCGGATCCCCATCCAGCGATTGCGTCCCGCCTTGCCGATGGAAATGTTTTCGTGGTCCGTGTTGCCCACCTGTCCGATCGTCGCCATGCACTCGACAAGCACTCTGCGCGTCTCGCCGGAAGGCAGCTTGAGCAGGGCATAATCACCCTCTTTGGCCACCAACTGCGCCTGCGCCCCGGCCGAACGCGCCATCTGCGCGCCCTTGCCCGGCTTGAGTTCAATAGCGTGCACCGTGGTGCCCGCGGGAATGCTCTTGAGCGGCAGCGCATTGCCAATGAGAATGTCGGCCTCGGGACCTGAGGTCACCGTCGCCCCCACCTTGAGCCCAACAGGCTGCAAGATGTAGCGCTTCTCGCCATCGGCATAGTTCACCAAGGCGATGCGCGCTGACCGGTTGGGATCGTACTCGATGGTCGCCACTTTGCCCGGCACGCCAAACTTCTCGCGCTTGAAGTCGATGAGGCGCAGCTTCTGCTTGTGCCCGCCGCCTTGATGACGAATGGTCAGGTCACCCGAGTTGCGCCGCCCGCCGGTACGCTTGCGCGTCGTGACCAGCGGCTTGTGCGGCGTTTGGGCCGTCAGATCGCCGGTCTCAAGCGACGTCTGAAATCGCAACGTCGGTGTGATCGGCCTGTATGTCTTGATTGCCATAATCCTTGTCCTTGAGTGCCGGCCCATTCCTTGATCCGGCTCTCACTTCTTTTCCGGAACCGCCTTACGGTCCCGATATTTCCAACTGCGAGCATCGCCAGGCCGGGCATTTACTGACCCTGACACCTGTCTTTACAGATTGCTCACGTACTCCGGCAGCTTCTCGCCGGCCTTTAGTTTCACGTACGCTTTCTTCCAATCCGGCCTGAATCCGGCGAACTTGCCTCGCCGGCGCTCCTTGCCGGCAAAAGTTGCCGTGCGCACCGCGTCCACCTTCACCTTGAAGAGCGCCTCCACGGCCTCTTTCACTTCCGTCTTGGTGGCGTTCGGGGCAACTTCGAAGACCAGCGTATTCTCGGCTTCCTTCGCGCCCAGTCCTTTTTCAGTAATCACGGGACGGCGAATGACTGTGTGCAGAGTAGGCATTACGCAACCTCCTTCTCGGCTGCAGTCTTGTGCGCCTCATGCTTGCGTTTGGACGCAGTCTTCTCGAGTGCTTCCGCCAGCTGCTCAATCGCGGCCTTCGAGAAAATTGCCCGTTCGTAGCGCAGCAGGTCATAGGGGTGAACCTCATTGTTCAGCACCAGCTCAACGCCCTTGAGGTTGCGCGCGCCCAGCACCAGCGACCGCGCCAGCGTCTTGCCGTTTTCCACCAGCAGCACCGTCCGCTTCGCATCCAGCTTGTCCAACGCTTCGCGGTAAAGCTTGGTCTTGCCTTCCTTGATCTCGAGCGAATCCACCACGGTCAGCTTGCCGTCGGCCAGTTTCGCTGCAAGCGCCGAGCGCAGTGCGCCCAGCAGCTTCTTGCGGGGGAAGGGATATTCGTAGCTGCGCGGCTGCGGCCCGTGCACGGTGCCGCCATGGCGCCACAAAGGAGACCGAACCGATCCCACGCGCGCCCTGCCCGTGCCTTTCTGCTTCCACAGCTTCTTGCCTGATCCAGCTACCAGCTTGCGGTTCTTGGTGGCCGCCGTGCCCTGGCGCTGCGAGGCGCGGTAGTGCTTCACCGCCTCCCACAGCAGAGCCTCGTTCACCTGCTCCGGCGCAAACACCGCGTCGGACAGCTCCACCGAGCCCACTTTCTTGCCGCTCAAATTCAATACATCCACTTTTGCCATCGTCTTTTCCAATCAGCTTCTAGCTACGAACTCAAGCCTTCTTCTTCGCTGCCTTCTTTGCCGCCTTCAACGGATCCACAGTGCCCAATCCGGCAAAGCCACGGCGTTCGCGCGGCGGAGCCTTGGCTTTCGAGATCAGTACATAACCCTCGCGCGGTCCAGGCACCGCTCCTTCAACCATCAGCAGATTCTCGTCCACATCGATGCCGCGAATGCGCAAGTTGCGCACCGTCACCTGGTCCGTTCCGAAATGCCCGGGCATGCGCTGGCCGGGAAAGACGCGCGACGGAAAGCTCGATGCGCCGATCGATCCCTGCACCTGGAACATGTGTCCGTGCGACTTGGGTCCGCCCCCAAACTTGTGCCTCTTCACCACGCCTGCAAACCCGCGGCCTTTCGAGGTCCCGATGACGTCCACGAACTTCGCATCGGTAAAAATATCCACGAGCACGCGATCGCCAGCCTTGGTCTCTGTCGTGCCTTCGGCCGCGGCTTCAACGTCCACTTCCTTGATCACCTTCACCGGTGGCGCTTCGCTCTTCGCCAGGTGACCCGTCTGCGCCTTGGTCATCCGCGAAGCCTTCACGAACTCCACGAGCCCGATCTGCGCCGCGTCGTATCCGTCCTTCGCCGCTGTCTTCAGCTGCGTAATCACGCACGGGCCGGCCTGCAGCACCGTAATCGGGTGGACGTCGCCCTTGTCGTCGAAGACCTGCGTCATGCCGATCTTTTTTCCCAGAATCCCTGTGACTGCCATCTTTCCCTCACCTCATCATGCGGGCTTCGATTGTCCCGCACTGCCGGGCCCTTCTTGGGCGTCTTACCACTTCGTGTCGCCGCAACCGAGCTTCTGCGCGCGAAGCGCGCGTCCGCCTGGACGGCCAGTCCTACTTTTCGAACGCCTTGATCTCTACATCCACGCCGGCCGGCAGATCGAGCTTCATCAGCGCGTCCACCGTCTGTTGCGTCGGCTCCAGAATGTCGATCAGCCGTTTATGCGTGCGGATCTCGAATTGCTCACGCGACTTCTTGTCCACGTGGGGCGAGCGCAGCACGCAATACTTGTTCTTGATCGTCGGCAAGGGAATCGGCCCCGCCACCGTTGCTCCGGTGCGCTTGGCCGTGTCCACAATTTCGCCGGTCGAGGCGTCCAGCACGCGATAGTCGTATGCCTTCAACCGAATTCGAATCCTTTGTCCTACCATGACGTCCCTTCAGTTGCAGTTCGTCGTTCCCAGTTTCTGTCGCGCCGTTGCTTCTCGCCCGAAGGACGGTCCGCCCGGCGCGGCCAGCGCTACTTAATGATTTCGCTGATTGTTCCCGCGCCCACGGTCCTGCCGCCCTCGCGAATCGCGAAGCGCAGGCCCTTTTCCATGGCCACCGGCGTAATCAGTTCGATTTGCAGCTCCACGTTGT
>Ga0116134_1000010_pt1 | contig 185477 bp, 151 predicted proteins | sample June2015DPH_19_5_FD_89737 | JGI IMG/M metagenome (GOLD analysis project Ga0116134, IMG submission 89737) | Peatland microbial communities from SPRUCE experiment site at the Marcell Experimental Forest, Minnesota, USA - June2015DPH_19_40 | ecosystem: Environmental > Terrestrial > Soil >... | reverse complement strand
TACCGGCATTTCGATTGCGCATCGGTTTACGGCAACGAAAGCCATATCGGCACGTCGTTTGAGGAGATTCTTTGCTCGGGGGTTCGGCGCGAAGATCTTTTTATCACTTCGAAGCTGTGGAATGACAAGCACGGTGAGGATGACGTGATCGCCTCTTGCCGCCAGTCGCTGGCCGATCTGCGCCTCGAATATCTTGATCTTTACCTCGTGCATTGGCCATTCCCGAACTTCCATCCTCCAGGCTGCGACGTCACTTCGCGTTCTCCTGACGCCAAGCCGTACATCCACGAAAACTACATGAAGACTTGGCGCAGGATGGAGCAATTGGTGGATATGGGCTTGGTGCGGCACATCGGCACGTCAAACATGACCATCCCGAAGCTGAAGCTTGTTCTGCGGGACGCCCGTATCAAGCCTGCAGTCAACGAAATGGAGCTGCACCCGCATTTCCAGCAGTCGAAACTATTCAAATTCGTGTTCGAGAATGGTATGAAGCCCGTCGGTTACTGCCCCGTCGGCTCACCAGGACGGCCGGAGCGCGACCGCACCCTCGGGGACACCGCGCCCACCGAGGATCCCGTGATTGTGCGCATCGCGCGAGACCATGGGATTGATCCCGCAGTGGTGTGCATCAAGTGGGCCGTGCAGCGCGGCCAAACGCCCATTCCTTTCTCCGTCAATCACTATCGCTCGAATCTCGAGGGCATCGTGCGAGATCCACTCACCGACGAGGAGATGCGCGCCATCGCTGCTATCGATCGCAACTGCCGCCTGATCAAGGGCCAGGTTTTCCTTTGGAAGGACGGCCAAACATGGGAGGATCTTTGGGACCTGAGCGGAGAGATCACGCCACCGTGACCTTCACGAGGCGCCTCGAGCACGGCTCGGAAAGTAATCGGGAGTAAGCCAAATGAAAGCCACGATGACCGCAGCGTTTTTACCCGGGGATTCGACCGTTGTGATACGCACGGTGCCTCTGCCGGAGCCGGGCCACGGGGAGGTTCTGTTGCGCGTGAAGGCGTCAACGATTTGCGGCTCCGATATTCGCGCCATCTATCATGAGCACCTGGGCAAAGGACCTGAGGGGTACCAGGGCGTGATTGCGGGGCACGAGCCTGCGGGCCAGATCGTCGCCACGGGCCCGGGCTGCCGCCGTTTCAAAGCGAGCGACCGGGTGATTGTCTATCACATTTCGGGATGCGGCGTCTGCAACGACTGCCGGCGCGGTTACATGATCTCCTGCACCAGCGAAAAATATCGCCGAGCCTACGGCTGGCAGCGCGACGGCGGTATGGCGGAGTACATGGTGGCCGAGGAGAAAGACCTCATCGCCCTGCCCGATGAACTCTCTTATGGCGATGGCGCACAGGTTGCCTGCGGGTTCGGCACCGTGTACGAGGGCCTGGAGAAGATCGGCATCAACGGCAATCATGCAGTCCTCATTACCGGTCTGGGCCCGGTGGGAATGGCCACTGGCGCGCTTTGCCGCAAGCTCGGCGCGCAAAAAATCATCGGCATCGATGTGGTGCCCGAGCGGATGGAGATCGCGCTCAATCTCGGCCTCTGCGATGCCGTTCTCGCATCAGGACCCGACAATGTCGCCGAAGTCAGGCGCCTCACCGGAGGCATGGGCGCAGAGCGTGCGGTTGACTGCTCGGCGAACGAAGCGGCGCGGGCGACGGCGATTCGCGCCACGCGGAAGTGGGGCAGGATCGTCTTTCTGGGCGAAGGGGGCCGTGTCGAACTCAATCCTTCACCCGACTTGATCCACGACCAGAAAACTCTCTACGGCTCCTGGGTTACGTCTACCTGGCTTATGGAAGAGCTCGTGGAACGGCTGGTGCGCTGGAACCTGCATCCAGCCGAAATCATCACGCATCGATTTTCGTTGGAGCAGGCTAGTGAAGCTTACGCGTTGATGGCCTCAGGCAAGTGCGGCAAAGTCGCCGTTTGCGCGGACGAAGAATTGAAATGAACCAAGATCGAGGATACAAACCATGACCGTCTCAAAGGGAAACGGGATTTCCGACTGGGAAGGCAAATTGAAGGCGCTGTTGCCGCTCTTTGGCCATCGCAATTGGATCGTGGTTGCGGACTCGGCGTATCCGGCGCAGTCCAGACCCGGCATCGAGACGATTGTGTCGGGCGCCGGTCAGATCGAAACTGCTCGTAAGGTGTTCAAGGCCATTGCGGCCAGCAAACACGTTCGAGCCAACATTTATCTCGATCAGGAATTGGGATTCGTCCCGGAAGTTGATGCGCCCGGCTTGTGGCTCTACCGCACCCAACTCGCGAAACTTATCGAACCCGCAAAAACAATCAAGCTGCCACATGAGCACATCATCGCCAGGCTAGACCAGGCCGCGCAGCTCTTTCGCGTGCTGATCATCAAGACAAAACTCACGATTCCTTACTCCACAATATTCTTCGAACTCGACTGTGGCTATTGGAACGCCGAAGCCGAACAGCGCCTCCGTCAGGCGATGGCTGCTTCCGCCACAAAGTAGGCAGGCAGTCCGGTTCCCGCCGAGCGGAATCTAATTTGCATGCTCGAACCAACGCAGGAAAGGAAAACTACTCGATGAAGATGAATCGCAGGCAGCTGCTTCAATCGCTGGGCGGTGCGTATTCCGCTCTGGCTTTGAGGAAGTTTACGCGCTCGCAGCAGCCAGCGCAAAACGGCCCTTTTCTGCCCACCAGGGAATCTTTGCAAGCCTACAAGATTCCTGACTGGTTCCGCGACGCCAAGTTCGGGATCTGGGCGCATTGGGGCCCGCAATCCGCGATCGAAGATGGCGACTGGTACGCGCGCAACATGTACGTGCAGGGCCAGCCTCAGTACCTGTACCACTGCGAAACGTATGGCCATCCTTCCAGGGTCGGCTACAAGGACCTGGTGAATATCTGGAAAGCGGAGAAATGGGACCCAGATCATCTGGTGGGTCTCTACAAGGAGGCTGGCGCGAAGTACTTCTTCTCGATGGGCGTGCATCACGATAATTTCGACTTATGGAATTCGAAGTACACGCGCTGGAATGCGGTGAACATGGGACCGAAAAAGGATGTGGTCGGCCTGTGGCAAAAAGCTGCGCGCAATCACGGTCTGCGTTTCGGTGTGAGCGAACATCTTTGGATCAGCTACAAATGGTTTTCCGTCAGCCACGGTTCCGACAAGACCGGGCCGATGGCTGGCGTTTCCTACGACGGCGTCAATCCGAATTACGCCGACCTTTATCACGACGCAGGCTGCGAGCCATTCATTGACAAGCTGGACTGGAACGACGATGGCATTCCGGATTCCTGGCGGCAGCACTACCTCAACCGCATGATCGACCTCATCGACAAATATCATCCTGACATTCTCTACACCGATGGCCATCTTCCCTTCGGTGATTATGGCCTGAAGATGGTGTCGCACCTTTACAACGAAAGCGCCCGATCGAATGGAGGCAAGATAGAAGCGGTCTACACGAGCAAAGAGGCGACGGATTGCGCAATCGGCACCTGCCTCCTCGACCACGAACGCGGAGTTGCGGACGGCATCGCGGAAAATCCCTGGCAAACCGATACCTGCATCGGACAATGGCACTATAAGCGCGGCCAGAAATACAAGTCCGCCAAAAAGGTGATCGATCTGCTCACGGACATCGTGAGCAAGAATGGCAACCTGCTGCTGAACTTCCCGCTGCCCAACTCCGGCCAGCTGGACTTCGAGGAGATGGAGGTGCTGGAAGGCATTACCGCGTGGATGCAGATCAACAGCGAAGGCATCTACGCGACCCGCCCCTGGAAGATCTACGGCGAAGGCCCATCGACGCAAGTGAAGATCGTCACCGGAAACTTCAACGAAGACAAGCAGAGCGATCTGACCGCTGAGGATGTGCGATTCACGGCGAAGGGCAGCACACTTTATGCGTTCGTAATGGGCTGGCCGGAGAAGGAAGCAGTTGTGAAGGCTCTAGGCCTAGCCAGCCCGCAGCAGCCGGGCAAGATCCAAAAGGTAGAACTGCTAGGGTACAGCCGCAATCTGAACTGGAGGCAGGACAACACAGCACTGAAGGTGCAGATGCCTGCCGAAAAGATCTCCGACATCGGCATCACTCTGAAGGTCGATCTGGCATAAAGGGAGCATCGAATCAGGCGCGTCGTTCCATCTCGCGTTCCGGGAGGAAAATCTCACCTTGAGCATCTCCGTTGAACCGGTCGGACAAGGCAATTCGCCTTCGCTGAACAATCACGAAGACATTGAAGCCCCGCTGATTCCCGCGGGCAGGCTGTTGCCTTTCCTCGTGGTCACAGTGCTTTTCTTCCTGTGGGCAATTCCGAACAATCTGAATGACATTCTGATCCGGCAATTCATGAAGTCGTTCAACATCAACCGGTCGAGCGCGGCGGGAGTGCAGATCTGGTTTTACCTGGGCTACTTTTTGCTGGCCATTCCGGCAGGGCAATTGATGAGGCGGTTCGGCTACAAGATGGGGATCGTGACCGGGCTATGCCTGTTGGGCAGCGGATGCCTCTTGTTTTATCCGGCGGCGCAGGCGGGGCTTTATTGGTTCTTCCTTGTGGCGCAATTCGTGATTGCCAGCGGATTGTCGTTTCTTGAGACGGGATCAAATTCATTCATTGCGCAACTCGGGCCGGCAGGGTCGAGTGAGCGCCGGCTGAATCTTTCGCAGGCCTTCAATCCACTGGGGTCGATCAGCGCGGGCCTGATCGGGACGGTCTTCATCTTCTCCGGCGTGAAGCTGAGCGATGCGCAAGTGGCAGCCATGCAGGCGGCTGGAACCTATCAGGCGTATCTCCATTCCGAAACGCTGCGCGTGGTGACGCCGTATCTGGTGCTGGGCTGCATCGCATTCTTCTGGGCCTTGCTGATTTTGATGACCAGGTTTCCTAACCTGGAAAGCGAGGATGTTTCGGAGAGCGATTCGACCGTTGGAATGCATGTGCGACTCTGGCAGCCGCACTTTGTCTTTGCGGTGCTGGCGCAATTTCTCTACGTGGGCGCGCAGGTGGGCACGTGGAGTTATTTCATTCCCTATGTGGAATCGGCCACGGGAGTCGGTGACAAAGCGGCCGGCTACATGCTGACGGGAACGCTGGCGGCCTTCGCCGTGGGCCGATTCAGTTCGGCGTGGCTCATGAGGCACTTCCACGCGCGGCTGATGTTGGTGGTCTATTCCGTGATCAACGTCGGCTTGTGCCTGGTTGCCGTGGTCCATCCCAGCTGGGTTGGCGTGGGCTGTTTGCTTACAACCAGCCTATTCATGTCGATCATGTTCCCGACCATCTTTGCGCTTGGCTTAAAGGGCATGGGCGAGAAGACCAAGACCGCCGGATCGTTCCTGGTGATGGCGATTCTGGGCGGAGCTGCGCTGACGAAGTTGATGGGGATGCTTCCGCTGCGGGCTGCCTACCTTGTTCCAGTTGTTTGTTATATCGGTGTTGCTCTGTATGCGTGGCTGTTCGCCGAGGCGAAGGCGGGCGACGCGTTGGGATAAGGGGTGGTGAGTTCGCAACCCGGCAAGTCAGTAAACAAGCGAGTCAGCGAGCAGGGGAAGTAATCAGCATTCTTGTACTACTTTTTACTACATTTCACGAAAAACCACCTCAAGACTTCCCATCGATATTGGACTTTCGCAAATCGCTCCTCTGGGCGCAACCTATTGACTTGGTGAACTTTTTCCATTGTTGATGAGAAATCCGGAACGGGCGAGAAACGATTCCCGATAGCGCTACCAGATTTTCCTGTTTCGATGATTCCTCAAAGTTTGACGTGCCAACCACGCTCTTTGTACTACATTGGCACTACATTTCACGATCTCTGTGCCGGAAAATGCTTAGTTCGCTTGGAATTCAAGTGTTGGAGTTTTTCGGGCGGGTCAGTCACTCGTCTTACTTCTGAGGAACGCCAGCAAATTCTTGCCGCTGATGCGCAGCTTCTTCTTGCCCCGCTTGTATCGCCGCGTCGGCGTCCCCAAATCGACCGCGCCCTTCATCTTCTGCATGAGCCGCGATGCGGCGTCGTAGCTCACATTTAGGATCGCTGCGACCTCGCTGGGCGCGTAGTTTTGCTCCGGCTCAATCTTGATCGTCCGCTTGCGCATCCGTTGCTTGTATCCAAGGCGTCCAGTGTTCGTGAGTACTTCGTAGATGTCTCTGCCCACTTTGCGGAGGTCGGGCTTGTGACCTCGAGGGAGATCGGTGCTGAGGGACATCGGAAGCAGGTTGCCAATCTTATCGGTGCTGAAGATGCTCATGGTTACCTAATACCCGCTGTCCCTAAAACTGTCCTAGGAAAATGCGAAACAAGTGAAACCTGCGAAATAGGCGAAATCTTCCTCTCTCTATTTTCAACTACTTGCTTGTTTTCAATATGTTACGAACGTGCTGCGGGGAACGAGTCCTACCTGAGGAGCCAAATCCCAAGACAATTTAGAGAACTTGAGGCAGGATCACGCAGCCGGCAGGTGCGGATCCGGTGTGGAATCTATGCGTGCGTAGGTTGCCAGCGCTTCGGGACTCGTGACCACCAAATTTGAGCCGTGCAGCCTCACCAGGTCGTGGGCTTTGAAGTCCGCCAAGGCGCGGGTGACCGTTTCACGCGATGCTCCGATACATTCACCGATTTCGCGGTGAGTGAGCGCGCACTTGATCTGGATTCCTTCCCTGGTCGGGTGACCCGCTCCACACCACTCCAGCAATAGATGGGCGAGTCTGGCAGTCGCGGACGATGTGAGGCCGAATATCCGCAATCTTCCGCGGATTCTCGCGAGGTCCGCACATAACTCGCGTGCCACATTTTGATTGGCGCTCGGATGACGCGAGAGAATCCCAAGAAAGTCCCGGCGCCGCAGCGACGCGAGCCTGCAAGGGTACATCGCTTGTGCGCGAATCTCAGAGGAGTCGCCGGAAATGGCAGAAGTAAGCCCCAGAGTATCTCCCGCGCCCGCAACCCCAAGCAGAAGCCGCTTGCCATCGGAGGAATTCATGGAGATATTCACTCCACCTTCCAGCAGGAAAAGTATGCGGGATGGTTTCTGCGCCTCGCTGATTAGAACTGTCGAGCCGGGGCAATGGAAATGTGTTGCCAGCGACGCGAAGTCGCTCCGCGCCTCCGCTGACAGATCCTTAAAGAATCCTTCCGAACCAACCGGCGTCCGGACGTCACTGCGGCTCAATGCGGAGAGGCCGGGCATCGGGAACTCGCTCAGGTTGGGCGTTTCACTCTTTCGATCCCTGGTTTCGGCGAATTCATCTTCGTAACTGCCGGCCTGGAATTCGTTATTGGATTGGCGACGAATCAATTGCAAAGTTCGCGTCGATCTCCCACAAACCTGTGAAGCTGGTTCCGACGGTTGCATCAGCAAGCCGGGAGATTTCGAAACAGCGCGCAGGTTTGATGGCGTCATTCCGCGGCCTCTCATGCTGCAACGCCCGGCAACGCCCGACTCGCCATAGGCGATCTCGACCGTTCGGCCATGACTTCTCCAATACATTGGAGCAGGCTGATCGGCTCATTTCTGACGGTCGCGTCCGCAAATTTGTCCCGGTGGTTTGCAGAGTCTGTGATCGAAACCACGGGCGTTCTCGGACCGATTGCTTTAACCAGGAACGCAAATCTCTCCCGGCTATCGTCGGGGATGGAATGACCCAGGAGGACCAGGTCGAAATCACCATCCCTGATGTAGACGATCGCTTCCCTGATCGACCCTGTGGAGGTTACCACGTATCCGGCGGATTGCCAGAGTGAGCTCTGACTTGCCAGAAGTGACGAATCCAAGCCGACGGCCAGGACAACCGTTACGGGCATAATGACCTCCAGAATGTGGAGAATGGGCCTTGGCTGATCGGGGAAAACGAACCAAGTATCCATTGGATATCCGTTTCCTGGCGAGCAGTCTGGTCAATATTGCACACTTCCCCGTTTTCATCGAGTTTTCACAAGTTCAGTCTTCTTGCAACCCGAAGCTCCAGACTCCGGAAGGCATCCCGTCCTGAATGAGTTTGAGTTCCTGGGCTACCGGCGCTTCGGTTCGCAGTCTCGGGTTCTCTCGGACAACGAGGTTAAATCCGCTGTAAGGAAGCGATCTCCTCTTGCTCTTGCAGAAGGCGCGCGCCCGACCCATCGGGAAAATGGCGCAAAAGGGACGCAGTCAGCGACATTCGAAGCTGGCTGCGTCTTCGGTGTTGCCCTGGCCTTTATATTGGTCGTGTTTCGGATAGGCGCAGAGCGGCCGGCTGCGGCCGGGGAACGCCTTTCCCGTAGCGGTGACGGACTTGGGCGGGATGCCTTTTTCGACCCAGTTGGATAATGCGCCCAACAGATCGAATTGATCGAGCGAAGGGCCGCCGGCGCAGTGACTCATTCCGGGTACGAAATAAAACTGGCTCCATTTGGAAACGGCATCGGGCCCACCGTTGTCCGCAGCCATGTGCCTGAAGTAATCGAAGGTATCGAGCGGCGAGAACCACGGGTCGCTGTCGCCGTGGTAGAAGATCAGCTTGCCGCCATGGCTCGAGAAGGTAGACAGGTTGGTGGAGGTCGAGTCGACGAGAGGCTGAACGTCGTTGAGCGCTTCGGAATCGACGTCGACCTCAGTGGCCGTGGTTACAGGGCCGAAGATGCCGGGACCAGGAGCCAGAATTCCCGGGATACCCTTGGTGGCTGCGATGCCGGCATCGTAGAGGAAGCCCGAATAGACCTGAACTCCTTCGGATGTTTTAGGGCCGCCAATGGCCTTTTTGATTGCAGCGACTTTGGCAGGCGTGAGGCAGGAATCAGTCTGGCCTGCTTTACATGCCAGAACCGCGGGATCGAAATGACAATCGAGAGGATCGGAGATCATGCCATCGGCGAGTCCGTCGAGCGCGTCGCACTGTTTCATCATGGCATCCATGAACAGCTTGCGATCGTCATCGGTGATGGCCTCGGTGATGATGGGCTTTCCATTGGAATCCTTCGGCGCGATCTGGTTGAATGCCGCGGGAATCCATAGGCTGATGGCGAGATTGGAAAAGCCGGTGCGCATCGCCGGATCGCCGACGATGATGCCATTGAACTCGGTGGGATAGCGCTGGGAGAGGACCATTCCTTCACGACCGCCCGTTGAGCAGCCGGTGAAATAGGAATATGCCGCGGACTTGCCATAGTACTGCGCGATGATTTGTTTTGAAAGCTCGGCGACCTGGGGGTTGGCCTGATAAGCAAAGTCAAGAGAGGCCTGCTGGTCTTTCATGAAACCGAAATCGAAGACGCCATTATGGGTTTTGTGGCCGGTGTCCGTGCTGACCACGGCGTAGCCACGCATCAGTGCCGGCTTGTCTCCCGCCGCAGTCTGCCCGATGGGCGGGTACACAATCCCATTGCCGCCCGCGCCACCCTGCATCAGAAAATCGCCGTTCCACTGGTCCGGCATCGCCAGGACGAATTGAATGCCGAATTCTTCGCCGCCGGCGCCCTTGCGGCGATTGATTACACCTTCAACGCGGCAATATGCGGGAAGGGCCAAAGACCGAGGGGGCGCGGTGAAGGGAATCGGCACCGTGGTTCCCGCGGCAACAGGGGACGCCTTGGTGATTTCGACGCCCGGCGATTTGAAGTTGGACAAATCGGCGCAGGAATCAGGCTGCTGAGACCGGGCGCACGGAGCCAACAGGAGTATTGAACCAATGACAGTGGACAGCAGACGCGTGTTCATGGTGCCTCACAACCACAATCGTCACAGCATGGAGATGCCGGCGTCGCGGTAGATTTCGGTGATGTAGCGCAAGTCGCGCAGGCCCTCCTCGCCCGGTGTTTTGGGCTCGAGGTTGTTCTGCACGCAATTGGAGAAGTGATTGGCCTGAGCGGTGAACTGATAGGGGTTTTTTTGCGGATTGGCTTCATCGAGCACAGTGGGCGGAACACGGGGTCCATTGAAGTACTCGGCGTGGAGGTGCTGGCCGTCGTAATTGAATGCCGGCTCGGCTTCAATCCAACCTTTGGCGCCATACACTTTGAAGAAGCCGTCCATCTGCGCTCCATAGGTGGTGGCACACGAGGCCACAATGCCGGAGGGGAACTTCATCGTCCAGGAAAGATTTTCTTCGACCGAGGTGAAGCGGCCGTCCTGATCGATGACGGAGCTGAAGGCGGAAAAATTGGCGGGCTCTTCGCCGGTGAGATAGCGGGTGGCGTTGAGGGAGTAAATGCCAACGTCCATCAGCGGTCCGCCGCCGGCGAGTTTTTTGTCGAGACGCCACTCGCCAGCCCGTTCGTTGAAGCCGAAGGCGGTTTCGATGGCCTGGACCTGGCCGATGGCGCCGGTGTGAATGAGATCGACCGCCTTGAGGTTAGTAGACTCGAAGTGGCAGCGATAGGCGATCATGAGCTTGACGTTGGCGGATTTGCAGGCAGCGATCATCCGCTCGCACTCGGCGACATTGACGGCCATGGGCTTTTCGCAGAGGACGTGCTTGCCCGCCTTGGCCGCGCGAATGGTGAAGTCGGCATGCATGGAGTTGGGTAGCGCCACATATACGGCGTCGACGTCCTTGTTGGAAATGATGGAGTCGAAATTGTCGTAGGTGTAGATGGAGGACTCAGGGACACCGTAGTCTGAAGCGATGCCGAGGGCCTTGTCGCGATGGCCGCTGACAAGCGCCGTGACTTTGGAGTTGGTGGAATTGCGGACGCCGGCCATGAAGATGGCGGCGATGCGGCCGAGGCCGATGATCGCGTAGCCGGTTTGGCGCCCGGCAGGCTGGGCAAGAAGGGGCGGAGCGAAGCGCGCGGCGAGACCAAGCGCGCCCAAAGAAGCGAATTCGCGGCGAGTAAATGACATGAGGATCACTATAAACCTCCGAGTCCGGGAGCACGTGAGAATTCCCGGTAACAAACCGATCTTTCAACAACTTAGCGGGCTTAAAACGCCTACGAGCTGGGGTGAAAATGCGTGGCGTCGGCTGCGGATTGAGAGTGCTCTGCTCCTGATTCATCTGGGACTTGTTCCGGCCACGTCGGCTTGGGGGCGGCAAGAGGGGATGGTTGTTGAATCTTGCTGCCGGTGTTCGACTTCACGTATAAAAGAACTAAAGCCCCGCAGAATTTCTGGTTTATCAAAGCTGTCCGTTCAATCTACGAACGGGCAGGCCACCGCGAACCTGTATCGTTTATCCAATTGATTCATTCATAACGCCACTCGACGGCGGAAGAGAAGGAACCAATATGAAACAGGGCAAATCAAGCATCGCCAAGCCGCTGACGACGAACAAGCACCTGATCCGCTGGGTAGAGAAGATGGCGGAACTGACGCAGCCGGCTACAATCCACTGGGTGGACGGGAGCGATGAGGAAAACGACTGGTTGTGCGACGAGCTGGTGGCCTCGGGAACATTCGTTCGGTTGAATCATGAGAAGTGGCCGGGTTGCTTTTATGCACGCTCTGACCCACGCGATGTGGCACGCGTGGAGGATCGTACATTTATCTGCTCTTTTTCAAAGGACAATGCCGGGCCGACGAACAATTGGATTGAGCCGTTCGAGATGCGCAAGAAGCTCAAAGAGCTCTTCAACGGATGCATGCGCGGGCGGACTATGTACGTGCTGGCCTTCAGCATGGGGCCGGTGGGATCGCCGATGTCGCGCATCGGAGTGGAACTTACCGATTCGCCGTATGTCGTGGTGAACATGCGCATCATGACGCGGATCGGGCTGCCGGTGCTCGAGGAGATCGACAAAGGCACGGTGCGCGTGGTGCCGTGCATGCACTCGGTGGGTATGCCGCTCGCCGCGGGCCAGAAGGACGTGCCGTGGCCGTGCAACGACGAGAAGTACATCGTTCATTTTCCGGAGGCGCGCGAGATTTGGAGTTACGGGTCGGGATACGGCGGGAATGCTCTGCTGGGCAAGAAGTGCTTTGCGCTGCGCATCGCCTCGAACATTGCGCGCGACGAAGGCTGGATGGCCGAGCACATGCTGATTGTGGGCGTGGAGTCACCTGAGGGAGAGAAGACGTATGTGGCGGCGGCTTTCCCGTCGGCATGCGGCAAGACGAACTTTGCCATGCTGGTGCCGCCCAAGGCTTTGGGCGACTGGAAGGTGACGACGGTCGGTGACGACATTGCGTGGATCAAGCCGGACGCAAGCGGGCAGTTGCGCGCCATTAATCCTGAGAGGGGATTTTTTGGCGTGGCGCCGGGGACGAGCGAGAAGACGAATCACAACGCGATGGCGACGCTGCGTAAGAACACGATTTTCACCAATGTGGCACTGACGCCGGATGGCGGCGTTTGGTGGGAAGGGATGACCGACGAGCCGCCGGCTGAGTGCACAGACTGGCGCGGCGAGCGCTGGACTCCGGAGATCGCAAAGCAAACCGGGGCCAAGGCGGCACATCCGAACGGGCGATTCACGGCGCCGGCGTCGCAGTGCCCGTCAATTGATGCGGCGTGGGAGGACCCGGCGGGCGTGCCGATCGGCGCATTCGTTTTTGGCGGGAGACGATCAACGACGATGCCGCTGGTGTACCAGGCCTTTAATTGGAGTGCGGGCGTTTACGTAGGCGCGACGATGGGTTCGGAGACGACGGCGGCGGCCAGCGGCGCGGTGGGCCTCGTGAGACGCGATCCGATGGCGATGCTGCCGTTCTGCGGCTATCACATGGGCGACTACTTCCGGCATTGGATCAAGATGCAGCGTTCGCTGAGCTCGACGCCGAGGATTTTTAACGTGAACTGGTTCCGCAAGAGCGAGGACGGGAAGTTTCTGTGGCCAGGCTTCAGCGAAAACATGCGCGTGTTGAAGTGGATTGTGGACCGGGTGCATGGGCGCGCGCAGGGCAAGGAGACGCCCATCGGCTGGACGCCCTACTACGACGATATGGAATGGGCGGGGATCAACATTTCGCGCGCGGAGTTCGACCAAATGCAGGAAGTGAACCGCGCGGCGTGGCGCAAAGAGCTGATCGGGCACGAAGAGCTCTTTATCGATGTACATGACCATTTGCCGCCTGAGATGGTTTACGAGCGCGAGCTGCTGATCTGCAGGATGTGAACTGCGATGGATCGCGAGGGCATTGCGGCTTTCACGCCGCAGTTCGTTCCACGACAGGACGAAAACCGAGCTGACGGAAGAAATCGACGACAAGGGAAGTTGTTTCTTCGCTGGTAAAGGGCGCAACGCGAAGGACCAGTTCCGCGCCAGCCGATCCTGCCAACGTCTCCGGCGGAGCCGCGGAGGTCAGCGTTTGCGGCGAGGCGGCGATGGCGATGCACTTCTCGCGCCGGTTGGTGCAACTGGCCAGATCGCCGATGGATTGCTGAAGGGTGGGCGTAGCGATAACCGTGTGCGGCGGCGCCATGCGGTCCACCAGCCATAGAATCTCGAGTTTGGATTCGAGCTCGTCGGGCACGCAGTCGATGACCAGATCTGCATCGCGGACAGCATCTTCAATGGAGGCGACAAATGCGACAGCGGGGACGGCCTGGGGGCTCAACTCCTGGCGGATGGACTCGCGCGCATGGTGAAGGTTGCCAGGCATCACGTCTTCAAGGAGAACGCGATAGCCGGCGCGGGCCGCGCCCAACGCGAGCCGGCGGCCGAGGGGCCCCGCTCCGATGATGGCGACGGTGATCACGGCCTTGAACGAACCGGAGAGATCACTTGATGGCGAGGGCCGCGGCCACTTCCTCGACGCTGGGGCGGGCGTTGATCAGATGCTCGGCGACCTTGGCGCGCTCGTCGGCCGAAAGTGTGGGGACTAATGCGAGCACCCGGCGCAGGGTCACGGCAACGTCGTCAATGTAGTTCATCAGGCGGATAGCTTCTCCAGAAAGCGGCATGTTTTTCCTCTAAGGTGAGTCCACTTCTATTGTATTGCGTGGACGGCGCCGCGCGCCCGCGTATGCTGGAGCGGGCGAATTTCGCCGTGCAATCAGGGGGCATCATGGGTTCCGAAGTTTCCAGGCGGCGGTTTGTACAGATCCTTGCGGCGCTCTCGACCGCCAGCAGTTTGCCGGCAGGCGCGGCTGAGAGCGCCAGGCAAACATCACCGGACGCGTCGAAAACAATCAACCGGAAGAATCTTGTGGCGACGCAGGTGAAAGCATATGCCTGGCAGGATGAGGGCATCGATGCGCTGCTCGATAACCTTCAGGAAAAAGGCAACGTGAATACTGCGTTTGCCTTCACGTTCAACTCGGAAGCGACCGATCAGAGCGGGAAGATTCCGCTGCCGGACCATGGGACTTACGGGAGAGCCAACCCGGAGATCGGCGGAGCATTTTACGACTACGATTTGCAGTACTTTGTGGACACAATGCTGAAGGAGTTTCATGCGGCGAGCCGGTTCAACGTGATCAGCGAAGTGGCGCCGAAGATGAAGGCCCGGGGCATGGATTTTTTCGCCTTCGACTACAACAACACGAACGCCAACATGATGCGGCTGATTCCGGGATTGACGGAGACGGCCGAGATCGACGTGTATGGGAAGCGCACCGACGGCGCGTGTTGGAATCATCCGGATTATCGCGGGCTGCTGACCGGGAGGATCAAATCGTATCTCTCGGGCTATCCGGAACTGGTGGCTGGAATCATCTTCGGATGCGAGCGGATGGGCCCACTGGACAACCTGATCGGCGGTGGATGGGCGACGACAGGAATCTGCTGCTTCTGCCCGTATTGCCGCGCGAAAGCCCGGGATCGCGAGATTTCGGTGGACAGAGCGCGAGAGGGATTCATCAAGCTTGATCGGTTGTTCCAGGCAGCCGGAAATGGGCGGCGCCCGGCCGACGGATATTTCGTGAGCTTCTGGAGAATCCTGATGGAGAGCCCGGAGGTTCTTGCGTGGCACAGTATGTGGCACGACAGCTATCACGAGGTACGCGCGGAACTTTACCGGACCGCGAAGGCCATCGCTCCGCAAAAGCCATTCGGGTTTCATATGGTTCAAAACATCACGTTCAGCCCGATCTACAGCGCTGCGGACAACTACGCGACCATCCAGAACTACGCGGACTTTATCAAGATCGCGACCTATAACAATGCGGGCGGAGGGCGGATGAAGGGATTCATTGAAAGGCTGAGCCAGACCGTCTTTGCCGATACGACGCCAGAGGAATTGACACCGCTCTATTACAAAATGATGGGCTACGACGAAGCGCCCTACGGCGAGCTACCAGCGCAAGGGCTTTCAGCGGACTACATCGCTCGCGAGACGAGACGCGCCATCGCGGACACGGGACACTCCATCCAAATCTATCCGAGCGTAGATATCAATGTTCCGGTGCAATCCGGCTGGAAGCAGGCCACGCCGGATGGCGTGGAGGCGGAAGTGCGGGCGGCCTTTGCGGCCGGAGCCGACGGTGTGGTGCTCGCCAGGGAATACACGGAGATGTGGCTCAAGAACCTAGCGGCGGCGGGGGACGCAACACGGGAAATCTTTGCCAAGGCGTGAGAGCGGGGGCGCAGTGATCGAATTTTTGGGACTTGGGCGGAGCGCGTTGATCAATCGACAGTGGGCTCTGACTACGGGTGCTGCTCAACAGCGATATTGACGGTGGCTCTGTAACCCGAAGTTGCGAGGCCAAGTAGATTCGTGGCCACTCCGGGGAGCGAGACCGGGAGGAACGTGACCGAGCCGTCAATCGCTGAAGTGGCCGTGGCGGCCTGCGTGGCCAGGAGCGCGCCTTGCTCGCAAACGGTGTGCGGCGAGCAGGGCGGCGACCAGGCATAGAGCGCCTGATAGAGCGCAACCGTGCCGCCGGCCATGGGATTGCCGTCCATGTCAAGGAGACGGAGAGCGATCTGGCTGGGCGTGCCTGAGGCAGCGATGATTTGGCTGTTCCCGAAGATTGGCTCGAGCAGTACGTACTCAGGACGTGCCCCATAGGCCGAAAAAGCGACACATTGGCTGGTCCCGTTGAGGCAGGCGTCGATGCTGACGACTTGGCCCTCAGCGAGCGGGCCGACGGTGAGAGCCTCAGTTGCGATGCCTGCGGAATTCGTGAGCGCGGCAATCGGACCTTGTGGCGCGATGCCGCCGCCGGTGGGAGTTTGCCATGCGACTGACTGGCCGGCGAGGGGCATGCCGCTCGAAAGGACGAGAGCCTGCACGATCCAGGTGAAAGTGGCTCCGGCGGCGAGCGCAAGCCGCGGAGTGAGAGAGGAAACAGCGGGCGGAGATCCACCGCCGAATTGCGCCTCAACGCTCGAGCCATTGGTGAGCGAGGCGGTGACAATGGACCATGTGCCGTCGTTCGCGATGAGGTTCATAGTGGCGCGGCCATCGCCGGTTGTAGTCACCGAACAAATCGTCAGACCGCAGGCGAGCCTGGCGGTGCCAGCGGTGACGGTGTAGAGGACGGTGACGCCGCCAGCAGGCGTGAGCGCGGAGGTTAGAGCGGTGACGGTGAAGGGAAGAGGCACGCCGATGGGAACCGTGTTTGAGGGCGCCGTAAGAAGAGTGAGCGCGTCGCCTTTGCCGGAGTCGTAACTGATGCCGCTGGGAATGATGGCTGCAGCGTAAAGGGTGGGCAGGTCGTCAATTTCAATATCGACGGAACCCGTTACGCCGGAGGCCGCGGGCGGCGCGATGGCGGTGATCTGGTTGGGCGAGATGCTCGTGACGAGCGCGGGCTGGCCGCCGACAAGAACCTTGTCGGCGAGGCGGAAGCCCGTGCCCTCGATCGTGAAGGGACCGCCCGATGCGGGCAAGTGCGCGGGCGAGACTGTGTCCGCGTAAAGAAGCCAGCCGTCGTAGGCGTAGTCAGGGCGGCCGTCGCCGCGCAGGTCGGCGATGCCGATGCGCACAATGTCGTCGGCGTTTGAGGCGACGCGCAGCCATGTTTCGCCCGTGGTCAGGCCGTTGAGGCCCGGTGCGGCGCCGACGGGTGTTACGCCGGCGGAATCGAATGCGTCCCATACGCCGATGGTGGGCATGGCTTTGGAGTTTGATGGCGCACCGGTTTCGTCAAGCGCCTCGGTGACGACCGTGAAGATGCGATTGCCGCGAATAGGGAAGGTGAACCAGTCTGTCTGGCCGATCTGGCTCAACCGGCCGCACCACATACCGCCGACGGGCATGGGGCGTGGCTCGGAGAAGGAGCCGATGGCATCGTTGAAGCCGGCGACGAGCGAATCGCCGGCGGTGATGTTAAGGGTCTGCGTGCTTCCCGGTGTGAGATTCAAAAGTGAGAAGGAGTTGAATGTGCCGGAGGGTACGACCTGCCCCTCGGTGTGAGGCCCGACTGAGTTTTCGAGAATGTAGAGAGGGTCGATGGCCTCGAAGGTGATTTGGTAGCTGGCTGAGGTCACGCCGGGCGGGAGCGGAATGCCGCTGAGGTCAAAGGAGCCTTGCAGCGCGGGATCATCTGAGCCCCACATGGTGAGTGGATTGCCGCTTGGGTCAGAGAATCCGGTGACGGGATTGCCGTGGTTGCCGCCGAAGAGCGTTCCCGTCACGGCAGTCACGGTGTACTCGTAAATTGGATTGCCGTTGGCGTCGAGCGGGCGCGCAACCACGTTGACGCCCTGCATCCCATAGCCGGTGCGGAAGGCGACTGAGCCCTGGATGGAGACGGTGTTGGCTGCAGTGAGCTGCTTGCCGGGGAAGCTGGCGAGGTTGGCGGCGGTGATGGGATAGATGCGGTTTAGGGCGGCGATGTCGTCGTAGCGGAGAACCGTGGGGTTGGGGATGCATGCGCCGCCGCTCGCGCCACACGCGCCGCTAAGCGGTTCCATGACAAGCCAGCCCTGCATTCCGCCGGTCTCGCCATTGTTGGCCGCGCCGGGATTCACTTGCGCGCAGTCCAGGCCGAGAACGCGGCCGAAGGCGCGTTCCAGATCGAAGCTCATCATCTGGAGCATGGCGGAGTTTGTGGCGCAGAGGCCGTTGAGAACGATGACTGCGTGAGCGATGGTGGCGTCGGGGTTGAGGTTGTCCATCCAGACGTAGACGCCGTTGTTCTGGCAGGCATCGGGCTGGCTCGCCGTGGTGCCGAAGACGGCTTTGATGACGGAGCCGTCGGCGTCGTAAATGATGGCGAGCGGATAATTGGTGGCCCCAGGCGTGACGTCGGAAGGGGCAGTGATGACGCCGGACGAGTTCACTGCGATATTCGAGCCGTCGACGTCTTCATTGAGCGGGCCCGCGTCGGTGAGGGTGACGCCGTCGGTGGAAACGGCGCTCCATAGGGCAGCTGCGGCGTCGACCATCGCCGTGGCCTGCTGATTGGTGACGGAACCGGAGAGCGGACCCTGGTCGACGGAATAGCTGACTTGGCCATCTGCCCAGTGGATGGGCTGGCCGACGACTGCGGGATTGAAGAAGCTGGTTCCGGCGATATACTTTGGGCCGCCGGCAGTGGCGCGAGCGGGAACGAGGAGCAGCAGGACGAGCGGGAGCGCGGCACGGCGATAAAGCGCGGAGCGGAATGCGATGGCGTGTGCGGACGCGGAGGTAGCGATGGGCACGAGGACTCCCGGATAGGAGGGAAGGGAGCATGCGCAAATCCAAAGGGTTTTTGTGACGATTAGTGATTCCTAATGCGACAAATGGCCAGCACGGAGTACATGTCCGAGTCCGTTGAGCGATGGGTGTCATTCTATGTGGAGAGGATCGAAGTGCAGAGGTGGACCGCGGTTTCGAGGTCCTTCCGTCTACAATCGATTCGGGTAAACCCATGGCAGAGATACGCGAAACCGTGATCCTTGGCTCCGGCTGTGCCGGATTGACGGCGGCGCTCTATACGGCGCGCGCCGGGCTCAAACCGCTGGTTCTGGAGGGGCACGAACCGGGCGGTCAGCTCTCCATCACGACGCTGGTGGAGAACTTTCCCGGTTGGCCGGAAGGGATTCAGGGGCCGGAGCTGATCGGCAACATGAAGAAGCAGGCGGCGCGGTTCGGCGCTGAGTACCAGCATGCGCATCTGGAGGTGGCGCAAGTGGGTGCGCATCCCATCAAGCTACGCACGTCGGCCGGCGAACTGCACGCAAGGACATTGATTGTGGCTTCAGGCGCGAGCGCACGCTGGCTGGGTTTGCCGAGCGAGCAGGCGCTCATCGGGCACGGCGTGTCGAGCTGCGCCACCTGCGACGGATTCTTTTTCCGCGACAAGGACATTGCGGTAATTGGCGGAGGCGACTCGGCGATGGAGGAAGCGATTTTTCTCACGCGCTTTGCATCGAAGGTGACGCTGCTGCACCGGCGCGACGCTTTTCGCGCATCCAAGATCATGCTCGAGCGCGCCATGGCGCATCCCAAGATTGAGCTCCGAACGAACACCGTTGTGGACGAAGTGCTGGGCGTGGATGAGAAGGAAGTGAAGGGTTTACGCCTTCGCGATGTGAAGAACGGTGAGCAGGACGAGTTGAAGGTGAGCGGGATGTTTCTTGGCATCGGGCACGTGCCGAACACAAAAGCGTTTGCGGGGCAGATCGATCTGGACGAGGAAGGGTACATCAAGACGATGAACAATGTGTTCACGACACGTAACGGCGCTGTTGTGCCCGGCGTGTTCGCGTGCGGCGATGTGCAGGACCGGCGCTACCGTCAGGCGATTACCGCGGCCGGATCAGGATGCATGGCAGCGCTTGAGGTGGAGAAGTACCTCGAGGAGCACGGGCACTGAGTTTTCTGGAGCTCGCATCAAATAGTTTGCGCGATTGGCCACTCGGTAACGAGGGTAGTGGCCGTGGATGGCGCCTGCTGGTTATTTGAAGCCGCACTAAAACTGGTGAAACGCGAAGAAAGCCGCGGCGACCAGGAAGCCTCCGGCAACGGCGTGATTCCAGCGCAGGTGTGAGCCGAAATAGTACGTGGCGAAGACGCCGAAGACCGTGAGCGTGATGATCTCCTGGATCACCTTGAGCTGAACGGGAGTGAAGCGGCCGTAGCCGATGCGGTTGGCGGGAACCTGAAAGCAATACTCAAAGAAGGCGATGCCCCAGCTGACGACGATGACCTTCCAGAGTGGCTGCTGTTCGAATTTCAGGTGACCATACCAGGCAATGGTCATAAAGATGTTGGAGAAGATGAGAAGAACAATGGTCCACATTCCTTTATTAGATACACGAAAAACGGCAAGTGTTGTGGAAACAGCACGAGCCTTGCAAGTTTATTCGGCGAGGCCGCGGTGACGGCGCTCAGCGAGAATCTCGAACGGCTTGAAAAGGCGATTGGCGCGGCTTGCCGGGCGGCGGGGCGCGCGCGCAGCGAAGTGGAACTGATGGCGGTGTCGAAGACCTTTCCAGCAGAAGCGGTTGCGGAGGCAGCAGCGCTGGGGCTCACGCTCTTTGGCGAAAATCGCGTTCAGGAATTCAGCTCCAAAGTATTGCGCGCGGCCGAGACTGGAACCTGGGCGGTGCGCGAGAGACTGCGCTTTCATCTGATTGGACATTTGCAGTCAAATAAGGCGGCAAGGGCGGCGGAGATCTTCGACGGCGTGGATTCGCTGGATTCCGTGCGGCTGGCGGAGCGATTGAACGATTCGGCCGGGAAAACGGGCAAGCGCCTTCCGGTGCTGATCGAAGTGAAGCTAAGCCCCGAAGCGACGAAGCACGGAATTGAGCCGGAGTCGGACGAAGCCACGCAGCTTTTGGAACGACTGCCCGATCTTTTGGATCTTGAAGCGCGTGGCCTGATGACGATTGCGCCGTGGGGCGCGCCGGAGGATGTTACGCGGGCGTGCTTTCGTCGTTTGAGGATGTGGCGGGACCGGTGGGCGGCGGCGCATCCGAACCTGAAGCTCGATGTGCTGTCGATGGGGATGAGCGGAGACTTTCGGCTGGCGATCGAGGAGGGCGCGACGCGGATTCGCGTCGGCACGGCGCTGTTTGGGGCCCGCAAGCCGCAGGCCGAGGAGCGAAGCCAGGAACCGGAGCTGGACTGATGCTTCGCGCGGTGGCCGAGGGCGTAACGCTGGCGGTGCGTGCGCAGCCCGGCGCGAAGAGGACGGCCATCGCGGGGATTTACGGCGAGGGAACGGCGGCACAATTGAAAATTGCCGTGCGGGCGCAGCCGATTGAGGGCCGCGCGAATGAGGCTTTGATTTCATTTCTCACCGAGGTTTTCGGTTTACAGAAAAATGCGGTCGAGCTCAAGGCAGGCGAATTGTCGCGGAGCAAAGTGTTTCTGTTGCGCGGGGTGACGTTAGCGCGGGCGAGGGCAGTGCTGGCGCAGCGAATCGACGTCTGACTTATTTCTTTGCAGCGGATTGCCGGGCGAGCTCCTTTTCGAATGCCTGCTCGCGATCGGCGATATAAGCGTTGTATCCGGCGGGGTCGATAAAGGCGCTGTTGTCGCCGGCTTTCCAACGCGGATATTTCTCAACGAGATCAAAGTAGGAGCCGTGAGCACCGAGAAAAATGTCGCAGGGGAGTTTGTGAAGGGCTGCAAAGCCGCGCTCGTAATCGGCAGCGATTTGCGGATAGGTCTTGTTGCCGACCAGCTTGTATCCCGGGTTCACGTTCGGGCTGCCGACGATGACCACGTGCAGAACATGGCCATTCTCGGCTTCGTCAATGGTCCAGGTAGTGGTTCCGCGGGTGTGGCCGGGAGTGAGATGCGCGGTTAGGACCGTACCGCCGAGGCTGACCGTGCTCCCGTCGTGAAGAACGCGATCAACGTGCGCGGGCGGATAGTGGTGAGCTTTTTGCGCACCGTATTGGAAGTCGGTTCTGCCGCCGGACTCGACGACAGAAACATCTCCAGCCATGACATAGTATTTGGCGCCGGTGAGGCGAATGATCTGCTCGCTGCCCGAGCAGTGGTCGTCATGGGCGTGGCTGATGAGGAGAATGTTGATGTCGCTGAACCGGAAACCGAGCGACTCGACGCTCTTCTTGATCAGCGGCACCGAGGCTTCGAAGCTCGAATTGATGAGAATGAGGCCGCGCGGCGTGGCGATGAGATAGGAGCCGAGGTCCTGGCTGCCGACGTAATAAAGGTTTCCGGCGATCCGAAAGGCAGGAAACGGAGTCAGCCATGCAGGATTGTTCTGCGCGGCGAGCGGGAAGGTGGCGGAGGCGAGGAACACGAATAGCGTAAGGCGCAGAGAAAACTTAGCGACTTTCATTGATCGTCTCGATTTTCAATTTGTTTGATCAACGCGTCGATGGCGCGTTCGAGGTGAACACCGCGCGAGCCTTTGACGAGGACAACGTCGCCCGGACGAAGATTTTCAATGAGCCATTGGCCAGCAGCGTCGGCGTCGCGGAGAAAGACGGCCGGCACTCCGCCGGCACATGCGGCGGTGGCCAGGTGCTCGGCATTGCCCTGTACCGCGACGACTAGATCGAGGCCGGACTCGGCGGCGGCGCGGCCGCAATCAATGTGTAGCGCGGGTCCGTGTTCGCCCAGCTCGAGCATCTCGCCTGCCACCAGGATGCGGCGGCCTGCGGCAGGACGCGCCGCGAGGGTGCGAATCATGGAGCGGAGCGCTTCAGGGTTCGAGTTATAGCTGTCATTGAGGATGGTTGCGCCCGCGATCTCCATGACCTGGCCGCGCTTGTCGCCTGCGGTGAGTGAGGCGATTGCGACGATGGCTGCGTCAAGATCGACGCCAGCTTCAAGTGCGACGGCCAGTCCGGCGACGGTGTTCGACGCGTTGTGTGCGCCAAGCAACTGCAAAGTGAAGCCGGTTTCGCGCTCGCGGGCGCGAACGCGGACGTGCAAGCCCTCGCTGTCCTCGACGGAAGAGAGGATTTGCGGGTCAGCGCAGGGTCCGGCGCCGAAGTAAACGACACGGCCCGAAAAATCGCGGCCAAACTGTGCCGCGTAGGCATCGTCGCAATTGAGGAAGGCGACGCCGTTCGCAGGAAGAGATTCGATGAGCTCAAACTTGGCGCGCGCAATGCCCGCCTGTCCGTCGGCAAAGTTTTCAATGTGCGCGGAGCCGATGTTGGTGATCACGCCCCAGTCGGGAGCCGCGATCCGGGCAAGCGCGGCAATTTCGCCGGAGTGATTCATGCCCATTTCGACGACGGCGAATTCGTGCTCCGGCATCAGACGCAGAAGCTGCAGGGGCAGACCAAAGTTGTTGTTGAGGTTGCCCTTCGACTTGAGGACGTGAAACTTCGCGCCGAGCGCTGCAGCGACGGCCTCCTTGGTGGTAGTTTTTCCCGCCGAGCCGGTGATGGCCACCACGCGGCGGCCCCACTGGCGGCGCACATGGTGGGCGAGCGCCTGCATGGCAGCGAGCGGATCTTCGGCGATAAGGAGGGGATGGGCAAGAGCAGCGTCGGGCAGGGAGGCGGCACGCGCGCGAGAGATTACGGCGGCGACGGCGCCGCGTTCGAATGCCGTGGCTACAAAATCGTGACCATCGTGAAGCTCACCGCGAACGGCAAAGAAGATCTCGCCGGGCGCGACCGTGCGCGAGTCGATCGAGTAGCCAGCTGCGACGAGCGCACCAGCATTGGGCACGCTGGCCGGCGCCTCGAGCACGGCTCCGGCGCCCATCGCGGCTTCAGCAAGTGTGAGATTCATTGCCCTTCACGATAGCCCAATTCGGCAAGGATGGAAAGCGCGACTTGGGCGTCGTCAAAGGGTATGATGCGGTCCGCAAGAATCTGTTCTTTCTCGTGGCCCTTGCCGGCGAGGAGCACGACGTCACCGGGCTTGGCGGCCCCGAGAGCGAGACGAATCGCGGCAGCGCGATCGACTTCGACCGAGTATGCGACGCCAGTTGACTGGAGGCCCGGCTCGATCTCGGCAAGGATCGATGCCGGATCTTCGGAGCGGGGATTGTCGCTGGTGGCGACGACGAAATCGCTGCCTTCGCCCGCGGCCTCGCCCATTTTGGTGCGCTTAGTGCGGTCGCGATCGCCGCCGCAGCCGAAGAGTGTGATGACGCGCGAGCCGGAAGCTGCGGTGATCTGTCGAGCGAGCGCGGTCAGATTGCGGAGCGCGTCGTCGGTGTGGGCGTAGTCCACAACCACCGTAAAGGGCTGGCCCGCATCGACGGGCTGGAAGCGGCCGGGAACGGTCTTGAGTGTTGAGACGGCGCCGGTGAGATGTGAGAACGAAATGCCGCGCGCGTGGGCGGCAGTGAAGGCCGCGAGAAGGTTGAGGATGTTGACCTCGCCGGCCAAACGCGAGGAGAGGCAGGCCGAGCCAGCTGGAGTTTCGAGTTGAATTGTCGTGCCGGAGGGCGTGAGCACGTAGCTCAAGGCGCGCCATTCACCCACGCCAATTCCGTAGGTGCGAATTTCAGCGCCGGCGGCTCGTGCGGCCGCGGCGAGTTCCTCAGCGCGCGGATCAAGCGCATTGATCACAGCGACGCGCGGAGGCGGATACACCGTTCCATCGAAGAGCAGGCGCTTGGCGGCGAAATAGCTTTCCATCGTCTGGTGGTAATCGAGATGGTCGCGCGTGAAGTTGGTGAAGACGGCAACGTCAATCGGAATTCCGATCATACGGCCCTGGTCGAGGGCGTGGCTTGAGACCTCGGTGACGAGCTCTTCCGCGCCGCGCGCAATACCTTCCGCCATCATTTCGAAGAGATCGCGCGATTCGGGCGTCGTGTGGATCGAGGGGCGCGTCTCGCCGGCGATGTGACACTCAATTGTGCCGATGAGAACGCTGGAACGAGCGGCGGAGTTGAGAAGCGACTCGGTGAGGAATGCGGTGGTGGTCTTTCCGTTTGTGCCGGTGATTCCAGTGGCGGCGAGCGAACGCTCGGGGTGGCCGAAGAATGCCGCGGAGGCCTGGGCAAGCGCGCGGCGGCCGTGCTCGACATGAAGAAGCGGAACGCCCGGCTGATAGACCGTGAGATGGTCGAAGGCCTGCGCAGAGTCGGTGATGATGCCGAGAGCGCCGGCAGTAATGGCCTTCTCGACAAAGCGATTGCCGTCGGTCGAGCCGCCTTTCATGGCCACGAAGACGGCGCCTGGCCGCACGCGGCGCGAGTCGTACTCGACGCCGGTGATGGTTGCGGCGGAGCTGCCGGCGGAGCCGATGGATGCAACTTCAGAGACTAGATCGTTCCACTTCATTCCGATTTTGATTGTAGATTGTTGCGATGGATGGGAGCGGGGCGGACGAGGTCACTCGCGCCACCGGTCACGGATACTCGCCAACGAATTCTTCGACACCGTTCATGAGAACCTGCCGGCCGCCGTCAACATCGGCAGTTTGTTCGGCGGCTTCAAGAAGCTCCGAAAGCGAATCCTTCATCAGGTCGTACCGCGAATCTGCCTCCGCTTCCGTGCTGAGGAAGCACGTGTGCATCATCCAGCCATAGATGCCGCAGGTAATGGCGAAGGGAGCGACGCTGGCTGCGCGCTCCAGCGTGATTCGTGCGCCGAGGACATGCTCTTCGTCGCGAACAACAATGCCTTCCTCGGAGCCGGGAAGGCCGAGGGTCGCGGCCTCTTCGAACGGACGCCATGAGGAGCCAGTCACACTGTGAGGGTAACGCAGTTTGCATGGGACGCGACTAGCGCGCGCAGCGGACAACGATTTTGGTGCCGGGAGCGACTACCGTGCCGGGGGCTGGGGCCTGCTCGCGCGCAATTCCGTCGCCAGTGATCTCGACCTGGAGTCCAGCGCTGCCAGCTTGCTCAATAATTTCGCGAATGGGCAGGCCGATGAGGGCCGGCACGCGCAGTTTTCCGGCATCGGCGATGACGATGGTGTTCGTTGGAGGCGATGGAGCAGATTCGGGATGCGATGGCGCACGCACGGCGGGGGAGGGCCCGGAAGCGGAACTGGGTCCGGAAGCTGCTGGAGAATTCGCGGCCTGTGACGATACGGGGCTAGAGGGCGAAGCCGCCTTATCTGTCGAAGCGCGGAGCGGATCGTCGCTGGGCAGATCGTTGGCAGCGTCGTAAAGAGCCTGGATATTCTCGTCTTGCGCCGGAGCATCGTCTTCAGTAATGGGCGCGTCTTTCTTTGAGGCCAGGTCAGCTGGGCGAAGTTCGATGTCGTGCTGTACGCCGAGATATTCAAGGACCTGCTGCGCCACCTCTGCGAAGACCGGCGCAGACACGGAGGCACCGTAGTAGGCGCCTTTAGGCGAATCGAGGACGACGGCCACGGCGATGACGGGATTGTTCACCGGCGCGAAGCCTGCGAACGAGGCGATGTGCATGGTCTTCGAGTAAGTGTGCGTAACTGGATCGATCTTCTGGGCGGTGCCGGTCTTGCCGCCGGAGGAGTACCCGTCGAGTTGCGCCGACTTCCCGGTGCCGAAGAGAACGACGCCTTCCATCATTTTGCGCATCTGGGCGGCTGCGAGCGTGCTGATGACGCGATGCGCGCCAGGGGGGAGTTGGCTGGGCAGATCTTCGCCTGCTCTGACCGGGCTAGCTATGAATTGCGGCGCCACTTGCGGCACCTGCGGTGGGGCAGAGTTTTGGTTGGGTTCTACGGCGGAAACAGTCTGGCCTTGCATGAGGATGTGCGGCGGCAGGTAGACGCCACCGTCGGCGATTGTAGAGACCATGGAGACGAGCTGGAGCGGCGTGACGGCTACTTCCTGCCCGATGGCGACGTAGCCGATCGACGCGGGCCGCCAATTCTTGAGCGGTCGGAGAAGGCCGCGCGTTTCCCCGGGAAGCTCGACACTCGACCGCGATCCAAATCCGAAACTCCGGATGTACTGATACATCTTGTCGGGGCCGACCCTGAGGGCAAGCTTGATGGCGCAAACGTCGCTGGAGTGGGCAAGCGCTGCGGCCACCGGGATCGTGCCGAGGCCGCGGTCGCTCTTGTCATCGTGGATGACCTGACCGGCAACGGTAATCTGTCCGCCCGAGCAATCGATCATGTCATCGGGTTTAGCGACGCCGGAATCCATGGCTGCGGAATACGTGACGAGTTTGAAGGTGGACCCGGGCTCATAGACGTCGCTGACAGCGTGGTCGCGCAGCATATCGGGCGTGGCATGGCGAATCTGGTTGGGATTGAAGGTGGGACGAATGGCGAGGGCCAGGATTTGCCCGGTATGCACATCTTGTACGACCACCGTGCCGTTCAACGACTGCGTGTTCTGCATGGCGTGATCGAGCGCGCGCTCTGCCATGAACTGAATGTTTTCGTCGACGGTGAGAACCAGATTCTGTCCGGGTTCGGGGTCGCGCTCGCTTGAGCCCAAAACTTTTCGGCGGGCGTCTACTGCTGTGTACATGAGACCCGGCGCCCCATGCAGCTCGGTGTCGAATTTCTCTTCCAAACCGCCAAGGCCGTCGTCGTCGCTTCCAACGTAGCCCAGCGCCTGCGCGGCGAGCTGATTGTCGGGGTAGAAGCGAGCAAACTCCTGCTGGAAGAAAATCCCCTTGATATTGAGGGCTTTCACGCTAGCCGCCACTTGCGGCGTGACGCGCCGCGCGATCCATGCGAAGTTATGGCCGTCGTTGAGGCGCTCGGCAATCTGCGCCTCGGTGGTAAGCGCGTCTTCAGGATCGGTGTGGACCAAAGAAGCAAGGGTGCGCGCGGCGGCCTGCTTGTCGGCGATCTGCGAGGGATCGGCGTAGATCGAGGGGACCTGGATGGTCATGGCCAGTTCGCGGAGGTTGCGGTCATACAGAACGCCGCGGCGGGGAGCCACCTGAAAGGTCCGCTGCTGCTGCTTCTCGGCGCGCTCAACGAAGTCCCGATGACGAACGATTTGCAGCCAGAACAACCGGCCTGAGATCGCGCAAACCCAGATAAGGAAAAAGAGGCAGATGACGAAAAAGCGTGCCCGCTTGAGGGGCACGCCTTTGGGTGTTTGAGTGCGGCTGCGGATGGCTTGGGTGGCTGCCGACATTTTTCCTGGGTCCGATGGTCCGGGCTACTGCACCGGGGGCGCTGAAGAATTGACCTGAGCAAGAGTGGGAGCGCCGGGTGCAGGCCGCGCATCGGAGAAGATCACCTGGCCAGGCTGTGGCTCGGCGAGCCCAAGTTGGCGGGCCATCTGGTCGATGCGGCCAGGCTGCGTGAGCTCGGCTTCGCTCAGGTGTAATTGGCGATTCTCCTCGCGCAACTGGCCGAGCGCTTGCTTTTCGCTTTCGACGTGATAGCTGCTCTCAATGGCGTAGAAGTGCTGCAGGCCGTAAATCATGATGAGAGAGAAGAGCACGGCAACGGCGGCGGAGAAGACGCGCATCTCGCGCACGCGGACCGGATCAGAGGCCTTGACGAGGCGCGTGTTGTCAAAATGCTTCGTGAAATAGTACTCCGGCATGCGCACGCGGCGGCGGAGCTGCATCTGCTGCGCCATCATCGCGGCGTTGTGCTCGGCGATTCGTGCGCCCAAGCCTCGGCCGGTCTCAAAATAAGTTGTTACACATGCCGCCATCTTCGTTCTCCTCGCTCTGCCGGCCTATTGCCGTTCCGCTGCTCTCAGCTTGGCGCTGCGCGAACGCGGGTTGCGGTTGATCTCGTCTTCTGTCGCAGTCACGGGCTTTCTGGTTAGAACTTTCCAGATTCCCTTCTGCGCGCCTTCCCGGATGTTGTCTTTCGCGATGCGATCTTCCAATGAATGAAAGCTGATAACGACGAGCCGTGCGGAGGGCTTAAGCAATTTTGGTGCGGCCTCAAACAAAGCCCGGATTTCCTGCAATTCCTGATTAACGAAGATACGCAGGGCCTGAAAGGTTCTGGTAGCCGGGTGAATATATTTCATTGGCGGGACGGCTGAGGCTACGATTTTGGCTAACTGCGCCGTTGACGTAACCGGCCGCCCCCGCACAATGGCTCTGGCGACTGTCCGCGACCTCCTTTCCTCACCGAATTCGTAAATGAGATTTGCCAGCTCGCGCTCGCCCGTCTCATTCACCACTTGTTCGGCGGTTGCGCCGGATCGCGTATCCATACGCATGTCCAGCGGTCCGTCCGCCTGAAAACTAAATCCTCTGCGCGCCTCATCGAAGTGCAGGCTGCTTGCTCCAAAGTCGGCCAGCAATCCATCCACTGACGCCGGCTTCACGTGCTCGGAGATGGTGCTGAATGCTTCGCCGATCAAACTCACTTTTGGCGCCTGGCTGCCCAGCTCTTCAGAAACCGTCAAGAGCCGCGTTCTGGCCAATTCAAGCGCCTCGGGATCGCGGTCGAATCCGACGAAATGCCCCGCCGATCCCAGTTGCCTGACGATGCCTTCGGCATGTCCCGCCAGGCCCAGCGTGCAGTCGACATAAGTGCCGCCGGGCCGCACGCGGATTAAATCCATCACGACTTCAAAAAGAACCGGCACATGGCGTGCTTTTTGCTGCGTCATGCGCGCCCCCCCTGAGGGGCTTATGATCCGCTCCCCTCGGCCAGAATTCCGCCTACCTGCCTGCGATCGTCCTTGGTGAGGCTGCCGGTGGGCAGATCCTGTTCAAATGCCGAGCGGTTTACTACCTCAAGATGAGTGATCTTGCCCATGACGACGAGATCGCCCTCTAGCCTGGCCGTGGAGCGCAGGATCTGCGGAAGCATGATCCGACCCTGGGCGTCCACCTTTACCTGCTGGCCGTAATAGCTGGTCAAATCGAGGAACCTCATTACCGAGTCGTTCATCGTGCTGTGTTTTGCCAGTTGAGCTTCAATCTTTTCCCATTCGCCAAGCGGCCAAATCTGGGCGCGCTTGCCGTCTTCGCTGGTCACGTACAGTTCGGTCACATTGGCGGCATCCAGCAACTGCTTAAACGGGACCGGGAGCTTGAGGCGCCCGTTCTCCTCGACCTTTGCTGGATGGTTGCCGCGAAACATTTGCTGTCCTCGTTCTGTCTTCCGCGGCGACCCGTGATGCCGTACCGCGAACTGAATTCCCTAAACATTTGTTCCGGGTTAGCCAAAGTGGTTCCCCAAATGGATTGGCCTCCGGATTTGCGATTCCCGTTGGGGAATCGGAGTAAACTTAGGAGGAAAGAGGGGTTATGGATTGGTTCCATGGGACTCCATCTAACTCCAAAATGTTCCATCTCGGTCGATAGTACCCCTGAAATTCCTCTCCGCCAAGTGAAAAATCGGTGGAAAGTGCTGGAAAATCAGGCTCTCCGCAGGAAAGTCGACTAATAGAGCAAAAAATTTGTGACACCACAAGATGTGGGGTTTACTGCTGTGATTCCCCGTCTGGACAGGTGTTTCCGGTTGTGGTAGGGGAACAAAAAGCGAAAGTAAGGGTCAGAGACTAGAGATAAGAGATCGGGAAGTCTGGCGCGAGCGGGCTAGTGGAGGGAATTGGAGAGCGCCGATTTCAATGGTTCCCCCGCGGGAGTTGAGGAGACGCAGACGAGGCCGATCGCTTTCGCTATGGATTGACGGCGGATTCGCCCGCGAGCGCATTGTCGAGAGCTTGCCGGATGGCGTTCTTGACCTTGCCGCTCACGATCCAAAAATTGAGGAGGAACCAAAGTGCGCGGCTGAGCAAGCTTCCCAGGCTGCCGGTTGCCAGCTTGGAGCGAATGGCATTCAGCCTTTGCACGATGAGATTGACGATATTGTCCAACTGGCCGGAAGCGATTGCTGCGCGTGTGGGCACGGGGACTTCAGCGGTCGCTTTGCCGCAAAGCGGGATCAGCGGCATCCAGACATTTCCTTGCGGCAGTGACGGATTCGGACTGGGACAGCCGGTCAGGAACTGAGCCTTGATTTGGGCGGCGTAGGCCCCGGCTGCGGCGAGCGCCTGGTCAATGATGGGGTTTGTCACCAGGACAGCGAAGTGCTCGCGCAGGAACTGCTGGCAGTTTCTGCGGCCGAGCAGGAAGTCGTGCTTACGGAAATCACGGCACAAGAAGCCGCCGAAGGCACCGAGCGAGCCGCATTGCAGGGCCGGCTTGCCTGCTTGCACGGAGTCGGGGTCCGATGGGGCAATTGCAAAGCGGCTAAACGAAGAACCATCCATGAGCGACGCCAGACTCTCGCCCAGAAAACGCGATTGAGAGAGAGTGACATTGAAGAAGCTCATGAGGATGGCCCAAATGCCCTGGTGATCAGCCGGGACGTACGGGCCGGAGAAGTTGCTGTCTCCCATGGGAAATGGAGCAACGGTGAGCACGGCCGCGTTTGCCTGGTCGGGCGTCGAAGGATTGGAGTCCTGTTGCAACTCGCGCGCGAGATAGTTGTCAGCCAGCTCGAATGGAGTGTTGTCGGTGACGCCTCCGTCGACGTTCACGGTTTGTATGGAGCCGCCGATTCTTGGAGGAAAGGCTGGTGGAAGTTGCGTCGAGGACGGGCTCAGCGGCTCCCACCCAGGGATTTGATAGTCGGCGACATCGCGGGTAAGAACTCGCGAAGCGAGCGCGACGGGTACGGCGCCTGTTGCTTTAGCTGCTTCCTGGAGTAATGGCCACGCTCCCTGCCCAGGCTGGCCAGCCGGAAGCGGCTTGGCAAGAGGCGCAAGCGGAGGGTCTGTTGATGCGCCGTGGGTGACTTGAAATTGCAGCCGGTCGCCGTAGTAGGACACGAATTCCTCAGCCGAGGTTGCGCCGCTGTAGAGTCCGTAGGGAGTACCGCGGGCGTTGGTCAGAGTGAGAAAGAGATTCAGGTTGTCGGCGATGTAGGGCCGCGGAGATGCGCCGGCAGGCGTGAGCGCATACGCTGCAATCTCGTCGATGATGGCGCAGTCGAGTAAAGACAGCAGTGGACCATCGCCGGCCACATCGTTTGTCTCGAGGAGCCGGGAGATGTCGATTTTGTTGACCCAGCTCTCGTAAAAAGTGTTGGTTGTGTTCTGCTCGTCGCCAGTTTCAATGTGCTGGAAGGGCTGCTGGACCATGACCGACGCGATAGCCGCGCACATGCCGCCGGCGGAGGCTCCAGTGAAAACATCGATTTGCACATCGTGTAGCGGTGCGACAGGCGGAACGGGCCCTGGTGCGGGATTCGCCAGATAGGCCTTGAAAGACGCCTTCGTGGCCTCCCATTCCTCCAGCGCTTCCATGAGGAAATCGAGCACTCCCGCGGTGTAGGCTCCCGCGGAGACAGCTCCGGCCATATTGATGCCAAGCCTGAATTTAGCCATGTGTCACCTGCCTTGAGTCGGATGATTTTGCGAGTGCGGCTGGACTGCATTGCTCTCGTGGCACAAAGTCAACGCGGGGAACTCAAAACGATCAGGGCTCAAGCTCATGAGATTCGACTGAGAATGGATGCTACCACAAGGGGTTTGGGGAAGATCAAAGGGAATTGCGCCCGAAGACGTGAAAAACCGCGCAACCCGGCAAGGTTCCACATTTCCAAGTGGAAGGGCGACGAGTCCACCGCAGCACGGTGCGCCGGCAGTCACTTCACGAGGGCTTTGGCGCGGTGGCGGGCGCGCGCAAGAACGAGATCCAGCAGATAGATGAAGACCAAAATGTTGATGGCGAACAAGCCGATGTGAATCCAAGTGACGTGGCGATAGATTTCGAAGAGCTCCCAGGGAAGGAACGAAGCGGTGATTGCGAGAGTGAGGAACTCGCCCCAGGCTTTTTCAAGATAGAGGCCGATGCCTTCGACAAGGGTGACGGCGGCGTAGCAAAAGGCGAAGAAGCCGATGCGACGCAAGAGGGGATCGTTGACGAGGGAGGCTTTTTCAAGCACGAAGGAGACGAGGCGCGACTCGGGATTGAAGCGAAGATGGCGGGCGAAGAGGTCGACTTCGTCGGCGAGGTCTTTGTGGAGCAGGCGATGGGCTCCGACGCCGATGGCGATGAAAAACAGGGCGTGGAGAAACTTGTAGAACGCGATGAGGAGCAAAACTCGATTGTGGTGCTGGCCGGAAGAACGCGGAAGGCGGGAGCATCGAGGCATTGGGAATTAGATGGCGCTGAAATCAAGGGTAAATGAAGGAGATGCAGCGGAGTTTGCGGAGTTAGCGGTGTTGGCAGAGTTGGCGGAGTGGGCAGGCCGACAAATCGGCGGACTACTTGCGGAGGTGGAGGAGGGAGGTGCGGTCGAGGGGCTCGCCGTCAAGAATGATGGCGGAGATGCGGCGGGCGTTCCAGATGTTAGCGGTGGGGTCGGAATCGAGGACGAGGATGTCGGCGCGGCGACCGGGTGCGATGAGGCCAAGCTCGTTCCAGCCGAACTGGAGAGAGTAGTTGTCGGTGGCAGCGGCGAGGGCTTCGCGCGGAGACAGGCCGAGACGGACAAGCAGCTCAAGCTCGGTGTGAAGTGAGACGCCGGGCATGGTACCCATGGCATCAGCGCCCGAGCCGGCGAGGTAGTGTGGGAAAGCGGAGAAGATGGTCTGGTTGATGTGCCAAAGACGAAGAGCGCTTTGACCGGCCTTCTTCTGCTGGTCGGACTCCATCCAACGCTGCGCGGCGGCGGGAAGGTGGCGCGTCCAGGTCGGGAGAGGGAACATCATTTCGCCGGTGGAGGGGTCGGTGGGGTGAAACATGCGGCCGGGATCGAGAAGCGCCGCGGCAGGCTCCTGCCAGAGATCGCGATGACCGGGAAGCTCGACGTAATAAAGGCTGAACGCGGGCATGAGCGCGGCGTGATGCGCGGCGAGGAAATGCGCATAGTCGCGCAGGCGGGCGTCAGTGGGCGGGATGCGCTCCGAGTAGTCGTAGGCTGTGTCGGCGGAGGGGCCGTCAGGATCGTCGACGAGCGGGCGCTGGAGCTCGTCGGGAATGACGCCAAGATCGTAGTGGTCCATCCCGACGAGAGCGTCGACGCCGGTTCCATCGCCGACGCGGTAGGGCGTGGACACAAATTGGCCATAGGTGGCCAGGCCCATCTCGTGAGCGCGCGCAATGATCCACTGCGAGTTGGCGGCAGTGAGGTGGGCGGTGAGGAGCAGCGCGCGCGTGCCGATGTGAGCGGTGTCGACCATTTGGCGGGCTGTGTCCTGCGGGGTGAGCTCCACGGGATGCGCGCCCTCGCGGAGCTTGGATACCCACTCGGGCTGCCGAGCCAGAAGGCTCCAATCGTCGGTGACGCCGATCGAGTCAATTGGATAGATGTGCGGGCTGGGCTGTGCGCTGGTATCGATGAAGCCGCGTTCCGCGTCGGCGCGGGCGACGACGGTGGTGACCCCCATGTAGAGATTGGCGTTGGCCTGGGCCTGGGAGTTCATACCGGCAAAGCCATCGATGAGACCGGGGATCAGGAATTTGCCGGTGCAGTCGATGATACGGGCGTCCTTGGGAATCGAGACTTGGTCAGGCAGGCCGACATCGGTGATGCGGCCTGAGCGGATGACGACGACGGCGCCGGGAATGTCACGGGCGGAGTCACCCCAGGCGGTAACGTCGACGACAGTGCCGCCGGCAAGAACAAGCGGGACGGTTGGCGCGGTGGACTCTGGCTGAGATTGGACAGAAACCGTGGCCAGAGCGCAGCCGATCGCAAAAAGACCCGGGAAAAAGTGGAACAGTCGCATGGAGATGACGATCTGAAGAGGATTGTCGCACAAAGACAGTGATCAATGGTCAGTGGGTAGTGGACAGGGGCGGCGGATGGTAAGCAGGTTAGCAAGTCAGCGAGGTAGGTGCGCTGGAAGGTTCGGGCGCGGGCGGGAGCAAGTGAGCGCGGCAGCGGCGGCGACGATGAGGATGGGGAAAAACTGGACGGTATAGCGCGGTTCGGGGTTCTCCATGGCACCGAGGAGGATGAACCGCAGGATGATGTAGGAGCCGAGCATCCATGGCCAGGGGACGCGGCGGCGAATGAACGCCCAGGCAGCAGCGGCGACATAGAAGAGGTTGAGGAACCCGAGGAAGATGGCCCAGGCGGATTGTGCGGGGTGCTCGCTCCAGCGCCACCAGAAAACGTCGAGGCCGAACTCGAGTGTTCGGGGGCGGAGCAGCATGTCGGTGTCGCGCAGCAACGGGAGGCCGAGGTAGTAGCGGATGGGATGGGCCTTGATGTTCATAGCCGCCACCGCAGCGAAGCGATCGATGAGCGACGGAGTGAGAGAGAAATCGCGGTTGTACTCGGCGAGGAGCTGGAGCCCATGGGCGCGCTGCTCGGGTGAATCGAAGGCGCGCGGGGGAATGTCGACGGGATCGACAAAGTTGCCGGGGAATTGCCAGCAGACGACGGCGGTGTCGGCGAAATCGATGGTCCATGTGCGCAGCCAGCGGCGCGCGCCGGCAATTGAGAGCTCGCCGGGATCGGAGTAGCGCGGGGCCAGCGGCTGGAAGATGTGAAACACCTCCCAGTTGCGCACGGTCCACGGAACCAGAGGAAGCAAGGCGACAAGAGAAAAGATGGATGTGGCAGCGAGATTGCGGCGCAAGGCGAATCGTGCGGATTGCGCCGCGACGGCGCTGCGTGGCGAATAGAAAAACAGGCCGAGCGCAATGGCTGCGAAGAGGAAGATGCCGTCGGGACGAAGCAATGTGCCGAGCGCCGCAGCGCAACCGGCCAGGATCAACGCGGAAAGGTCGCGCGTACCGGAGGCTTCAGCGGCGATAGCGCGGCCGGCGGCGTATATGCCAAGAGAGATGGCGAAGACCGAGAAGCATTCGGTCATGGCGATGGCCGAATAAACCGCGGTGAAAGGGCAAAGCATGGCCAGGGCGAGCGCGACTTCTGCCGCGCGATCGGACAGGTGGCGGCGCGCGAAAGCCGCCAGGAGCAAGCCGGAAACGAGATCCACGGCGGTCTGAAAGAGAAAGACGGTGGTGAACCAGGTATTCGGCCAGAAGCGCGCGAAAAGAAATTCGAACGTAGCAAGGAAAATGGGATAGCCGGGGAGCCGGTAGGTTGAGGGGCCCATGTCGTCGCCGGTCCCGGTGCCGTAGATGCCGTAATGGAGGAGATTGTGGCCCATCTGGAGATAGTCGAACGTGTCGTCATCGACTGGGCGCGGAAAGTAGACAAAAGCGAGACGCAGGATCAAGCCCGCAGCGAGCCATAGTATCCAGCGGCGCGGCAAACGGAACCGCCGGCGCGGTGAGTGGTCAGGAAGGGACATCTATTGAGGAGGATAAACGGAGGGGCGGCGGTACCTGGGGTCAATAAGTGACGGAGACGGTAATCGTGTCGGTGTAACTGCCTGGTTTGACATATTGCGCCGCGGGAATCTGGCCGTAGACCGTGATCGCTTGGGCAGACCCGCTGCCCGTTCCGCTCACCCAGTTGGTGGCGGAGGTATTGCCCCAGTTGGTGGTGTGACCGGAGTCGGTGAAAAGGCCGTAATTCAGCAGAGTCGAGCCATTTTGCATTTGCCGGGTGGTCACGGTGGCGCCTGTTGCCAGCCCGGCACTGAGGCCGACCGTGTAAGCGGTGCCGCTGGTACAAGTGACCGAGACCCTGGTTGTGGCGGTTTTCACTGCGCCTGTGTAGTTGCCAAAGGGGAGATTGGTCGCCGAAACCGTGCAGTCTTTCACAATCGTTGCGGTGACACTGAACTGCGCAGTAACGGTGGTGATGCCCGAGCCGGAAATGGACGCGGTGGGGGAGTCGGTGTAGGTCTGCAACGCGCCAGTCTCTCCCGCGGGAATCTGAGCATAGATGGTGTAGACCTGGGCGCTTCCGGTGCCGGTGCCGGCTACCCAGCCGGTGCTGGATGAATTGCCCCAATTGGTGGTGCGTCCGGAGTTGCTGAACATTTGGTAGCCCAACAGAGCCGAGCCATTCTGCATCGAGCGAGTGGTTATCGTTGCGCCACTGGCCAACCCGGCGTTGAGGGCGATGTCATAGGCCTGGCCGCTGGTGCAGGTGACAGTTATTGTGCCGGTAATATCTACGACACTGCCATAGTAGCTGCCGAATGCAATGCCTGAGGCGTACGCCGAGCAAGAGTTTGCCGCCGAGGCACGCGCGGCGATGAAGAGCAGGAGCAGCGCCGCAAAAGTGAGTCTTCGCATCATGGCTTTTTCTCCAGACAACGAAGCGGTCCAATCGAGGGAATTTCGCCGGTTACCGGGGCATAGTCGAAGGCGACAGCGCAGCGGCGCCCGTCGGGAAACTCGATGGCAAGCTGATTGTGGGGGTTGAGATCCTCAACGTAAGCGTCTCCGTCGTAACCAACCGGGACGACGACACCGGTGGACCGAAGTGTTGCCGTACTTCCGATCGGCACAGCGGCGCCGGTTTCATCGACCAGGCGCAGCAACGCGCCGTGACTGAATTTGATGGGGAACTTAAGCACCACGCCGGAACGATCCTGGGGACGCACATCGCGAGAGGCGACGTCGATTGTGGCGTCAGGTGGAATATCAGTGGGAGCAATCGAGATTTGGTTCAGGTCAAACGCGCGCATATCGGGTACTAGAAGTCGGCCCGAGGAATTGGTGCTGCCAACGTCGCGGTTCTCCTGCAAAACGTGCACGTGGGCCATGGGCCCCGTGTCGACAACGGCAAAACTGTCGTAGATGGCGTTGGAAGGGAACAGCTCTCCATCGACGAAAGAGAACGCGCCTTGAGATTCGAGGCGCAGAGTGGTCGCACCGCTGTCGCTGTCGATGCCGGCCGTGAACAAGCCTACAGGCGACTTGTATTGTCCCTGGGCGAACACGTGAGTTGAATCGCCAGCGGAGATGTAGGCCTGGTAGCCCCATTCGCCGACGATTGGCGCGGGCTGTTGCACATCGATCTGAGCGGAACCGTTTGAACCTCCGCTGGCAGTGACAGAATTGCGCTTACCGAAGGGGATGGTGAGGCCAATCTGCAGGCCGCTACCGCCTTTATTCACGAGGTCGCGAAACTCCGTGGCGTAGAGAAAGACATGGTGGATCTGGAGCGAATAGTTTGCAGAAACGATCTGCGAGTGCTGGGCCGGGTTGGCGTTTTGCTGAAGCGGTACCGGTGAGGGGTCCATGTTAACGGCCGCGTAAGCGAGGCCCCCGGAGCCAAATCGCTTGAGCGACAAGCCGGTGAAGGCGCTGAGTTGCTTGCGAGGAACGCCGTCTCCATTTTCGGACGCCACATCGCGGTAGTTGCGATCGGCCATGATCGCGGAGGCGCCAAGGCTGAAGATCCGCCCGATGCGTTGAGCCCCGGTGGAGAACTGGACACCGGCTTGCCCGGAGCTGAAGCTGGGCGCGACGGCGAAGTTGACCACGCCGAAATTGCCGATCTGCGCCACCCCGCCCGCACCCGCCATGAACGCACCCGGAGTGCCCTCAATGCTGCTTTCGATGGTGAATTTCTGCGAGAGACCACGGCGATAGACGGCGGCGCCAGCCAGCTTTCCGTAGTCGTCGCTGATTGTGCCCCAGTAGCGCCGAACGAGGCCAGCTTGCAAAGCGAAGGTCTGGAGGCCCTTGGCCAGCATGGTGGAGCTGGCATAGAAAGGTTGCGTCACAGTGACTTGTTGTCCCATGGCATCCGTTACCGTCATCGAGATGGTGCCTGCGCCCTCGACCACCGGAAGTTGCGGAACCTCAAAGGGGCCGGGGGCAATCTGACTGGAAGCCGCGAGATTGCCGTCCGTGAGCACGTTGACGGTGGAGGGAACCGCGGCCGAGCCAGTGATCGTGGGCACTGGGAACGTAACAAGATCGGGACGCATGCTGAAATCGGAGTTGATCTGGATGCCTTCAAGGTGAACGGGACGAGTCCAGGAAAGTCCGCCGTTGATGAAATCGCCCAGACTATAGCGGCGCAGGGAGTTGACGTCGGCAAAGGTGTAGGACGAATCAAGGCGAATGGCGCTGGTTGCGCCGGGGGTGGGCGAACCCGCGCCAGCAAAGGCAAGCCAGTCCGAACTTACGATGCCCCAGGGCGAGAAGGCTCTGGTCTCGAATGACCCGCTGCCGCCCTTCTGGGCGCCAGAGAAAGTTCCGACTGTGTCGTAGTTGAGCGTCACGCCGGTTCCGCTCTCGATGGCGCGGCGGCTTCCAGCCGGTTCTCTTCCCATGGGTTGCAACAATGCCGGCAGCAAGGCACCGTCGACCGCTGTGACTTGAAGAACCTGATTTTTGGCGTCGAGAATCCAGCTTAGTCCGGGCAAGTCAGACAGGCCCACGAGACCCCCGGTTTCAGAGGCGCGAGATACAGGAACTCGAAAACCGAGATCGCGCAGTTCTTCAGGCCGCGCCCACAATGTACCGTGGCGCAAAGTGAATTCGCCAATCTTGCCGATGGAATGACCATTGAGCTGAACGTCGAGATACAGGGTCTCGTCGTTGTTTGCGGTAGGAGAAGGGTCGGCGGCTGCGGGACTAGCTGGTGGACTCGATGACGAGACGACGGGGCCACTGGCTGCGGCCATTTGCGCCATGGCGGCCATCACAAGGAACACGATCTGAGCACAGCGGAGCCCCCTGGCCATTGCACCTCGACGTTCATGGTGCCGTGACGAAGCCGACCTGCTGCTCGATAACGCCGGCGTCCGTGTGGGCTGTCAACTGCAGGGTTTCGCCTCGCAGAGGGAGGGGGCCTTTTGCGGCGACGGTCCAGCGCCGAGTAACTCCGGCGAGAATGTAGGGCGAAGCGTCGGACTCTCCCTTGAGCTTTCGCCCATCGCTGGTCGTTAGCACGACATCGCGAATCACTTCGTGGCTAAGACCATCGTTGATTCCCACGAGGATGAGCTTTCCGGAATCGACTTCCAGATGAAACTGCACGTGCGGAACTGCGCGCGTCGGGGGCTCGGCGAATATAGGAATCGACATGCGCAGGACCATATGAACCGTTCCCGGCTCAGCCGGAGGCGGAATCTGGTCGATAAGAATGCGGTAGGTTGTCTCACGGCCCTGCGGGAGCTGGCGCAGAATCATGCGGACCACTTGCGACGCGCCGGGAGCAATCGTGGCCAGCGGGGGGCTCAGCACCACTCCATCCGATTCCGTCAGTTGATCGTCGCCATCTGTCTGAGCCCAGGCGAAGGCGCGAATCTGAATCGCTGTTTCGCTGGTCCCCTTGTTGGTGACGGTTAGGGACGAAGCCTTCTGTCCGGGAGAAAAGAGAATGTTGACAGGCAATACAGCCAACGACTGAGCCGTTGCTGCCGGGCCTGCGAAAAGGAGAATGACGGCTGCGCTGACGTGCGCCAGGGCTGCCGCCATTCGACGGAATGAGTTTCGCAAAGTCATGGGGATCCCAAATGCAAATGTTGCAAACAATCAGTAGGTGACGGTAGCAGTAATCGTGTCGGTGTAAGAACCTGGTGGGACATACTGTCCCGCTGGAAGTACGCCGTATACCGTGAGTGGTTGGGCAGAGCCGTTGCCTGTGCCGTTTACCCAACTGCCGCTGGTATTACCCCAGTTTGCACCCGTATAGGAAGTCGTCAAGAGCGAATAGTTCAGCCCGCCTGCGGGCTGGGTAATGCCCATTTGCCTGGTTGTTACGGTAGCACCGGTCGTCAATCCTTGATTGAGGCCGACGGTGTACGTCGTGCCGCTGGTGCAGGTAACCGTAACAGTGGAACTAACGTTGACCGCCGCTCCAGTGTAGTTTCCGAATGGCAGAGCCGTGGCAGAGACGATGCAGTCTTTGAGTACCGTCGCAGTGACGTTAAACGTTGTGGTTGCCGGATTGGTCTGCGCGACAGCAGATGTAGAAGCAAGACCGAGCACTATGAATCCCAGAAAGGAGGAAAGCAGTGCGGTCTTCAAGGGGTTTGAGAACTTCATGACGCATACTCCTGGTGCAAGAATTCGTTTGATATTGAGGTCTACGGCCGTTCGAGGAGGAGTCGGACGGGATCAGTTCATGTCTGATTCAGGCATTGATGAGTGAGAGCGAACGATTTACCAACAAGGCCCAACATTCAATTGCCTCCGAGTATCGAATGCAGCTTCCCTGCGTTCGTTGCTGACATGCTCGCAAGAACGATGAATGCGCAGGCGCGGGCAGTTTCTCAGCGATGCCCTCGCCCGACAATCTGTCATTGAGCGTTATTGGGACAATATCGGTTACTTTGGGCTGCATCAATGCCCCCTTTGGGTCACGAAGGGTGATGTACCAAGGTAATAAACAGGGAGTTAGATCGCTGCTCGCGATGACGATCGGAAGCAGTGCATCCGCTGCTGGGACGCGGGCGGTTTATCGAGGGATTGGCGGGGACCGTTGAAACTCTTCCAGGATGCGCAGGGGTCAATACGTCACAACGACAATCGTTGGTTCGACGGCTCGACCGGAGAAGGTCCTGGGCGCATGGGACAGTAGGGTGAATCGAGAACCTGGTCCGGGCCGGAAAGTCACGGCGGAGCTTCGAACCGCTCCTGCATTAAGGGTGATGTCGTATGGCACGGAGTTCGAGCAGGAGATTGACACGGCGGACGCAGCTTCCGTTGCGTCGTCGTTTCCAGTCGCAGACGTTGTGACGGCGGCGAGGCAGGAGGCCTGGACGGTCGCGGAAACACTGAAAGAGGCGCTGGCTGTCGCTGCGGCTGCGGGCTTGATCGTCGAGCCGGACGCCAGGATGCTCAATGCGAGAACCGGCAATGTGGCTTTCAAGGTCACTGCGCTTCCCCCTGCGCGGACCAACACATGATAGGTCTCTTATCGGCAGTTCTTAACGAATCCTTAGTGCCTTTTGAATGGAACCTTAGTGCTTCCTGGTAACCACACTTGAACTCATACGGCGAAGGGACCTGGCGAACAACGTGGCAGCAGGTCGATCCGCTGCAGCGAGTGAGTCAGGAAGTCTCAAAATCGATTTAATCTTTTAGCTCGCGACGAGGGTGGGACGGCGGCGGCGCGTGAGCAGCGGGAGAACCTGGGCGAGGGCCGCTTCAGCGGTGAGGCCGTACCGGGCGCGCAACGCGTCAACCTTGCCGTGTTCGATGAACTGATCGGGCCAGCCGATGCGGACGACGGGAACCGAGAGGCCCATTTCGTCGAGAGCTTCAACGACGGCGGTTCCGAAGCCGCCCATTTTCACATGATCTTCAAAGGTGACGAATGCGGCAACGCGAGAGGCGTAGCGCGCGAGGACTTCGCGATCGAGCGGCTTAACGAAGCGGGGATTGATGACGGCGGCGGAGTAGCCATCGCGGTCGAGAAGCCGGGCAAGCGATTGCGCGAGCGAGATCATGGGGCCGAGGCCGAAGATCGCGACGTCGGAGCCGTCGGAGAGGACTTCCGCCTTGCCGATGGGAAGCGATTGTGGCTCGGATTTGCGCGTTACGCCGGCAACCGCGCCGCGCGGATAGCGGATGGCGCTGGGACCGGGTAGGTCGAGAGAAGTCTTGAGCATGTCGGCCAGCTCGTCTTCGTCTTTGGGCGACATGAGAACGATCTCGGGAATGCCGCGCAGGTAAGCAATATCAAAAAGGCCGTGATGCGTGGGGCCGTCGTCGCCGGAAAGGCCGGCACGATCCATGCAGAAAAGCACGGGCAGCTTTTGCAGGCAAACGTCGTGAACAATGGGATCGAATGCGCGCTGAAGAAAGGTGGAGTAAATGGCGCAGACGGGACGATAGCCGCGTGTGGCCATGCCCGCGGCAAAGACGACTGCGTGTTCCTCGGCGATGCCGACGTCGAAGTAGCGGTTAGGGTGACGAGGCCGAAAATGATCGAGGCCGGTGCCGTTGGGCATGGCAGCGGTGATGGCGACGATGCGCGGATCTCTTTCGGCAAGATCGGCGAGTGTGTTGGCGAAAACTTCAGCATACGTCGGCGAGCCGTCGGGAGTCTGGCCGGTTTCAGGATCGTAAGGGCCGAGGCCGTGGAACTTCTTCTGGCCGTCGAGAGCAGGCTGAAAGCCGCGGCCTTTTTGCGTGAGGACATGGAGAAGAACGGGATGGTCGAGGGTCTTGAGAAACTTGAAGGTCTCAACCAGCAGCGGAAGGTTGTGGCCGTCGAGGGGGCCGAAGTACTCGAGGCCGAACTCCTCAAACAGGATGGAGGGCCACAACATGCTTTTGGCGGCTTCCTCGGCGCGTCGAACAACTCTGATCGCGGTTTTGCCACCGAAGCGCTCGATGAGGCGCGTCGCCCTGTCGTGCAGATGCTGGTAGTGCTCGTTGGTCACAATGCGGTGGAAATAGCGGGCCACGGCGCCGACGTTACGGTCGATGGACCACTCGTTGTCATTGAGGACAACGATCATGCGCTTGGTATGGGCGTCGATGTTGTTGAGCGCTTCGAATGTAATGCCGTTGGTGAAGGCGGCGTCGCCTGCGACGGCGATCACGTGTTCGTGGCCACCAGCGAGATCGCGAGCAACGGCCATGCCGAGTGCGGCCGAGAGAGCGGTTCCGGCGTGCCCCGCGCCATAGCAGTCGTGCTCGCTTTCGGTGCGCAGCATGAAACCGTTGAGGCCGCCGGGCTGGCGGATGGTCGAGAATTGCTCGAGGCGGCCGGTGAGGATCTTGTGGATGTAGGCCTGATGGCTCACGTCGAAGAGGATCTTGTCTTCGGGCGTGGAAAAGACGGCATGCAGAGCTAGCGTGAGTTCAACGACGCCAAGGTTGGGACCGAGATGGCCGCCAGTTTTTGAAAGGGTCTGGACGAGGAAGCCACGGATTTCTTCCGCGAGTGAGACCATCTGGTCGTAATTCAACCGCTTCAAGTCAGCGGGAGAATGAATGGTCTCCAGCAAAGATTCCATGTACTTCCTTCCCCCGGGGGAGTCCGGGAATCCAGGGAAATAAGCCCAAATGTGAAAGCGCCCCCTTAACCGGGGGTCTCGACCTCAAAACGGGACAGACATTGTGACTGCCAGCCCCCAGTATACCTTCGCGGCAGAGCGCGGCTTTAGTGGATTAGACGGAAGTAGTGGGCTTGGGTTTGGGTTTGGAGTCGGGCGGCGCGGGCGAACGCAAATCAAAAACGTCTATACTGAAGCGGCGCTGGGAGGAACACAAGCGGGATGCGTAAATGGGCTACTCTGCTGCTTCTGTGGGGAATTGCATGGCCGGCAATGGCGGACAAAACCATGTCCATCGAGCAGATGGAGCAGATCCTGATCAAGCTGCAGGGCAAGCCGGATGGGAAGGTGGCAGGCGAGCTTGAGGGCGTGCAACTCGCGGAGCGGGTAACTCCGGCGAGGCTGGCGAAGTGGGAAGCAGAATTTCCCGGCAAGCAAACCCGGGAACAGCTGGTGAAGCTTGCGGACATGACCTCCTTTTTGAACCCTCCCGCAAGCGATGTGCTCCGTGATCCGCCGCCAGACGTCGAAACAGAAGAGCGCATGCTCGCAATGGCCTTTGACTACGTGAGGCTGACGACGGCGCGGCTCCCGGATTTTTACGCGACGCGCGAAACCATACATTTCGAAGACACGCTCACGCATCGGACAGAGTACACCTACTCAGGTGCGATGGCGATGGAAGGGCACGGAGGGATGGCGCTTCCAACTCCGACCCCTGGCTCGGACAGCATCACCGAATATCGGGGGCTGCACAGCACGGGCCAATACAGCATGACGGTGACCTACCGCGATGGGCATGAAGTGTTTGATGAGGCCACTGACAAACGGAAAAAGGAGGAGGAATCGACACTTGGGCTCACTTCGAGTGGTGAGTTCGGGCCGATTCTCGGAGCGCTCATTAAAGATGTTGTGCACACAGGAGTGAGCTTTCTGCGGTGGGAGCAAGGGAATGGCGAACCGGCGGCCGTGTTCCGTTTTGCAGTGCCGGCAAATCAATCGCACTTCAGGATAGAAATCGACCTCAATGGCAAGGAGGAGGGATTTTTTCCGGCCTACCACGGAGAGATCGAAATCGATCCGGCAACGGGCGAGGTTTTGCGGTTGAGCGAAGTGGCGGATTCTGCACCCCAGAATGAGCCGATGCGTGGGGCAGTTGTTGTGGAATACGCACCGGTGAAAATTGGAGATCAAACCTACATCTGTCCCGTGAGGGGCGTGGCGTTCTCCATGGTTCCCGTTCCGAGCGCGGGCGTGACCGACGTAGGGGCTTTGCCCGTGAAGACGAATTTGAACGACATTGAGTTCACGTACTATCACGAATTCGGCTCCGAGGCGCGAATCGTGGCAAATGCGAGCGGCATCGGCAACGCGCCAAGCGGGAGCGGAGCGCCAGCGGCGGAGAATTCGGAGGGCACTTCGACAGCCGGTGCTCCGGGTCAACCAGCGAGTGCCGGCAGGGTGGCAGAGACGGCATCCGGCGCAGTTCCGCCAGCAACGGAAAAACCCGAGGTGACGCCTGCGGCGAATTCTGCTTCCGCGCCGGCAGAAGCAATGGCGAAACCTTCTGAGCCTGCGCCTACAGCTGGAAGTGCGGAGACCGCGCCAGCCGCGGGTCCGAATGCTCCTGTGTCTGGCACGCCAGCAGAGGCTCCGGCAACTGAGCCGATCCCAGCAGGCGCTGCGGCAGGAGCGCCGACCCTGAAGGTCAGCTCGCGGCTGGTGATTGTCGACGTTGTGGCGAGGAACGGGGATCACCCGGTTTCAGGACTTAAGCAGGGCGATTTTATTGTTTATGAAGATGGCGCGCCACAAACCATTCACAATTTCACACCGCATTTTGCCGAAGAGACGGCCGCGCCTGCAGACGCGGCCACTGCCGAGCTGCCGCCACCGCCACCGGGCACTTTGACCAACCTGCCCGACACGAAGGTGACCGACTCCATCACCGTGCTGCTCCTGGACGCTGTTAATACAGCGCCTTCAGATGTTGTTTATGTGCGCCGCGAAATGTTGCGATTCCTGAAGACACTGCCGCCGGGCCGGCGCATCGCGGTGTTTGCGCTGGGACAGAGGCTAAAGATGCTGCAGGGCTTCACCGCCGACACGAGCCAACTGATGGCAGTCCTCAAAAAGGCCGATGCTACCTCGCCTACATCGTTGCTTCCTCCCGAAGATCAGACTTTTCAGGAGCGGCAACAACTAGCCGATGAGGCTGTCGCCGGAGTCTCCGGCCAGGACATCGCCAACCGGCAGAATTTTATGAGTGAAGCCGATGCCGGGCAGACAGAGATGCGCATGAACATCACTCTGGATGCAATCCAGGAGCTTTCGCGCTACCTCGCCGGCATGCAGGGGCGCAAGAATCTGATTTGGTTTTCGGGCTCGTTTCCGCTGCAGTTCTTCGCGGTTTCAGACGTCGTCTTCAACGGTGCTGGTGGTGGCCAGGCAACTCCCAAAATCTTGGCAAAAAGGACGTTCGACGAGGAACTGAAGGACACCGCGGATATGCTCGTCGCGGCCCGCGTGGCAGTTTATCCAGTGGACGTGCGAGGCGTGTTGACTCAGCCGATGGTCTCAGCCACGCAACAGACCGATTATGCCAATCAAGTCTCAGGTCCGCCAATGAGCCCGGCTGGGACCGGCCAAGGGGAAGTGTTCGGAACGGGCACAGGGGGCGCGTACGGTACAGATCAGCAGGTGTCGGAACAGCAGATTGCGTCTGAGCATTCCACGATGGACGATCTCGCGCAACAAACCGGAGGGCGAGCGGTCTACGAATCCAACGGACTGCAAAAGGCCATGGCCGACGCCTTGAGCGATGGATCGAACTACTACACACTGGCTTATGTGCCCACGAACACGACGTACAACGGTGCGCGCCGCAACATCGAGGTTCGCCTGACGCAAGGAAAAGCGCAACTTTTTTACCGGCGAAGCTATTACGCCGATGCTGCGGGCAATACCGAAGGGGCCGCGGGCGGAGCCAACGGCCTTATCGGCGCGGCGGCTGTACTGGGCGCGCCGCCGTCAACGCAGATTGTTTTCCAGACGAGAGTGCTGCCGGAAGGAGATCCCGCGCTTACGGGGCCGATGCCCAATAAGGAAATCAAGGACAATCCGACGCGCGATTTCAAAGGCGCGTCCCACCCTTATGTTGTGGACCTGGGCGTGCAGCCTGGGGACCTGGATTTTGCGACGGGAGCAGACGGAGTGCGGACTGCGCGGCTGGAGATTGCGCTGGTGGCCTACGACAAGGACGGGCAGCAAGTGAATTCGCTGGGCCGGCAATTCAGTCTGACATTTCAGGCCGCGCAGTTTGAGCAGCTCAGCGCGGCAGGGAAGGGGATCCCTGTGCGCCTTGCGATCAACTTGCCGGCGGGCGCGGACGTGGTGCGGGCTGTCGTGTACGACCCGGCGACGGCCAAGACCGGATCGCTTGAGATTCCGGTGCAGGTGGCAAGCGGGGGAACTGTCGCGGGAGCGAACACCTCTTCGAATTGATTGCCGAAACAGCTGATCTAGGCATAGCGCTGAGGCGTTTTGGGGCGCATTCACATCCAGTCGATGATTACCGTTGCTTCCGCGCGCAAGTGTGACGAGAGTCCAGGCCGGTGCGTTGCTCTGGGTTGTAGGATGGGCGCATAGACTTCAAGCTCAATGGGGGAAACATGTTTGACCTGCGGAAATCTCTATCATCTTTCATCTTGGTTGCGGGATTGGCGGGGACAGGATCGTGCGCCGGACACGCACAGTTGCTGGAGCCGGCGACACCGTCGCAGACGCCCAATCCTCTGACCGACTCAACGGTCAAGCCGGGCAAAATGCAGCTTTACGATTTGGAGGCGCGCTTCGCCAAGGATGTGCTGGAGCGTGGAGGCCAAGGATTCGCGTCGTGGTTTGCCGACGACGGCGTGGCGCTGGGAAACGGAGTTGCGCCCCTGATCGGGAAAGTGGCCATTGCCAAATCCGCGAACTGGTCGCCCAAGGACTATCAGCTTACGTGGACGCCGACCGATGCGATGATGGGGCCGTCAGGCGATATGGGCTACACATGGGGCCATTTTGAGGGGCGCAGCAAGGACAAGAACGGAAATCCTGTGCTCACGAGCGGGCGGTATATCACAATGTGGCGAAAAGAAGCTGACGGGAGCTGGAAAGTGGTTCTGGACGCGGGCGCCAACGAGCCGCCGGCTGCGGGCGACTGCTGCAAATTGCCAAATCAGTGATCAGTGGTCAGTGAACGGCAGACAGCGAACTGGCGAAATAGTGAAAAGGTGAATCGCTGAGCGTTGAACTGTGAGGATTCTGGTGGAATTCTCAAGACACGCCGCCGGGTAACAGTGGAAAAGTATCCATAGTAATCATGAAATAGATCGAATGGTGCGTGAAAACGCGGGTACTTGAGTTGTACAGCTTTTTCCTCCGACTCACCGGATAGTGGAAGAGTCAAGTTGATCAATCTCTTTGATACTTGCTGCAAGAGCAGGCTCTAGGTACGTGTATCTATATGGGGACTACAGTCGGTTCGCACGGGGGAGAGAACCTAGTGGGAGCGGTGCGCCCGGAGATAGGGATCTTCGATCGTAACCCCGATCCCGCACTGGACGAGCTGGTTGAGCTCGCGGCAGTGCTGTGCGACGCAGACTACGGCTACATCGGCTGGATGGACTTCAACCGGCTTTGGTTCAAGGCGCGATTTGGGTTCAAGGCGACGGACCAGCCGCGCGCCAGCACCGCATGCCAATGGATGCTGGAGACGGGCGAGCCGATGCTAATCGCGGACGCAAGCCAGGATCCGCATTTTCCGCCCGAGGGCATTCCTCTGCCTGGGGCCAGTCCCTGCCTTTCCTACGCGGCGGTCCCGCTCTTCAGCAACGACGAACACACGATCGGTACGATGGCGGTGTTGTCAAAGAAGCCAGACCAATTCAAGCTGGAACATTTGACTCTGCTGGAGATTCTGGGCCGGCAGGCAGTGACGCGGCTGGAGCTGTACAACCGGATCCGGCTGCAGGAGCAGGCGCAGCGGCAGCGCCAGCGCACGGAGCGCGCGCTGGCGATCGAGCGCTGCTTTGTTGCCGCTACGCTGGACTCGATTCCGGCGCTGGTAACGGTGCTGGATACTGCGGGGCGCGTAGTGCGCATGAACTATCCCTGCGCGCAATTGACGGGGTTGAGCCTGGCGCATGCCGTGGGACGGCCGTTTGTGGAGGAGTTTCTGGAGGTGGACGACCGGGGATGGGCGGCGGGCAAGCTTCGCGAAGCGTCGGCGGGGCAAGCATCGGGTCCGCATGAGACGCTGTGGCGGGCAGCCGGCGGCGAAGGCCGGCGCGTGAGCTGGACGCTGCGGCCGCTGCTGGGGCCGAACGGAGAAATCCAGTACCTGATTGTGAGCGGACAGGACGTAACCGATCAGCGCGAGATGGAAAAGACGCTGCTCAAGAGCGAGGCCCGCTATCGCGAGGTTGTGGAAAACAGCCTTGGCTTTGTCTTCACGTGCTCGATGGAAGGGCGGTTGACTTCGCTGAACGCGTTCACGGCGGAGACGCTCGGATATCGCGCCGAGGCACTCGTGGGACGCATGCTAACGGAGCTGATGGATGCGGAGGGAGCTGCGGCGTTTCAGGATTGCCTGAACACGCTGGAGAGCGCGGAGGAGTGGCAGGGAGCATTGCCACTGCGGCGGAGTGACGGTGTATACCGGCGCATTGCGGTGCGCAGTAGGCGCATGCAACTGCCGGGCGAGCGGCCGTTTGTGCTGAACCACGGGATGGACGTGACCGAGCAATACGAAGCCGAAGAAGCGCTGCACATGGCGACGCGGCAGCGCGAGCTGATTCTGGAAGCGGTAGACGACGGCATTTTCGGCATGGACCTCTATGGCAAGATGACCTTCATCAATGAAGCCGGGGCCAGAATACTGGGATACACGGCCGATCAGCTTGTGGGCCGCGATCTGCATGAGCTTATCCATCACAGCCACGCCGACGGGACCCCGTATTCGCGGTCGACGAGTCCGATCCTCCAGGCTCTGCGGCGTTGCGAGCCGATCCGCATGCGAGACGAAGTGTTTTGGCGCAAAGACGGAACGGCGGTTCCCGTCGAGTACAGCGCCACTCCGCTGATTGAAGAGGGCCAGGTTTGCGGAATGGTGGTGGCATTCCAGGACGTGAGCGAGCGGCGGCGCCTGGAGAAGATGAAGGACGAGTTTATCTCCACGGTAAGCCACGAATTGAAGACACCGCTGACCTCGCTGCGTGCATCGCTGGGCCTGATTCAGTCGGGCACGCTGGACAAGCGGCCGGAGAAGCAACGCCAGATGATCGATATGGCCATCGGAAACTGCGACCGGCTGGTCCGGCTGGTCAACGATATTCTCGACTTCGATCGCGGAGAAAAAGGACGATTGCCGCTGAATCGCTTGGCAGTGGATCCGATGACACTGCTGCGGCGGTCGGCCGATATAGCGCACAATGCAGCAACGCAGGCAGGCATCGAGTTCCGCTTCGAGGCGAATGCCTCGCCGGTCTTCGCGGATGAGGATCGCGTATTGCAGGTGCTGAACGAATTGGTGAGCAACGCGATCAAGTTCTCGCCGCCGGGCACGGCCATCCGGCTGGCGGCTTGGGACGTGGATGGAGTTGCTCCGAATACCGGAGCTTTGGAGGGGGGCGCAGTGTGTTTCATGGTCGAAGACCAGGGACGCGGCATCGCCCCTGAAAAGCTGGAGCGCATCTTCGATCGATTTGAGCAGGGCGACGCATCGGATTCGCGCGCGCTGGGCGGAACGGGGCTGGGGTTGGCGCTCTGCCGCAGTATTGTCGAGCAGCACGGCGGGCGCATCTGGGCGGAGAGCGAAGTAGGAAAGGGAAGCAGGTTCCTGTTTACGCTGCCGGCGGCAACGGGAGCGGAAATGCGCTAAGGCGAAACGCCGGGCGTGTCCAGCCCCCAGGCGGATCCCATCGAACTCGCCATGAGACACTGGCATCGGCGGCACTCCCCGCACTCAGTTCACGACCGCCTGTTCAACCTGCATGGGCGTCTATACGCGTTCTCTCAATTTGCTGTTTGGCCGGCCACTCGCAACCAGCGAGGAGCGCGCAGAATGCATCGGGCCTCTGGCCGGGATTCCGGTCTTCGGGCTTGATGCGCTCAGCTCGGCAGCGTATGGGCCTGAGGCGGCGCTGACGCTGCTGATTCCGCTCGGCCTGATGGGCGTGAAGTACATCGTGCCCGTGAGCACGGCCATCGTGATCCTGCTGCTGATTGTGTATTTCAGTTATCGGCAGACGATCGAGGCGTATCCGCATGGCGGAGGCTCCTACACAGTGGCCAGCCAGAACCTGGGCGAGGGCGCGGGACTTCTGGCGGCGGCGGCGCTAATGATCGATTACGTTCTGACCGCGTCGGTGGGCATCTCCGCGGGCGTCGGCGCGCTCATCTCAGCCGTGCCCAGTCTGCAGCCGCACACCCTGCATCTCTGTCTCCTTGTGCTTGCGATCCTGACCATCGTGAACATGCGCGGAGTGCATGACACGGGCGTCGTGTTCATGATTCCGACGTATCTGTTCACGGCGACGCTGCTGATAGTGATTGCAGTCGGCGGATGGCAGGTAGTGCATGCGGCCGGGCATCCGTTGCCAATAACGCCGCTGCCGGCGGTTCCGGCAGTGACTCAAATGTTTGGCTGGTGGCTAATCCTCAAGGTCTTCTCCTCAGGTTGCACGGCGATGACGGGCGTTGAGGCTGTGAGCAACGGCGTGATGGCGTTTCGCGAGCCGACGCGCAAGAACGCCAAGACGACGCTGACGATCATCATCGCGTTACTGGCCATTCTACTGGCGGGCATCGCTCTGTTGTGCCGCGCCTATGGCATCGCGGCCACCGATCCTGGCAAGCCGGGCTACGAGAGCGTTCTCTCGATGCTGACGCGTGCGGTGATGGGGCACGGGTTGTTCTACTACGTGACCATCGCGTCAGTATTGCTGGTGCTGGCGTTAAGCGCGAACACTGCGTTTGCCGATTTTCCGCGGCTGACCAGAGCCATTGCGATCGACAACTACATGCCTCACATCTTTCTCATTCGCGGCCGTCGCCTGCTGTATTCGTGGGGCATTTACGTGCTGGTGGCGCTGACGGCACTGCTTCTGATCATTTTTGGCGGCGTCACGGACCGGCTGATTCCGCTGTTTGCCATCGGCGCGTTCATGGCCTTCACGCTGTCGCAGGCGGGGATGGTAATGCACTGGAAGCGCCAGGGTGGCGCAACCGGGCGCATGATCGTGAACGGGGTGGGCGCGGTAGCGACAGGCGTCACCACGCTCGTGGTTCTAGTGGCCAAATTCGCCGAGGGTGCGTGGATCACGGCGCTGCTGGTGGTGGTGATGATCCTGTTCATGCGCACTGTGAATCGCCACTACGTGCGCGTGAATCGCGAGATCGATCTTGACCGGCCCTTTATTCCCGCCGAGGTGAGCGAGCCGATTGTGGTGGTGCCAATTGACCGCTGGAGCCGCATCAGCGAGAAGGCGCTGTCGTTCGCCCTTTCAATGTCCTGCGACATTCACTGCGTGCACGTGCAGACCAGCTCCGGCCCCGATCCATTTTGCGACGCGTGGGAGAAGGATATTGTGGCGCCGCTGAAGACGGCCGGTCGATGCATTCCCAAGCTGGTGACACTCAATTCTCCCTTCCGCTATGTTCTTTACCCGATTGTGGAATATGTGCTGAATGTGGAGCGCGAGCGCGAGAACTGCAAGGTGTGTGTCCTGGTCCCGGAACTGGTGGTGAATCACTGGTGGCAAGGGATGCTGCACAACCGGCGGTCGGATCTTCTGAAGGTGATCCTGCTAATGCGCGGCAACCGGCGCATCGTGGTGATCAATATTCCCTGGTACCTGGAGAAAGGATGATCTCCGGGACGCATCGGCGTGCCCTTTTGCGCAAATTTCAGTCAAAGATTGAAATGCTCCTGGCATCGTCGGACTTCTTGAAAGGCGGGGGGAGAGGATAGTCTAGGAGGGTACCGGAAACCAGCCAGGATGCCCGTTCCCGGAGCAGATGTCCGGATGCGGAAGGGTTTGTTTGCGCGCGGTACCGATTGAGGAGATTTTCAAGTTGAAGAGGACGCTACTGTTCTTGCTTGTAGCCTTGGTTCCGGCTGGGCTCATGCCCCTGAGAGCCATTGGGCAGGTGAATCCGGAGGCGGCGCCAGGACAGGCGCAGGCCGCACCCAAATACGAGGTATTCGCGGGAGTAGCCTATTCCCGCCTGAGGCAGGTACCCGTTTCGTACAGCGGATTGGTGGGCGGAAAGATTTCTGTGTCCCGCGATTTTGGAAAATACTTTCAGCTGATGGGATCGGGGGACTACTACAAGTTGGGGACAGGTCACTCCGACATACCGAATAAGGGCGACCCGTCCATGTACACATTTCTGGTGGGGCCGGCACTGCACGCGACGCTCTATGAGAACCTCAGCGGAGTAATTTTCGGCGAAATAGGCGGAGAGCATACCGGCGGCGAGCACATGACGCCCAGTATCTCCTTCGCCGGTGGCTTTGGCGGAGGCTTGGCCTATAGCCTGAGCCGCAATTTTGCCGTGCAACTTACCGGCGACCGCGTCGCCGCATCCTTCTCGCTGCCCAACAACAATCCGGTGCTGGCTAACTCGACGAGCCGGACCTGGAACGTGCGCGGGGCGTTCGGCGTGGTGTACCGGTTCTAGAACGCAGGCATCTCGACTGATTCGCCCGAGAGAGCGAATTTGCCCTCGGCCATTCGCGCGGCAAGACGCATGGCAGTCTTCATATTCTCAGGGCCAGCCTGATTACGGCCCGCAATATCGAAGGCCGTGCCATGATCCACGGACGTGCGGATAATGGGAAGTCCAAGCGAGACGTTCACGCCGCTTTCAAAATCGATCAGCTTCATGGGAATGTGACCCTGGTCGTGGTACATGGCGACGATGAGATCGAATTCCCCGCGCAATGCGCGAACAAAGATGGTGTCGGGCGCGTACGGGCCGGAGCAATCGATGCCGAGAGCACGCGCTTTGGCAATTGCTGGGGCGATGATTTCGGCATCCTGACGCCCGAAGAGCCCGTGCTCGCCGGCATGGGGATTGAGGCCGCAGACTGCGATACGCGGCGCCGTGTGGCGCAGCCATAGCAAGGCATCATTGCCAAGCTGGATGGTGCGAACGATGTGCGCGCGGTCGAGGTGGCAGGCCTGCTCAAGAGAAATGTGCGTGCTGACGTGGACCGTTGCCAGCTTCTCGGAGTAGAGCAACATGCGCGGCTCAGGCGCGCTGGTCAGCTCGGCGATGTACTCCGTGTGTCCTGAGAAGGTCTGGCCGGATAGAGTGACCGCTTCCTTGTTGAGAGGGCCGGTGACCATGGCGTCGGCCGCGCCCTTCATGCACAGTTCAACAGCGCGCCGGACGTAAGCAACGGCGGCAAGACCGTACTCGGCGCGGAGCTGGCCGAATTCAACTTTGTGATCGGCGGCAAGCGTGCCGGTCTCGATGAGCGAACAGGGTAAAGTACGGGGGTCAATTCCGCTGACGCGTTGAGCCGCGCTGAGAGCGGCCGAATCGGCGATGAGCAGCCACTCCGCCAGCGACGAGACACTTTGATCCTGAAGAGCCTTGAGGGCAATTTCGGCGCCAATGCCTGCCGGGTCTCCGATGCTGATGGCGATGCGTGGAAGTCTGGTCATGCGCGGCCTCTTAGCGCGGCAAGAATCTCATTGAATGCTGTTGGCGAGCCGAAGCCGCCGGACTTTGTAACGACGGTGCACCCGTGCGCATCGCCACCCTGCACGGTGCCCCACGGAATGCCCGGCGCGAACTCACCCTGGAGAATAAAGGAATGAGCGGCAAGAGCGCGAACAGCAACCTGGGCCGTTTCGCCGCCCGTAAGGATGAGAGCCTGCGGAGCGTAGGCGCGGAATGACGAGCGAATTCGCGCGGCGGCACCGAAAGCCATGCGGAGGCGAAGAACGCGGACGCCATCTTGATCCGCGGAGTCCAGCTCCTCGAGTTGGAGTTTGGTGACCGCATGAGAGGTTCCCGCGATAAGCAATGTCCGCGTCGTCGGCGGCACGAGCGAGGCCATGGGGCGCGCGGGAGCGAGGGCGGCGAGCGCCTGTGCCAGGCCGGCCGAACCCGCGTAGAGAAGGCCGGGCTGATCCTTTGCGGCGCGGGCCAGAGCGTCAAGATCCGATTGGGTCGCGCTGTCGCAGATGAGCAGAGTCTTGCCGGCATCGAGGGCCGGCACAAGCTCGCGGGCGTGCGCGACGTGGAAGATGCGGCCGCGGACCGTAAGTGGGAAGAGGCGTTCAAGGCGAACCTGCGAATGCTGTCCCGCGGCGTCCTCAATTTCAAGGATCCCGTCGCGAACCGTGCGGCCGGCGGCGGGAAATGCAGGCGCGAAGAGGACGGCGCGAGTTGCAAGCGTGCGGTGCGCGGCGAGCAGTTCAGCGGCAAGCGGACCGCGAGCAGCGGAATCAACCTTCTTGAAGAAGAGCGAATTGGGATCGCCGCCAAGAGCCGTGCAGGCGGGGGAAACCGCCTGAGCCGCGCGGCGGTCCGAAAGCGCGCGCGAGTTGGTGTTAAATGCCTGGACAGATTCCGGAGTTGAGAACTCAACACCGGCGCCAAACCAGATGCGAACCGTTCGCCCGGTGCGGAGGAATGCTGCGCCGGCATCGCAGGCGCCGGTCAGATCGTCGGCGAGTAGAATAATGCGGCCGGAGTACGGATCGGCGAATGAGGGTGGAACGAAGTCCGGAATGCGGGCTTCGGTAGGCATGGGAATGGCCTCGCTCTTGTCCAAGAGTATAGGACCGTTTTCGATGTTGTGGAGTGCTCAAGATCGTCAGAACATTACCTTGGACAGCGGCGGAAGCGAGCCAGGCGGGACTCGCTCGGGCAAAGTCATGCGATCTTGAGTGAATTGCAGCGAGGGGAACCAACGCGGCCGCGCTGCTGGACAAGACCCCGCCGCTTTCGAGACAGTGGAGGAGATGAATCGCCGGACATTCTGCCTTTCCGCAGCCGCTACCCTCGCCGCAAATCGCGTAAAAACATTTGCAGCACTTGCTGATCAGGTCCCTGCCCATGGGCCGCTGATCACGCTGAGCGAAATCGAGGCGATCGATCGCGAGCGAATTCTGCGGTCGGCCAACGAGTACCAGACGGCGCCGCCGATCACAATCACGGCTTCGTCTTCGCCGCGCAGCAAGGGCGGCAAACACGACTACTTCTCCGAGGCGGACTACTGGTGGCCCGATCCAAAAGACCCCAACGACTCGTACATTGAGCGCGACGGCTATTCGGATCCGCAGAACTTCAACGACCATCGCTTGGCGCTGATCCGGCTGAGCCTGATTGTGCCCGCGCTGACGGCGGCATGGCTTCTGACGCAAGACAAGCGCTACGCCGAGCGTGCGGCTGCGCACCTGCGCGCGTGGTTTCTCGCGCCCGAAACGCGCATGAACCCATCGCTCGAGTACGCGCAGGCGGTATGGGGACATTCGCCCGGACGGAGCTACGGAATCATTGACACGCTGCACCTGGTGGAAGTGACGCGCGCCGCGCGACATCTCGAAGCGGCGCAGGCTATGACGCCCCCCGAGTTCGCCGGCGTGCGCGAGTGGTTCACGGAGTATCTGCTGTGGATGCGTGCTTCGACCAACGGGCAGGAAGAAGAAGCGGCCAAAAACAACCACGGAACGTGCTGGACGGTGCAAGCGGCGGCGTTTGCGGCCTACATCGGGAACGAGAACGCAATGATGATGTGCCGCGCACGATTCCGCGATCATCTTTTGCTTGATCAGATGGCGGCGGATGGGAGTTTTCCGCTGGAGCTCAAACGCAGCAAGCCCTACAACTACTCACTCTTCAATCTCGACATGCTGGCCATGATTTGCGTGATTGCGTCGGCCTCCGGGTTGTCGCCAAGCGGAGCAACGAACAATTTGTGGCAATTCGCGTTGCCCGATGGCAACCTTTACAAAAGGGCTGTCGACTTCATGTTTCCGTACATCGAGGACAAGAGCAAGTGGCCCTACCCGCACGACGTCGAGTACTTCGACGACCTGCCAAACCGGCAGCCCAGCCTCTTGTTCGCAGGACTGGCGTACAGAGAGCCGAAGTACATCGCGCTTTGGCGCACGCTGCCGGCCGATCCCAAAACGCCGGAGATCATTCGCAACTTTCCGATACGGCAGCCGGTATTGTGGGTGCGGCCGCTATAGGAACTTAAGCCCGGCCCCAGCCCCGCACACTCGTATACTGGCAGCGCCATGGAATCCTCCCGCCGCGAATATCTCCGTCTGATGTCTGCGGCTGCACTCTCCGCAGCTTTCTCTCGCCGATTGCCGGCGTTTGATCCGGCACCGCAGACTCCATCGCTGAAAGATGCCGCTAAGGCCGCCGGCCTCATCTATGGCTCGTGCAGCGACATGCCGTTCAGCAAGGCGCCGTCGGAATATCTGGATCTCTTCCTTCGGCAATGCGCGCTCTTTGCCCCCATCCTGTCGTGGCAGGATGTTGCACCGACACCGACGCAGGAAGACGACGCGCAAGACCCGAATGCCTCCATCGCTCTGAGCCATGGGCAGTCCATCACGGGTGCGCATCTGCTGTGGTACTTGCGCACGCCGGCGTGGCTCGCCGATCTTACTCGCGCTGAGGCGGAAGGGGCGGTTGCCGCGCACGTCAAGAACATCGCGGCCTTCTACCGCGGGCGCGTGTTTTCGTGGAACGTGGTCAATGAGGCCATTGAACCACCGCAGCATGGTCCCGATGGCCTCCGCATGGACAGCCCCCTGGTGCGTGCGCTGGGCACGGATTTTTTCGCGCCGACTTTCCGCGAAGCCCGAGCGGCCGATCCAGGAGCGCTCTTGCTCTACAACGAATACGATCTGGAGCTGGATAACGCGTGGCAGGCGGCGCGCCGCGACGCGTTGATTCGTCTGTTGGATCGTCTGCAGAAAGCCAATGCGCCCATCGATGGAGTGGGCCTGCAATCGCACCTCAAGTACCGGCAGTTCGGCGATTTCCACGAGAAGCTTTACCGGCAGTTTTTGCGAGACATCGCCGGGCGGGGTCTGAAAATCGTGGTCACTGAGCTGGATGTCGACGACCGCGGCAGCGCGGCGGACGCTACGGCTCGCGACCGTGCAATCGCCGATGTCTATGCGCGCTTCCTGGCGGTTGCGCTCGATGAACCGGCGGTCTGTGCGCTGGTCACGTGGGGCATGTGCGATCCATACAGCTGGTACAACAGCACCTGGTGGCACGAATACGCGCGGCCTGACGGCTTGCAGCAGCGGCCGCTGCTCCTTGATGCGGAGTTTCGGCCCAAGCCGTCGTTTTTCGCCGTCTTGAGCGCCCTGCAACATGCGCCGAAGCGGGCTACTACTAATTCGCGATGAAACGTGGATTGTGCGTCGCGAACCGCTCATCCTCGCTCGGGTGACCTAGGCAGGGATCAAGCTCGAGAGGCGGGCGGAAAAATTTGGGCCCTTCGCAAGGGAAGGGCCCAGGTCAATGTGCGAGCTCGAGGCCTAGTTCACGGTCACGGTGAATGTGGTTGCGACCGTCGGGCTTACCGATGGTGCGGGCGTTGCGGTCACCGAGTAGGTGTAGGTTCCGGCTGTTGTGCCTGGATCGTTCTGGCCTCCACCACCCCCTCCTCCGCCGCTGCCACCGCCGCCGCAACTTGAGAGAGCGCCCATTACGACCAACGCGACGAGAACGCCGAGCATGTTGCGCCAGCCACGCCGCCGCGCGGGGATTCCAAAGAAGATGAGCACGGCGAGAACCGTGCCGGAACCGGCGCCCAGCCAGCCTTTCCCAGGCATCTTTGGACGCGCCAACTCCGCAGTTACCGGCGGCGATGTGCTGATGGTAAAGGTCACAGTTCCACTTGTGTTGGATGAAGTAAGGTTCACGGCGGTGCCGCTGCCGCCGCCGGTGCAAGTGGTGCCGTCTCCGCCAGACGCCGTCGTGCTGGATTGCTGGCAGGTGAGAGAAACCGAGCCGGTATACCCGGCAAGTGCCGCGACAGTGACGGTGACGGTTGCCGACTGTCCGGGAGTGACGCTCGCTGAACTCGGTGTGCCGGGGGTTATCTTGAAGGTCGATTCGGTGACGGTGACTTGCGCCGTGCTCGATCCGGTCGAGTAGTTACTGTCACCGCTGTAGGTTGCCGTGAGGGTGTCCGTCCCTGCGGCAAGGGGGGTTTGTTGATTGGCGGCACCAATCGTGAACTGGTAACTGCCGCTCACGAGCGTTTGTGGTCCCGAGCTGTAGCTGCCGCTGGTAAGCGTCACAGTGCCGGTTGGTGTGGCACCGGAGCCGGCCACGGTGACTGTGACCGTGAGCGCGCCTTCCGAATTTAATGTTTGTGAGGCCGGGGTGACAGTGATGGTTGGCGCGGGCAGTGTTGTCTGCGTCACGGTCACCTGTGCCGTGTTGCTTGCCTTTGCATAATCGGTGTCCCCGCCGTACGACGCCGTCAAGGTGACGGCTCCGGCAGTTAGCGTGTTGCCAGGAATGGTGAAGACGCAATTGCCAGCACTGGCGCATGGGCTTGTCCCGATCGTTTCTGTAGTGGCGGCGTAGCCTCCGCCCGCGAGCGTGATTGTACCCGTAGGCGTGCCTGCCGATCCAGACACCGACACCGATACGTTGAGGCTGTTGGACGAATTAATGGTCGAATTCTGCGGCGTGACCGTCACAGTCGGAGTCGCGAGTCCGGTCGCTGCGGTCCAGCCGTTTACGACGTTGGCGATGTTGAGCGAACCAAGACCCGATGCCTCGTCATAACCTGCTGTGGCGCTGTAACCGGGCAGGATGCCGAGGTAATCTCCGGCGTGGATTACCGAACAGTTTGGCGAAGGTGTCGTTACATAACCCGCGTAATCGCATGACATCGCATTGGTGCCCTGATCGATGTCGTTGAAGTAGCAACTGCTGCTTGTGGTGACGCTTTCAGCGCTGCAACCGCTGTAATTTTGCTTCGCCGCGAGCGCGTACAACTCCGCATTTGGGCTGCCCTGAGCTGCGCCGGTTTTTTGATCGATGAGCGCCATCACGCCGGCCATCGCCGGTGTCGCCACAGATGTTCCGCCGACTTCCTCGGCGAAGGGCTCGGACGATGACGAGTACGTGCACTCCGGGTCCTGCGATGCGGCCGAGACGCAGACCAGATAGGCGCTGCTGGACAGAAAGCCATCGGAGGCGAAGAAGCTGACGTCAGGAATGTCGCGCACGCCATCGCTCGGAATCCCCGTGACGCCTGTCTGCCATACCGGCTTGGGCCAGCCATTATTGACAAGGGTGATGCTTCCGTTGGAGGTGCCGGTGGTTGTGGAACCGGTGGTGCAAGTTCCCAGCGTGGTTCCGGTGGGATCGGTGGTGCTGACGACGCAGGAGCTTAATCCACCGCTTCCGCCTACCGTGTCCACGAGGTATAGCAAGCCACCATCGCCGGCTCCTTGCAGGTCCTGGGCGTAATAGCCAAGCCAGTTACAGGCGGTTTCGGCATCTGTCACCGAGTAGTTGGTTCCGTTGTTCGCGGGGTAGGTAGAAGGCGCGCCCAATTCGCTCGGGAGTTGTTTCATGAAGGGCAAGGCGAGTGGGCTGGTGCAGGTATCGTTCCAAGGCACCTCGGGGATGTAGCCCTTGGCATTGGACTCGTTCGTCGAGCTGTTGGTGGTGTTCCAGTACGTTGAGGCTTCTGAGGCGCAACCGTCGTTGGATGTAAGCGGGCACCACGCGAAGTCGGTGCCGCCGACGGCGGTATTGAAGGGCGTTGAGGCGAGTCCGCTGACGGAGAGGCCGTTTTCGGCCGGGGCAGGAACGCCATTGATGTCGCCGCCCTGGTCGCAACTGGCCGAGCCGGAGTCGCCCGTGGCGACGAACACGGCGATCCCTTCGGCGGCTGCCGTTTCCCATAAGTTGTAATACTGCACGTTGCCCGCGGTGCCGAGACCCAGTTCGCACGCGCCGTAGCTGACGTTCATGACATGTGCAGTGAGATGGTCGATGATGTAGCTTTCAGAGTCGTAGAGGTTATCGTCAGAAGGCGAAGCGGGGTAAGAGGCGACGAGGATGATCTGCGCGTTTTTCGCCACGGCACCGCTCCACTCAACGTCGAGCGAATTCTCCTCAAGATCGCTGAGACCGCAGAGCGCGGTGGGAAGCGTGCTTGAGCAAACCGTCAAGGGTTCGGTATTGCCTGACATCTGAATGGGTTGGTTCCAGGAGTTGTTCGTTGGCAAATTGAAAAAAGTCCTGAAGGTGGCAACGTCGTTGCTACCGTTGGCGCCGACGACGGCCGTACTGGACTCGCCAATATCAATGGCGCTCGTGCCGGCGATGGCGATGGTCTGTCCCGAACCGTCGATTCCAGAAGTCCACAGCGGCGCCACGTTATAGATGGTGGCGAAATCCCATGGGCCGACGTCTTCAACTAAATAGGGGTTTGTGCCGCCGACGCTGATTCCAAACTCCGGCTTTGCGGCGGGCGCAGGCTTCGTGGGCCCAGCGGCGCTTGCCGTTAAGAAAGTGCGCGCCGCAATCGCGGCGGCGCCAGCCTCTCGTATCCATTTGCCGGTCTGCAGATTGTGCTGCACCAGCTGGCCCATGTGGTGCGCCGGTCGCGGGAAGAAGTTGTGCAGCGACTTGATGCCCACCACGACAGGCGCGATCGCGGCGGGAATCTGCGGATCGCTCATGTTGCCGATATGAGGCACGCCGTTGACGACAAGATTATGGATTTCGGTGTGGAAAGTCTGGTGGACCATGTTCGCAGTTCCGCTGAAGCGGATCGACATCCGGTCCTTGGTAACCTGCGTGACGGTAAAGCCGTGGCCGCTGAGCCAACTGGTGATCGTGGCGATGTCAGCCGTAGATGGCCCGTACAACTCGCCCACCTGCTCGGGTGTGAGCCACTGGTGGTAGTTGGGCGAATTCGTATCGTTCAGGCTGGCCACGAAGGTATCGAAGGCTGCCTGTTGCTCGGGGCTTCTACTGAGGACGAGGACCAGGTCGGTCATCGGGAGGCCGGGGCTGACGGGGCCTCGGTCATTCTTAGCATTGGCCGCCGGGTGGGTGTTGCCGGCGAGCGTCACCAATTGGCTCTCGTCGATCGGATTGACGATGCGGGCCGCGGGTGCGACGTTTTGCGCCATGGAGGCGGCGGAACCGAGGAAGACACTAGCCAAGGTGCACAAAACAACCGAGCGTGAATGGATCCTGCTGATCATAGGGGGTGATCCTGGAACCTTTCTTGAGAGAACCCTCGAAATGCCAAAGAGTTTTCGCAACTTGTAGAAAAGAGTTGTAGTGGGCGGCGAGAAAAACAGGGAACCGAGGGATTCGCTGGAACAAGCCGACCGGGATGGTCGAAGACCTCATCATAATCGGACACATGGCCCATGAATTGCTGAATGCGCCGGCGCGGTTTGCATCTGCCGTCGGGCGCATCGCCTCTAAAAATGCAGGGCTTTGCCTCTAAAAGCTGACCCTGCAATCGGACCTCATCGCGGAACGGACATTTCGCACCGAGTAAGGAGAAGGAAAACTCCGTCCGCAAGGAATAAAACCGGAAAACTCGTACAGTTAGACGGGGCCGGGAGAGGAAGGTTGAAGAACGACGCACGGAGGAGGCTGGGAGCAAGCGATTTCGAAGCGGCCGGCGGGCAAGGACGAGTGCCGAGGTGAGAGGGAATTGGAGCGTCAGACCGCAGGAGAGCTCTATACGATGGTTTCGGGGAATGGAGCCGCGAAATGGGTGGGATTATGGGCATGGCGGATACGGAGTTGCAATAGACAAGTTATTTCCCAAGGTATATTATTCGGTCGTTCGCCCGAAACCCGCATTCCGTTAAGAGGCTTTACAAGAGTTTTTTGCAGTGTAGCCGATCTCGCAAACGGCAAGACAGCGGTTTGCCGGCAGCAGGCTGGTTTGGGTAAGAGGAAGGGATGAAGCCATTGGAATTGGACAACGTGAAAATTGCCTTCGAGGCACTGGACAACTTTCGCATCGAGATACCGTCCTGGGGATTTGCCAACACCGGTACGCGCTTCGGCAAGTTTGTGCAGGCGGCGGCGGCATGCACCATCGAAGAGAAATTTGCCGACGCGGCCGAGGTCAACCGCCTGACAGGTGCAACTCCCACGCTGGCGCTGCATGTGCTTTGGGATCTGCCCAACGGCCTGAAGGACGTCCCCGGAGTGAAGCGATTGGAGCAGAGTTTTGGCATTCGGTCGGGGTCGATCAATCCCAACCTGTTTGAAGATCAAAAATACAAATTCGGCTCGTTGTGCAATCCTTCCTCCGCCATCCGCGGGCAGGCGCTGGATCACCTGTTGGCCTCGATCGAGATTGCGAAGGCGCTTGATTCGCGCGATATCTCGCTGTGGATGGCGGACGGATCGAATTATCCCGGCACTCAGAGCATGCGCAAGCGGATCGGCTGGCTGGAGGAGGCGCTGCGAATTGCGCACAGCCGTCTCGCAGCCAAGCAGCGTTTGCTGGCGGAATACAAGCCGTTTGAGCCGGCGTTTTATCACACGGATATTGCCGATTGGGGAATGGCAAGCCACCTGGCGAGTCAGGCGGGGCCTCAGGCGCGTGTGCTGGTCGATACCGGCCACCACTACAACGCACAGAATATCGAGCAGATTGTAGCGTGGCTGGTACATACCGGGATGCTGGGTGGATTCCACTTTAATGACCGGCGCTATGCCGACGACGACCTCACGCTGGGTTCGATCGACCCTTACCAGATTTTCCGCATCTTCCACGAGATTCATGCGGCAGGCGACGAGGGCCTGACGATCGACATCGCCTACATGATCGACCAGAGCCACAACCTGAAGGGCAAGATTGAAGCGACGGTGCAGACCGTTGTGACGGCGCAGGAACTGTATTTGAAGGCCGCGCTGGTCGATCGCAAAAAGCTGGCGGAATTGCAGCAAGACTGCGACCTGGTCGCCGCAGAAGAACTCTATCGCGGCGCTTTCTGGAGCGACGTGCGTCCATTGACGCGCGCGTGGCGCGAGGCACGCGGCCTGCCGGCAGATCCGCTGGAAGCGCTGCGATCAAGTGGTTACGTCGCGCGCGTGGCGCGCGAGCGGGCATGTCACAGCTCGGCCGTAAGCAGCTATGCATAAAGCCGAAGGCGTCCGATCGCCCGGCGCCGGTATGTTTCAATAGGGGTGTCAAAAAAGGGGGAGCGGTTGGCCAAGGCGAAAATCAAGCGGCTTTATCTGATTCCGATTCTCTCCAAGGCACTCGATGTGATCGAGTTGCTGGAGCAGGATCATACGACCCTGACGCTCGAAGACATTTACCAGAGGACCAACATTTCCAAGACCAGCGTCTACCGCATTTTGAAGACGCTGGTACATCGCGGCTATCTGGCGCAAACGCCGAGCGGGCGGTACCGGCTTGTGTCGCGGCCGCGGCGGTTGCGCTTCGGATTTGCGGTGCAGAGCGCGGAGATGCCCTTCAGCAACGCAGTGGCGCAGAGCGTGACCGCGGCGGCGTCTGCCGCCGGCGTGGAGCTGATCGTTCTGGATAATCGCTACGATCCCGAGGTGGCCGCGCGCAACGCCGAAGAGTTTGTCGCCAAGCGAGTAGACCTGGTGCTTGAATTCCAGGTGGAGGAAGCGGCGGCGCCGCGCGTAGCGCACATCTTCAAGAAGGCAGAGATTCCCATGGTGGCGATCGATGTGCCCCACCCGAATGCAACGTACTTCGGAGTCGACAACTTCGAGGTTGGATACGAGGCGGCGGCGATTCTGGCGCAATACGCGCAGCGGCAATGGAAGGGCAAGGTGGACAGGGTGTTGGGCGTGGGTTTCAGGGAGGCAGGCAGCTTTGTGCAGCACCGCATCACCGGCGCCTTTGACGGAATCCGGGAACGGTTCAAGGAGCTGACGGCAGATCGATTCGTGCAGATCGAAGGAAGAGGCATGCGCGAAGCAAGCCACAGGGCAATGAGTGAGTATCTTGGGGAACGCAAGGGCGGCGAACTCACGCTGGTGGCCGCGGCGAACGATACCAGCGCGCTGGGCGTTCTTGATGCAGTGCGCGAGGCGGGCCAGGAGGCGAACTTTGCCATTGTGGGCCAGGATTGTGTTCCAGAAGTGTTGGAAGAGATGCACAGAAAATCAAGCGCGATCGTCGGCTCTATTTCACACGAAGCGGAGACTTACGGGCCGCGATTGATTCAGCTCGGCATTTCGATCCTTCGCGGGTACACTGTGCCTCCTTATAACTACGTGCATCACCGTGCCGTAACACCGGATACTCTGGGTGAGATCGAGACGGGGAAACGGACATCGGAGCGGAATCCGGCGCATGCGATGGCTGTGCATTAGAGTTCACCCTAACTGAATCCCGGCTTAAAGCGATTTACGGCCTGCCGGCTGTATCATGGAAATGAGATCTGTTCTTCCCCCGTTTGAGTGCCCCTTATGACAATGGCTACGACAGCTTCTTCTGTATTGCATTTTCTCGAGGACCGCTGGGATCCCACCGTGGCGGCTGGTCTCGATGAGCCTGAACTTCTGCGCTACCGCTCGAACCTGCTCGGTTCGGATCTGCGCATCACCAACTTTGCCGGCGGAAACACAAGCTCCAAGGTTGTCGAACTGGATCCGCTGACCGGCAATCCGGTGGAGGTGCTGTGGGTGAAGGGATCGGGCGGCGACCTGGGCAGCATCAAACGCGCCGGATTCGCCACACTCTACCAGGAAAAGCTGCTGTCGCTGGAGCGCATCTACAAAGGCGCGGAATTCGAAGATCAGATGGCGGAGATGTATCCGCTGTGTGCCTTTCGGAACAATCCAGTCGCCGCGTCCATCGACACGCCGTTGCACGGATTTCTGCCCTTTCCGCACGTCGATCACCTGCACCCCGATTGGGCGATCGCGCTCGCGGCCAGTGCCAACGGCAAGTCGAAGATGGAAGAGTTCAATCGCGAGTTTGGTCACACCCTGGTGTGGCTGCCATGGCAGCGGCCCGGCTTCGAACTGGCGATGATGATGAAACGGATCGTCAAGGAGAATCCTGGCTGCGACGGAATCGTGCTGGGCGGGCACGGGCTCTTTACCTGGGGCCGGACGCAGCGTGAATGCTACTTGAATACGTTGCAAATGATCGACAGCATTGGCCAATTCATCGAGCGTCACGGACGAGCGAAGGGCAAGGTACGGTTCGGCGGCGAGGCCGTGCCCGCGCGTGAGAACCGGCGCGAACTTGCGATCCAGATCGCGCCGTTTCTCCGCGGACGCATCAGCGCCAGGCAGCGGTTTATCAGCAGTTATTCCGACGCACCCGACGTGATGCAATTCGTTGACTCCAAGCACGGCAAGGCGCTGGCCTTTCTGGGAACCAGTTGTCCCGATCACTTTATCCGCACCAAAATCCGGCCGATGTTTGTGAACTGGGGCGCGAACGAGGGTATTGAAGCGCTGAGGACCCAGATTGATTGCGCCCTGGCCGAGTATCTCGATCAGTACCGCGCGTACTATCGCACGTTTGCCAAGCCCGATTCACCTGCGATCCGTGACGCCAGCCCCGCTGTGGTGCTGATTCCCGGACTGGGGATGTTCAGCTTTGGCAAAGACAAGACCGAGGCGCGCATTACCGGCGAGTTTTATGTCAATGCCATCCACGTGATGGAAGGCGCGAGTTTGCTGGGCGAGGGCGCGGTGAGCGGGCCGGTGCCGCAGTGCGCGCCGGGAATGGATCCGGCGAGCTTCAAGGTCTTCGACAACTATGTGGCGTTGCCGGCCGCTGAGGCATTCCGCATCGAGTATTGGGCGCTGGAGGAGGCGAAAATTCGCCGGCGTCCACCGGAGAAAGAGCTGAGCCGGCGCGTGGCGCTGGTGGTGGGCGGAGCCAGTGGCATCGGGCGCGAAGTGGCGCGGCTGGCTGCCTCGCGCGGCGCTCATGTTTTTGTCGCCGACCGCAACGAAGAAGGCGCGGAGCGCGTGGCGGGCGAAATTGCCACGATCGCGTCGCCCGAGTTTACTGGCCACTCCGGCGTCGACATTCGCAGCCGCGATTCGATTCGCAAGATATTGGGCGAGGCGGCGCTGGCTTTCGGCGGCATCGATATTCTCATCAACACGGCCGCGCTGTTCCCGTCCACGGCAGACGGCGAGATCGCCGACGAAATGTGGTCCGATACTCTCGCCGTGAACGTGACCGCGAACTACCTGCTGGCCGACGAAGCCGCAAACTTGTTTGAAGAACAGGGGCTGCACGGGAACATTGTCTTCACCAGCTCCGCGAACGCAGTGGTGGCAAAACGCGGCAGCGAGGCTTACGACGTGAGCAAGGCCGCACTCTCCCACCTGATTCGCGAGATGGCCGTGAGCATGGCGCCCAACGTGCGCGTGAATGGCATCAGCCCCGCGACGGTGGTCAAGGGGTCCACCATGTTTCCGCGCGACCGCGTACGCGCTTCGCTGCGCAAATACAATATTCCTTTCCAGGAATCGTTCAGCGACGACGAGCTTCGCAGCCGCCTGGCAGCGTTCTATGCCGAGCGCACTTTGACGCACAAGGCGATCGGCGGGTCAGACTGCGCTGAGGCCATTCTCTTTCTGGCCAGTCCCAGGGCACGTTGCACCACAGGCCACGTCATTCCCGTGGACGGTGGTCTGACAGAAGCTTTCGTCCGTTAGAGAAACCGGAGTTTCGCTCTCGCCATGCAAGAAGCAGCTCGCGTTGCCATCGATTTGGGCGCAGAAAGCTGCCGCGTTTCTTTGCTTCGCTGGCTGAGTAGCTGCCCCAGCATCGAAATCATCCATCGCATTCCCAACGGGCCTGTGCGGCGCGGCGATTCTTTGTGCTGGCCGCTCACTCGGATTCTTGCCGGACTTGAAGAGGGTTTACGCAAAGCGGCCGTGGCAGCTCCCGAGGGCATTGCATCAATTGGCGTCGATGGTTGGTCGGTGGACTACGTGCGCCTCGCGCCCGGCGGCGACTTATTGCTCGAGCCTTTCTGCTATCGCGACGAGCGCACGACGGCGACCAAAGAAGTAGCAGACCGGATCATCTCGCCCTTTGACCTGTACCAGCGCACGGGTACTTATCCGCTGAAGATCAACACCGTGTATCAGCTTCTTGCCGATTCCGCAGCGGGGATTGACAGCCGCACGCCGTGGTTGATGCTTCCGGAATTCATTCTTTACTGGCTGACCGGGCGGCGAGTGGCTGAGTCCACAAATGCCACCCACACCGGGCTGGTGAATCTGAAATCCGGTGACTGGGATGAGGAAATTTTCAAACTGCTCGGGCTGCTACTCGAAGCCGCGCCGCCATTGGTTCCGACGGGGACGGTTCTGGGGCCGATCACGGGAGTGTTTTCGCAACTCGACGCATTCCGCGCCACGCAGATTATTGCGCCTGCCACGCATGACACGGCCAGCGCCATTGCGGGCATTCCCACTGACCTGAGCTCGGCTGCGTATATCAGTTCGGGCACGTGGTCGCTGGTCGGCACAATTACGCAAAGTCCGGTTACGACCCGACACGCCTTCGACGCAGGCTATACCAACATTGGTGCGGCGGCCGGTGGACTTCTGTTTCATTCGCTGATCAACAGCATGTGGGTGCTCAAGCAATGTATGGACGCGTGGGCGGCGCAGGGGCGACCGTGGTCCATTGAGGATCTTGTCCAAAAGGCCGCTGAATGCAATTCCGCAACTGGCGTGCTCGATATGGATGCGGAATCGCTGATGCTTGACAGCAATATGCCGCAACGCATCAACAACGAGCTCGCGCGGCTGGGCTTCGATGCCATTCCCGACGTGGCCGGAAACGAGCCGCTGTTTGCACGGACGATCTTTGAGAGCTTGGCGCTAAGGTACGCGTCGGCAATCGCAAACCTCGAAAAAATGCTGGGACGCAAGCTGGAGAGTCTCCACATGATCGGCGGGGCGACCCGCAATAAACTGCTCGTAGCGATGACCGAGCAGCGGACAGGGCTTTCTGTCGAGATTGGCGAGACGGAAAGCGCGACGATAGGCAACCTGGCCGTGCAACTGGCGGCGAGCGAGGCCGGGGGCAGGCGCGTGACGCCCGCGGGCGTGCGCGACTGGGCGGCGAGGCTTTGCAATAGTTAAAGGCGCAACGCAATCGTGAAAGGGTGCGTGCGATGGCTCAAACGAACAAGAAGATTGCGCGTTTTCATCGAGAGGTGCGGGCGGCGCTGCGGTCGCTGAAAAATGCGGAGCGAGCTGCGGGGATGCGCGCCTACATGCGCAATCAATTTGAGTATCTTGGCGTTTCAATGCCGGATCATCGCGCTGCCGTTGCGCCGCTGGTTAAGCGTTTCTCACCGGCAGATGCGGCGGAACTGCGCATGGCTGCGGATGGGCTGTGGCAATTGCCTGAGCGGGAATACCAATATGTCGCGACGGGTCTGCTTGGGCGCCACCAGGCCATCCTGACCCTCGACGATTTGCCCTGGCTGCTGGGGTTGGTGCAATCGAAGTCGTGGTGGGATACGGTCGACTCGCTCGTGAAGACGATTGGCCCAGTGGTGCGGCGCGCCGGTGCGAAGGGCAAGCGCGCCATGGACGCGGCCGTCAAGCACGACAACTTCTGGGTGCGGCGGATTGCCATGCTGCACCAGCTTGGACTACGCGACGAGGTCGACACGGAACGGCTCTTCCGCTACGCAGAGCTGCTGGCGGCGGAAAGGGAGTTCTTCATCCGCAAGGCAATTGGATGGGCGCTGCGCGACTACGCATGGCACGACTGGCAAGCTGTCGAGAAATTCCTGAAATCGTCGCGCGCGGGATTCTCCGGGCTGACGATGCGGGAGGCGAGAAAGAACTTCGCAACGCTTTCCCAGCGCGGCCCACACAAACGGCCCTTGACGCAGGCTCGGCGCAAGTCGTAGTTTGTCCTTACACGGGAAAGGAGGTTGATCCAGCCTATGAGCAAAGATTGTTCGAGTTGTATCGTACGTGAGGTGACTGAGGCCTAGGGCATCGCGCCCAAGACCACAGGTAAGTCCAGGCGGAGGGTTTTCCGTCATGGCTCTGGCACTCGCGGAAGCGCGATGGCCTTAGTCCAATCCCAACAGTCCACCGGCAGCGGCCTGGGAACTATGTGTTCTCAGGCCGTTGTTGTTTGAGAAGCAGGGAGCAAGAGAACACGGGAGTAAGGGAACAGGGAAAAGGGAACGACAGAGACGGGGAGGTCTTGGATGGAACACGAACTGCAAAACACCATTGCGCTGCTTGAGCGCACGCCGGCCGCTCTCGAGGCTCTGCTGCGCGGATTGCCGGAGATGTGGACGGAGACCAACGAGGGCGAGAATACATGGAGCGTGCGAACAGTGGTGGCGCACCTGATTCACTGTGAGGACGAGGACTGGATTCCGCGGGCGCGATTAATCTTGGAATCCGGCGAAGGGAAGGCCTTTGCGCCGCTCGATCGGGAGGGGCACACGCGCTACAGCCAGGGCAAGACAATGGAGCAGTTGCTCGACGCATTCGCGCAGGCGCGGGCAAAGGGGCTGGAGGATTTGCGCGCCTTGAATCTGATGCCGCAGGACCTCGGGCGGCGCGGACGCCACCCGTCATTGGGCACAGTGACGCTGTCACAACTGTTGGCGACATGGGCGGCGCACGACTTAACGCACCTGCACCAGATTTCGCGAATTATGGCGTTCCAATATCGCGAAGCGGTAGGGCCTTGGGTACGATTCCTGGGCGTGATGCAGTGCACAGGCCACAGCGCGAGCACATAAGGCGCGCCTTCATGCCGTAAAATCAGCCTAAAGATGAAGTGTCCATATTGTGGCTTCGGGCAGGATCGGGTGGTGGACTCGCGCGAGAGCAAAGAGGCCGACTCGATTCGGCGACGGCGAGAGTGCGAAAAGTGCAGCCGGCGCTTCACTACCTATGAACGCATCGACGAGATTCCCTACATGGTGGTGAAGAAAGACGGGCGTCGCGAGCGCTTTGATCGGCAAAAGGTGTTGAGCGGCCTGCTGCGCGCATGCGAAAAGCGGCCGGTTTCGTCAAGCCAACTCGAGAATGTCGTTGACGCGGCGGAGAGCTTCCTCATCGATGCGCCCGAGCGCGAACGCACCACAGCCGAGGTCGGCGAGCTTATTATGCAGCACCTCAAGGGTCTGGACACGGTCGCATATATTCGATTCGCGTCGGTCTATCGCGATTTCAAGGATGTGCGCGAGTTCAAGGAAGAGCTGGAGGGGTTGCTGGCAAGCCACGGGAAAAAGAAAGCTTAATTTGTAGCTAAGGGCGAACGGTAAAGCCATGACAGAGAAGAAGACGCACAAGGTAACGCTGATCCCCGGTGACGGCATCGGGCCCGAAGTCACGCAGGAAGTTGTGCGAATTCTTGAAGCCACCGGCGTGAAGTTCGAATGGGAGCGGTTTGCAGCCGGCGCCGAGGCCTTCGAGATTCACGGCGAATACATCCCTGCGGCGCTTTACGCGTCCATCGAGCGCAACCGCGTGGCACTGAAAGGGCCGGTGACGACGCCGATCGGCGGAGGCTTCAAGAGCATCAACGTCACACTGCGCAAAAAGTTCGATCTCTTCGCCAACCTGCGGCCCATTCGCAATCTGCCCGGCCTGGATACGAAATACCCCGGGGTGGATCTGGTGATCGTGCGTGAAAACACCGAGGGCGAGTACGTGGGTCTCGAACACGAAGTGGTTCCGGGCGTGGTCGAGAGCATCAAGGTGATCACAGAGAAGGGATCGACGCGGATTGCGCTGTTTGCCTTCGAGTACGCGCGCAAGCATGGACGAAAGAAAGTTCATTCGATCCACAAAGCGAACATCATGAAGCTGTCGGACGGGCTTTTTCTGCGCTGTGCGAGGCAGGTGGCCGAGGGATTCCCTGACATCACATATGGCGAGCATCTGATCGACAACACCTGCATGCAACTGGTGATGAATCCCTATCAGTACGACACGCTTCTGCTCGAGAACCTATACGGCGACATTGTGAGCGACCTGTGCGCTGGGCTGGTGGGCGGGCTGGGTTTGGCGCCGGGAGCGAACCTGGGAGTGGAGTGCGCGATCTTCGAAGCGGTACACGGTTCGGCGCCGGACATTGCGGGCAAGGATGTGGCCAATCCCACAGCGCTTTTGCAATCGGCAATCCTGATGCTGCGGCATCTGGATGAGACGGCAGCAGCGGACAAAGCGCAGAAGGCTCTGGAAACGGTGTACGGCGAGCGCAAGACGCTGACCCGCGACGTGGGCGGATCGGCGGGGACAACGCAGTTTACCGACGCAATACTGGCGGCGATGGCGTAGCCATTGGCTGCAGCGGCCGGACTCATCCTCTTGTACACTGGATAGAGCCAAGGCCATGAAAAACAAGTATCCAATCGGCATTTTGGGCGCGACCGGAATGGTCGGCCAACGCTATATTCAACTTCTCAGGGACCACCCCTGGTTCGAGATCGCGTGGCTCGCGGCTAGCGACCGCTCGAGCGGCAAGACTTACGGAGAAGCCGCCAAGTGGCGCCTGGATACGCCTCTTCCGGAGCACATCGCAAAGATGACTGTCTCGGCGGCGGGGCCCGAGGGCGCGTCGAAGATCATCTTCGCCAGCGTGGATACGGCCATTGCTCTCGAGATGGAGCCGAAGTTTGCCGCGGCCGGCTGCGCCGTGATTTCGAATTCGAGCGCCTTCCGAATGGCTCCAAATGTGCCGCTGGTGCTGCCGGAAGTGAATGCGGGCCATCTGCAGATGATTGAAGAGCAGCCATCTCGCAAGGAGTCCGGCGGCTACATTGTCACTAATTCCAATTGCTCGGCAATGGGGCTGGTGCTGGCGCTTAAACCGATCGAGGAATGCTTCGGCATCGAGCAGATCTTCGTGACCACGATGCAGGCGATCTCCGGAGCGGGTTATCCCGGCGTGGCGTCGATGGACATTCTTGACAACGTGATTCCGTTCATCGGCAGCGAAGAAGAAAAGATGGAGACGGAGACGCTCAAGCTCCTGGGCAAGCTCGAAGGCCATGCGGTGACGCCGCTCAACGCGAAAATGACGGCGCACTGCAACCGCGTCGCAGTGGTCGATGGGCACACGGAATGCGTCTCAATCAAGCTTGGGAAGAAGTTGGGACGCGAAGTCGCCCGCGAAGATATTCTCGCGGCGTGGGAGGAGTTCCGTCCGCTTGCCGGGTTGGACCTTCCGTCAGCGCCAGAGCAGCCGATCGAGTGGACGGAGCAGAACGATCGCCCGCAGCCGCGTCTCGATCGCAACCGAGGCAAGGGCATGACGGTGACCGTGGGACGGCTGCGCCCGTGCAATGTTCTGGATTGGAAATTCGTGCTGCTCTCGCATAACACCGTGCGCGGCGCGGCGGGAGCGACAATTTTGAACGCCGAGATGCTGGCCAGCCTTGGGAAGTTGGAGCCTGCTCCAGTGGCGGCGGCGCGCGCGTAGAAACGATTGCCGAAGTTCCGGCGTAACGATGGGAAGCAAGCAATGAGTCTGGTCGTGATGAAGTTTGGCGGTACGTCGGTGGAGGATCTGGCGGCTATTGGGCGTACCGCGGCAATTGTGGCCGGGCGCGCGGCCAATGGCAAGAGCCCCGTGGTGGTGGTGAGCGCCATGGCCAAGGTGACCGACCAGTTGCTGCGCGCCGCGGCGGCAGCGGCGGAAGGCGACCGCACCGGCGCACTGGCCATCAGCTCGCGGCTCAGGGCGCGGCATCGCGACACGGCTTGCGCACTCGTAAAGGACGCGGCAACAATCGCTGGGTTGATTCAGGCCATCGATCAAAAGTTCGACGCCTTGGATGAGGTGTTGCGCGGCGTATCCGCGATTCTCGAACTGTCTCCGCGCATCTCCGATTTGATTGTGAGCCACGGCGAGCGCCTTTCCAGCCGCATCGTGACCGCGGCCTTCCGCGAGCGCGGCGTCAACGCCGAGCATGTGGATGCGCGCGAGATCATCGTTACCGACTCGGAATACCAAAAGGCCGCGCCGCTCGACGACATCGTCGAGAAGCGCGCGCCGGAAAAACTGCTGCCCCTCATCGCCCAGGGAAAGGTTCCGGTGATGGGTGGATTCATTGCCTCGAACGAAGCAGGATTGACAACAACGCTGGGCCGAGGCGGCTCCGACTATACCGGCGCGCTGGTGGGTGGCGCGCTCAACGCCGAGACCATTGAGATTTGGACCGACGTGGACGGAATCATGACCGCCGATCCGCGCGTGTGCCCCGATGCGTTGCGCGTGAGGGTCATCAGCTTTGAGGAAGCAGCCGAGCTTGCCTACTTCGGCGCCAAGGTTCTGCACCCGGCTACGATTTTGCCGGCAGTGAAGAAGAACATTCCCGTCCTGGTGCTGAATAGCCGCAACCCTGGTTGCGAGGGAACGCGCATCATTTCGGTGGCGCCCCACTGCAAGAGCCCCTTCAAATCGATCGCGGTGAAGAGGAAGTTGACCATCATCGACATTGTGGCCAGCCGCATGCTGATGACGCACGGCTACCTGAGCAAAATGTTTGCGGTGTTTGATAAGCACAAATGCCCGGTGGACATGGTTTCAACCAGTGAGGTGAGCATTTCGCTCACCGTGGATTCGAACGCAAGCCTGCCCGAGATCTCCGCCGACCTGGGCAAGATGGCCGATGTGAAACTAGAGGGGAAAAAGGCGCTGGTGTGTATGGTGGGCGAGGATATTCGAGGGCAGAACGGGATTGCCGCGCAGGTGTTCAACGCCATCCGCCACGTCAACGTGCGCATGATCTCGCAGGGAGCCAGCGAAATCAACATGAGCTTCATGATCGAAGAGGATGACGCCGACGAAGCGGTGCGGTCGTTGCACACGGCGTTCTTCAAAGAGCCTGATCCGGAGATCTTCGATGTGGAAGCGAGGAATGCAGTTCATAGTTCGTAGTTCACTGTTCGCAGTGGCCTATCCGGATTTGTAATTCAACTGAGAAATACGAACTAAGAACTGCGAACTGTTCCGAAGGAGCTTATGCTGATTCTAGTTCTCGGCAAGGGAAAGACCGGCTCGCTCGTCGCTGAGGTAGCGTGGGAGCGTGGCCACGGCGTGCGCGCTCTTGATATCGACGAGAATGTGCGCGCGTCGGCGTTGACGGCGCCAAATCTGGCCGGCGTGGACGTTGTGGTCGACTTCACGGCGCCCGAGGCCGCCGTGGAGAACATGCGCGCGGTTCTCGCCCTTGGCGGTCGCATCGTTGTAGGTACAACCGGCTGGTACGCGAAGGTGAACGAGATGAAGGCGCTCGCCGTCGAACGCGGCGGTGGCCTTTTGTACGGCACCAATTTCTCCATCGGCGTGCAAAAGCTGTTTCAATTGACGGCGGAACTGGCAAAGCTTGAGGGGTACAAGTTCTCCATCGACGAGACACACCACGTGACCAAGCTCGACGCGCCTTCGGGAACGGCGCTCACGCTGAAGGAAATCATTTTGTCGGCGCGACCGGGAATCGATGTCCCGGTCGAGTCGCATCGCGTGGGAAACGCCAAAGGCGAGCACGTTGTGCGCGCCGTGAGCGACCACGACACATTGGAATTGCGCCACGATGCGCACTCGCGGCGCGGTTTCGCGCTCGGTGCTGTGCGTGGAGCCGAGTGGCTCTGCGGCAAATCGGGAGCGTGGGAATTCCGCGAAATCTTCGATCGGTTGTAGATTCGAATCACGCGAGTTGCCGATTCTTCGGTTCGCTCCGCTACTGGCCACCGACGCGCGGCTTGATCAAGTCGCCAAGGTAGTCCGGCTTGGTGTCGTCGCGGACCAGATGCGGATAGCGCTCGCCGCTGTGAACCTGAATCGTCGCGGTGCGGTAATAATCGTCATCCACGACCAGAAGAATAATTGGCGCCGTATTATCTTTCGCGGCGGCGATCGCGTCTTCAAGCAGGTCGTGAGTATAGACGCGCCCATCCACCCCGACAACCTTCATGCCCGGAGAGATTCCTGACTCAAATGCAGGGCTGCCCACAACCGAGTCGCCAACCGTACCGTCGGCGTCGAGTTGCAGACCGATGGAGTAAACATCGCTCGGTGCGCCGCGGCGGCCGGGGAGGTTCGCGGGCTTGTCAGTGAATTCGACCTTCCATCCGGCATTTTCCAGGCCGCCAGAGGGGGTATCGGGCGACGCGGAGTCGAGATGACGATGAAAGAACGCCGCCCAATCGTCGGGAGCGACCTGGTTCAGCGCGCCGACCACGTCATCGAAGGTGTAGGTCTTGAGCTCGGGGCCGTTGTTGGCTCCGCCGTGGAAGAGATGGCAGAAGTCGTCGATGGACTTCTGACCGTGGGTCACGTTGTGAATGATGGTGGCAGCTTCAAGCCACATCAAATCGCCTTCCTCGTAGTAATCGGCGGAGCGGCGCCAGCTCGTCCAGCCGCCGCCGCGGGCATTGAATCCGGGCACGGCGACCGCGGTGTCGAGCAGCGGACGCCACGTGCGTCCTGGGCGGCCAGGGCCGAGCATTGCAGCTGCACTGGCCAGATAGTCGCGATACTGCTCGGGAGTGAACAAGCCACTACGCACGCCGAGCAGCGGGCCCAGATACTCGGTGAGGCCTTCGTAGACCCAGAGCAGATCGTCCTGCATCGGTTTTTCGAAGTCGGGCGTGGCTAGGCCGGCGGGGCGGCGGAATTTTCGGTTCCATGAATGGACGAATTCGTGGGGCAGAAGCATGCCCACGAGCGCGCCTGCGCCGGGGGAAAGGAGCGCGCGCTCGGGAAGGCGGCTGTCGTTCGATTCGTGGTGTTCCAGGCCGAAGTGCGCCACGTGATCGCTGAGCGTGAACAGGAAGTGGTAGTCGCGGTAGTGGCGCGTCCCGAACAGCTTGCCCGACTCGGCAACGAGGTTGGTCATCCCCTTCTGGACCTCGGGGCTCATGGCGAGAGCGGCTTCGCTGTCGGCGACCATGTCGATCTCGTGATGGATGGGCTCGCCGGGCGGCGTAAGGTCGATGGCGCGATAGAACAGTCCTGTGATGACGGGTGAATCGACCAGCAGGTCGAGCGAAATGGGTTTAAACGAAACCTGGCTGCCGGATTCGCCGGCCACAGGCAGCGCGGTGCCATACTTCCAGCCGTCGGGAAGAATCAGGCTGGCCTGGTAGGTTAGCTGCGCGGCCGGCGCGCCTGCGGGGTAGAGGATTACCTCATTCCATTCCAGGTCCAGAAGCTTATCTGTCGCGGAAACGCCCTCCCGCATAATGATGTCGTACGCGGCATCGAGTCGCGTCGCGCTGGCGGGAACGTCGAGGTGGAACGTGAAGGCGTCGAGAGGATCGCGCTGCCAGGAAATAGTTTTTCCGCCCACTTCGAATTTGAGTCCGGTGAGGTCCGAGATCGGGCCGCCTGGCTCGTGTTCGCCGGGAATCCACTTGGGATAATAGAGAGTGAGCGGGCCAAGCTGAACAGGCAGGATCAGGCGTGCATGCAGAAGCTTCCGCGGGGACTGCGAGGCATCGACGGTGAGAGAAATGGTCTGTGCGGATTGCGCGGACATTGTCTGCGCGACCAGCAGGGCAAGCACAGCAAGAAAACCACGAAAACTCGAGCGGGATGCAAACATGAGTAGGCTCCGAATGGGAAAGGCTCGCTAGTATCTCTTCCGCGCATCATAACGGTCCGCTTTGGGTTCGGACATGTCCCGGAGTGTGTCTGCGCAGCCTGCCGAGCGCGTCCTTTCTTCCACCGCGCAGCCACGCGCAGCCGTTATAAACTTGACCTGTCATGGAAACGATAGGCTGTGGTACCGCAATTGTGACGCCGTTCAGGTCCGATGGGTCAATGGACGAGCCGGCGCTGTGGTCGCTGGTGAACTGGCAGATTGAATCGGGAATCGACTTCATCGTGGCATGCGGATCGACCGGAGAAGCGGCGACGCTGGACGAAGAAGAATGGCTGCGCGCGGTACGCCTGACCATCGACGCTGCGGCGGGACGGGTTCCGGTATGGGCGGGCTGCACGCACAACTCTACGCGCGTGCTGGTTCGTCTGGCAGCGCATCTCAAGCGTATCCCGGGCGTCGCGGCAGTCCTCTCGGCGAATCCCTACTACAACAAGCCCACGCAGGAGGGGCAGTTTCAACACTTTCTCGCGTTGGCGCGCGAGGTCGATCCGCTGCCGGTTTGCGTATACAACGTGCCGGGCCGGACGGCGGCGAACCTGGAGCCGGAGACAGTGGCACGTTTGGCCGCGGCGATCAAGAACATCGAGGCCATTAAGGAAGCGAGCGGCAGGCTGACGCAATTTGCCGAGCTCGCGCACATCATGCCGCGAGGCTTCAAGATCTTTTCCGGCGACGACAACCTTGCGCTGGCGGCGATCGCCGTCGGAGCGCACGGCCTGATCAGTGTGGCGTCCAACGAGGCTCCGGCCGAAGTGGCGCGCATGATCCGAGCCGCGCTCAACAACAACTGGGATGAAGCACGCGAGCTGGAGCGCCGTTTTTCGCGGCTCTTCGAGGCCAACTTCTGGGAATCGAATCCGGCTCCGGTGAAGACCGTGCTGAGCCTGATGGGAAAATGTGGCGATCAATTGCGATTGCCTTTGGTGCCTCCCACCGCCGCCACGCGCGCCAAGCTGGAGCGGCTGGCGGGAGAACTTGGCCTGCTGAAGCACGCGCCGATTCCCGAGGGCGTGCGTTCGGAAGTGTTCTGAAGGGAACCATGCGAAGAAGTTCGCTGCTTGCCCATGCGGCGGTGCTCTCAACGACGTCTCTGCTGGCATTGGTGCTCGCGGGCGCGCTGTCGACGATCGCACAGTCCCCGTCGAATGGCACGCCAGCGCAGACCAACGCCGCGCAGCCACCGACCGCGAGTCAGGACCAGACCGACCTGTGGAAATTGAAGCCGGATATCTCGGGAAAGCGGAATGGCGTCTTCGCGGAACCGCTGGCGATGGATTTCGCCGATCACACCGGTTACATTTCGCTTTTTGACGGCAATTCGCTGAGCGGATGGGATGGCCGGCCCGGAGTGTGGAGCGTAGAAGACGGCGTGATCATCGGAGTCTCTACGAAGGAGAAGAACGCCGGCAATTCGTTTTTGGTCTACCACGGCATTGCCGCGAAGGACTTTGACCTGAAGCTCGAGATCAAGGTGGAGTGGGGAGGCGGCAGCGGCGTGCAGTACCGGAGCAGCGCGGGCATTCCGCCGGGCCGTTTTGCTGGCAAAGGCGAGCCGCCGCTCGATCCGCGCTGGGTGATGATTGGGCCGCAGGCCGACTTCTGGTATCCGGTCAGCGAAAATGCGAAACAGTACAGCGGGCAGCTCTATTCGCAAAACACATCACTCGGCATTGTCGCCTGGCGCGGCCAAGTGGTGGAATCGGAGCCCGACAAACCGCCGCAAATCGTTGGAACGATTGGTGACCGGGCGCAACTGGGGACTTATGTGAAAGACGGCGAGTGGAACCAGTACACAATCATTGCCCGCGGCGGAGTAATCATGCACATTTTGAACGGCAGGTTAATGGCTGTGCTCGTCGACGACGATCCCAACTCGACCAACAACGTTCCAGGACTGTTTGGGCTGCAGATCGAAGGCACTCCCTGTAAGGTATCTTTCCGCAATTTATGGCTAAGAAAGATCGACTAAATTGTGGATAATTAGCCGAAGTTACCGTGGTAACTGGGTCCTGTACTCGCATTCGAAGGCTGTGGAAACTTTTTTTGCATCCTCCCACAACTTCTGTTTATCTTATGGTGTCTACCCAACCGACGGCGGACAGTGTTCTAAAACACCAAGTCTGCCGCTGTAGTTAAATTTAGGCGAACGCTCCGAGCGAGAGCTTGCCGTGGAATGAATTATTTTTTCCTGCCTGGTCATAGCGAGTCCTTGTATCTTCAAATCCTTTGAGTAAGCCCCGGCAATGGCTCGCAGACTGGGCGATGTTTCCTGCACAGGATCGGAAAAAATGCTTCTCCCGGCGCTCTCAATTTAAGCTTCGGTAGCCCGCAGAAAGTGACGTACCCAAATATGTCCCCTAAGATACGCACAATGCTATTGAGGCTAGCGCTGGTTCCGGTCGCCGCGATCGTGCTGGCGGTCGCGGGCTGCACCAGCTCGCTGACCAACGGAACCCAGTCCAATGTGAACGGTGGTTCAGTATTCGTGGTCGGCACCGACGCGCCCCCTCTGGCGGCAGTCGTCGGGTTTCCGGTGACAATTACAAGCATCACCGCGAATCCTACAACCGGCACCCCCGTGTGTCTGATCAGCAGCTGCACAACCGGCGTAACCGCTGACTTTGCACGTTTCAACGGACTTCAAACCGTGCTGGACGACAGTAACGTTCCGCAGGGTACGTACGACAGCATCACCATCACCCTGGGCACGGGCACCATCGACTACCTGAGCGTCCCCAGCCCTCTCGGCTCGGCCCCGCCGACCATCGCAACCTTGGCGGCGACCTACAGTCCATCAAACTCGGTTACCATAACGCTGGCCAACCCTCTGGTCGTTGGACCTGCGGGCGGCGAACCAGTAGGCCTGCGCATTGATTTCGATTTGGCTAAGTCTATCCAGGTGAGCGGTACACCGGCAACGGTCACTGGTGCGGTGAACCCGACCTTCGATGTCAGCACAGTGACACGCACTGACACCTTCGCGCATATCGACGAGTTCATCGGATCGGTCACAACTTTGCCGACCACATCCGGCACGCCTCCTGCGGCTGCGGAACCCAATTCGTTCGTGATCACCGGTCCGCACGGCGAGCCGTTCACAATCAACACGACCATGAACACGGAGTGGGATGGCGGTGCGACACTTGCTAGCTTGAACTCAACCAGCATCGTCGCGGTCGCAGGCCAGTTCGATCCCGCCGCACAAACGCTGGATGCCGACGAAGTGGCCTTGATTTCCGACACGGGCTTCTACGCCGGCGGCCTCGTGACCTACGTGACACCTGCGACGGGTCAAGCCACCAACATGCAGTTCTATGTCCACAAGGTACTGCCGTCAGGGCTCTCCGAGGTTCCCTTGGGCGGTCTCGCTTCGGTCAGCATCACGGGCAACGAAAACTACGGCATCTACTGGATGCACAATTCGTTCACCAACCTCCTCTTCAACGACCAGGCGCTGACGCCTGGCCAGGAGATTACGGTGGGTGGAGCCGATCCTACTGCAAGTCCCTTTGATGTGAAACGCATCCACTTGCAGAACCGGGGCTATAACGGCACCGTGGTTGCGGGCAGCGAAAAGCCCGGGCAGGGCACCTTCCAGATGAATGTGACTGGATTTGCGGGGCAAGTTATCTCGTCGCCTATCACTGTCTATCTGGGTGGGGGTTGCGACTTCCGCTTCGGATTCGGGAAATTCGACGACGTAACGGACAACGCTTCAATTCGGGTGGTTGGCCTCCTGCTCAAGCTCAACGGGCAAGAGGTACTGGTGGCGCGCCATGTCGATGGTCTCCAATTCACCGACATGACGACCGCAGCCTGGCAGTAACCCAGACGAACGCTCAACCAAACGCCGGGGCTGGCTACGTGCCAGCCTCGGCGTTTTTCTTTGTGCGATGTCGAGGGGCCGCAGTTGGCCTGCGTAACTTCATCTAGAACAAGTCGGCGATAGGAGGAAATGTAAGCAGCAAGCTCAGGAAGAGCAGGATGAACGCCGCAACGGTGAATCGTCCCACTGTGACACTCCGCCGCGACCAGAACCAGTGAAGCAGCGCCCAGGCCGCCAACCAGACAACGATCGCGCAGGTTGTCACGCCGGAAAGCGGGCCGGTCGGCTTATAGAAGTTCATCAGGCTTTTGACCGGCGCGGCTTTGTCGGCAACGATGGCGAAGACCGCAACCGCGAGCGAGCCGATGCCGGCAGCAAGCACGGCTGCCGCGCCCGCTCCATTCGGGTTCAGCTTTGCCTGCGGAGCGCTGCCAGCGATTTGAGCGCTCATTCTTGGCCTCCCTGGACGATGGTTATCGTCGGGCCGCCTGCAACAGGCGCAGTCTTATTGAGCATCGCGCCGAAGAAGCCGGCGATGCCCGCGGCGAGAAGCGAGATCCAGACAAACCCAAGCACAGCGGCGCGAAGCTCTGGATGAATTCTGAGACTGCGGCGATATTGGGAGAAGACCGCCGCCGCCATGGTGATGGAGATGGGCACGAGCCAGGCAACGTGCTCCTTCCACTCCATGCCGATGGAGTGCCAGGCGGACGTAGATGGGTTCGACATCAGCAGGCGTTGCGGAAATAAGACCAGATTCGCGGTTCCCGGCGGAGGCACGGCGCGATACCACGGATAAATAATGTAGGCGCCGGTAAGCACGGTTAACCAGGCAAGCACAGCCATTGCGGTCAGGTAGAACCGCATGAACCGCTCGTCCTCAATCTTGATCTCCGGTCCGAGCGGCGAGCTGTATCGGCGGTAGAGCTCGACCAGCGCGCCGGAACACGCCATGAGATAGAGCGCGCCGAAGCCCATTCCGTGGACCATCGTCCAGAGACCACGTACGGTGATTTCCATTCAAGCCATCCTTCCTGCGTGCGAAAGTCGCAAACGCGTTCAGTCAGAGCCCATTTCTGCCTGGCGGCGCGGGGAAGAGCAGATCGGCCGCGGGCTCCTTCTTGTTGTCTGGAGCGTCGCTCTTCGCATCCTTGCCCCATGTCCAATACATTCCCACGTAAGCGTAGTTCTCGGTCTGTCCGGTAACCGAGTGGCCATAGCAGAACAGAAACTGCTCGTTGGTGTTGCGCTTGAAGTGGTAGTAGCCGCCGACATCGATCATCGTGGACGATTGAGTCTGCGCCACTGCAATGCCCTCGGCGCCGTGCGCAAAAACTTCGGCGCCAAGTTCCCACTGCTCGCTTAGTTCGCGCTTGATGAGCCAACCGGTGTAGGGGAAGTTCCGGTAGCCGGTCTGCGGAACTACTTGATAGCCGCCACCGCCGTCAAAGAGCCATTTGCCCTCGTTTTTTTGCAGCCAGATGGGCAGCTTGTACCAGACCTTTCCCACACCGAGGCCCTTGTTGTAGTTGCCGGTGGGCATTTCGAACATGGTGAAGCTGCCGATCTGCGGAAAGTGCTTCGTCTCCTTGATCCACGCCACCTTGGCGCCGAGTTCCATATCGGTCAGTCCGAATTCATCGGGCCCCGCGCCAGACGGCGCATAAACCGGGTGATTCAACGGCGCTGCAACGCCCCAGGGCAGAATCGCGTGTAACTGAACGCGCGGCAGTGCGCCCCAATTGAATTCGAAGGCCGGGCCAGTCGAATCCAACTCGACCGGGGTGCCGTCCACACCGCCGAAAATATAGAACTCGTAGTGACGGAGGTCAACGGGCACGGGGTCATCGGTTTGATAGGGCGGGCCCTGCGCGCCGGCCGGCGGAACGGCGAGAGCGCACAAAAGCACAATCGCCAACCCGAGGCAACTGCCTCCATGGCGCATGGGCGATTTTCTTGGGCGCAGGGAGAGCTGCATTGGCGAACAAGCCATCTGGCGCAAACTTATATCGAAGTTCGATAAGAGTCAAGGCAAAATCCCGTGAAGGGAGGTATAGTGTTTCCTGTGCAGAGTGTCAGGCGGGAACTTTTTTACGGGCTGATCCGCATTCACGTGCTGCTGCACGCGAGCCACGAGCCCATCTTCGGACTGGCGATGATGGAGGAGCTTGCGCATCACGGCTATCGCATCGGGCCGGGAACTCTCTATCCGCTCCTGCACGGGATGGAGCGCAGCGGATTGCTCAAAACCATTCCGGGTCAGGCGGGGGGCCGCGCCCGGCGCGTCTATCGCATTACGACTGCGGGAAGGAAGGCTCTAAAGAAAGCTCGAGAGAAAGTAGACGAATTGCACCACGAACTCCACGAGGCACATCCGCGAAGGGTTGGCCGGGCGTAGTTTGTACTAGCGCTTTCTATTGGCCGGGTTCGCGAACCGGATGTATCCTGATTTTCCGGCGCTCGAATTTTGAAAGGGAGAATGGTGTTTACCGTCGACGGCATTCTGAAGTTCCATTTCTGGACGCACACGTGCCTTACACTTGTGCTCGACCACTTGTCCACAATCTCAACAAGCGACTATACAAAGGAAATCCCGGGCTTCGGATTTCCCACGCTCCGCGGGCAAGTGATTCACATTTTCAACTGCGAAGGATTCTGGATCCACACGATTCAGGGGCTGGCCGTTCGCGACCGGCATCCAGCCGACTGCCACTCCGTCGCCGATGCCAGGCTCTTGCAACGACATGTCAGTGAACAGACCCTTGCATATTTGTCAGGCTTGACGGATCAACAGTTAAACAGCAATACGGAGCTTCGTTTTCCCGACGGAGACATTGCCATCCGTACTCCGGCGTTCGTCTTGCATCATGTGCTGACGCATGCCTTCCATCACAAGGGTCAGATCGTGGCCATGTGCCGAGTGCTCGGGCATCCCGCGCCGGACACCGATTTGAGTCAATTTGAGTGAGGCGCTGCGACGCCGTATTCAAGCACCCTGAACGCTTGCCCGTTCAATGAGCAAAGGGCTTAGCGGCGGTGGTTTCCGCCGCTGGAGTGGCTCATCTTGGGTGCGCTCATGTGTCCGCCCCCAAAGCTCTGGTGTCCTCCGCCAAAACCCTTCGGCGCCTTGTAGGAGTACTTCGGCGCGCGCGGGCTGCTGAATCCTCTCGGCGTCCCGCCGCCAAAGAGATGGAATCCGCCAGAGCGCTCATTCCGCGCCACTGAATTGCCATGGTTCTCATAGGAGCGACTGGAATATCCGCGCGAGTAGTCGGGCTGCGGCGCGCGATACGACCTCGACGGGCTGGAATATGCGAAGCTGGGTCGCGTCGCAAAGGTCTGGGGCCCCGTGTATCCATAATTTGACCGGCCGGTGTAGCCGTAACTGTAACCCGGATTACTGTAACCTTGCGGCCTTGTTTCGTATCCGCGATTCATGTAGGTCTGTTCGCGGTTCGGGTAAGTCTGCGGCCGATAGCCGTAGTTCTGCTGCGGCGCCGTCCGTGAGTACCCCTGAGGGGAATGGTCGAAGCGTCCAGGCTCCGTGTACCCCTGCGCAGGATGGACGTAGGACTGGGCACCGCCGCGATTATTCGAAAATCCGCCACGCTGGTAATTGCCACCCTGGTCATATCCCAGTCGTCCGCGATTCGCCTGGTATGTATCTCTACGCGTATTCCACGACCCACCACGGCCGTAGGCGCGAGGTCCCCCGCGCGGCAGGCCCCAATCGGCCACTGTATTGCTGCGCGTGTAGTAGCCCGAATGATCGAAGAGAACCGAGTGTCCTAGCCAGTCGAGGCCCCAGGACAGCCATCCAAACGGCATGCGATCGAAGGCTCCCAGAGCGAAGCTGAGTCCGTATTGAATCGGAATGCCGCCGAAGAAGTTGCCCAGCGCGCCGATGAACGAGAAGCCCGGATAGGGCGCGATGGGCTGTCCATAAACGTCCCACGGATCGTAGGTGGGTACAGACACAACCTGCGGGTTCGTTGGGGCGAGATCAATGTAGCCCTGGTCGTTCTGCACTTCTTCCTGCGGAGTCGATTGCAGATTGCCTGCCTGCTCGGCGCGCTGGCGCAGTACCTGCACCGTCTGCATCACATCCTGCGGCTGGTTGTAATAAGCGTTCCCCAGGTTCGTGGTCCATTCCAGATCGTGGTTCAGCATATCGAGCACGTCAGGGAACGCTGTGAGGGCCTCAATGCTGGGGTCCCAACTGGCTTGCGCGTTGGCCCCGGCGGCGATCTGATCGGGCGAGCCGTAGCCGGCCGCGCGCATTTGTTGCACCCACTGGTCGGCGATCGCCACCTCCGCCGGGTACGTTGACGCAGCAAGAATCTGCGCGAGCAGCGAATCTGGATAAAGCGCAATCGGTGCCAGCAACTGCTCCAGATCCTGGGCGCTTAGCGACTGAGCGGGTGCAGGAGCCTGGCTCTGGTCTGCATAGGGCTGCGGCGCGTAAGGCTGCTGCGGAGCCGAGTATTGCGGCGCGTACTGCGGCGGCTGATCGGGATACGGCTGGTTCTGCGTCGCAGGCGGCTGATATTGCGGCGCCTGATACTGCGGCGGCGCGTAACCATTTTGAGGTGCGGGCTGCTCGTATTGGCCGGCTTGGGGAGGATTATCGTACGGCGCTCCCGGGTACGGCTGTTGCGCCGTCGCATCTGCCGCCAATGCGAGCGCGGCGATCGCAAGCGCTGCGCAGGGAATCAGCCAAAAAGCGCTCGTTCTATGCCGCGCTGAAGATTCGTTGAGAATCGATTCGCTGGGTGAATGGTTCAGTTGCGGAGAAACCGACGCTGAGGATAAAACACGTAGATTCGTTTGGGGAGTCATGGTCCCTCTCAGTCCATTCCGAGCCCTTGCAAATGCCGGATCCCATTCATCCAAACAAAATGGGATCCGGCAGCCCGGGGGGAGGGCTTACACGATGAACCCTAAATGAGGGGATTAGTTTCGCTTGCAGGGATAATCGTCCCTGGCCTGCCACGGTTAGACCCGGGACCGAAATGTACTGCCGAATCGCCGAACCGCCAGGCCGACTACCCGGCTAACTCCTTCTTTACCAACTCGCTCACCTGCCGTCCATCGGCGCGCAAACCCGCCGCCTGCAGCTTGCCCTGGACCGCCTTCATCGCCGGCCCCATCTCTTTCACTGTCGGCTTGTGGCCCAACGTCGCAGTCAGCTCGCCAATCGCCTCCGCTACCAGCTTCGCCAATCCCGCTTCATCCAGCGCCTTGGGCAGAAACTCCTCGATGACCACGATTTCGGCTTGCTCCTTGGCGACCAGGTCCGGCCGGTTGCCCTTGGCAAACTGCTCAATCGAGTCGCGCCTTTGCTTGATCATGGTGGCCAGTGCCTGCTCGCTCTCGGCCTGCGTCAGCGGCTCGCGCTTGTCAATCGCTTTGTTCTTCAGCGCGTTCTTGATTAGCCGCAGCGTGCCGGTGCGCTCCGCGTCGTGCGCCTTCATGGCAGTGACAATCTGTTGGCTGACAAGGGCTTCGAGTTCGCCTGCGTCGGTCATTCTTTCGCTCCTGATAGTGGGCCGGAACCCTCCCAAGTCTGCCCCGCCTAACGGAGCAGGCCCATGAAAGCCAGCCAAACATGAATTGTATCGACTTTGGAACTTCAGGGCCAAAAGGGCGCCACTTTGCCCGAATTCTGGCCCTGTCTCGATATTTCCACAAAACAAAACCACAAAAATCACAAAAGTGTGTATTATGTGATTGCTGGCTTGCCTCAAATCTCAGTCCAAAGCGAGGAAAAATGATCCGCAAGACTCGCCTTTTCACTCCCGGCCCAACTCCCCTCCTTCCCGCGGCTCAATTCGCCATGGCTGCAGCCGACATGCACCACCGCACCGCGGAGTTCCGCGCTCTCTTCCAGAAGGTGCTCGCGCAGCTCAAGGTCTTTGTGGGAACCAAGAATGACGTGCTGCTCCTCTCCTGCTCCGGCACCGGCGCTATGGAGGCCTCGGTCTCAAACCTGACTTCGCCGGGCGACAAGGTGCTCGTTCTGACCGCTGGAAAATTTGGCGAGCGCTGGACGGGATTGGCGAAGGCATTCGGCTGCGAGCCTGAAGTGTTCACTGCTCCTTACGGTCAGACCTTTGATCTGGCTGCGGTGCGTGCCGTGCTCAAGCCCGAACACAAAGTGATTTACGTGCAGGCCACGGAGACCTCGACGGCCGTTCGTCACGACGTCGAGGCCATCGCGAAACTCCGCGATGAGATATCGCCCAACACGCTGCTTGTCGTCGACGGCATCACCGGTCTCGGCACCACGCACTTCGATGTCGACGGATGGGGCATCGACGTAATCATCGGCGGCTCGCAAAAAGCTGTCATGATTTCTCCCGGCCTGGCCTATCTGAGCGTGAGCGATCGCGCCTGGGCGGCCATGGAGACCACGAAGAATCCGCGCTACTACTTTGACCTGCGCAAAGAGTGCAAGAACGCAGTCAAGGGCGAAAGCGCCTACACGCCGGCTGTCGCGCTGGTCGCCGCGCTGGGCGCTGCGCTCGATTACATCGCCGGGCAAGCGGGCGGCGATCTCGAGAAGGGCCGCATCGCCCTGATCGACAACGCACAGGTGAACGCCGCGGCCACGCGCGCCGGCCTCGTGGCTCTCGGCTTTACTCTCTTCGCGCCCACTGCCCCTGCTGCCGCAGCCACGGCTGTTGCAGTGCCCGAAGGGCTGGACTCAGGCGTTGTGGTCAAGGCGCTCAAGTCGAAATTCGCGCTGGTAGCTGCCAACGGCCAGGGCGAGATGCAGGGCAAGATCTTTCGCGTCGCGCACCTCGGCTTCTTCGACTATCTCGACACCATCGCGCTGCTCGGCGCCATGGAGCACATCGCCAAGGACAATCTCGGACTGCCCGTGAAGTTCGGGCAGGCCGTCGCCGCGGCGCAGGAAGTGTACGCGAAGGCCGTGAATCGCGAGCCGTGATTCGTGGTTCGACAGTGAACGCGATTCACGTTCCACGATCGACGACTCAAGACCGGTGACTTATGCCTGAATTGACTTTCGGAGAAAAGCTGCTCATCGCGCGCAAGCAGCTCGATCTCTATCAATATGAAATGGCGGAGCGGCTGGGGGTGCATCCCAACTCGCTTACCAAATACGAGCGCGGCGAGGGCAAGCCGCACGCAGCGGTGGTGCGCATGTTCGATCTGCTCTGCGAACAGCAGGGCATTCGCTTTGACGAATACACGAGCGCGTCCGCCGCGGCGGACAAGGGAGCAGCCATGAAGATCGTACTGGCGGAAAAAGTTTCTCCGGCTACGCTGGCCGTTTTTGCGAGCGAGCCAGGATGGGAAGTCAAGACACACGATCAGTTGCCTGAAGGCTTGCCCGCCGCGTTGGCCGACGCCGACGCGCTCGTCGTCCGCAGCGCGGTTCAGGTGGACGATGCGCTGCTGGAGCACGCGCCGAAATTGCGTGTGATTGGCCGCGCCGGTGTAGGTGTGGACAACATAGACGCCGAGGCAGCCACGCGTCGCGGCATCGTGGTAATGAACACGCCCGGCGCCAACGCGGTCGCCGTTGCCGAACTGACGATCGGCCTGATGATCGCCCTGGCGCGAAAAGTGCCGGCTGCCAATACCACCATGCACGCAGGTAAGTGGGAGAAAAAGAATTTGCAGGGAACCGAGCTGCGCGCCAAGACGCTCGGCATTCTGGGGTTGGGGCGCATCGGTCTTGAAGTGGCCAAACGCGCGCGCGGCTTCGGCATGGAGATCATGGGAACCGATCCATTTGTCTCTCCATCTCTTGCACGGGAAAATGGAATCGCCCTCGTTCCGGTCGAGGAACTGCTTGCCAGTTCCGACTACATTACGCTGCACGTGGGTCTCACGCCGCAGACGCAAGGCATCATCAATGCCAAGACCATAGCCACGATGAAGAAGGGCGTGCGGATCGTCAATTGCGCGCGCGGCGAACTGGTTTGCGATGCCGACCTGGCTGCTGCGCTCAAGAGCGGGCAGGTAGCGGGGGCGGCGCTCGACGTATTCGCTGTCGAGCCGCTCAAGGATTCGCCCTACTTCGGCCTAGACAATGTGATGCTTTCGCCGCACATCGCCGGATCCACAGCCGAGGCGCAGGAAGCCGTTGGCATCCAGATTGCGCATCAGGTTTGCGAGTACCTCAAGCTAGGTGTAGTGCAGAATGCCGTAAACGTTCCTTCGCTGAGCCGCGAGGAATACGTCCAGCTTGCGCCCTTCATCGATCTCGCCGGGCGGCTGGGATCGTTTCTTGCTCAGGCGGGCAAGGGCGGCGGCAAGTCCGGCATTGACTCGATCCACATCGTCTACGGCGGCACGCTCACCGATGCCAAGACCGACTTGGTGCGCAACGCGGCCATCGCAGGCCTGCTGCAAGGCTCTGAGAACGTGAACCGCATTAACGCGGCGGCCGTCGCCGCGGAGCGCGGTATTCGGGTGCACGAGGAAAAAGAAGAAAGCCACCGCGGAGGCGCAGCCACGGTGCTGACTCTTGTCCTGCACACCGCGCAGGGCGAGAGCCGAGCCAGCGCCACCGTGATTCACGGTGAGCAGCCGCGCCTGCTGGCTTTCGATGGCATCGACGTCGAGGCTCCGCTTGAAGGTACTTTGGTGGTCTGCCGCAATCTCGACGTGCCCGGTGTGATCGGGCGCATCGGAACTATTCTCGGCCAGCAGGGAGTCAACATCGCCAACTTCGCGCTGGGCCGCGAGCGAATGGGCGCGCGGCGCGCTGGGGAACTCGTTAAAGCGTTGGCCGTGGTCCAAGTTGACGAGCCAGTCTCTGAATCGGCGCTTGAAGCGCTCAAGGTCATTGAAGCCTTGCTCGAAGCGCGCCTGGTCAAGCTGCCGGACGGGGAATAGCTTTCGGAATCTCTCCTATCGAGTGGGGCCAATCGACGGCGGCTGTAGCTCTATTTCGTCGGGTCGGCGACGCGGCCAAGGAAGAGCATGCTTCCCGATCGCGTGTCGAGCAAAATGAACAGGAAGGGATGGTCGGCGCGAAAGACGACCGGTGGAGGTTCGGGAGCCTCACGGCGCATCGCAGTCGCCCGCATCACAATCGCTGTAGCCGCCGCGGCTTCTGTGCCCTTCTCATTCACATCGATGTAGGCCTTGTGGATCGCTGCCGAAATGCTGAAGTTCGGCTTGCCCGTCATACCCGAGAAATCTGCCGCGCCGCTGAAGGACTGAGCCATGCCCATCGCGCTCAGCGTGCTGCTCAGCTCAAACTCCTGTGTCATGGTAAAGCGCGGCAGCGTCAGAATGACTTTGTCCACCGGTTCCAGCTTCTGGATCCATTCACCTGCAACCCCCGAGGTGAATGATTGCTCAAGCGCCGGGAGGCCATCGGTCGCTTTCGGCAACAGAACTACCATCGAAATCTCGCTGCCGGCGTAAGGCAGCTCCAGCGCCTGAAACGTTTCGCCATCGTAGTAACTGTAGCCGCCGGTGCGGTGCATCATCGGCGCCATCGCCCACTGCGTCGCGGAGAGATGAAACTCCTCTTTCTGCGTGGCTTCGGCGTCGAACGGATCTTGCCAATCGCCTTTGAAGTAGATGGCGTTGGTGAGCACAAGTCGCGTCGTTTTGTTGAGAGCGCCCTGGCCGATCAGGTCCTTGATTTTGTCATTGGTCTGTTTTTCGACCCACGCGTTGATGGTCGCGCGCACGCTCTCGGGCGAAATCATGAAATTGACGCGGTGAAAGCCGGCACCGTAATCGGATTGCACAAGCTTGAGGTAGCTCTGTTCGAAACTCGCGTCCTGCTGCGCCCACAGTGCGTCGGCCACATGCAGTTCGTAGCCCTTGTGCTGGGCGTTCATTGCGGCGAGCAGCGCGCCCATCGCAGGGTGCAGCCGATCTGGAGGCAGCGTGAAGTGGAGAACATGCTGCATCTCCGTCGCTGTCTCGCCGCTCGCGCCGGCATACGCCATTCCAAATGCGGTCGAGATGCTCTCCGGCGAAAAGAAAAGATTGCCCGGCTGCTTCGAAAGCTGCGCGTAGAGATCGACGGCGAAGGCGTTGCTGCCGTTCACGGCTTCGGCCTGATCGGCTGGGGGCGCTGAAGGCGAAGTGGCCATAGCACCCTGAACGAATAACAGCGGGAAAAGGAGAGAGAGAAACGACTTCATGCGAGGCTCCTCGATCGGCGTGCTTCCACGCGAGAACTATCCGTAGAACGCAACCCAAGGCCTTTCTTGCATCGAAAATCGTGGCCAAACGACGTGACAGTGCGCCTTTATCCCATCAGGCCTTTGTGACCCAGCCAAGAGCGCAAATAGGAGGCCTGGCCCAGATGGTAAGTCTCGTGAATGGCCATGAAGTTGACGATACCGCTGACCTTGCCATCGAGGCTGGGAGGTCCCGCGGGCGCAGGCTGAAGAAGCAAATCCTCTGGGACGTTTTCAAAAGCGGCGGCGAGAGCGTGTCCGGCCTCGCTCCAGGCGCCAACCAGAAATTCCGCCGACGGATAAGCGGAATCCTCCATCAGCTTCTTGCCGCGCCCGAAGCCTTCAAGCCCGGGTTGCGTCATTTCGGTGCCCATAAAGTGCAGGAGCCGGCCACGGCTAAACGCCATGTGCCCAACGATCCACGCGATGTGATTCACATTGTCGCCAGGACGCTTCAGCCACTCCTCGGGCGAGAGGTCACTGACAGTCTGCTTCAGAAACCGCGAGTTGAAGCGATAGTTTTCTGCGGCGGTTGCTACGACTCCGGGTACAGGCACGGAACCTCCTGACGTTAGCCGAGTGCAGAAATTCTACGCCCGGCTCAAATACGCGCCCTCGCTGGTATCGACGCGGATCTTTTCGCCCTGGTTGATGAACGCGGGCACCTGGACCACGAGCCCGGTTTCGGTCTTGGCGGGTTTTGTGACGCTCGAGGCAGTTGCCGACTTGAGTCCTGGCTCGGTTTCGACCACTTGCAGGTCTACGGTCTGCGGCAGCTCAATTCCCACCGGCTGCCCGTCAAAATAACTCACCTTGATTTGCAGGTTGGCGGTCAGGTATTCAACAGCGTCGCCTAGCGTAGCGCTCTTCAAAATCGTCTGCTCGTAGTCAACGGGATTCATGAAATAGTAGTCATCGCCGTCGGCGTAGAGAAAATCCATGGGAATCTCGTCCACGACGACCTTCTCAATAGCGTCGGCGGAGCGGAAACGATGCTCGAACATGGCGCCCGATTTGAGGTTGCGCAGCTTGGCTTGAATGAAGGCGCGAAGATTGCCGGGCGTGCGGTGTTCGACCTTAAATACCGTGTGAAGCTGGTCGTTATGCTTGATGATCATGCCCGGGCGTAGTTGAGTGGCGGGAATCGCCATAGAAGTTCGAGCTCCTTGCTTGACTTGCGCGACACGCGCAAAGAATATGACCTTCGGCCTATATCCAATTGTAGCCGAGGGAAGGGAGTCGATCATGCCATTGGAGGCGATCGGAGACGCCTCTGGGACGGCGGCGGCCATGCGGAAGGAACGAGCGTTAGCTGGGAAGATACGATTGCAACCAAAGCGTCACAACCGGTGGATATGCAGCAAGATAGAATGTCGGTGGGCGGATGATTGGCTGGAGCTATCGCGGAATTGCCGGATTCGCGAGCGGGCATTCGAGGGAACGGCACACGTCGATCACCGCGCGTATGAAACGCGGCGAAGGAAAGCAGGGAACGGATGTCGGAGCAAGTATCGATTTGCGTGATTGGATCCGGATACGTTGGGCTGGTTGCGGCAGCCTGCTTTGCGGACATGGGCCACAAGGTCGTGTGCGTGGACAACGATGAAGCCCGGGTGAAGCAACTCTGTGAGGGCGGTGTGCCTATCTTTGAGGAGCATTTGCCCGAGCTGCTGCGAAAGCATCGCGGCAACAAAATTGTGTTCACCTCGCAACTGGCAGAGGCTGTTGAACAGAGCGAGGCCGTATTCATCGCCGTGGGCACCCCGCAGGGCGATGGAGGAGCAGCGGACCTGTCCTATGTTGAAGCTGTTGTGGCAGAGATTGCGCGCGCCATAAAGAGCTACAAGGTGATCGTGGAGAAGAGCACCGTTCCGGTTTACACCAACGACTGGATACGCCGTGTACTGCATCGGCACGGAGTGGCACAAGAGCAATTCGATGTTGTCTCCAACCCCGAGTTTCTGCGCGAGGGCACCGCGGTCGTCGATTTTCTGCATCCTGACCGGATTGTCGTGGGCGCAAGCAATGATCGCGCAGCGACTATGTTGCGGCGGATCTATGAGCCAATAACCGGCGGCGCCTACTACGCGCAGCCGGGAGCCGTGGCTGGCGCGTGCAGCAAAGCGCAGCCGGCGCGATTGCTGGTTACGTCGACGCAGAGCGCGGAAATCATCAAGCATGCATCGAACGCGTTTCTTGCCATGAAGATCTCCTTCATCAACGCGGTCGCGAACCTGGCCGAGGCAGTCGACGCGGACATAGAGGACATCGCTGCGGGCATCGGTCTGGATAGTCGCATTGGTCCCAAATTCCTGCGCGCCGGACTCGGATACGGAGGCTCCTGCTTCCCCAAGGACGTGGCCGCGTTCCATTGGGTCGCCCAGGAACGGGGCGTTAATCTTCAACTGCTTGAAGAAGTCCGCAAAATCAACGACACGCAACGCGATGTGTTCTTCAACAAAGTGCGATCGGCGCTTTGGACGCTTCGCGGAAAGCGCCTTGCGGCGCTGGGCCTGGCCTTCAAGGGAGACACGGACGATATCCGCGATTCACCCGCTATCGCGATCATTCAGCAACTGCTGCAAGCGGGCGCCACTGTAACGGCCTACGATCCCGCGGCGATGGAGCGCGCGAAAGAAGCGCTGCCGCCCACCGCGAATATGAAGTATGCGGACGATCTGTACCAGGCGGCGCAAGATGCCGATGCTGTGCTGATCCTGACGGACTGGAAGGAGTTTGCCGCGATCGATCTGGCGCGATTAAATCGGGCACTGCGTTTCCCGATCGTCATCGATGGCCGCAATCTGTATAAGCCGCAGGACATGCAGCGCAGCGGCTTTACCTATGTAAGCGTGGGCAGGCAGGCGAGCTACCAGGCGCAGGAAGGCAAGCCGCGCAAATCGCCGGCGTGAGCAGGGACCTCCTGTTTTATTCAAAGCGGGATCGCGCATCGCCGCATGTGCTAAGGGAAACGTCAAATTCCCGCCGCAACTTTCGCATCTGGAGTATTAAACGTTGACCAAGTCCGCACTCGTAACCGGCGCTGCCGGGTTTCTCGGCTCTCACCTGACCGATCGCTTGCTCGGCGAAGGCTACCTGGTGATCGGTGTCGACAACCTGAGCACGGGCGATGCCGGAAACCTCGCGCATCTGGCCAATGATTCCCGCTTTCGCTTTGAGCAACAGGACATTTGCGCGAGTTTCGATCCAGGACGTGTTGACTATGTCTTCAATCTGGCGTCGCCGGCCAGCCCCCCGGAATATTTACGCCTGGGCATTGAAACGCTTCGCGTTGGCTCGTTGGGAGTTGAGAACACACTACAGATTGCAGCAAAGTATGGCGCTGGATTCCTCCACGCCTCCACATCGGAGTGCTATGGCGACCCTCTGGAGCATCCGCAATCGGAGACCTACTGGGGCAATGTAAATCCGGTGGGGCCGCGCTCGGTGTATGACGAAGCAAAGCGTTTTGGCGAAGCTATGGTGATGGCTTACCACCGCTCGCGCAGCGTGAATACACGGATGGTGCGCATCTTCAACACATATGGCCCACGCCTGCATCCGGGCGATGGCCGGGTTATTTCGAACTTTATGATGCAGGCGCTGCGCGGCGAGCCTCTGACGATTTACGGTGACGGAAGCCAGACGCGCAGTTTTTGCTATGTCGACGATTTGATCGAGGGGATCGTCCGCTTGTCGCGCAGCGAAGAACATCTTCCCGTCAATCTCGGCAATTCCGAAGAGTACACGATCCTGGAATGTGCCAAGGCTGTTCTGGAAGTCACGGACTCGAGGAGCGAGTTGAGTTATGTCGAGCTGCCTGTGGACGATCCGGCACGCCGCCGTCCCGACATTACGAAGGCTCGCACGCTGCTGGGTTGGGAGCCGCGCATCGGACTGAAGGAAGGGTTGACGAGATCGCTCGATTTCTTCAGAAGCAAGATTGCGTAATGGATGCAGAACGGCCAGCCGTCTTTAGCGGGGCGGTTCGTAGGGCTCGGCGCGCAACAGGTTGGCGAGGATGCCGCGCTCGTCCGGGCTGAATTGGCTCTGGTAGCGAGCCGAGTTGAGCACCGTGGCACGCTGGTCGAGGGGCACGGAGCGCAAATCCTGGAATGCGCGCTTGACCACGGCTTGGCGATCGGGCGGGAGCGCCATGAATCCGCGGCCCGCCTGCCGAACCTGCATTTGTTCCTGCGGCGACATACGCTCCAGCATTTCGCTGCGCGCCAAGCGGCGCTCGCGCTGGTCCTCAGGCAGCTGATTCAGTTGGTGCAGCTGCTGCACTAGGCGCTGCTGTGTGGCTGGCGGCAGGCGGTTGAAGCTGGGGTCGTTGCGCAGCAAACGTTCCTGGTCCTGAACGGGAAGACCCTGGTGCCGGTTGAGCCAGTCCCCTAAATGTCCCGGGGGCGCGGCGCCGGGATACATGTTTCCGGGGCGATTCGCATCGGGATAAGCCGGGCGAGGATAGTTCGGCGCCGAAGCGCCGGGTCGCCCGCCGTAGGCAGGGCCCGCGGGCACTTGCCGTTGCGCCCCGTTATATTGCGGAGTTGGCTGATACGGCCTTTGCTGATTCTGATAGGGCCGCTGTTGCGGTTGGCTTGGCCTTTGTTGATTCTGGTTTCGACGCTGTTGATTCTGGTACTGCCGAAGATTCTGTTGACGATTCTGCCGCGTCTGCACCTGAACATAACGGAACTGCCGCTGCGGAGCGCGACGGTCAAATCCGCGCTGGCCGGGCACCGCGACAACGCTCAGGCAGAGAAACAGGACTGCTCCAGCCATCGCCGCCGGACGCATTCTTTCCGCGTTGGAAATCCAGTTCACGAGTCTTTCTCCCGGCAAGCGGCCGAAATGGTTAACCGTCAATCTCCGTTCTGGTTGCCGGTTAGCGCTTCCATCTGATCCAGCACCTGGGCATTGCTATCCAGAGTTTGAAGGTCATGCACCACGGCAGCATTCTGGGCAGCCGGTTGCGCGGGCTGCATCCAGTCCGTCACGCCCAGATAAGTTCCACCGCCCACCAGCAACATCACAGTAAGCGCAACAGCCGCCAGCGGACGCACGTGCAATCCCGGCCCATACGCAACGGTCGCGCGTAGTCTCGCGAAGGTTCCAGCCAGCCAGCCGGCCGGCGGGGCCTCGCGCTCTTCACGCATCCTGGCGCCAAGCCGTGTAAGGAAATAGGGGCTGGGCGCGGGAGCCTTCCAGGCGTCCAGCATCTGCATAGTCGCCTTCAGCTCTTCAAGCTCGCCCTGGCAACGCTCACACTGCGCAACATGCGCTTGAACCTTGGCAGAAGCGGAGCCAGGATCGAGCAGCACTCCGGCCAGCTCAGCGTCCATCCCCGCGCAATTTGTTTTCATCCGTTTCATGATCTCCACCCCATGTTTCCGCCGGTCGATTCGCCTTCCTTGAGGCTCCGGCTTCTTTTCACTCATGCCTTCAAACAAAATCCTTCAGCTTGTCCCGCAGCGTCTGGTAAGCGCGAAACAGCAGCGATTTCGTCGCCGACTCGCTCAACTTCAGCACGTCCCCGATCTGCCGGTAATCCATCCCCTGGTACTTGTGCATCAACACGGCCGTCCGCTGCCTCTCGGGCAGCGCCATCACATGAAGCCGAATCGCGGCCATGCGTTCATTGCGCAGCAACTGCTGCTCCGCCGTCGGCTCATCGTCAGCCACATCGGGAGTGGTGCCTGTCTCCTCGTCCGGCTGATCCAGGTACACCGTTTGCGCCGACCGTTCATGCCGCGTGTCCCGCGCGTGGTTCACCGCCAGGTTGGTCGCAATCCGGTAAAGCCACGTCGAAAATCTCGCTTCAGCCCGATAGCTGCTTCTGGCGCGATAGACGCGAAGAAACACCTCCTGGGCTAACTCTTCGGCAACTGCCTGGTTCCCGACCATCCGGTACAGGAAATGAATCATCGGCCGATGGTACTTTTGCGCCAGGTAGTTAAAACCGGCTTCGTCCCCCTCGGCCACGCGCAGCATAATGGCCGCGTCGCTTTTGGGGTCCAATTGCTCCCTAAAGCCAGCATGCGGCTCGCCCGGCTGAAGAGCCGCGCCCGCACCCAACGCCGGACCGTTAAGGACCATCGTTGCCATATCTTCTGGAACCCCATCCGGGCCGGAAGGTTGCGGCCCGTAAGCGGTTTCATCGTCGGAATTTCCGTCTTCTGAGCCCTCGTCGCCGGCCCCATGTTGCGCGCTCTGGGCGAGGGCGTCGGCACGGGCTAAACCAGAGGGTAATCGGGGGCTTCCGATGCCGGAAATAGGCCGCAGCGCCGCTTCCCCTTCTGACGGGAGCTCGCTCTCCGGGCGACTTGAACGCGCTCTCCTGAGCATGTTTCTGAGCCTGTTTTTGAGCCTGTTTCTGAGCATCGTCCGCTGCGCTTTGGGCGCCTCGGGCTACTCGCGGCGAAACTGGTGCCGGCAGCGTGCGCGGTTTGGCCGTAAAGCCCTGCTGGTGTTACTCTACCCTACGGGATGGCCTTTTTGCGCAGGTCCATTTTGCGCGGACCTGAAACGGTTCGGCGAATGGGCTAAAGCGCGAAAATCAACCTCTGGCTGGGTCTGTTTGGCTCCGGGTTTCAAGGCGGGGCTGGGACGCCAGGCGAACCCCTTCCAATGCCTTTTCTGGGCGCTTAACTCAGCGGTAGAGTGTCACCTTCACACGGTGGAAGTCGCAGGTTCGAATCCTGCAGCGCCCACCATTCAGCCAAGGCCGGTTCCCGGCGCTCCGCTCCGCCTTAGTTCCCCTGTTTGTAGAACGCTTCTCCATCCAGGGTAATGGTCGTTTGGTTCACCCAGATCACGCTCCAGCGAATGTGCCCGGGCTGCAGAGGCATCGGGTATTGAAGGTCCAGAATCCCGCCTCTAGCCGAGGGGGTCTCCCACCTGCAGGTGCCGGACCACTTCGCCTTCCCGTTAACCAGGAAGCCGCAGGTACCATTCTGCTCGACCACCAGGCCATTGGTCTTGTTTACATTCACCCAGTTTCCGATCGGCGGCGCCGAGGCCTGGGCGTTGGCCGTCTCGATACTCGCGACGCCCAGCAGCATGCATGCGAAAGCCAGGCGAAGTGTACTCAAAGAAAAGGACATGCAAACGCTCTTCATTTCTTGCATAACCTCCATTGCGGTTGATGAAACCTGCACTTGGGGGGACGTGTTGTGAATCTACCACGACGAGGCGGCGCGAGGCTCTAATCGCTCGGCACCAGATGCCGCGCTGAGTTCAAAGCCCAAAGACACTAGAATCGGCCGCCCCCCCCGCATCGAGAAAACCGGAATCGACTCTAGAACGGCTACAGATAACCGCACCCGACCGCTTGCCCGAAGCTCGAGGGGCCGACGAGGCCAGCGTCTACGCAACTGGCGCCATGATCGATGATGTTCTGTTGATTCTGCATCGCGTTGAGATACATTTGGATCTCAGCCGGATCGCCAGGCCCCATATTTGGTGATGCCGAGGCGGGGGCTGTGAAGAGAGCAAACTTTTTCTGCAGCCAGGCGGGAGGGACCTTGTAACTCTTAATGACGGCCGCAACGGTGGGCGCATCCTTGGGTGCTATGGCGGTCGGGGCCGATCCAATGATCAAAATGTTTTTGTAAAATTGGAGGCGGTCTTCGGGCAGCGAGCAGAATATGCCCAGGGCATCGGCCGGCGTGGGGATCCCGGAGAGGCCGACAACAAACACGCCGCATTGGAACCCGGCCGGCATCGATTGAAGAGGCGCCGCGTAAAGGAACTTGACCTGAGGAACCGGGTTTCCGTTGAGCTTGGCACGCTGCTCTAAAAACATCGTGAGCTTGTCAGTAAGCTTTGCCGAGTACGGCATCGACATATTCGAGCCGTCGGGTCCCGTCTGTCCCAATTGAAAAGCGCCGTCGTGCGCGATAAGAGTTTGTCCAAGGTTGATGACCTCGCCTTGTGGCCCTGACAAGATGATATTTGTTTGCGCGGCTCCTGCGACTTTCCATCCGGCAGGCACACCGGCGGAGACGCTTTGGTCCGACGCAGTGTAGGTCTGCAACTGGACCGGGGGTGCGGCTGGGGCGGCTGGGGCCGCAGGCGGCGTCGCCTGCGCTCGAGCGGAGACACAGGCTGGAACTCCGATGAGGATCAGGATCACCGGCACGGCGGCGATCCGCAGAAATTTCATGACTTCGCATCTTTGCATGGTTAAGTTCTCTCCCGTGTTCTTAGCTGTTCATGACTCGGCCATCGGAGCAAAGAAAATCGGCTTCACTCGACGACCACGGTTGCACTGATGTTCTGGGTCGATTCTCCGCTCACCGAGAGCGTGATCGGAATCGTGTAAGTACCTGGCGCTGCAAAACTCGACTTACCCCCGCAGCTACTCAACGCGCCTGCACCAATCCACAGGAGGATCGCAATCATCCCGAGAACCGGGCGCGGAGTTGAGTCCTTCCTCTTCCGGCGTTTCAGTCCGAACATGGCTGCTATTGATCCTGGCAGCCAGAGGAGGGCAGCCAGGGCCAGGCTGTCGAACCTCCCGTTCTCGCCTGGAATGCGGAGTTGGGCCGTCGCCGTAGCGTTCGTGCTGACAGTCAGTGTGTCGGTAAACGGCCCGGCGCCGTTCAATGTCAAAGTCGGTGGGGCGAATGTGCACGATACGTGGGCCGGCAACGTGCCGCAGGCGAAATCAATGGTCCCTGTGTACCCGCCGATCGGCGTAATCGTGATGACCAATTGCCCCGAACTTCCCGGCTGAATGCTCAAACTCGCAGGAGTTACCGATGCTGTGATTCCGGGTGTGACCACCGTCTCCGTCAGCGTGTTCGATGCGCTGGGCGCGTCGGTCCCGTTCCCGCCGTATGAGGCGGTGATGTTGTACACGCCTGTTTCGGGAAACGATGTCTGGAGGGCGGCATTTCCGTTGGCATCTAACGTCACTGTTCCCAGCGTGGTGGTTGCGTACGAAAAGATCACCTGTCCTGTTGGGACTGCGCCCGAGGATTGGGTCACTTTGGCGGTAAGCGTCACGCTTTCGCCGGTTCCCGCGGTGGTGTTTGACGACGTGAGCGTTGTCGTTGTCGGCAACTGCAAAGGCAAGGTCATCAGCGGCACAACCACCTGGGGGGTAGGCGGGAATTGCTCCGAATCCGCAACGGTCAAGGTGACCATGTAGTAAAGAGGAGCTGTCGGGAAGTACTGGAGCACATTTCCGTCCACAATCGCGAGATCCAGGTTTGCGCTCGGCGTGGAGCTGGCAGACCACTTATACGGTGGAATACCTCCGGTAGCCATCAGTGGAACGCTCGTCAAAACCCCCACGGTGCCGTCCGGCAGACCCGGGTCGCCGTCCCCCAGAGTAGGAGGCACGATCTGCAATGTGGATTGGACCTGAATTGCCACTCCAAACGTCGACGACAATGGAGGAGTGGATGAGTCGGACACCATTACGAAGAAGTTGTTGTAACCGCCGGCAGCAGTCGTGTATTGGGTTGGTGTTCCAGAGAGGATTCCACTGCTCGAGAGGGTCAACCCGGGCGGCACGTTGCCTGCGTCCGTAACAAAGCTATAGAAGTACGGCGCTGTCCCTCCGGACGCCGCGAGTTGAGCCGAGTAAGGCTGCCCCACCGCGGCATTCGGCGTCAATGGAGACGGAGTCGTAAGCTCAAGTGTTCCGCCGATGACGAGGTTGAAGGATTGTTGGAAGGTGGCTTGCGGGTCTTCTGAATCCGAGACCGTAATCGTAAACGAGCTAGTGCCCGGCGTCGTAGGGGTCCCGATGATCGCCCCGGTGGTTTGATCGAGTTGAAGTCCCGCGGGCAGTGTCCCCTTGGTGAGTGCCCAGGTGTAGGAAGGCAATCCGCCTGTTGTGAGGGCCGCAAGAGAGCCCGGATAGTTTGTCCCGACGACTCCGTTCGGCAGGCTGTTCAGAAGATTGAGTCCAGACACGACATTAAAGGTGATTGATTGATACTGCGGCGGCAGCGGATTCGGCTTGGAGTCATCTTCTACTTCGACGACGAGTGAGTATTTGCCGAATTGCTGCGGCGTACCTTCGAAGGTGCCATTTTCCTCGTTGAACGTGAGCCCGGGGGGCACGGTGCCGCCTGGTTCGATCGACCACGTGTACGGTTCCGTTCCGCCGAATGCCGTCAGAGCCAGGTTGTAATCTTGTGAGACCGTCGCCTGCAGCGCGGCCATGCTGGGCGGCACAATCTGCAACGACGAGTTGTTATTCACAGCCAGCGTGGCGAACCCGCTTTCCTGTCCGCCGCAGGTGAGCGCATACGTAAAATTGCCTTCCGCGGTCGGGGTGATGGTGGCGCCGCCCTCATAGACGACGCCGGACATCTCGCCCGGCTGTTTACCGGTCCAATCTGCGGCGTCGGCGCCGGCGGGGTTCCCAACAATCGATGCGGAGCACAGCTGCGCGGTCTGCGAAAAGGCGTTCACAACCGACCAGTTGAGGGACGTCGGGGCGCCGGGCGACACCGTTGAGGGATCGAAGGTGATTTGAATCGGCGCGGGAAGCGGATCCGTAAACGAGATCTTGAAGACAACAGGAAAATCTTCCCCGCCCTCCTGGATGCCCCAGAAAGAGCCGTCCGAAGTCTGCACCAGTGCCCGCGGACCGGCTCCGTCGACCTGCGGGTTCTGCTGGACGGTCGTAGTATCGTCAGCCGGGTAGCCGCCTGTGAAGGCATGAAGAGTCGTCAGCGCTCCTGCGGTCGTCAGTTGGAACACCGTCCCGCATCCAAAAGGTGTGCACCTGGCTGCGGTGGTGTTGCCGCCCGCAACAGTTGTGCCGTAGAGATTTCCATCGCTTCCCAAAATCAAGGCAGGCATAAACTTATCAATGTCGACCATGCCGTCTGCCCCGCCTGTGAAGGAGTGCAAAATCGTATATTGGCCGGCAGTCGTCACTTTGAAAGCCACTCCGCCGGCGGTCTGGAGGTAGTTGTTGTTGCTCGACGCGGTCATTCCATACAAGGCGCCGCTGCTGTCCTGCACCAGCGGGCCACTGGGTGTGTCCCCTTCGCTGCCGTCGGCGGCCAGGGTGTGGATCAGCTGGAACTGCCCGCCAGGACTCACCTGGACGATGGCGCCGGGCTGGAGGCCCAAACCGCCAGGTTCTGCGACCGCTCCTGGAGAAACGGCGAGCGTCAGGTAGAAATTCCCGTCGCTTCCCTGCATGATCGAGGTCGGGTAGCAGCCATTTGTACAAATGTTCGCCGGGTTTTCAATCGGAAAGGTGTAGACGGTCGTCACACCGCCCGAGGAGTCGAGCTTAGAAACTCCCACCGAGTTGGTGAAGTAGATATCGCCGTCATCGCCCTCAACGAGCGACTGCGGTTGGTAGCCGAAGCTGGGAACTCCGTTCACACTTCCGAAGCTGGCCAGCGTTATTGGGTTCGGCTGCGAGCCGTCGAGCGGGATTTTGAAGATCGACCCATTTCCGCCATTGCCGCCATAAATGCAGGTTCCGTAGAGGCTTCCGTCCGTGCCGACGATCAAATCTGTCAATTGGCAACTGCCGGAACTATTGAGGGACGGGGAATTGCTGTTGGTTCCTGCAAATGTGTAGAAGACGCTCGCCACTCCGTCAGGAGTGACCTTATAGATTATGTTGCACTCTCCTACACCGGGTACGCACGGTAATTCAACGGACGTAGCAATCCCGTAGAAATTCTGGTCACCCGCCTGAAGTATCCCCGTGCCGAAGCCAAAAGCGATGACAGTATTTGTTGCGGTCTGAGCGGGCGATTGAACGGCGGCACACGCCATGAGAACGGCGCATGCAATGCCCAGTGACGTTCGCAGATTCAGGGAAGAGGGGAACATGTGAGTCACTCCCGGAGGCCCGGTACGATGCTCGTTGACCGCTGTTTACGCACTCAACCTTGAGCCAAATGTCTTCTGAGGCGTGGCTCCCGAATGCGATCCTCTGTTTTGGGGGACAAGTGAGAGTGACTGTAATACACCCCACCGGTGCTATCATGAGGGCAAAATGCCGGAGCGCCAAGTGACACGTCGTGTCTGATGAGTGACAATTAGGGCCACCAGCCGGATACAGGTGCACTCGATGCCGTTTTCTGACCCCAATTTCCCCGATTCCAATGCGAAAGAGGATGCTGCGCCGAGGCTGGTGGGGTGGAAGGATATTGCGTCCTACCTTGGCAAGGCCGATCGCACCGTCAAGCGCTGGGGTAGTGAACGCGGGCTGCCAGTGCACCGGGTGCCTGGGGCGGCGAAGACGTCGGTCTATGCCTATCCGGCGGAGCTGGACCAGTGGCTCGAGTCGACCAGCGCATTTCAGGCGGATTCTGAACCGGATATAGAAGAACAGCCTCAGATTGCCGCTGCGCCGGCTGCATCTGTTGAGGCCGCTCTCGCGCCCGCAAATTCAGCGACAGAAGCGTACCACGGGTCGTGGAGTGCGAAGCGGAAGTGGGCGACGGCGCTGGCTGCCGTGTTGGTGTTTGCGGTGGCACTCGATGCGACTGCACGGCTCACGGTTGGGACGTCGGCGGCCAGCGTTGCACGCAGGTTCTGGGTGCGTCGTTCGCAGTCTGTTCAGCGTTCAACCCTGCCGGTCTCAGACTTGGATAAGAGCCAAGCCAACGACTTCTATCTGCGTGGGCGGTACGAGTGGAACCAGCGGACGCCGGAGAGCCTGAATCGGGCGCTCGACCTTTTCACGCAGGCGATTGTGCACGATCCGAGTGATGCGCGTGCTTATGCCGGGCTGGCGGATACCTACGACCTGCTGCGCGAATACACCACGGCGAGGGATGACGCCACCTTTTCGCGGGCGATTGCAGCAGCGCGCAAGGCCGTGGCCCTGGACGATTCGCTTCCGGAGGCACACCGCGCGCTGGCCTATGCAGAGATGTACGGCACATGGGATTTTGGGGATGCGGATAAGGAGTTTCGGCGGGCCATTGCGCTGAATCCCAAAGATTCCCAGGCGCGGCTCTGGTATGCCAATGCGCTTAGCGAATTGGGCCGCTTCCCTGAGGCGCTCGATCAGATGGACAAGGCGCAGGAGCTCGATCCGTCGTCGCGTTCGATCCTGGCCGACAAGGGGTTGATGCTGTACAACGCCGGCCGCATGCAGGAGGGGCTGGGCCTGCTTAAAGAAGTGGAGCAGTCGGCTCCCGACTTTCGCTCGCCTCATTTCTATCTCATGCGGATCGACCTGAGCCTTCGCGACTACCCTGGTTTTCTAGCCGAGGGTGAGCGCACGGCGCAGGCGGCGAACGATCCGGCCATGGAAGATGTCATTGCATCCGCACGGGCTGGTTATGCGCATGGCAGAGACCGCGGCCTGTTGAATGCGCTGTATGCGAAGCAGGGGGAATACTTTCGAGAAGGCAAAGTGCACGCTGCTATGTTCGCTGCTACCTGTGTGCTTATGGGCAAAAAGCAGGAGGCAGTGACGATCCTGGAAGATGCCTATAACCAGCACGATATTGAGTTCCTGGCGATGCTTTCACATCCCGACCTGCGCACCCTGAAGGACGAGCCGCGCTACCAGGCGCTGGCGCGCAAGATCGACGATCTGGAGCGCTCCTCTCCATCACCAGCGCAGAATCTTGCCGCAATGGAATTTGGGGGGCGGTAGGACATTCGGTTTCTCCAACCGATTACGCCGTCTCTTCGGAAGCACTAAGAGCACAATCAGGGCCATCGTCGTTCCACCTGCCGGCCAAAAGAACTTCTTGATGTTGTTGCCCGCGCTTGAGGCCGCAGGGTTCGTGACGGTCAGTACCGATGTCTGGGTTGCCGAGCGCGAAGACGCAGAACAGAGAAATCAGGAATCGCAAAATTCACACTTGACAGGGACAGAAAATCCACTACCATATGGTTGTGGATAGATTGGGTACCACATTTGCGGCTTTGTCCGATCCAACTCGGCGGGCGATGATCGAGCGGCTCTCGCATGGGTCTGCATCTGTGCATGGATTGACGGAACCGTTCGCGCTCTCCCAGCAGATGATTTCAAAACATATCGCCTGCCTGGTGCGGGCGCGGGTTGTGATCAAGACGAAGCGTGGGCGAGAGAGTGTGTGCACGCTTAGGCCAGAGGCGATAAGAAAAGTCAGCGACTGGGCGGCTTATTATCGCCGGTTCTGGGAAGAGAGTTTCGACAAGCTGGATGTCGTGGTGAAGCAAATGAAAAAAACGGAGGTCAGAGATGACAAGAACGGTTAACGAGACAGACCGGATGGTCGTTACAAGAGTTTTTGATGCCCCACGCGAGTTGGTTTGGAAGGCGTGGACAGACCCCAAATATGTGATGCAGTGGTGGGGGCCGAAGGGTTTTACTTCGCCTGTTTGCAAGATGGATTTTCGCGTGGGCGGAAAACTTCTCTGCTGCATGAAGGCGCCGGATGGGCAGGAGTTCTGGAATGCGGTTGAATACCACGAGATTGTTCCGCACGAGAAGATCGTTTCCTTGATGTACTTTTCCGACCCGGAGGGAAACCAGGTTGACCCCGCGCAGTATGGAATAGAACATGAGGCCATCGACGGTGCGTTCGATGTAACTCTCTTTGAGGATTTAGGAAACGGCCAGACGAAACTTACCTTCATTGGAAATGAACCCATGGAGAGCGCGAAGAATAGCGGTCAACTGGAGGGCTGGAACCAGATACTCGACAAAATCGCGGCAGTTGTTGCGGAGCTCGTGCAGTCGAAATAAGAAGTTGGCGGGCGGCCATTCTAGTGTCTTTGGGCTCGGCCGCCCGCCCAATACTTCCCCCACCAAAAATCGTGCAACTTCCAGATTGCCGGTGATACCACCAAAGCCTGCGGACGAGCGTAAACTCTGGCACGGGTGACGACGCCAAAATGAAAGCTACGATTGTTGGCCTCCTCTTCATTGCAACGGCGTCACTGGCGTACTGCCAACAAGTTGACGTCGGCCCACCTGATCCACACTACTGTTACAAGCTCAAGGTTGAACCAAATCTCACAATCGAACTGGATGCGAATGTTCACGGGCGAGTGATCGATGCAACGGGCGCACCGTTCCGCAACTCCCCGGTTGAACTTCGTATCTTTCTCTCGCCGAACAGACAGGTTCCTTTCAGAACCGCGAAAACAGATGCCAATGGAAACTTCTATCTAGGAGGAGTCACGGCTGGGGAGTATCGCCTCGTAGCTTCGCCAACTCGTGCATTCCAGCAGCCAGCGCCTCTGCGGTGCATGAAAAAGCAATGTGAACTTCCCATTACCTTGCAGGCGAGCCCAACAGATTTGCCAGATTCGCAATGCGCTGTTCGGTAATGTTCTCGCCATGGGGTCGGGGGTGGCGCAGGTCTCGGGAAGCAAACTCATCACCGCTGAGGGGTGCCTCAGGTCCAGGGTCCCCACGGACAGGTCCTCGTCCGTGGGGTGGAGATCTCGCTTTTGAGACCCGGGATACCGATCACATCCACCAGCCACTGTAGCCATATAAGCTCACACCCATGGTTCGCGAGGGTGGCGGACTCGCGCCTTGAGCGTGATTCGGCTAAGGTATTAACCAATGAAACTCTTCTTCTGCGCCATTCTCCTGCCTTTCACCATGAGTGCTGCCGCGCAAAACACGGTTCAGTTCGATAGCAACGCCGCGCAGCGGTTTGCGAATCTCGCCCTCGGCTGCGTACACAAGGAGTATCCAAATCACATAAGCCACACGTTGAACAGCAATGCGGATGTGGCGCCACCCCGGAAACTGACGCCTGCGTTTTATGGATGCTACGACTGGCATTCCTCTGTGCACGGGCATTGGCTCCTCGTTCGGTTGGTCAGGACTTTTCCGAACGCCCCGTTCGTTCAGAGCGCGCGCGATGCGCTCGAGCAAAGCCTCACCGCAGAAAACATCACGCAGGAGGCCGCATATCTCCGGGGAGACGGACGCGCCAGTTTTGAGCGTCCGTATGGGTTGGCATGGCTTCTTCAACTGGCCACGGAACTGCGGGAGTGGAACGATCCGCAGGCCAGAGACATGGCCGCTAATTTGCATCCGCTTGAAGAAGTCGTGTTGGAACGTCTGAACAACTGGCTTCCGAAGCTCTCCAACCCTGTACGAATCGGCGAGCATGACCAAACCGCTTTCGCGCTGGGTTTGATGTTCGATTATGCGCGCAGCAGTGGCGATCGGAAATTTGCCGAATTGATCGTGTCCAAAGCAACGCAGTTCTACCTCAGCGACAAGAACTGCCCTCTGAACTACGAGCCTTCCGGCGAAGATTTCTTGTCACCGTGCCTCGGCGAAGCGGACCTGATGCGGCGTGTCTTGCCGAGCCAGGAGTTTGCTCGCTGGCTTCGCGCCTTCGTGCCGCAAATTCCCGCGTCGGGCAATCGTGTGTGGTTGCAGCCCGTTGTGTCGCCTGATCCAGGCGATCCCAAGCTGGCTCATTTGGATGGGCTCAATCTCAGCCGGGCATGGATGCTGGAGGGGATCGCTCACGCTTTACCGAAGACCGACAATCGGCTGCCCTCAATCATGGCGACTGCCGAGGCGCACAGGCGGGCTGGTTTGGCGGCTGTGACGGGGGAGCATTACGAGGGCGGACACTGGCTGGGAAGCTTTGCAGTCTATCTGGTCACCAGGCGAGGCATTTCAACGGGCCCCTGAACGGGAACGCAAGCTGCCGATGCTCCACGGCGGGTGGCACACCTCATCTCAGCAACGTGCGTCCCCCAAAAATGAGGGTGCCCCGTCCTAACTTTGCTACGTGGGGTATGTCCGAGTTGTCGGTGACTCGCCAACTGTGCCCGCAAGATCGCTGCTCTATCGCGCGCAATCAGAAGCGGGCAAATCTACTCCTGAATAGGCACTTGGCTCCGGATCTTGAAGTGCACCAGAATCGACGTGTGACCGGCAGGACATCCGAGCAGCAGGGCTCTTCCTTTTCCTTTGAACGAGTAAGAAATATGCGCGATCCCGCTCGGATCGATGCTTCTGACAACCGGAGGAGACGTATCCCGGATCTTTACTGCATCCACGAATTCGGCTTCGGCCGACAAAAGCTGTTCGTGCAGGGAGGGGTGAAGAGCGATCGGAACCTGGAAGTCATCTGCGGAATTCGTGCCGTTGCATTCGACGTTGAGACCGGACACCTTGTTGTCTCGGTCGGTTTCGACGACATCGATGATTGGGTTGGCGTGGTAAATCCTGGCAAAAAAAGTGTACGCGTCGGTCGATCGGCTGGCCGGCCTCACAATATCGATGTGATCTGCCGCAATCTTCTGCGGTGGCGCATCCACGTCGCACCCATATGTTGCGCTATAGTAATTCACCACTCGAGTATGTGCCCCCAGGTACCGTCCGACGCCGGCGCCGGCAGCGGTGTCCAACCCTTCAAAGGCACAATAGCGATGAATCTTGGAGACTGCCTGAGTGCTTCTCCATTTTTGTTCGAGGTCCATCAAGAAGTTGTTATCGTTCCCGTCCCTAAGGTCGGTCAGAAGGGGATCGCGGTCGTAGATTTTGGCCAGATTGGCGACAAACGATCCCTCATGAGGTGTTGCGTACGAAACAATGAACGGGACGCGCGCGGCGTCGTCAGGGTGGTTGAGCAGCATCTCCTCTGTGAGGATTCCGCCTAAGCTGTGGGCTATAAAAACAATCTCGCTGTGCTCCCAGACTTTCTGACGCTTCAGTCCCTGCCAAAGAATCTCAGAGAGCTGCACTGTCGAGAATTGGCCATCGATAGTCGGCGTTGGATATTCGGCAACCACGACATCCGATTTTTGAAAATGGGGATCGGTTTGGATGAGTTGCGGCCAATAAGCACCGTTCGATGCGCGCCATGTCTCACGGTTACCGTGAATGCCGTGGACAAATACGATGACCCGCGGTTTAAGAGCCTCAGCCCTGGCGGAGACAACGCCGGAACCGGCAACGGAAAGGCTAAGGAATAGCGCACAAACAGCGGTGGCAGCTTTGCGCATGACGGACCTTTCCCCTTTGCCCGATACAGAGAATTGGACGATGCTGATTCAAGATTAGTCTTTTAGAAGGATCAATGAAGTTCTGGGTCTGAGAGCGAGGCGGGTGGCCCACCTGATTCCAGAGGCCGTGTGTTCCCCCCTAAAATGAGGGTGCCCCGTCCGAACTTTGTTAGGGTGGGAACCGCGGGTCTCAGCCGTCACAAGAACCCGAGGCCAACCAGGACATCCCCGAAGAACCCACCAAGACTCCCTCCTCATTTTCGCCTGTCAAGAGTCCACCCTCCCCGCGGCCCCCTCCGCACCCCACCTAACTCCCTCCCCATCCGTTTCTTACGCTCTCGCAAATAAATCTCCCAAGTTTGCCGATTAATTCGCCCAATTCGCTAGCCTTGAAGATGAAAGGGGGATTCTCCGTGGCGCTCCAAACCAATCCAGTCCACCATCGACTACCAGCCAACGCCCATCGGAAAGCGCAGGTGCGCCGCCAGTCCGTCAGATTCTCCCGCGAGCAGAAAATAAATTAAGAAAATATTTGGGAGGTTTCGCCTGTTTTTCGCCATTTAACTCGTTTAGAATCAATGAATCGTTTTCAGAATTGTCGAAAATATGCATCCAATTACGCCACATTTATGCCCGCAACCCGTTTGGAATCAGCACGCGATGTGCTCATTTACAACATGTGCATTTTCACCCCTTAACTGTCTCAATCCCTTACTCTTGTTTCGTTTCTTTCACTCCTTCACTCTTTCACTCACTCTTTCACTTCTTCACTCTTTCACTCCTTCACTCACGACCCCCTCCGCCTTCCACTACCCAATTCCCGTACGAACCAAGCTGACGGCTGAAGGCGTACAGGACGCGGGCGCAATTTGGGTTACCTCGCCGCTTCAGATATATTTGGCACGCAGCGTTTTTAGGCGCGAACGCAATCTGAATCCGGCAAAGAGAGAACCTGCGCCGGGATCATTGAACTGTCCGCGGCGCCGGAATTCGAAGCAAAGAGGAACCTTGTGAAACGAATCGTTCATGTTTTGGCAATCATTTTGGCGGTAGCAGTGGCCGTTCCGGCTATTGCAAAGGGAGAAACGAAGATGGCGGTTTTTGGAACGACACCGGACGGAGTTTCCGTCCCGATCTACACGCTGACCAGCGGGCAGATAGAAGTGAGGGTCACTGCGTACGGAGCGCACCTGGTGAGCGTAAGGGCCCCGGATCGCGCGGGAAAGATGGCGGATGTAGTTCTGGGATACGACTCGCTTGCCGGTTACCTGGCCGATAACAAGACTTATCTGGGCGGCATTGTCGGACGCTACGGAAATCGGATCGCCGGCGGAAAGTTCACTCTAGATGGCAAGACCTATCAGATTCCGACGAATGACGGCCCCAATGCGCTGCATGGCGGGCCCAAGGGATTCAATCAATACGTTTGGAAGTCCGAGGAGATACCCGGCGGTGTCGAGTTCACTCTCGTAAGTCCCGACGGCGACATGGGATTTCCTGGAACTCTGACTGCGAAGGTACGCTATACGCTCAAGGGCGATACCCTGCGCATCGATTACACGGCGACCACCGACAAGCCCACAGTTGTAAACCTGACCAATCATGCGTACTACAACCTGCATGGAGACGACCAGGGCAACATCCTTGACCTGAAGATGGAACTCAACGCCGACCGGTTCACGCCTGTAGACAAAACGCTGATTCCAACCGGCGAATTGGCTCCGGTGGCGGGCACGCCGCTCAACTTTACGAAACCGGAAGTGATTGGCGCACGCATCGGCGATGACTACCCGCAACTGAAGATCGCCGGCGGCTACGACCATAACTGGGTGGTGAACGGCAAGCCCGGCACGCTGCGGACCGCGGCGATCGTCACCGATCCCGTGAGTGGCCGCAAGCTGACAGTGGAAACGACAGAGCCGGGCGTTCAGTTCTACTCAGGAAACTTTCTGAATGGAGCCTTCACCGGACGCCATGGCGTGAAGTATGAAAAGCACGCCGGGTTCTGCCTGGAGACGCAACATTTTCCCGACTCGCCGAACCATCCCGATTTTCCGACGACGACTTTGAACCCGGGCCAAACGATGCACTCGACGACGACGCTCACCTTCGGCGTTGTGAAGTAATCAGGCTGTCTCAACGTCTCAGACCTAGGGTGGGAACGCACCTCCCTCAATTTGTCATCCTGAGCGCAGCGAAGGATCTGCGGTTGCCCTTTGCGCTGCCCCTGAGGGAGGGTCTTTTGCTGATGGAGCGCATTCATGCAACCAGCTCTATCTCGCGGCGGTTTGCTTTTTGAACCAACCAAGACCTGCTGACGTGTTGCCCGCGGGAATGTACTCGCAGCCGATCCAACCTTCAAATCCCAACTGATCGATAAGGTCGAACAGGTAGGAAAAATTCACTTCGCCAGTGTCGGGCTCGTGGCGCTCAGGCACTCCTGCAATTTGAAAATGGCCCACGCGCGTTTGCTTCGGGTCGGCAAGATATTTCCGAATCCTGACTGCAAGATCGCCTTCTTCCACCTGGCAATGAAATAGGTCCATCAGGATTTTGAGGTTGGGAGCGCCGACTTCAGCCGCGATGGCGTGCGCCTCTTCCTGGCGATTGAGAAAGAAGCCGGGTATGTTGCGCAACGCGATCGGCTCAATCAGCAAATCGATACCTGCGGCCCTCGCACGCTCCGCGGCCCACGCCAGATTCGCCGTGTACACGCCAAGCAAATGCGCGCGATCGGCTCCCTTCGGCGGAATGCCAGCCATCGCGTGGACCCTCGGGCTTTCCAAGGCGAGGCCGTATTCCAAGGCCAAAAGAAAACCGTCGCGGAATTCCTGCTCGCGGCCGGGCAACGCGGCGATGCCGCGCTCGCCGGCCTTCCAATCGCCGGGAGGAGAATTGAAGAGCACCTGGCGCAAACCATGCTCCTTGAGTTCGGCAGCCAGAGTCGCAGCTGGATATTCGTAAGGAAAGAGATACTCGACAGCCTTGAAACCATCGCGCGCTGCGGCTGCAAAGCGCTCTTGAAAGCTGTGCTCCGTGTACATCATCGTCAGGTTGGCCGCAAAACGAGGCATGGCGTTCACTCCGTTTTTCAGGCGCTGTAGAGCGCCGCAACTTCGTAGTCATTCACCGACGGGATCGTGAACTCAACCAAATCACCCTCTGCGTGAAAGGGAATGTCGCGCTCGGCGCGAAGCAGTTCGACGCGCGTGACGCGGCGGCCCGCCGGAAGCCTGAAGCGAACCTTCTGTGCCCCGATCGGATAAAACTCGCTGAACCATCCATGATGCGCGTTGGGATTGGTGTAGTTCAAAACGTGAACGGCGAAGCCGGGTTCCGTCTCCCACGCGAAGATCTCGACCAGCCCCTTGCCCTCTATGGTGACTGGAGTCGCGGCGCCTGCCACCCAGTGAATTGAGTTCACAAGGAGACGGCTTAGATCGGCTTGCCCTGACAACCACATTGTCGGTTCAATGTCGCCGGGGAAATAGGCCAAGCGGCTCGCACCGCGCTCACGCAGTACGACAGCGGGTTCATTCGTGTGCGGAACGGGCGGATAGGAAAGCTCCGGCGGATATGCTGTATAACCGGGCACGACGGTAAGCACGGGATTCTCGACTGGCTTAAGCGGCAAACGAAACTCCGCGCCGGCAATCCAGTGCGTGTCGGCGAAGCCATCGAGAATCGCGTGCGGACGCTCGATGCGCGCCATGAAGGGATTTGCGTTTCCCAGCCGGCCGATCACTGGACCCGCTACATGAATACCGAAAACATCAGCCAATCCGAAATCCGCGCGCCGCTCGTTGCGTTCGGTGTACATGCTGGTTTCAAAAGTCGCCAGCAGTGAGCCGCCATGGTTTACATAGTCGCGCAACTGCCCGCATTGCTCGTCGCTGAGTAGCGCGATATTGGACAGAATGATCGCGGCATACTTCTTGATCCGTTCCAGTTGCAGGCGGTCTTCGTGAATGAAGTCGAACAGGAATCTACCTTCGAGCAGCGCGGAGTAAATCGCATCCGTATACTGCTGCATCGAAACGTCGCGCGGCGGCTCGTAGAAGAGTTGCGTGCGTTGCCCCATCACCACGCCGATATTGGCGATCGTGTTCTTGTTTACCCAGTGAGCGTCATGCCGCGCCGTCCACAGGAAATAGTCGTGGCCGATCTTTTCCCACCGCAAATCTTCGCCAAGGCCATTCTCTCCGCCCACCACGTGATAGTAGGGAACCATGCCGCTGGCCAGTGTCTGGCTGGTCCAGATGACGGCTTCGGCGGCGGACTTGGTCACCTCGCGCCAGCGAATCGGCCCTGTCGTGTACGCGCCGGTTATGTTCGTTGCCATCTTGCCGTCAAGCACGGCGTTGCACACGCGCCCCTGCTGTGCCGCGCCCCAGACCGGTGCATCCCCCCGGTTGCGGCCCTGGTTGTCGCCCTGGAACCATTGGCAGAACTCGCCGAATTGCGCGAGGCTCGGAGTCGAATGCACGCCGCCGCCCATATTGTTGATGTAGAAACTCGAGGCTTTCTTCTCTTTTGCGATCGAATCGTAGAGCTTCCACAGATACGTGAATCGCTCGTTGAACTTGTCCCAGTAGGCCGGAGTCTTTGGTGGCGGCAACTGGCGACACTGATCGCAATAGCAGACCGGCAACGTAAACGATGGCCACCCGTTTGTGTAGTGCGCATCCATGTCGTAGCGGGAGTTGACCTCACGCATGACGGCGGGAAAATAATCGGTCATGTAAGTCGAAAACATGCAGGTCTGAAAAAGCTCAGGCGCTTCGACCGAAGCGAGCGGCAGGCCATGCTCGTCGCGCATAAACCATTCGGGGTGCGCTGCAAGCGCGTCTCCCCAGTTCAGGTCGGGGCTGTAGCGGGCGACTGTGCGCAGTCCGCGTTTTTTTGCCGCATCGTGCAACTCGCCGGTGAAATCGCGGCCATTTAAGTACTTCGCGGGCCGATGAAACGGGACTTTGCTCGGATAAAACGCTACGATCCCGGTGATGCTGATAAAGACTGCGCCAACCTTGGCGCTGGCCCAATAATCGGCCCACGCTTCCACGTCTAGAACCGCGGGATCATGCTCGGTGAAGTTGGTCTGCCCAATGCGGCGCAACGTCTTCTGCCAGGGCACGTCCGCAGCAGCCTGATGCGATGCGGAAGAGCCCGTACGTGCGGGCGCTGCTGGCTGGGCCAAAACAAAAGAATCTCGCGCGCGAACCAGCGGCACCGTTGCCGCGGCGGTTTTCAGAAATCTGCGCCGATCGATAATGAACATGGGGGTGACCATGACCTCCGTTGCATTCGATTTCCGTGAATGACGCTGGAAAGAACGGGCGCTACTTTCCGTGCGCGCTCAGTTCATCCAGCACTTTTTTCAGGTCGTCGAGTTTCTGCCCGGCCTCGGCCAGCTTGCCCTCCGAGGTCAGGCGCTGATAGTCGGCGAAGTCCTGGCTTGCCTGGCTAATGAGCGCGTCCGTGCTTCTTCCAGGCTGGGCAGTGGCCGGCGTCGTTGCGCCAGTCCCATTACTCGTCGTTGGCTGTTGCGCCTCGCCGCCCGAGAGCGTCGGCGCTTCGGCTCCAAAGAGCGATCCAAGTGCCGCCTCAAAAGTCGGGCCATAGGCGAGACGATCCTGCAGCGCCAGCACAACCAGCCGCAGCTCCGGCATGGGGCTCTGAGCTGCTTGAAGATAGATGGGCTCGGCGTAAAGCAGCGCCTGGCCGCACGGGATCACCAGAAGATTGCCGCGGATCACGTGTGAGCCCTGCTGATTCCAAAGCGTGAGCTGGCCGGACAGTTGGGCGTTCTGGTCGATGCGTGCTTCAATCTGCTGCGGGCCGTCGACGAGGCGCGTTTTGGGAAAATCGAAGACCACCGCTTTGCCGTAATTGGCGCCATCGCTGCGCCCGGCAATCCAGCCAATCAGATTATTGCGATTGATGGGAGTAAACGGCAGGATTTCAACGAACTCGAGACCGCCCGATTCGCCTGGCAAGGTCATCAGCACAAAGTTCGGTTGCATCTCCTGTGAGGATTGGTCGCCTTGGCTCGAACCGATTTGCGTGGCCACGCTCCACTGGTCTTCGCGGTTGTAGAACACTTCGGGATCAGTCATGTGATAAAGGCCGTACATCTCGGCTTGTTTGCTCAGGAGCGTTTCCGGATACCGAACGTGCGCGCGCAGCCACGCAGGCATGGTGGATGCATCCTTGAACAATCCTGGAAAGATGCCTCGCCAAGCAGCCAGAATGGGATCCTCGTTGTCGAAGACGTAGAAGGTGACTGTGCCGTCGTACGCATCCACCACAGCCTTCACACTGTTGCGAATGTAGTTGACGGGTTGGTTTTCCAGATTCACCGGCGCGGAGTAAGGATAAGTCGCGGAAGAAGTGAACGCGTCAACGATCCAGGAAAGACGACCGTCCGCGCCCACCACAATATAGGGATCGTGATCGAATGTCAGGAACGGCGCCAGAGTTGAGACGCGCAACAGCACGCTGCGCCGCATCAGGAGGCGGCTGTCGGCCGTGATGTCGTCGCTGAAAGGGACCTTAGTCAGGTCGCCCCGGTCGAACGCCAGCAGCGCCCGGCGCAGGAAGCCGCCCATCTCGATGCCGCCCGTGCCTTCGTATGAGGAAAGATTGTTGCTCTGACCCTGCGGATAATTGAATTCCTGTTGATGCGTTTTCACATATACGTCTGTGTCGGTGAGTTCGCCGAAATAGATCTCCGGACGGGTCACCTGGATGCCGGGCACGGAGCTTTGCACGGGCATATTACTAAGGTAGAGAACCGGCAGGCCCTCCGACGAGAAACCGTTCACCGGGTTCATCGTGATGCCGTAGCCGTGGGTGTAGATGAGCTTGTCGTTGATCCAGTTGCGGCTGCTTTCAGGGAGCTTGTCGACGTTCAGTTCGCGCACCGCGAGCATCACCTGGCGCTGCGAGCCGTTGATCTGGTAGCGGTCAATGTCGATGTCGGGGAAATCGTAGTACGTGCGAATCTCTTGCACCTGGCGCAGCGTGTCCTGCAGCGCACTCACATCCCACAGGCGGATGTTATCGAGCGTGGCCTGGTTGTGCTCGGGATCGACAGCGGCGACCGTGGTTTCGGCGGGAAACTCGCGCTGTGCAAAGCTATCGAGCCCATATGCCTGCCGAGTCATGGCGATGTTGTCGGCGATGTAAGGCTTCTCGCGGTCGAGCTGGTTGGGCTTGACGATGAACGTGCTCACATACCACCCGGCAAGGCCGGCAACAATGTAACAGAAGATCGAGGGAGCGATCGCCGCAAGAAGCCAGCGCGCCCGTGGCTGAATGACTCCGCCGGCAATCGCAATCAGCGCGCCCAACGCAAGAGCTACGCCGATGAACAGCATTCCGACAAGCGTGATGTGCGCATCCGTGTACGTCACGCCGTCGAAGATCGTGTGCTCCTCGAAGAGCAGATCAAAGCGTCCAACATACTCGCGGATGGCCAGCGCAAAGAGCAGAAAACCCGCGGCAATCGAGATACCGCGCCAGGGCAGGGAAGCGGCCCCGCCAAAGCGTCCGCCGAGTGCACGCCCTCCGCCCGCGGCGATGAGGAAAAACACAGCAAGAACGCACACAATCACCGCCAGTGTCAGCAGCCATCCCGCGATCATCTCCCACGCCGGCAGCGTGAAGAGATAAAAGCCGAGTGACCGGCCAAAGATGGGATCGGTGACTGAAGCAGTGCTTGGCGCATACCAGTAAAGCGCCAACGTTGGCCACTGCGCCTCCATAGCGAAACCGGTCACGAGTGATATCACGAGCGCGCCAACGACGGCGATGGTTCGCAAAAATTTCTTGATTGGCAGCTCGATCGGCCGGCCCCCGAAAAAAATCGTATGTGTATCGGGCAAGTCAGCCGCATGGCTGTTGCGCAGCGCGAGAAACGCGGTCAACAAGATCGCGAAGGTCAACGCCGCGAATACCGCGAAGGTTCCCCATTCGAGGCCAAAGCTCTTCCAGAAGACGCTTGCATAGCCGAGTGAGCCGAACCAGAGCAGGTCAACCCAGTAGGAGACGGCAGTTCGGCCGCCGACGAAGATCAGGATGACGATGGCGATGAGGAGATAAACCACAAGGCGCGGGCTACGGCGTTTTCCGCGCATCGGCCAATCAATCGTTTCGGGCATTTTTCACCCCACTCAGGCGATTTGTCCGCGCTGAGTTACCCAAGAATTGTACAGCGGTCGAGTAGGGTGGCCGCGGTGGACTGCGGCAGGCGTATCGAAACTAAATCAAATCATTGCGCCCGGTGATGCTCAGCTCTTTCACGATCTTGCCCACATCCTGCGAGTGGTCGCGGTGCGCGATCAGCAGCGCGTCTTCGGTATCCACAATCACCAGGTTTTCCACGCCGACCAATGCGACAAATTTCCTCGGGCTGAATATGTAATTGTCGCTGGCCTCGATGGAGATGTGCCCAGTGGTGTCGGCAACGTTGCCTTCGGCGTCGCCGCGCAGCCGCGTCTCCACCTGATACTCGTAGAGCGAAGCCCAGGAGCCGAGGTCGTTCCAGTTAAACTCTGCGGGAATGCAATACAAATGGGAAAGATGCTCTCCCTTTGCCGATCGCGGCTCCAGCACGGCATAGTCAACTGAAATGTTTTCGCATTTGGGATACGCGGTACGGAAGACATCGTCGAATTGTGGCGTGCCCCATGCCGCGGCAATGGCCTCAAGCAGTGGAGCCGTCTCCGGCACATGCTCGCGCACGGCATTAGCGAGTGTCCGCGCCGACCACAAAAACATACCCGAATTCCAGTAGTAATTTCCGGCAGCCACGAACTCTTCCGCACGATTCTGGTTCGGCTTCTCGATGAAACGCCGAACGTGCAGCGCCTGGTCGTCGCTGGTCAGGTCGCCGGTTTCAATGTAGCCATAGCCGGTTTCGGCGCGGAACGGCTCGATGCCCAGCACCACGATGTTCTCGCCTGCTGCGGCCACGGCAATCCCCTTTTGCAGCGCCTTTAAGAAGCGCGGCTCGTCGGCGATCACGTGGTCCGAGGGAAACACTCCCAGCACCGCGTCGGGATTTTCGCGCTCGATGAGAAAGGCGGCGAGGCCGCATGCCGGCGCTGTGTTGCGCGCCACGGGTTCCTGCACAATCTGCGCTGAGGGCAGGCCTGGCAACTGGTCGGCGATCTCGTGAGACAGATACTCGTTGGTAATAATCCAGGTCTTATCCAGTCCAGCAAGCGGCTTAAGCCGTTCCACAGTCTGCTGAATCATGGAGCGCTCCCCGTCCAGAGCCAGAACCTGCTTGGCGTGAGCGCGCCTTGAGCGCGGCCAGAACCGCGTACCGCTGCCCCCGGCCAGAATCACGGGTCGAAAGTCGATTTGGTCAATCATTCGAACAACCATCGTACTCGACAGAGACGACGTTTGCACAGGGAGGAACGAATAAATTTCCCGATTGCGGGCACTGTGCCCGGCACGTTTGCCACACTGAGGGAAACGCTCGTCCGGCACGGTCGTTTTCGGCCTTTTTCAAATCGTTTGCTCCACTTGCGGCGTCCCTGCACACAAGGCATGCAGCCGGCGCACATCCAGCAACTGGCGTAATCTATCTGGAATGCCCTTCCTGCGTCAGGGTTCCATCCATCTCGGCCGCGTGGCGGGTATCGATCTCTACCTGCACTGGTCCTGGTTTGTTGTCGCCGTCATCGAGATCGGCAGCCGCGAGGGCCGGTACAGCACTCTCGTTTGGAGCGCTCTCGAGTACCTGGCGCTCTTCGCCATCGTCCTTCTGCACGAGTTCGGCCACGCCCTGGCTTGCCGCCAGGTGGGTGGAACCGTCGACCGCATCATGCTCTGGCCGCTGGGCGGCGTCGCATTCGTCAATCCGCCGAAGCGGCCTGGCGCCACGCTCTGGAGCCTTGCCGCAGGGCCTCTGGTCAACGTGGCGCTGCTGCCCGTTTTCGGGGCCGCCTATCTAGTGGCTGGCGCGCTGGGATGGGCCAATTCCATGCCCAACGCTTACACCTTGCTCGAGTGGATTCTCGGCATCGACATCGGCCTGTTCGTCTTCAACATTCTGCCCATCTACCCGCTCGACGGCGGCCAGATCCTTCGCTCCTTGCTTTGGTTCTTCATTGGGCCCGCGCGCAGCCTTTACGCGGCCACCGTTGTTGGGTTTGTCGGCGCGGCGGGATTGGTCTGTCTGGCCTTAAAGTTCCGCTCCACCTGGTCATTGCTCATCGCCGCCTACATGCTGCTCACCTGCTGGGGTGGATTCAAGAGCGCACGGGCCATGGTCCTACTGGAAAAACTGCCGCGCCGCGAGGGCTTTGCGTGTCCCGGTTGCGGAGCCCACCCTCCGATCGGCCCTCTTTGGAAATGCGCGCAGTGCAGCCGGAACTTCGACACGTTCGAATTCTCGGCAGTTTGTCCCTATTGTGGAGCTCAGTTTCCGAACACGATGTGCGGCGAATGCCAGAAGATGAGTCCAATCACCGAGTGGGCCGCTGCGAACGCAAAGCAAAGCGCGGCCGTAAGCGGCTCTCTTGCGAACCGCTAGTTTCAGTTAATTGCTTTGATCTTGAAGCGCGCAATGCGCACCAATGTCCACACCTGACACCTGACTTGTGACCCTTGCCTACTGTAACCCTGTCAGGAATTCGCCCATCCGCCTCGTGCCTTCGTCGATGCTCTCCCGGGTTACTGGGTAGGAGATGCGGATGTGCTCGCCTGTCCCGAAGGCTTCACCAGGAACGGTCACCACATGCGCTTCGTGGAGCAATCTCGTTGCCAGCTCAGTCGCGGTGCGGATGCCGCCCTTCCCGAGGTATGTCCCGATGTTCGGGTACACGTAGAAGGCGCCCTCTGGCTTGGTGCAGGTGACGCCGGGAATTTTGGCGAGCGCGGCGAGCATATAATCGCGCAACTCGATGAACTCCGCGCGGAACTCCGCCACGCACTCCTGCGAGCCGGTAAGCGCCGCGATCGCTGCCTTCTGCACAAAGCTGGTCGCGTTCGACGTCGATTGCGATTGAAGCTTGCTCAGGTTGGCGGCTAGTTTCTTTTCGGCCAGCGCAAATCCCGCTCGCCAGCCGGTCATGGAGTAGGTTTTCGACAGCGAGCCAAGAATCACCAGATGTTCCTTGGCCCACGTGAACGAGCCGCCCGACACCGGCTTGCCGGCATAGTTCAGGTATACGTAGCACTCGTCGAGGAGCAAAAAGATCCCGCGATCGTGCGCCAGGTGGACGATCCGCTCCAGATCTCCCGCCGACACCACCGAACCCGCCGGATTCGATGGCGAGTTGAGGATGATTGCCTTGGTTCGCGGCGTTATCGCCCGCTCAATCGCGTCGGCCGTGATGCGGAAACTCTCCGCCTCGCTGGTTTCGAGGTACACCACTTTTCCGCCCGCGTACTGGATGATGTCCTTGAAGCTCACCCAATAGGGAACCGGCAAAATCACTTCGTCGCCGTGGTCGACAAGCACTTGGATGGTGTTAAAAAGTGCTAGCTTGCCGCCCGCGGTAAAAACGGCCTCGTCGATCGTGTAATCCGACCCAAAGTCGCACGCGTGCCGCTCAACGATCGCCTTGCGCACGTCGGGAATTCCCGGCACCACGGTATAGCGCGTGAAATTGGCCTCAATCGCGGCAATCGCGGCGTCTTTAATGTGCCGCGGGGTAGCAAAATGAGGCTCGCCGGCCCCAAAATCCACCAGTTCTGCGCCCTGTGCGCGTAATTTAGCCGCCTCGGCGGCCACGGCCATGGTCGCGGAAACTTCGATCCGGCCAATGCGGTCGGCAAATACTTTTGCAGGAGAAGCTGTCACAGTCATATCTCTTCCATCTTCTCAGATTTCGTAGTGCGAGCAAAGTTCAGCTTGTGGATGCCGCGGACTCAGTTACCGTTCTTGATTCGCGCGTGCAGCTTCTTGACCACATTCGGCGGTACCAGCCCGCTGATGTCGCCTCCGAAGCTGAACACTTCCTTCACCATGCGCGAGCTCACAAACGAATAGCGCCCCGCCGGCTGAAGAAAGACAGTCTCGACGTCGGGCGCGAGACGGCGATTCATCAACGCCATCTGGAACTCGTGCTCGTAGTCGGAGATGGCGCGAATGCCGCGCAACACCGCCGACGCGCCAACTTTGCGCGCGAAGGCGACCATCAGCCCGTCGAAGGTAGCCACCGAGACGTTGCCCAGCGGCCCCGTCGCCTCTTCGAGCATCTCTACGCGCTCTTCGACGGTGAACAGCGGATTCTTCACCGGATTCACGAGGATAGCGACCGTGAGGTGGTCAAACAACTTCGATCCGCGCTCGATCAGGTCCACGTGGCCATTCGTTGGCGGGTCGAATGTGCCGGGATAGAGAGCTTTGACTGGCATTGTGGCTCCAAGTGGATTCTACGGCAGAGGCCGTCAAGAACCGTGGACGATGAAGGGTGAACGGTGGTCGGTGGACAGGAGACAGCAGACAGCAAGCAGCAAACAGCAGACACGAGACGGCAGAGAGCATAGCCACGATCCGCGCATAACTCCTTTTAGAAGAGATGCTTGCGGCCAATATAATCGCAAGTCATTTTTGGTGATGTTCTTGCTGATTCTAAACGAGTTATGGGGTGTAAATTGGGCGTAATTGGATGCATATTTTCGACGATTCTGAAAACGGTTTGTTGATTCTAAATGGGTTAAGTAGCGAAAATTAAGCGAAACATCCTATTTTTTTTCTCATTTATTTTTTTGTTGCTGTTCTCTTCGCGCCGCAGCGAGTTTGGACTGGTCGTGCATGCCGTGGTTGATCCCATACAACCTCAAAGATAGCGATTTGCGCGAATTAATCGGCAAACTTGGCAGGAATTTTTGGCGAAGTGTTTTCAGAGAGTTGCGAGGATTTAAGGGCTTAAGGAGGGTTGACATTCGGGGAATCGAGGACAGGCGAGGGGTAGCCAGCGGGAAGGGGGAGTGGGGCGAGAGATAGGACGCTTTCAGGATCGCTCAATTTTGCGCACGTTTTGGGAGCGCCTGAATCTCGTGGCAGCGGAACGGTGGCCCGTGTGGATCGAGCATCAGGCCCGACCGGAAAGTGCATTTGCCGGGTAGTATCTTACGGGCTGGCGACACAGACCGCCAGGAACGCGTGATTACCGACCCCGGACGGGCTCAATCCAAGCGCTTAGCTTGCTTGCGATACGATCCAGTAGAGCTCTTTCCGAATTTTACCTGGAATTGTGTTCAGTCTTGCCGACTCAGGGGATGAACCCGTGGCTACCCTGAGGCAAGAATTTAGCGCCTCCGCTTCGTTGAATTGCGGCTCTGCAGACAACCATGAACGCAGTCATTCGAGTATCGGGTGTCCGCAGGTCCTATGGCAGAACCGTCGCCGTAGACGAGGCATCGTTCGAGGTGTACGAACAAGAGATCTTTGGTTTAATAGGGCCCAACGGAGCGGGCAAAACCACGACGATGGAGTGTGTCGAGGGGCTTCGCAAGCCAGATCGCGGCACTATCGCGGTTCTCGGTCTTGATCCTTTCCGGCAGGTTTACAAATTGCAGGACCGGATCGGGGTTCAGCTCCAGCAGGCACAGTTACAGAAGCGAATCAAGGTGTGGGAAGCAGTCGACCTCTGGGCCTCGCTTTACCAAATGAAAGCAATTGATGGGGAACGTCTGCTCGAGCAGCTCGGACTGTCAGATAAGCGCGGCGCCTGGTTCATGAATCTCTCCGGGGGGCAGAAACAGCGACTGTTCATTGCTCTTGCCCTGATCAATGATCCGGAAGTAGTGTTTCTCGACGAGTTGACCACGGGGCTCGACCCACAGTCGCGGCGGGCGATATGGGATCTGGTGCGTGGCATCCGCGAGCGAGGCAAAACAGTTTTTTTGACGACCCATCTGATGGAGGAGGCTGAGCGGCTTTGTGACCGCGTCGCCATCATGGAGCACGGCCGCATTATCGACATCGATAAGCCGGAAAGACTCGTCGCCCGGTATTGCCCTGAGCGAACCGTTGTGCTCGACACTGACGACCCGGCTGCGGCGGAGCATTTTCAGAGAATTCCGAGAGTTGAGTCGGCGGTTTGCGTTGGCAAGACGTTTACCATCCGAGGCGAGGGTGAAGACCTGGTCACCGAAGTGATTCGCTGTTTGTCGGAAAATCGGATTCGCGTCACGGATTTTCGCACGATTCTTCCCAACCTTGAGGACGTCTTTCTCAAACTGACGGGTCACTCCATCCGAGAGTAGGTTTCAAGATGATCCTGCGAGGGCTCTGGAAACTGACGTGGATCGAGATCAAGGTGTTCCTGCGCGAACCGCTGGGCGCGATCGGCACAGTTGTTATTCCTGTTCTGGTTTTCCTGGTATTGAGCCGGATAACCAACCTGAAACTTGGTGCGTCTTCGATAGCCGGCAGCGGATTCTCAGGCGCTGCCGTTCCGGCTCTTGTATCTTTGCTTATTGCTGTCAGCGCTGTGCTTTCGCTCGTTACTATCATTTCAATCTATCGGGAAGGCGGCATCCTCAAGCGGCTTCGCGCCACGCCATTGCGCCCGCAAACAATTCTGACTGCGCACGTGATCGTAAAGCTGATCCTGACCGCGGCTACGCTGGCCCTGATGCTTCTGGCAGGAAAGCGCTACTTCCCGGCCGGAACGCATGTCCCAGTCTTCTCCTTCGCCATTGCGCTGCTCATCAGCACCTTGAGCATTCTGTCGATTGGTTTTCTCATCGCCAGCATCGTTCCGACGGCGCGCTTTGCACAGCCACTGGGCGCCATCATCCTGTACCCGATGTTCGCGTTCTCGGGACTCTTCGTGCCCCTTGCAACTTTCTTACCCGTGCTGCGTGTTGTAGGGCGGCTACTGCCCTTGACCTACGCCGTGCGCCTGCTGGAAGGAATATGGAACGGCGACGGATGGTGTGCCCACTGGGGCGACGTTGCCGCGCTCACCGTGTTCTTTTTGCTTTTCACGGCAATCTCAGCCAGGGTCTTTCGTTGGGAATGACCAGGTAACTCGGCGCGCAGATTCCAGCAGCAAATGCTTCGTAGTGAGCAGCGGGCGCTGTTTTCGAGCTTCGGTTGGATGACAGGCCACACGGACGGAACTCGGGTTTTCGAGAGTCCGCGCTGTTTCGAGACGAGTATTCGTCAAGGGAAGAGTTGGCGACAACCCGACAAAAATGTCTTAAACCGCGATGAGCGATTCAACTGGAATGGCCAGTTGAATGATGGATGCTTCACAATGCTAAGCGGAACCGTTCACATGCGAAGATTCCGCATATACTCGGCGTCGATGCGCAGCGCCTGCATCGGATCGATGTCAAACTCTTCCTGTTCGATGAAGTATTGCTTGAGCCCGGTGGCAGCTCGCAGGATCGGCGCGTAGTCAATCTTGCCACGCCCCATTTCAATGGAGTGCATTTGTCCGTTGGCGCCCTGGGTCATGTCTTTCACATGCATTAGCGGAAAGCGCTCAGGGGTCTTGCTCAGGTAGTCGACCGGATTGTGCCCGGAAGCGTAGACCCAGCCGCAGTCCATTTCGAAGACGACGAATTTGGGATCGGTGAGCCGCAGCAGTTCGTCGTACACCAGCACGCCATCGATCACGGCAAACTCGGGCACATGATTGTGCACGCCGAAAGTGATTCCCGCCGACTTGATTTTTTCGCCGATACGGTTAAACTCGCCCGCAATCCAGCGCCAATCGTCGAGTGTTGGCGGCCCTTTTGTTGCAGGATCACGATGCATCCCTCCAGACGATGAGCAGACCATGTACTCGAGCCCAATGGTGTGGCCGTAGTCAAGCCATTGGTCAAGTTGTGTTTCAAGTACGTTGAGCGGATGGTGGGTGCTGATGCAGCGCAGGCCGGCCGTGTCCATGGCATGCCGAAAATCCGCAGCTGTCCGATCGAAGTAGCCCGCCGCTTCAACCACCGTGTACCCTGCAGAGCGCACCTGTGCCAACGTGCCGTCGAAATCCTTGGGCAGCAGGTTGCGCACGCTATAGAGTTGCAAGCCGATGGGCAGCCGCAGCCGCTTAGCCTCGAGGCGCGAGGCGGCGGCGATTGCCGCAACCGCTCCAGTTGCTTTCAGGAAACTTCTGCGTGACGTGCTCATGTGCAGTCTCCCCGTGAGAATCGCTCTCAGCCTTTGATGGTTTTGGTGTCAGCGTCCCAGGATGCCGCGCTGCGATGGAAGTAAGAGTAGTTAGCCATGTGGCAGGCGATGGCCGCATGGTTCCCGAAGATTTCGTCTTCCGCAACCGGTTCGCGCGTGTCCACCGCGCTGAAGAAGTTTGCGAGATGGTCAGCGGTATCGTCATAGCCCGGCGTAGCTGAATAGGTTTCCACTTCCGCGAGAGCGGGCGGCGGCGCTGGGTGCGCGTTATTCCAATCGTCCAGATACTGTTTCTTCGCCGCAGCAGTCCAACCGTTCAACGAATAGCCCTCAGGCTGCGGACGCGTATCCTGCGGCGCGACGGTGAGCGTGTTGCCGTTGATGGTCATGGTGGCTTCTTTGCCGTAGAAGATGATCGGCTCGCCCTGCGCGCTGTTCTGATTGCAGTGCAGGTTCAGGGTCACACCGTCGTATTCGTAGAGAGTCGCCAAAAGATCGGGAAAGTCGCGCCCATCCTTGAAATAGGTGAGGCTGCCGATTGACTGCGCACGCGCGGGCGCTCGGTTGATCCCGCTTACGCACTGGATCCCGGACAGCAAATGCACAAAAAGATCGCCCGCCACGCCTTCGCCGTAATCGGCGAAACACCGCCAGCGGAAGAACCGGACCGCGTCGAATGGACGGTCCGGGGCATCTCGCAGGAAAGCCTTCCAATCGATGTTCTGCTCGCTCGCGTCAGGCGGAATGGGATAAACCCATGCGCCGGAGGGCGAGTTGCGGTCGGAATGGCCTTCGATGTAGGTGACCGGGCCCAGCCGGCCCGACGCGTAAATCTCCTGCGCTTTCCTGTAGACGATGTTGCTCACGCGCTGACTGCCGGCTTGAAAGATCCGCTTGTTGGCCTTCACGGCTTCCACCATGGCAAATCCGTCGGCCACGTTGTGCGACATCGGTTTCTCGCAATAGACATCCTTGCCTGCCGAGAGGCAGTCGACAACGATGCCCCTGTGCAAATGATCGGAGACCGCGACGATCACGGCGTCAACATCTTTGCGATCGAGGAGCGGGCGGTAGTCGCCGGTGGTGGGCACGTCTGCGCCGTATGCCTCGAGACCGGCTTTCCGGTGCATTTCGTAGAGGTCGGCCGTGGCCATCAGTTCGCAAGTAGGCACCTTGCGCGCGGATCGTAACAGGTCGCATCCGCGAATTCCCGTCCCGATGGAGGCAAAGCGGATCTTGCGCCCGCTCCGGCTCGCCTGGGCTTCGAGCGCTGGAGGCTGAAGCAGGGTCGCTTTAGCTGCCGCGCCTGCGACTGCCGCACCTGCGCCGAGCCGCACAAATTCCCGCCTCGTAAATGCTGGAGTTTTCACCGAAGTATCCTCTTCGAAAACAGATTCACGCAATTGTAGCGCTCTAACGCAGCGCGGATTGGATGGCCAGGTTCAAGCCCACCATCAACACAGCTGAGACGGGGATCACCAACAGGGCCTTCTTTAGCCGCAGCGGGTCGCCGCCGGCGATGGTGCCGATGATGCGCGAACTGACGGCCAGGCCAATCCATCCGCAGGTAATAACGAAGCCCAGCGCAGTGCTGGTCATGCGAGGGAATGCGTCGCCGACGATGGCCAGCGTGGTGGGGAAGACGGGCGCCATGGAAAGTCCGGCGAGGAAGACAAGTGCGAATGCCGCTGCCGGCCGAATCGTTCGCAGCATCAGGAAAGTCGTAACAGCCATCGCGGCAGATGCGACGAGAGTAACGGTGACTGGCTGTACGCGGATGAGAATGGGCGAGACGCCGACGCGGCCGATGAGCAGGCCGAGCGCAAATCCAAGCGAAAGGATATTGAGTGCGCGCGATTCCGGAACGCCCTGGGCGATTAGATGTCGAGGAAGCCAGTTCCATATTCCGACTTCGCAGGACACATAGAGAAAAAGAAAGAGACCGAGCATGAAGAGGAGTGGCCGGTCGAGGACGGGGGCTGCATCAGCAAGAACGAAGCGCCCGGCGCTGGTGGGCGACGGCATTTTGGTGACAGCCTGAATCACCAGCGTGACGACAGTAAGGGATGCGACGGTGTAGCAGAGACGGACCCAGTTTCGCGAAAAGAGATTGGCTGAGAGGAAGGGGGTTGCCAATCCGCCGAGACCGAAGAAGAGGTTGACCAGGTTCAGCGCGATTCCGCGGTGCGTTTCACTTACGTCGCTCACCAGCGCATTCGCGCCAGTCACCACGATTCCTCCTCCGACACCCAGCAGGAACAAGAGGACCAGGATGCTGCGGAAACCCTGCGAACGAGGAAGAGCGTAAAGCGCGACGGCGATAAAGGCCAGGCCGAGAATGAGACCGATCTTCTTGCCTTCGCTATCCAGCAACGGACCCACGCCGACCGAGGCGATAATCAATCCCAGCGCCTGCGCAAAGGCGATGGTGCCATTCTGGGTAGGCGTGAGATGGAAACGCTCAGACAGGTCGGGCAGAATGGTGCCCAGCATGGCGGCAATCATTCCATAGACAAAGATGGCGACGATGGCAGCAAAGATCAACACAGGCGCCTCGGGAACCAACGTGGAACTGACCGGGTTCGCTTCGAAGTTTAGCGGGATTAAGGTGCGCTATCCCTTCTTTCCGCGCACCACTTCCTTGGCTTCGGCAGCGCCGCCGGCCGGGGCTTCTGGCACATCCGCCTTTGCCGCGCCTATGCCCAACTGCTTGCGTAGCGCCGCATCGATCTTCGCGTAGATGTCCTTGTTCTCCTTCAGGAAGCCTCGGGTATTCTCGCGTCCCTGGCCAATGCGCTCGCCGCCAAAGCTGTACCAGGCGCCGCTCTTCTCCACGATGTTGTGCGTTACGGCCAGGTCGAGCACATCGCCTTCGCGACTGATGCCCTCACCGTAGAGAATGTCGAACTCGGCTTCGCGGAACGGCGCGGCAACCTTGTTCTTGACGATCTTGACCTTGGTGCGCGAGCCGACCACCGTGTCGCCTTCCTTGACGGCGGCGATGCGGCGGATATCGATGCGGACAGAAGAATAGAACTTGAGCGCGCGGCCGCCCGTCGTGGTTTCAGGGTTGCCGAACATGACGCCGATCTTTTCGCGAATTTGATTAATGAAAATGAGAGCGGTGCGGGACTTCGAGACTGTGCCGGTTAGTTTGCGCAGCGCCTGCGACATTAGCCGGGCCTGCAGGCCCATGTGCGAGTCGCCCATCTCACCGTCAAGCTCGGCCTTGGGCACCAGGGCAGCCACCGAATCGACGACCAGCACATCGATCGCGCCCGAGCGCACCAGGGCTTCAGTAATTTCGAGGGCCTGCTCGCCGCTGTCGGGCTGCGAAACGAGCAGGTTGTCGACATCCACACCGAGTTTCTTCGCGTAGCCGGGATCGAGCGCGTGCTCGGCATCGACAAAAGCCGCCAGGCCGCCGGCGCGCTGTGCTTCGGCGATGATCTGCAAAGTGATGGTAGTTTTGCCGGAAGATTCGGGCCCAAAGACCTCTGTAACCCGGCCGCGCGGAACGCCGCCGACACCGAGCGCCGCATCGAAGCTGATCGAGCCGGTGGAAATGACGGCTATCGGCAGCAGCGCCTCACGGGAGCCGAGGCGAACAATCGACCCCTTCCCGAACTGTTTTTCAATCTGTGCAAGGGCAAGTTCTACCGCTTTGGCGCGGTCGTCGACGTTGGCCATTGGGAGGGCTCCTCAAAAAAGTGCTCGCCCGCCAAGTCTCATGCTTTCTTGGCAGGAAACGGCGAGGGGCTTCATTGGATTTCGAAAGGATTGTAGCAGGATGGGACATTGAAGAAAAGGAGAAAATGGCGAACAAAGAGAGAAAATCGAAAACCCTCATGGACAGGCGTGCCGAAGCGCACACTCTAAGGCAGGATTAGCTCTAACTGCGATCAGGGATCCATAGCTGGCCGGGCCAGACCTCCGCCGGAATCTGCTGATTCTTGAATAGCGGTAGTCCTGCTGCTGGGGCCCTGGACAGAGCCTTTGCCTCGCGGCCGGGTGAAAAATGCGCCTGATTCTGCCTCCTTCCGATCTTCTAAGGGTAAATTGTCGTCTTTATATTGACTTCACATATTCTTTATGATTCGCTCATATCAGCGGGTCATGCGACGACCGCCGCCCGAATTCAGGTCGCTTGCAAGTGGTAGCGAGGGCATCGAAGGAAGGCAGGCGAACCATGAACAACCTTGATCGGTTCCTCGAGTACCTTGTGGTTGCCGTTTTCGTGTGCGTTGGATGCGCACGGATCGTGAGCTATCGGCGGAGGCCGAAACCGCTTGGAGCACAGTCGGCCGGTCTCCCATTCGGGCTGCCGTACGGGGCGCTGCTGGTCGTTGGCGTGTTTCAGATTGCGGCTGCGCTGGCCCTGGTCGCGCCGGGCGCTTCCTTTGCTGCTTTGGCGCCATGGGCGGCTGCGGGACTCGCGCTCGTGACGCTATATGGCGCGCTCTACCACATGCGGCGCCATGAGACATTCGTGCCGAATGTAACGCTCTTTCTTCTCGTTCTTTTAGTGGCCGTCGGCCGCTGGATGTAGCTGAGGCTTTGCGGCCCCTCGCTGAACTGACTCAAACGGCCATCCTCAAACCGTGTATGCGCCTACACGTGTCTCTTTGCTGGTGAGTGCATCGCACTTACGGTCCAGCACCTCGTATTCGCCATCATGATCCTTGCGGAAGGCGCGAAAAGCCTGTTCGCTGCTCCAGCGGTCGATGGTCAGGTAGTTGCCCGAAACATAGGCGTCGCGGAGCAATTCGGTCCCCAGATACTCGGGCGAGGTGCGAAACAGTTGTGCCCAGGCTCCATCAGCTCCATAAGCAGCCTCAAAACCGGCCACTTTGTCCTCAGCAATCTCAAACTGCCAGACCACAACAAACATGGGAACCTCAATCTTGTCTTTATGGTAGCGCAGGGGCTCAGAGAAGAAGACAGGGCCGCACGGCTCCAATCCCAGCCGGCGGCGGATTCTTCTCATATTGTGATACGCCGTCTCTATATCGGGCGCATACTGATGATGGTCCGTTCTATGAAGGAGTAACCTTCCCCTTAGGTCTCCTTTTTGCCGCTCCGGCCGCTCGACTTGCTCGACAATTGATAAGGGTTTTTGGCGAGGCTTCCTGACGCATGGTCTATGACGCGCGCGCCGCATCGAATGCGGCGATGATACAGACCAAAGACGCGGCAGGCTCGCTCTCCGCGCACTTCAGCGCCGACGAAGCAAACTGAAAAGATTGAACGGAAAAGATTGAACCAGGATTCAAAAACCAGGATTCAATGTGAGGGAACTATGAAAGCTCGCTACCCAGGCATCCGCGTTACCGCCAACGGCAACCAGCTCGTCAGCTATCACACTGAGACGCGCATCGCCGACGCCGGCGTTTTTTATCCCATCACGCCTTCCACTGAAGGTGGTGAGCTTTTTCAGCAAGCCTATGCCGAGGGGAAGCTGAATGTGTTTGGCAGCAACACGATCGCAATTGAAACCGAAGGCGAGCACGCCGCCCAGGGCGGAGCGATTGCACATTCGGTTTGCGGCAAGCGCGTGGTCAATTTCACTTCCGGCCAGGGAGTGGTATATGGCGTGGAGCAGTACTACCACGCGCCGGGCAAGGCCTCGACCATGGTGCTGGAGGTGGGCGCGCGCGCGCTGACCAAGCACGCCCTCAATGTCCACTGCGGCCACGACGATATTTATGGAGCGCTGGATACGGGATGGATCATGCTTTTCGGCAAGGATGCGCAGCAGGCCGCCGACCAGGCGCTGATTCTGCGCCGAGTGACCGAGCTCTCGCTTACGCCGGGCATGAATATCATGGACGGCTTCCTCACGACGCACCTGGAGCGTACGTTTTACAAGCATGAGTCTGAGCTGATCCGCGAATATCTCGGCGCGCCCGACGACATCATCGACGGCCCGACTGAAGCGCAGCGCGTTCTGTTTGGGCCCACGCGCCGCCGCGTTCCCAGGATGATGGATCTCGCCAATCCCATTCTGCTCGGGCCGGTGCAGAACCAGGAACACTACATGCAGGGCATTGTGGCGCGGCGCAACAACTTTGCCGAGCCGATTCTTCCGTTCCTTGAAGCCGCATACAAGGATTTTGGCGAGCTCACCGGCCGTCGCTATGGCCTCGTCAGCGAGTACAAGACCAATGATGCAGGCACGGTTTTTGTCTCGCTTGGTTCTGCCGCGGAGAACATCGAGGCCGCGGTGGACTACCTGCGCCAGACACGGAATTCCAGTGTGGGCTCCGTTCACGTCAACGTCATTCGCCCCTTCCCCGAGGCTGCTCTCGTTGCAGCGCTCAAGGGCAAGAAGAACGTCATCATCCTGGAGCGGACCGACGAAGCGCTTTCCGGCGACAATCCGCTTGGTCGCGACCTACGCACAGCGTTTTCAAAAGCATTGCAAGGAACAGAAGGCTTACCGTCGATCACCCTCGCCGAAGTTCCCCGCTTCATCGGCGGCAGCTACGGCCTGGGTTCGCGTGACTTCCGCCCCGAGCACATCATCGGAGCCTTCGAATTCGCCACTGCGGGCCGTGCGCGCAAAGACGGCAAGACCGCAGCCGACGGCGTGAACTTTATCGTCCTCGGGATCGACCACCCCTATTCGGTCGTCGCCGATGAAACACCTTCGCTGTTGCCTGAGGGCGCGGTCGCCGTGCGCTTCCACTCCATCGGCGGCTGGGGCGCAATCACTACCGGCAAAAACCTCGGCGCCATCCTCGGCGACCTAAATGACCTGCTCTTCGAACGCGACGGCCTGAAGGATGATCTTGGCAATCCCAAGGAAGTCATTCACGTCAGCGCCAATCCCAAGTACGGTTCCGAGAAAAAGGGCGCGCCCACCAGCTATTTCATGGTCGCCGCCAAAGATCGCATTCGCGTCAACTGCGACCTGCGCCACGTGACGGTCGTTCTCTGCTGCGATCCCAAGGCGTTTACGCATACCAATCCGCTCGACGGCATGCAGGAAGGCGGCAGCCTAGTTTGGGAGTCAGACGTAGACGGCGAGCACGCGTGGAAAAATCTACCCATCTGGGCCCGCCAGCAGATCATCCAGAAAAAGATTCGCGTCTTCACCCTGCCCGGCTTCGAAATCGCGCGCAAGGCCACCGACCGCGCCGATCTGCAACTGCGCATGCAAGGCAATGCCTTCCTCGGCGCATTCTTTGCCGTAAGCCCCATGCTGCAGGAGTTCGGCATCACGCAGGAGCAGTATCGCGACGTTGTGTTCAAGCAGTACGTAAAGAAATTCGGCAAGCTGGGCGACGCGGTCGTGCAGTCGAACATGGAAGTTATGACGCAGGGCTTCGAGCGCGTGAAGGAAATCGCCATTGGCGACGTCGCCGCTGCCGATCACTCCAGTCTCCGCGGCCAGGCCTTACTGCCGATTCTGGCGCAGGCGCCGGCTTTTGTTGAAGTGGGCGCAGGCACCGTGCCTGCAATGCGCCGCAGCACCCCGCCACCCGCTGGACAGGCTCCCCGCACGCCAGTCTCCTCGATCAACGTTTTCGATGCGGAGTTCCGCTCGCACTTCGGTTACAACCAGCCGGCAACACCGCTTTCCGCAATGGGCGTCATCGCCGCGGGAACGGGCGATACCGCTTCAAAGTACGTTGCGCGGCGCGAGACGCCGCTCTACATTCCCGAGAATTGCACGCAGTGCATGGAGTGCATCTTGGTGTGCCCGGATACGGCCCTCCCCAATTGCTCCCAAGATCTCAGCACGCTTCTGGGAACTGCCGTCACGCGCTACGTCGCCGATCCAATCGAGCGCAGAAAGATGCTCGACAAGCTGCCCGAGATCGACAAGCTGACGCGCCAGCGGATGGTAGCCGAAATCAAGACGGGCACGCCGCTTCCCACGATCATTCGCGAAGTCACGGAGTCCGTCGACGGATTCTCGGCTGAAGCCAAGGCGCAATTCTTTTCGATCGTCGACAAGGTGCCGATGGCCTACCAGAAAGTGAACGCCATCTTTTCATCGCCAGAGCGGAAGACGCCTGGTTCTGGTGGCATCTTTTCTATTTTTGTCAGCGATTTGTGCAAGGGCTGCGCGGCCTGCGTTACGGCCTGCGGCGACCACATGGCGCTGAAGATGGTGCAGGAGACTGAGGAAGTGAACGCCGAGCACGAAACCGGCACGGCCTTCCTGAACCTGCTGCCTGACACAGCACAGAAGTTCCTGGGCCTCTATAACGGCGCGAATCCGGCGGACTCGAAGACTGCCACGCTGCGCAACATGCTGATGGTGCGAACCAATTACGACGCGCTGGTGGCAGGCGACGGAGCCTGCGCCGGCTGCGGTGAAAAGAGCGTGCTGCGCTCCATTGCCGCCGTCACCGAGGCCTATATGCGACCGGTCTACCACGCCAAGAGCGACCGCTTTATTGCGAAGGCGGGCGAGCTGGAGAAAACCGGCGCAGCCCGCCTGGCGGCCATCAAAGAAAGCTGCCCGGAGGATTACGACCGCCTGCGGCAGGCCATCGCGCACCTCGTCATGGGCCTTGGCGGCGAAGACACACCGGACACCAAGACGCGCATTGCAGCATACGAAGCAGAACACGGCGAAATCACCGACGCACAGTTGGTCGAGGCTATCGCCGCAGTGCTCTTGACCGAGGCCTTCAACCACAAAAACCTGCAGCCCATCGATGGACGCCTCGCCAACGGCATGAGCGTAATGGCCATGGCTGCGCACACCGGCTGCAACACCGTTTACGGTTCAACCGCGCCCAACAATCCTCATCCTTATCCGTGGATGAACTCGCTCTTCCAGGATGGCGTGACGGTTGGCTGGCTCATGGGCGAGAGTTTCATCGTCGACCACTCGCGCCGCTCCGTCCTTCCCGAGCGCCTGGCCGACATTCTGCTCACGCGCGAAGTGGGAGCTCCCGCGGATAGCTCTTTGTCCGTGGGGTCGGGATCGAAGTGGTTCAGCGCCGAAGAGTACTACCACTTCACGCATTTTACTGACGCGCTGATGACCGATCAGGAGATCGTCGAGTTGCCCAAGGTCTGGGTGGTCGGCGGCGACGGCGGCATCGGCGACATCGGCTACCAGAACACCTCAAAGGTGATGTTGCAGAATCGGCCCAACGTCAAAGTGCTGATGCTCGACACGCAGGTCTACTCGAACACCGGCGGCCAGAACTCCGATTCAACGCCAATGCTCGGCGGCAATGACATGAACGTCTTTGGATCCGCCACGCAGGGCAAGAACACGGAAAAGAAGACGGTGGCAGAGACCTTCCTCGCCGGCCACGGCTCGCCGTTCGTTGCGCAGGTCTCGATGGCCAACGCGCCCAAGCTTTACCGCGCGATTCTGGACGGTCTCGAGTATCGCGGCACCATGTTCCTGCAGTGCTTCACCACATGCCAGCCGGAGCACGGCGTGGCCGACGACATGGCCCTCTTCCAGGCGCAGCGCGTGCGCGACTCGCGCGGCGCTCCGGAGTTCGTGTTCAACCCGCGCCTGGGCGAAACCTATCAGGAGGCGCTCGACATCAAGGGCAATCCGTCGATCGATCTCGACTGGTACGAGACCAAGTCCAAGGTGACGAACGAGCCGTATCGCTATACCGTCGCTCACTGGTGCGTCACCGAGGCGCGCTTCCGCAACCACCTGAAGAAGATCAAGCCTGAGCAGGCTGCAAAGATGGTACCCCTCGACAACATGCTCGTTCGCGTAACGCAGCAGGACGTGGTCTACCGCTACTACCTGTTGCCGGAGCACCGCAGCTTCATTCCCGACTTCGGCGTGTATATTACTTTCGACCAGGACGGCAAGACCGTCCACTACGCGCTGAGTCGCCAATTGGTCATGTTCTGCGTGGAGAGGCGCAAGGCCTGGCGGATGCTGCAATCGAAAGCCGGCGTCGTCAACCGCGAGTACCAGGCGCAGAAGTCGATCCTTGCCGACGTCGACGCGGGCAAAGTCTCAAAGGACGAGTTCTTCGGACACGCCCACGAGATCATGGCCGAGCGGCTGGGAAAACCGGTGCTGGCGAAAGCGTAGAAGCGGGTTAAAGCCTGATCAACACTGAACGCGGACCCGAGGGTCCGCGTTTTGCTTCTGTCGCAAGGCCTTGATAAACTCTGGGGTTCCCACGGGAGTGATCGCCATGAAGTTCGTCCTGTTGGTTCCCTTGCGTCGGGTTTGCCTCACCGCAGCCGTCTCTCTCATTCTTCTAGCATCGTTACACCCGCAAGACAAAGAAGGAGCTCCGCCGCCAACTTACCGCGCCGGCGGATTGTCGATCGCCATTCCGCCTCCTGGCGGCGATCTGGTCGAAGCCGGTCCCGATTATCGAGTGGTCTTGGAGCCTCTTGCGCCTGACGCCAATCGACTTCTGGCGGCCTTCGTGTTGCCGGGTGATATGACTGTGATTCGCACCGGCACTTATCCCCCGCTGACGAATTACGCGCTTGTCGAAATTCCTCGCCGAGCCGAATTTATTGACGTTGATGCAGACACATTTAAGACCATTGTTGACGGCACGGGCAAACAGTTAGCGGGAAATCTTGATTTGAGCGATTCGCAGGAGGAGCTCAATCAGCGGTCGAAAGCTTTGAACAAAACCACGGTGACTCTCGACAAGCCCGTGCCCCTCGGCCTATTTTTCTCCAGTCCAGATGCCTCCGGATTCGGCATGATCATGCCGGTCTTGGCGAACGGGGTCACGACCCGAGTGGTCGCGGTCATAAGCGTGTTAAGGGTGCAGAAGCGAGTGCTCATTGCTTACACCTATCAGGTGTTCAAGGACGAAAGTACGGTAAAGCTGATGCAAGCGACCTCCGAGAAATGGGCGAAAGCAATTTGCGATGCAAATAGATAGCAGGCTGCCGTGCGGCCCACCCTTCGGCCAGCCACAACCGGTGGCGCCCGATTCTATCCATCAATCTTGCGTGACGTATAAGTCGACGTACTCATTCACGGCCATTTTTTCCAGCCGTTCACGGTCGAGCGAGATGTCCAGAATCTTCTGTTGTTGCGGCTCGCTGAAGCGGCGGCGCAGATTGGTCTTGAACTTCTCGATCAGCAGCGGGATTCCTTCTTGGCGGCGGCGGTGATGGCCGATCGGATACTCGACGGTTTCCTCAAGAACCGTGCCATCTTCTAACTCAACGCGAAGGCTGTTGGCGATGGAGCGCTTGTTTGGATCGTGATAGTCGGCAGTGAACTGCGGTTCTTCAACGCACTCGATTTTGGCGCGTAGCGCGTCGATTCTTGGGTCAGCCGCAACCTTGTCCTCGTAGTCGGCAGCCGTCAGTCGGCCGAATAGCACCGGAATCGCAACCATATACTGCACGCAATGGTCGCGATCGGCGGGATTCGAGAGCGGACCTTTTTTGTCGATGATGCGCAGGCAGGCCTCGTGCGTACGAATCTTTACTGTTTTTATGGTCTTGGACGAGAGTTCGGACTGATTGAGCTTGGGATGCAGCTTCATCGCGGCTTCCACGGCGGTCTGCGCATGGAACTCCGCAGGATAGCTGATTTTGAAGAGCACGTTTTCCATCACATAGGAACCATAGGGCCGCTGGAACTTGAACTCCTGGCCTCGAAACGAAACATCGTAAAAGCCCCACGTCTTCGCGGTGAGCGCCGACGGATAGCCCATCTCGCCGGAACGGGCCATCAATGCCAATCGCACAGCGCGGCTGGTCGCATCGCCCGCGGCCCAGCTCTTACGCGAACCAGTGTTCGGTGTGTGACGATAGGTGCGCAGGCTCTGCCCATCGATCCAAGCGAGTGAGAGTGCGTTAACGGTTTGCTCGCGGCTGAGTCCAAGCAGTTGGCTTACGACGGCGGTTGACGCCACTTTCACCAGCACCACATGATCAAGCCCAACTTTGTTGAACGAGTTTTCGAGCGCGATGCAGCCCTGAATTTCGTGCGCCTTGATCATCGCCGTCAACACGGCGCGCATCGTGAGCGGCGGCCCCCCCGAAGCAATCGCCTCGCGCGAGAGCCAGTCCCCCGTGGCCAGGATTCCGCCGAGATTGTCGCTCGGATGGCCCCACTCCGCTGCAAGCCAAGTGTCATTGAAGTCGAGCCAACGAATCATCGCTCCGATATTGAAGGCAGCTTGCACCGGGTCGAGCTGAAAGCTGGTGCCCGGAACGCGTGCGCCGTTCGGGACGGTCGTGCCCAGGACGATCGGGCCGAGCAGCTTGGTACATGCCGGATATTCGAGCGCCTCAAGGCCGCAGCCCAGCGTGTCCATCAAGCAAAAGCGCGCGGTCGTATACGCCAGATCGCTGTCGATCTTGAAATTCAACGCGTAGTCGGCGATGTCGGTGAGGACTTTGTCTGGCGCTGGGCGTTTATTGCTCGTGTGCGACGACACGCGGACTCCTTCGTTCTTATTCCCGTGCCCCAATCGGCACAAACTTCAGATTCTCCGGCCCAGTATAGATCGCCGATGGTCGAATGATCTTGCCATCCTGCCGCTGCTCGATAACGTGCGCGCACCAGCCTGCGGTTCGAGCCATCACAAACAGTGGCGTAAACAAGCCGACCGGAATGCCCATCAGATGATAGGCCACCGCTGAATACCAATCGAGATTGGGAAACATGCGCTTGGCGTCGTGCATGGTGTTCTCAATCCGCTCGGCGACGGAGAAAAGGCGCTGGCCATCGGCGTCCACTGCCAGAGCCCGCGCCTGCTCCTTGATGAAGTGACTGCGCGGATCGCTGACCGTGTACACGGGATGGCCGAATCCAATAATGACCTCGCGCTGATCGATGCGGCGGCGTATGTCTGTCTCGGCTTCGTCGGCCGTCGCGTAGCGCTGCTGAATTTCAAGCGCGACTTCGTTGGCGCCGCCGTGCTTCGGTCCCTTGAGCGCGCCGATGGCGCCGACAATGCACGAGTAGATATCGGAGCCTGTTCCCGCGATGACACGCGCGGTGAACGTAGACGCGTTGAACTCATGCTCCGCGTACAAGATGAGCGAGACCTGCATGGCGTGGACCCACTCCTTACAGGGCGGCGAGCCGTGCAACAAATGGAGAAAATGCGCCGCGAGTGGTTCGCTGTCGGCGTCGACAGCAATGCGTTTGCCGTTCCGCGCAAAGTGGTGCCAGTAGAGAAGCATCGACGGAAGCGAGGCCAGCAGCCCATCGGCGATGTCGCGAGCGCCAGCAATGTTGTGGTCCTCGGCTTCAGGCCGTACACAACCCAGGACGGAAACGCCGGTACGAAGAACGTCCATGGGATGCGTGTGTGCGGGCACGAGTTCGAGCGCCAGCTTCACATCAACCGGCAAACTGCGCTGGCCGAGCAACCGCACCTTGTAAGCGGCTAGTTCCGAGGCATTGGGCAGCTTGCCGTGAATGAGAAGATACGCCACCTCGGCAAATTCGCAGTGCTCGGCCAGGTCGGCAATGTCGTATCCGCGATAGTGCAGGTCATTGCCGGTGTGGCCGACGGTGCAGATGGCGGTTTCACCGGCGGCGGTGCCGGAAAGCGCGACAGATTTCTTGGGTTTGAAGGCGGGCGCGTGGCTCGCCTCTTGAACGCTCATGGTTCGACCCCCGGAGAGCATTAACGTAACGAATCCATGCGGGAAATGTCTACTCTGACTTTGCGCCCTTGGCGAAAAGTTCATCCAGCTTCCGCTCGTAAGCGTGGTAGTCGAGATAACGATACAGCTCGTCGCGGGTTTGCATTATCGGCAGCACGCTCTTCTGCGTTCCCTCCGCGCGAATCGCCTCGTAGACCTTCAGCGCGGCGGCATTCATTGCGCGATACGCGGCGCAGCAATAAAGGATGATGTCAACGCCCGCCGCTGCCAACTCCTCGCGCGTGAAGAGCGGCGTCTTTCCAAATTCTGTGATGTTCGCCAGAACCGGCACGCCGACGGCCTTGCGAAATGCGGTATACATCGAGGCTTCCGTCACCGCCTCGGCAAAGATCATGTCGGCGCCGGCAGCCACATAGGCTTGCGCGCGCTCGATGGCGCGATTCAGACCTTCGCCCGCGAGCGCATCGGTCCGGGCCATGATGACAAAGTGCGGATCGGTGCGCGCATCCACTGAAGCCTTGATGCGGTCGACCATCTCTTCGGACGGCACCAACTCCTTACCCGGGCGGTGTCCGCAGCGCTTGGCGCTCACCTGATCTTCGATGTGTACTGCGGCCGCGCCTGCCTTAGTCATTTCTCGAATGGTGCGCGCGATGTTGAACGCCCCGCCCCAGCCGGTGTCAATGTCGACCAGAAGCGGCAGGGCACATGCGCCGGTAATGCGCCGGACGTCGGTTAGCACGTCTTCCATGGTGCTGATTCCCAGGTCTGGGACGCCAAGCGAGTTGGCGGCCACGCCGCCGCCAGAAAGATAAATAGCGCCGAATCCCGTGGCCTCGGCGAGCTTCGCTGTGTAAGCGTTGATTGTGCCTGCAACCTGCAACGGCTTCTCTGCCGCCATTGCGGCGCGAAAGCGCGCCCCCGCCGAATTGTGGCTTAATCCGTCCGCCATTCCTCTTCCTTTGGCGCATCATAACAGGGTTTTCACACAGGCGGCTTTCGCAACATACCCGTGCGGTGCGACAATCAATCGCGTCAAGAAAGGGCGTCGGAGCCGTCCCTCAAAAAACAAGGCTCTGCCCGGAGGAGAAACACTACCATGAAGCACACTTTGGTTTGTACGGGCCTCTTGCTCGCTGCAACAGTTCTGATCGCCCAACAAAAGACGCCGCCATTGAGCCCGCCCGCGACAGCGACCGGGACGATCGGCGGCAAGACAATTTCGATCGCCTACAGTTCGCCGCGCGTAAGAGGCCGCGAGGGCAAGATCTATACCAAGGACGGTCTGATCGCTACGAGCGGTGGGTCGCAGTATCCCATTTGGCGAGGGGGTGCGAACGCCGCTACCACGCTGAAAACCGATGCCGACCTGACCATCGGCGACCTGAACGTACCCGCGGGGACTTACACGCTGTTCGTCAACATTTCAGATCCGGCGAATTGGGTCCTGATTGTGAACAAGAAGACCGGCGAGTGGGGACTTGCCCATGACGCCAGTCAGGATCTTGGCAGGACAAAGATGACGATGGCAGCGCCGCCTTCGATGGTCGAAGACCTGGTCTATACGATTACTGACAACGGTGGCGGCAAGGGTACTCTGACGCTGGCCTGGGAGAATGTGAGCGCGTCGGTGCCCATTCAGGTGCATTGAGAGCTGGTTGAACCGTTACCTCCGGCATTCGTCAAGGGCGGCAAGTTGGCATAGGATTTGCCGCTCTACCGATACAATGGTGATAGTGGAGCATTTCCTGCCGAGGGGTTAAAGCATCTTGCCGTTGTATCCGTATCGCTGCACGCAGTGCGGCCATCGATTTGAAAAAATCCAGCACTTCAACTCCGAACAGGAGAAAGTCTGTCCCCAATGCGGCGGAGTTTTGGAGCGGATTCTCACCGCGCCTGGGCTGAGCTTCAAAGGTGCCGGTTGGTACGTGAACGACTACGCGGCAAAGGGGAGCTCGTCCAGCAGAGATTCCGATTCGAAGGCTGAAAGCAAGGCGGACGCGAAGTCGGATTCAAAAAAACGGACAAAATCGGACACAAAATCCGAGACGAAGGCCCCCGCCGCAGACAAGAGCAGCGCTACCACCACCCCTTCCGCGCCAGCTGCGACGCCAAAGTCGACTTCGAACGGTTAGTCGTCTCGCCATCGACGCACGCTACCATAATTCCTGAAGATGCCGCTGCTCGATCCCATTCCGTCGCCGGTAGAGCACGCCGATCTGGCCGCGCTCGAGTGGCAGCCGCTGTTGGCGCTCGTGGCCGGGTTCGCGGCGTCGCCGGTCGGTCGCGAGGCGATTCTTGCTTTGCATCCCTCAACAGACGAGGGATGGATCGCGCGCCAGCACCTGCTAGCAGCGGAAGTGCGGCTCGTTCTCGAAGAGCAGGTCTCCATCGCCCTGGGCGGCCTATTCGATCCGACGCAGTTGGCCGCCAAGGCGCAAATTGCCGGCGCGGCAATCGAAGCGGCTGAATTGCAGAGCATCGCTCGGCTTGCCAACGACGTCGCATCGTGGCAGGCACTCCTCAAAGAGCCGCCGGCCCGCCTTGCCGGCAAATTGCCGGGGCTGTCGGAGTTGTCGGCATCCCTCACCACGAGCCTGCGACCGCTCGCTGAATCGATCGAACGCAAAATTCAACCCGACGGCTCGCTGGCAGACGACGCTTCGCTGGAGTTGGGCCGCATCCGTCGCGAGCAGGAGCGGCAGCAGCGAGTGATTGAGGAAAGCCTGCGCGCAACGCTTCGGAAATTATCCGCGGAAAACGCGACGCAGGACGACGTGATTACGATTCGCGGCGATCGTTTCGTGATTCCGGTACGAGCGGAACTTAAGCGGCGCGTGACCGGCGTCATTCACGGCGCGAGCTCTTCGGGGCAGACGGTCTATGTGGAGCCGCTCGAAACCATCGAGCAGAACAACGAGCTTGTGCGGCTCATTGAGGAAGAACAGGAGGAGATTCACCGCATTTTTGTGGCGCTCACGCGCCAGGTGGCCGGTTACGCGCACAGTTTGGTTGAGGGCGCGCGGGTGCTGGCCCTGGTCGACAGCCTGTTGGCGCGTGCGCGCTTTGCGCGCGAGTTCGATTGCGTTTCTCCTGGTTTTGGACCGGAGTTGTTGTCGATCGAACAAGGCCGCCATCCGCTGCTCGAAAAGCGCCTGCGGGCGCATGGCGGTGAGACGGTTCCTCTGAATCTGGAGCTGACGGCGGATGAGCGCCAGCTGATTATCAGCGGCCCTAATACTGGCGGCAAAACGGTGGCGCTGAAAACGACGGCGCTTCTGGCGATGATGGCGCAAGCGGGAATTCCGGTTCCGGCCACCCGCGCCAGCTTTCCGGCGTTCACTGCGTTCCTTGCCGACATTGGCGACGCTCAGTCGATCGAGGCAGCGCTTTCTACTTTTTCTGCGCACATTACCAATCTTGACCGGCTCTCGCGACTCGCCGACTCGCGCGCACTCGTGCTGCTCGATGAATTGGGTTCATCAACCGATCCCGAAGAGGGCGCGGCTCTGGCCGTGGCCGTGGCGCACCATTTTCTCAAGGCCGGTGCCTGGTCGCTGATCTCCACGCATCACACGTCGCTCAAGGTCTACGCAGCCAACACACCCGGTGTGCGCAATGCCGCAGCCGGCGTGGATGAACGAACGCTGGTTCCTAATTATCAGTTTCATCTTGGAGTGCCGGGTGCGTCAGCTGGAATTCAAACAGCGGAACGGCTGGGTTTGAACACCTCAATTATTGCTGCGGCACGGGAGCGGCTTGGCTCGCAGCAGGCCGACATCGCGCGCTTCCTGGACAAACTGCACAGCGACCTTGCGGAGCTCGAGGTGGAGCGCAAAGCGGCTCGCGAGCAACAATACGCGCTCAACGTGGAACGGAAGAGGCTCGAGCGTGAGGGCGATGTCGAGGTGCGCAACCGCGTGCGCGAACTTGAGGCAAAGCTGGCCTCACTGCTCAAGGACTTCGAATTCCAGATGCGGGAAAACGTGCGCGTGGTCGAAGATCGTGCGGCGCAACAAAAACTATCCAAAGAAGCCGAGCGGCGCATTACGCGCCTGCGCCGCGAGTTTCAGGAAAGCTTCAATCAGGCGGTCGTCGCGCACCGCACCGGCGCGGACCAGGGCGATGCAAATGCGCAGCCGCATCTGCTGCGCCACGTCGCGCCCGGCGACCGGGTTTTCCTGAAATCGATGGGCAAAGTCGCGGTCGTGCAGCGAGAGATCGAGAAGGACCTTTTCGAAGTCGCGCTAGGACCCATCAAAATGCGCGTTCGCCGCGATGAGTGCTCCGCACCTCCAGCTTTTGGAGGAGATTCGGGGCAAGGGAAGAAGGCAGACCCATTGGGCGCTGCGCGCCGCCAGAAGGGCGTGCACGTAACAGTGACGAGCGCGAACACCGACGCTTTGCGCTCTGAGATCAACCTCATCGGCCGAACAGTCGATGAAGCGACCGACGAGCTCGAAAAATATCTCGACCACGCCTTTCTCGCCGGGCTGCCGCGCGTGCGCGTCATCCACGGCCATGGCGCTGGCATTCTTCGCCGCGGCGTCCGCGAATTCTTGAAGTCGCACCCTCATGTGGCCGGAATCGAAGAAGCTCCGCAAAACGAAGGCGGCCAAGGAGCAACGCTGGTGGACCTGAGGCAATAGGTTGGCTGACGCGGCCAAGCAGAAATCAGAATTCCAGTGTCCCATTTCGGCCCCGGGCCATTGAGATAGAGTTTTCACTTCGTCCTGTATCATCAACCCGTGATTCCAATGAAGCGCGTCCGAGCTTTAACCCTCTGCTGTGTCCTGTTCGTTTGCTCGTCGGCAATTGCCCAGCGGGCTCCGATTCCGCAGCAACTGAGCTTCATGCCCTATCACGCGAACGGCATCTACAAGATCGGTGAAACGGTTGGCTGGACGGTTACACCGGGCCCCGAAGCGCCTACCTTCGCTTACAAGTGGACGATTCGAAGAAACAACGCCGTTGTACTCAAGGAAGGCAAGCTCGATCTCTCCTCGGGTAAGGACAAGATCGAGATCGTCGGCGACCAACCCGAGATGATCTATGTTGCGATTGAGCCGTATGCAGCTCTTACAACCGCATCCACTGCGCCGACTGCACCGGCCACAAGCGCGGGTCAATCCGGTTCCGCAACGCCAAACCAAAGCAGTCCGGCCCCAGACGCTGCTTCCACGGCCGCGGCGCAATCCGGCGCCGGGGCAGTGAACCAGGGCGGATCGCCCCCGTCGCCTCACTGGATTGGGGGCAACACTGGCCACAACAATGGTCTCTATGCAGTTGGCGCTGCCGTGGCGCCGATGGAGATTCCGCTTTCGACTCCGCGCCCGGCCGACTTCGATGCATTCTGGGACGGCAAGCTGGCTCTGCAGGCCAAGGTTCCCATCGACGCTGTTCTCACCCCGGTTCAGACTAACGTGCCGGGCGTGGAGATGAGCATGTTCGCACTCGATGCGCTCGGTTCGAAGGCTCACGGATACGTGGCGCGGCCCGCTGCTGACGGCAAGTACCCAGCGCTGATCATGCTCCAATATGCCGGCGTTTACGCGCTCAATGCGCACGCCGACGCTGAGCGTGCCGCCGATGGCTGGCTGGTCCTGAATGTCGACTCGCACGACAAGCTGCCTTCAGATCCATCAGGCAACATCCCGACGAACTACAACGCGATCGGAAACACCGATCGTGAAAAATCCTACTTTCTTGATATGTACCTGCGCGATTCGCGCGTGCTCGATTATCTGGCAACGCGGCCCGACTGGAACGGCAAGACGGTGGTGCTCACCGGCGGCAGCATGGGTGGTCAGCAGAGCATTGCGCTTGCAGGACTGCGGTCGGACGAGGTGACTGATGTGCTGGTTTGTGTGCCGGCCGGCGCTGATACGAATGGCGATTTGCACGGCCGCAAAGCCGGCTATCCCTATTGGCCCTCTGAAAACCCCGATGCGATGAATGCTGCTCTCTACTTCGATACCGTCAACTTTGCCTCACGCATCAAGGCGCCAGTAATGGCGGGCTTCGGGTTCATCGATACCGTTTCGCCCCCGGCAGGCGTGTGGACGATGCTTAATCAGATTCCCGGACCGAAAGAGCCGGTACCCGTCATCGACTCCGAACACGACAACTTCACGTACATGAAGATGGAGCCGTGCCACGCGAGAACGAAGGACATCCTCGATCTGCTCGTGAAGGCCGGAGTCTACACGCCGAAAGAGCTCCAGCCGTAGATGTCTGGGATCGGATATTTCAGGCGCCTCGCACCCCGATCCCAACCGAATCTCACGCCATTGCTTCTCGCCCCATCGGCTCGAACACAAGCTGGTTCGACTTGCGGTCTACATCGATGCGGACGTGCGCTCCATGCAGCACTTCGCCATCGAGGATTTTGATGGCCAGCGGATCCTGCACCATGCGTTGCAGCGCGCGCTTGAGCGGACGCGCGCCGTAGGCCGCATCTGAGCCGGAAGCCAGGATCAATTGCCGCGCAGGTTCTGTTAACTCGAACGAAATTGCACGGTCTTCGAGCAGCTTGCGAACCTCGTTCAGGCGTAGATCGAGAATCTTGCTCAGCTGCGCGTTGCCCAGCGGACGGTAGATCACGATATCGTCAATGCGGTTCAGGAACTCCGGCCTGAAGTGCTCGCGCAGAACGCGCATCACGCTCTCTCGCGCCATATCGAAGTCGTGCTCGGTCTTGAGCTTTTCGCCTGCGAGCATTGCCGCGCCCAGGTTCGATGTCATGATGAGCACCGTGTTCTTAAAGTCAACAGTCCGGCCTTTGGCGTCGGTGAGACGCCCGTCGTCCATCACTTGCAGCAAGATATTGAAGACGTCGGGGTGCGCCTTCTCGATTTCGTCGAACAGAATCACCGCGTAGGGCCGCCGATGAATGGCCTCGGTCAGCTGGCCGCCCTCGTCGTAACCCACATAGCCCGGAGGCGCGCCGATCAGACGAGCCACGGCGTGTTTCTCCATGTACTCGCTCATGTCGATGCGGACCAGAGCCTGCTCGTCATCAAACAGGAATTCGGCCAGCGCACGCGCCGTTTCTGTCTTGCCCACGCCGGTTGGTCCGAGGAAAATAAATGATCCGATCGGCCGCTTGGGATCGCTGAGGCCGGCGCGCGAACGGCGAATGGCATTGGCCACAATTGTGAGCGCCTCGTCCTGCCCGACTACGCGGTCACGGAGCCGATCTTCCATCTGGACCAGCTTCTTGACCTCGCCTTCGAGCATGCGCGAAACGGGAATGCCCGTCCACTTGCTCACGATTTTGGCGATGTCTTCCTCATCGACCTCTTCCTTGAGCATCCGCGCGACGCCGGCCTTGCCGCCTTGCGCAGCGTCAAGCTTCTTCAGTTCCGCTTCCAGCTTCGGCAGCTCGCCATATTGAATCTGCGCGGCACGATCGAGCTGACCTTTGCGGGTCTGCTCCTCGGCCTCGAAGCGCAGCGCCTCGATTTTCTTTTTGGTTTCGGAGATACGCGTGATCGCCTCGCGCTCTTTTGTCCAGCGCGCTCGAAGCGCCGTAATTTTCTCCTTGTACTCGGATAAGGACCGTTCAACTTCGGAGAGACGCTCCTTGCTGGCGGCGTCGGTCTCGCGCTTGAGTGCCGCGCGCTCGATCTCGAGCGACGTAGCCTGTCGCTCAAGCTGGTCAATCTCCGTTGGCACGGAACCAATCTGGATCGCCAGCGAAGCCGCTGCCTCGTCCACAAGATCAATAGCCTTATCGGGCAAGAAGCGGTCGCTGATATAACGGTGCGACAGCGTAGCCGCGGCCACAATCGCGGCGTCCTTGATGCGCACGTTGTGGTGCGACTCGTAGCGCTCCTTCAGGCCGCGCAGAATCGCGATCGTGTCCTCGACGTTGGGCTCACCAACATACACGATCTGGAAGCGGCGCTCGAGCGCCTTGTCCTTTTCGATGTACTTGCGGTATTCGTTCAGCGTGGTTGCGCCGATGGCCCGCAGTTCGCCGCGCGCCAGAGCCGGCTTGAGCATGTTGCTTGCGTCGATTGCGCCCTCGGCCGCGCCCGCGCCCACGAGCGTGTGCAACTCGTCGATGAAGAGAATGATCTGGCCGTTTGATTCTTCGATTTCCTTGAGCACTGCCTTCAGCCGGTCCTCGAACTCGCCGCGATATTTAGCGCCTGCGAGCATCGAGCTCAGGTCAAGCGCAATGACACGCTTGTCGCGCAGACCCTCGGGCACATCGCCTGAGACGATGCGGCGCGCAAGGCCCTCGACGATGGCGGTTTTTCCAACGCCGGGCTCGCCGATCAAGACAGGGTTGTTCTTGGTGCGGCGGCTGAGCACCTGTACGACGCGGCGAATCTCTTCGTCGCGGCCAATCACCGGATCAAGCTTGCCGCGGCGCGCAAGTTCCGTAAGGTCCTTGGCATATTTCTCCAGTGCCTGGAATTTTCCTTCAGGATTCTGGTCGGTCACGCGCTGCGAGCCGCGCACAGCGGTGAGCGCCTGCAGAATAGCCTCATGCGTGGCGCCGGTCGCGACCAGGACGTCGCGCGCGGGGTCGCTTTTCAAGTGCGCCACCCCAAGCAAAAGGTGCTCCGTTGAAACGTATTCGTCTTTGAAGTTCTGGGCCTCTTTAAAGGCTTGTTCGAGAACCTTGTTCATCGCCTGGCTGAGGCTGGGTTGTGAGGCAACTCCGGCCACGCGCGGCAGTTTCTGTTCGATGCCACGCAGGTCGCTCTCCAAATGTTCAATGGGCACACCGATCTTCTCGAGCACGGAAGGCACCACGCCTTCGCGATCTCCGATGAGCGCGAGCAGCAGGTGCACCGGCTGAAGCTCAGGGTTGCTGAGCTCGGCAGCGCGCGACTGCGCCTCCTGGATCGCCTGCTGCGTCTTGACCGTCAATTTTTCCCAACGAATGGCCATGAAAAAAAGCTCCCAGCTATTAGCTTTTAGCTTAATTCGGGAATACCCGGCATCGTATTGAATACCAGCATTCTGCCCTGAAAATAATGAAAAAACGCCGGGCAGGGAATTGAAACCCCTCCCGGCGCGCCGATTCCCCAAACGCAAGGCCGGCTCTAACGGACTCAGCCAGTAGCTGAGCTTATGGGTGAAAGGTGATACCTGCCTTACGCTGCCAGCGTCTGATTCACGTTCACCTTGATCTGCTTGGGCTGCGCTTCGGGCTTCTTCTTCAGCTCGAGCTTCAGCACGCCGGCGTTGTAGCTGGCCGCCACGTTCTCGGTGTCGACGGTCGAGGGCAGCGTGAACGCACGATAGAAGCTGCCATAGCGCCGTTCGATGCGGTGGAAGTTCTCTTCCTTCTCTTCCTTCTCGAACTTGCGCTCGCCCTTGACGGTCAGCGTGTTGTTTTCCACGCTCACGTCCAGGTCCTTCTCTTCGATGCCCGGCACTTCGAGCTTCAGAACGACTTTTTTCTCGTCCTCGTAAACGTCAACCGCGGGAATGAAGCTGGCCGTGGTCAGCGTGCCTTCGCCTTCATTCAGATCGCGGAACAACGTGTTGAAGCGATTCTGCAAAGCCACAACTTCCCGGAACGGGTCCCAACGAGTGATCGCCATGATAAATTCCTCCAGATGCTTTGGAAATTTGTAGGTGGGGTCAGGGCTTTGGAGCCCGGCCACTCAACCCGTTTGATGAGACTATAGCACGATAGATTCATAAAATATTAGTGTTAGACACTAATATTATGTATACTCAACTATCATATTCAAAATAAACATGTTAACTAGTGGTTCGATGCCGGGCATGCTCCTCATCAGGTTTCCAACCTCCGCTGTTGCCCATCGGAACCCGCGAACTCCACCAATGATCCTGTCAAAAGCCCTGGTTCAGCTGGCTGCGGGAATCTGGTGAGTCACAACGAAGCCCAGCGGCTTGTGCAGGCGGATGAGTGCAATACAATCCGCTTCATGCACTTTTCAGGATTGGCTGTGACGATAAACTGGCGCTGGGTCTGGCTGGTCGTCGCCACTTTCCTTGCCGGCGTGCTGAACGCCGTGGCGGGCGGCGGCTCGTTCCTGTCGTTTCCGGCCTTGCTGAGCATGAAGATCCTGCCTGTGCAGGCCAATACCACGAACACGGTGGCCATCTGGCCCGGGCAGTTGACGTCGGTCGCCGCGTATTGGCCCGATGTGCGCAAAAACGCGCGCACTGCCGTGTTGTTGGGGTTGGCGGGGTTGATCGGCGGCACGGCCGGGGCGATCGTCCTGCTGAACACTCCGCAGATGACTTTCTTGCATTTGGTCCCGTGGCTGCTCCTGGTTGCCGCGTCAATCTTCGCGGTGAGCGGGCCGGTTTCGCGCCGGCTTGAGCGCTTAAAGAGAGCGCGACACGAACGCGCTGCAGCCGGCCAGGCGGGCGAGCCGCGCCCACGCCGCATGGCGCTGTTTCTTTCGGCCATTGTGGTCAGCTTTTATGTCGGTTATTTCGGCGCTGGTGCGGGCTTCGTTTTTATGACGCTGCTTGGGCTCTATGGCTATGAAGACATCCACGCCATCAACGCGCTGAAGGTTGTGGCCAACCTGCTGGCCAACGGCATCGCTTTTGTCATCTTTATCGTCGATGGCCAGGTGGTGTGGCGTTATTGCGTGCCGGCGCTGTTGGCCGCAGCCCTCGGCGGTTATGTCTCAGCGCGATTGGCAAGGCGCGTTCCGCAGCCGGTGCTGCGCGCGCTCGTCGTCGTGATCGGGCTGGGGATGGCAGCCTGGTTTTTCTGGAGGCAGTGAAGGAGTGAAGAAGTGAAGGAGTGAAAGGGTGAATGCGACTAGAGATCAGGCCGGAAATTCAGGGGAACGGTGACTAAAGGAGCCAGAGGTGAGCGCGGGCACATCCGGAATGCTGCGACGAATGTATGTTGAGGATGGCGCGGGACTGGAATTCCCCGCGCCAGAAAGAACCACGCCAAAATGCCTGCACGCTGGGAGACGGAACTGATTGGATTGCTGGCCGGATTCTGCACGACGCTGTCGCTGGTGCCGCAGCTTCACAGGATGTGGCGCTCCAAATGCGCGCACGATCTGTCGCTGACGATGTTCTTTGTTTTTGGACTCGGCGTCGTGCTCTGGCTGCTCTATGGAATAAGCATCCGATCGCTGGCCGTGATCTCCACCAACAGCGTGAGTCTTGTGCTGGTCATCGTCATCTATTCTTTGGCGCTGCATTATGAGCACGCCCGCTCGGCCCGTCGCTAACGGCGCAAGCTGATCCCTGAAACCTGACCCCTGTAAACTGTAGCTATGAGCCACGAAGGCATCCGCTTCGCTACTAAAGACGAGCAGGCACGGGAGAATCAGGCGAACCGGCCGTTGCCGCGCATCGCCATCACGCCGGAAAAGGTGCGCGTGCTGATGACCGAGGGCAAGGGCCTCGAGATCGATTGGGCAGACGGACACAAGAGCGCGTGGGGATTTGCCTGGCTGCGCGATGCCTGCCCCTGCGCCACCTGCGTGGACGAGCGTTTGCATGAAGGCCGCAAGGTGGGCCAGCCGAAGCCCAAGCCTGCCGCTCTGCTGCCGATGTACGCGCCTCCGCCCAAGCCCGCGAGCGCGCACGCCGTGGGCCGCTACGCCATCCAGTTCAATTGGCAGGACGGCCATTCCGGCGGAATCTATTCATGGGAGTATCTGCGACGCGTTTGCCAGTGCCAGGAGTGCACGTTTAACGACGTCGAGACCACCGGCACGCCAAATTAGTTTGGACTTAACAAAGCCGTCGCGTCGGACGGAGTTCCTTGATCATCCTTAAATTAAAGATCAATTTTCCCGAGCTTGCTGGGAGGAGTCGACCATCATGAGAATTGGATTTCTTGGCCTGGGCAAGATGGGCACACCGATGGCGCGGCACCTGCTCGCCGCCGGCCATGAGTTGCGGGTGTGGAATCGTTCGGAAGGCAGGACCGAACCGCTGCTCCGCGAAGGGGCAATTGCGGCGGGCACGCCAGCTGAGGCCGAGCTGGGCGCCGACGCCGTCATCACCATGCTCTTTGACGATGCCGCCAATGAAGAAGTGATCTTTGGCGCGAATGGCCTGATGGACGCGCTTTCGCCGGGCGCACTGCACATCTCGTGCAGCACCATAAGCGTTGAGTTGAGCGAAAGGCTGACGCAGGAGCACGCCCGCCACAAGCATGAATTCGTCGCCGCACCGGTTTTTGGACGCCCCAATGTAGCCGAACAGGGCAAGCTATGGGTGGTGGGGGCTGGAGCCGAGCATGCAGTCGCCAAAGCGCGGCCGCTCCTGGAAACTTTCTCGCGCGGCATCTCCTTGGTGGGCACTGAACCTCGCGAGGCACATGCCGTGAAACTGGGCGGCAACTTCCTGATCAGCGCGATGCTCTATTCGCTGAGCGAAGCGTTTGTTTACGCCGATGGGCAGGGAATCGAGCCGGCGGTTTTCTTTGAGGCGGTAAACAGCGCGCTGTTTCAATCGCCGTTTTATGCGGCATACAGCAGAACCATGCTGAATCCTCCCGCGGAGGCGGGGGCTTCAATTTTGCTCGGCGAGAAGGATACAAGGCTGCTCCGCGAAGCAGCAGCGAGCCGCGGAACACGAGTGAAGCTGGCCGACACCCTCGCGGAGATTTTCGCGCAGGCTAAGGCCGCCGGGCTGGCCAATCAGGATTGGGCAGTGGGCATGTACCGTATGTCACAGCAGGGGAACAAAACGCGCACGTAGGATGTGGAGCAAATGAAGCTCAAAGGGAAGATCGTCTTCATCACCGGGGCCAGCGCGGGCATTGGCGCGGCAACTGCCATGGCCTTTGCGGCCGAGGGTGCGCGACTTCTGCTCGCCGCGCGGCGCGCCGGCAAACTTGCCGAGGTTGCGTCGAAGGCGCTGGCTCGTGGCGCTGAGGCCGTGCACTCCATTGACCTCGATGTGCGTAACCGCCACGCTGTGCAGCGTGCCATCGACGATCTCCCTTTGGAATGGGCCGAGATCGAAATCCTGGTGAACAATGCCGGCCTGAGCCGCGGCATGGAGAAGCTCTACACCGGCAAAATTGAAGACTGGGAAGAGATGATCGACACCAACATCAAGGGGATGCTTTACGTGGCGCGCGCCGTGGTCCCTGGAATGGTGGTGCGCAGCCGCGGCCACGTGGTCACGCTCGGCTCCATGGCCGGAGAGATTGTTTATCCCAATGGCGCTGTCTACTGCGGTTCCAAGGCCGCCGCGCGCGCCATCAATGACGGACTGCGCGAAGATCTGCTCGGGACGCCGGTACGTGTGACCAGCGTGGATCCGGGCCTGGTCGAGACCGATTTCAGCCTGGTCCGGTTCCATGGCGATGCTGGCCGCGCCGCCAAGGTTTACAAGGGCATCGAGCCGCTCACCGCGGAAGATATTGCGGATGTGATTCTTTGGGCCGTCACCCGGCCCGCGCACGTGAACATCGCGCGCGTCTCGCTTACTTCAGTGCATCAGGCCAATACGCTGCTCATCCACCGCGAGCAATAGGCGCGAGACCTAGCGGGAGCTGGCACTCAGCCTGTAGTCCAGGCTGCAGGATCGCTTACCCGATGGACTGGATTTGCGATTCGATATGGGCCAATGCGGCTTCCAGAGCCGCGCGGCGTCCAGCATTCGACGTCTTCTGCGAGAGGATATTCTCCCGTTGCAAATTGAGACCCTGTAGTTGCCGGTCTCGCGCGGCGCGTACCACTTCTGCCGCTCGCCGGGCTTCTTCGCTCACGTGGCCGTCGCCGGCTTTCGCAACAGGACTCTCTAAGGCGTTTGCCATCTGCTCCTCCACCGATTTACTTTCCCATCCACGGGCCATATCTTCATTCTACGGGTGCTCGGCATCGTTGCGTCCCGCAGAATGACGAAGGTGGAACCAGAAAGACAGAGAGGCTTCTCATGCGCGCCTGGCAAGTTTCCGCGTTTGGCATTGATTCTTTGGAGTTTGTGGAGCGACCGACTCCCGCACCGGGCCCCGGCGAAGTCCTGGTAGGTATTCGCGCGGTGTCCATCAACTATCGCGACCTGATGGTCGTGAAGGGGCACTATAACCCCAAAATGCAGCTGCCCAGGATTCCATGTTCCGACGGCGCGGGAGAAGTGGTGGCTGTTGGCGCGGCCGTCACGGCATGGAAGCCAGGCGACCGTGTGGCCGGAATCTTTATGCAGAATTGGCTGGACGGCACATTGACCGCGGCGAAGAGCCGTGGTGCGCTCGGCGGCGACGTAGACGGCATGCTGACCGACTTCGTCGTGCTCAAAGAGCCGGGGCTGGTTGCGATTCCCGATCATCTCAGTTATCAGGAGGCGGCCACGCTGCCTTGCGCAGCGGTGACGGCATGGAACGCCTTGGCCGCGGGAGAACTCAAGCCAGGATCTACGGTACTGATCCAAGGCACGGGAGGCGTGTCGATCTTCGCGCTGCAGTTTGCGCGATTGAAAGGTTTGCGTGTGCTCGGCATCAGTTCCAGCTACGAAAAGTTGGAACGCGCCAGCGCCATGGGACTGGACGCGGGACTGAACTATCGCGACAACCCCGACTGGGACCGCTGGGCGCTTGACCAGACAGGAGGCGAAGGCGTGGACCTGGTGGTTGAAGTGGGCGGCGGAGGTACGCTGGTGCGTTCACTCAGAGCGATCCGGCCGGGCGGAACGATCGCCCAGGTGGGCGTGCTCACTCAGTCCACTGACCCATTTCCGATCCCGCTCGTTCTCCACAAGACAGCGCGTATTCACGGCATCTACGTGGGTTCGCGCAGGGATTTTGCGGAGATGAACCGCGCCATTTCGCTGGCTGAATTGCGGCCCGTCGGCGAGGAGTTCGATTGGCACCAGGCGCGCGAGGCTCTTGAACGGATGGAGGAAGCCAGCCACTTCGGCAAGCTGGTGCTCTCCGTTAACTAGTGTGCTGGCCGGAATCCGTTGCGTTAGATTGGACTTGTGACTCTGTACGAAAAAATGCTTGCGGTAGCCATTGAAGAGGCCCGGCTCGGCCTCAGCGAAGGCGGCGTGCCCGTAGGCGCGGCACTATTTACGCAAACAGGCGAACTGCTCAGTCGGGGCCGCAATCGCCGCGTGCAGCAGGGCGATCCCAGCATTCACGGCGAAACTGATGCATTTCGCCGGGCCGGCCGCCAGCGCAGTTACCGCAACCTGGTGATGGTTACGACGCTAACGCCGTGCTGGTATTGCAGCGGCCTCGTTCGCCAGTTCCGCATCGGCACGTTGGTGGTCGGTGAAAGCCGGACTTTTGCGGGTGGTCTTGACTGGCTGCGCGAGAACGGCGTGAACGTGATCGATCTCAATAATCGCGAGTGCCGCGAGTTGATGGAAATCTTCATCGCAGAGCATCTTGAGATTTGGAACGAAGACATCGGCGAAGAATGAGAAAGCCAGCTATTAGTCGCTAGGAGTTAGCTTTATCGGTTCGAGTGAAGCACCTCATTTTGGCCAGGACACATTGAAGCTAAAGGCTAACTGCAAACATCTAAAAGCCGTCAAAGAAGAGGAATCAAGTTGGATCAGAAAACTCAGTCGCACCGGCGTGGATATTCGATCATTGATGGTCAGAGCTCCGAGAGCGTTGGAGCTGCTTTTAACGGCATCGATCCTACCTCGGGCGCGAAACTTGAGCCTGTCTACCATTGCGCCTCGCCGGCCGATGTGGATCGTGCCGCCGATCTGGCCGAGGAAGCATTTGTCGCCTACCGCAAGCTTTCCGGACGAGCGCGCGCGCAGTTCCTGCGCCACATTGCCGACGGCATTGAAGCCATCGTGCCTGAGCTTGTGGAGCGCGCACATCGCGAGACCGCACTGCCTGAAGCTCGCTTGAAAGGCGAGTCCGCCCGCACTATCAACCAACTCCGCCTGTTTGCGCAGGTGATTGAAGAAGGCTCCTGGGTCAACGCGCGCATCGATCCAGCGCAGCCCGATCGCAAGCCTCTACCGCGCTCCGACATTCGCTCCATGATGAAGCCGCTTGGCCCGGTCGCTGTCTTCGGCGCCAGCAATTTTCCGCTCGCGTTTTCTGTTGCTGGTGGAGATACTGCTGCCGCCTTTGCTGCTGGAAATCCCGTCATCGTGAAAGCACATCACGCCCATCCGGGCACCAGTGAGATGGTCGGCCAGGTGATCGCTCGCAGCGTGCGAGAGTGCGGCCTGCCATCCGGTGTCTTCGCGCTGCTCTTTGGCGCAGGTTCTGAAATTGGCGCAGCGCTCGTCGACCACCCCATGGTGAAAGCCGTCGGATTCACTGGATCGCTCTCCGCAGGCAAAGCGCTCATGCAGCGCGCGGCGGCGCGTCCCGAGCCCATCCCGTGCTTTATGGAGATGAGCAGCGTAAATCCACTCTTCGTGCTGCGGGAAGCCTTGCACACGCGCGGTGCACAGATTGCCGCCGGCCTCTTCGGCTCGTTCACTCTCGGCGTCGGCCAGTTCTGCACCAAGCCGGGGCTCGTCTATTTGCCGCGCAATGCCGATGCCGACGCGCTGGTCGCGGAAATGAAAGCGCTTGTCGAAAAGGCCGCGCCCTCGGCCATGCTGACCGAGGGGATCTCAAAGAGCTACCGTTCCGGCATCGCCGGTCGTCAGGCCCACGCCCAGGTGAGTACTGTCGCTCAGGCTTCGTCGAATGGCGCGGGCAACACGTATGCCGCGCCGGTTCTCATGCAAATTGACGCCGAGGATTTGCTTGGCAATCCAGACCTTGCGACCGAAGTCTTTGGCCCCAGCGCACTCGTGATCCGCTACGACAGCCGCGAGCAGCTCATTGTGCTGGCCGGCTCCATCGAAGGCCAGCTGACCGCAACGCTGCATGGCACCGATGCCGATTTGGCCGCCTTTGCGGATCTCATCGGAATTCTTGAGCGCAAAGCCGGCAGGCTCATCTTCAACGGCTTTCCCACCGGCGTCGAAGTCTGCCACGCCATGGTGCATGGCGGTCCCTATCCGGCCACAAGCGACAGCCGCGCCACTTCGGTGGGTACGTACTCGATCTATCGCTTCGTTCGCCCTGTTTGCTATCAGGACTTCCCACAGGCATCGCTACCGGAAGAACTGAAGGACGCGAATCCGCTTGGGATCATGCGGCTTGTCGATGGTCAGCTCACGCGGGACGCGGTTGCGTAGCGGCCTTAGGCGCGCGCAGGAAGAAGATCATCACCCCGGATACGATCAGCAGGATCGACATGGCCAGGTACCCGGAGCGGGCGCTTCCCGTGACGGCCTGCAGCCATCCCACAAGCCATGATCCGGCAAATCCGCCTAGCGCGCCGCAACTGTTCACGAGCGCGGTAACTTCGCCCGCAACGTTGCGCGGCAGCATCTCCGGCATGATGGCCCAGAACGGCCCGTAGGGCGCGTACATCGTGCCGCCCGCAATGACCAGATAGAAATACGCCAGCCAGAAATTGTGCCCAGCTGTTGCGAAGCTGCAAAATAGCGCTATGCCCGAGAGGATGAGGAACGGCCACACGAACAACGTCCGGCGGAGCACGCGATCGGAAAAAGTTGCAACAAGAAGCATCAGCACCACGGCCAGAAGAAATGGCGCAGCACTGAGAAGGCCTATCTCCTCGATCCCGCGCGCCGATCCGGAGCGAATCATCGCCGGAATCCAGATCACGAGGCCGTACACGCCGAAGCTCCAGCAGAAATACTGGAAGCACAGAACCAGTACGCCCGGCACGCGCAGCGCCGCGCGGAGATTTGCATGCTGGGGCAGGGAAGACTGTTCCAAGGCCAGCGTCTCAGCCAAATGCTTGCTGCTTTCTTCGGGCAGCCACGGCACCTCCACCGGCTTGTCTCGCGCCACGACAATCCAGACAAAAGCCCACAGCACGGATGGAATGCCTTCGAGGATAAACGTCATTTGCCAGCCGACCGCTCGGATCAGGTATCCGGTTGCGGCGGCCATCCACGTCACCGTCACTGGATTTCCCAAAATAAGAACGGCGTTGGCGCGCGAGCGCTCACTGCGCGTGAACCAGTTGGTCAGCAGGATGAGCATCGACGGAAAAATGAGGCTCTCCGCGACGCCGAGCAACAGGCGATCAAGGACCAGCAGCCAGTAGTTGTGGATGATCCCCGTGAGTCCGGAAAAGATTCCCCAACTGATCAGCGCGAAGAAGACCAGCCGCGTCGCGCTTTTACGGATGGCGTAAGCAGCCGCCGGTACCTGAAAAAGAAAATAGCCGAGAAAGAAGACCGATCCGAGAAACGCCGCGCGGGATTCGGTGATGTTGAGTGATTTCGCGAGGCCGGCTGCCGCGCCGAATCCAAAATTCGACCGTCCCAGGTAGGCGAGGCTGTACGTGACGAAGACCACCGGCATCAGGTACAGCCAGCGCCGACGCAGGCCTGCCTGGATTTGCGCCGCGTTGTGCGAATCGTCTCCGGGCACATCACTTTATAGCACTCCGCTGCTGACGCGCTCCATCCAGAAGCGAGCCCGCGCAAACTATACTGGTCTGCGGAAAGAGGCTTTTCATCGCAAACCTTTCACTCAGCTCCGTACTGGAAACAGATGACAGCAGTCTCCTTCGCGTGAACACCCGCGCGCCCGGCCCATCGGGGGCGTTGCCGCTATCTCCCGAAATGCTCCTTACAGAGCCCTCCGGCAATCTCTTCGGCCTTACGCAGAACGCCGGTATGGGATGGGATCCGAGTCGCCTGCTCGATCCTGAATTTCTGATCCTGAGCACGCACGGAGGCCTGCGCGCGGAAAACGGCGAGGCCATCGCGCTCGGCTTTCACACTGGACACTGGGAAGTTGGTCTGCTGGTTGCCGAGGCTGCTCGCGAGCTGAAATCTTTGCGGACCACTCCGTTTGCGGGAGCTTGCACCGATCCCTGCGACGGGCGCACGCAAGGCACCACGGGCATGATGGACTCCTTGCCCTACCGCAACGACGCCGCGATCGTGCTGCGCCGGCTGATGCGCTCGCTGCCCACCGGCAAGGGCGTCATGGGCATTGCTACCTGCGATAAGGGCCTGCCCGCGATGATGATGGCGCTTGCGTCTTCCGGGAAAAAGCCCGCCGTGCTCGTGCCCGGTGGCGTCACGTTGTTACCGGAGTCGGGTGAAGACGCGGGCAAGGTGCAGACCATCGGCGCGCGCTTCGCCCAGAATCAGATCACCCTTGAATACGCCGCCGAGGTGGGCTGCCGCGCCTGCGCGTCGCCCGGTGGTGGCTGCCAGTTCCTCGGCACCGCGGCAACTTCGCAGGTCGTCGGCGAGGCCCTCGGTCTCTCGCTGCCGCACACCGCGCTCGCGCCTTCCGGCCAGCCAGTTTGGCTCGATGCTGCACGTCGCTCCGCTCGCGCTCTGCTGCGCTTGCACCAGCTCGGCCTGGGCGCGCGCGACATTCTCACTCCCGCAGCCCTGCGCAACGCCATGGTGCTGCATGCCGCGTTTGGTGGGTCGACGAATCTTCTCATTCATGTTCCCGCCATCGCGCACGCCGCAGGCTTGTCTCGCCCCACGGTGGCCGATTGGGTAGAAGTCAATCGCCAGGTCCCTCGCCTCGTGGATGCGCTGCCTAATGGACCAAAAGGGTTCGCAACAGTGCAGGTTTTTCTCACCGGCGGCGTGCCTGAAGTGATGCTAGAACTGCGCACCGCGGGCCTTCTCGATACCAGCGTCAAAACCGTCTCCGGTGACTCGCTCGACGAGGGCCTCAATTGGTGGCAGCAGAGCCAGCGTCGCGCGGCGCTGCGGCAAAGATTGCAGGAAATCGACGGCATCGATCCCGACGACGTGATCATGTCTCGCGATCGCGCGCGCCGGCACGGCCTGACTTCCACGGTTTGCTTCCCTCTGGGCAACCTCGCGCCCGAGGGGTCGGTCATTAAATGCACCGCCATCGACTCCTCTCTGGTCGGCGAGGACAACGTTTATCGTCACACCGGCCCGGCGCGCGTTTTTGTCACCGAGGCTGCGGCCATTCAGGCTATCAAGGCTGGCCAAATTTCGCAGGGCGACGTGTTGGTGCTCATCTGCAGTGGGCCCGCCGGCGCAGGCATGCAGGAGATCTACCAGATCACGTCGGCCCTGAAGCAGCTTCCTCACTGCAAGCACGTGGCCGTGTTGACAGATGCGCGTTTCAGCGGCGTTTCCACGGGAGCCTGCATCGGCCACATCTCTCCCGAGGCGCTTGCCGGCGGGGCTATAGGCAAGGTGCGCGACGGCGACCAGATTGAAATCGTCATCGATCGCTCGCGGCTTGAGGGTTCCATCGATCTTGTGGGAGAAACCGGCGAGATGTTTTCCGCCGAAGTCGGCATGCGGCGACTAAGTTCCCGAACTCCCCGTCCCGATCTTGCCCCACATCCAGAAATGCCGGCCGATACGCGTTTATGGGCGGCGCTGGTCACGGCGAGCGGCGGTGTTTGGGGCGGCTGCGTCTACGATGTCGATCAGATCGTCGCAAGATTGGAGAGAAAAGCGTGAAGCTGTACCGGACAGATGTCGGATGTTTCATAGAGAACGACGGCCGCTATTACCGCGTACCAGTGACCTCGCTGGACGTGCTGTTTGCGCATGACGATTTGCAGGGCTATCTGTTTTCGATCATCGGAAAAAGTGATGGCGTGGATTTTGCTGTCTCCGAGCTCGATTTTTCGTCAGCGCAGATTCTAGCTCCCATCGGCAGCCAGGAAGTCTGGGCCGCCGGCGTCACCTACTTTCGCAGCCGCAGCGCGCGCATGGCCGAGTCGAAAGACGCGGGAGGCGGCGATTTTTACGACCGCGTCTACACCGCCGAGCGCCCTGAGCTATTTTTCAAGGCAACCGCGAGTCGCGTCGCTGGACCCGGCGCAAACGTCCGCATACGCACCGACGCCACGTGGTCGGTTCCTGAGCCGGAACTCACTCTGCTCATCAATCCGCGCGGCCAGATCATCGGCTACACAGTTGGCAACGACATGAGCTCGCGCGACATCGAGGGCGAAAATCCCCTCTATCTTCCCCAGGCCAAGGTCTACGACCGCAGTTGCGCATTGGGCCCCTGCATTCTCATCAGCAGCGATTCGCTTCCGACCACAACGCCGATCCAGATTGGGATTCTGCGCGGCGGCAAAACGGTCTTTTCCGGCGCCACCACGCTCGCGGAGCTCAAGCGCAAACCCGCTGATCTGGCCGCCTACCTTTTCCGCGAAAACACGTTCCCGTACGGCGCGTTCCTCATGACCGGAACGGGCGTCGTTCCACCCGACGACTTTACCCTCGCGCCGGGAGACAAGATTCGCATCACGATCGACCCAATCGGCACGATCGAGAACGTTGTGGTGCAAGGAAGACTCGCCCCATCAGTCTGATCCCTAACAGATCGCGGCCCCCAACAGATCGCAACAAGGAGACGATTGGACGACCAGGGTTCCTCATCTGTTCGAAATTCGCTACGCCCCGCCGGCCTGCCGCGCCGCCGCTGGCGCATCGCTTGGCTGCTCGGTATCGGTGTCCTGGTTAACTTTTTTGACCGCGTCAATCTCTCCGTTTCCCACGATTCTCTGATCGCCGCCTTCGGCATCTCCGACGTCGTCTTCGGTTATCTCTCCAGCTCCTACAATTGGACGTACGCTCTGTGCCAATTGCCCATCGGCGTGGTTCTCGACAAGCTCGGCGTCCGCCGAGTGGGGCGCATCGGCACATTCATCTGGAGCGCGGCCTCTTTCGCCGCGGCGGCTGCCCCCAATCTGAACGCATTCTTTGGTGCGCGCCTTTTGCTCGGCGTGGGCGAATCGCCCACCTTCCCCGCAAACGGCAAGGCCATCGGCTTGTGGTTCCCAGAGCACGAGCGCAGCCTTGCCACCTCGCTCAACGACTCCGCCGCCAAATTTGCCTCGGCCATCGGAGTTCCCGTCATCGGCATCGTTCTCATCCACGCCGGATGGCGCTGGAGCTTCGCCTTCACCGGCGCGATCAGTTTTGCCTACTTCCTTCTCTTTTGGCGCGTCTATCGCGATCCCGCTGAGGATCCCGAGCTGACCGAAGCCGAGCGCCTGCATATCGAAGACCGGCCCATCGAGGGCCACTCCACCAACGAACGCAACGCCGCGTCTGCTGCGCCCAACCTCAGCGAGGAACGCTCAACTCCGCTCGTCGGCCTCCTCTCGCAGCGCAAGGTCCTCGGCCTCGCCATCGGGTTCGGCTCGTATAACTACGTCTTCTTCCTGCTGCTGTATTGGCTGCCTGCGTACCTGTCGTCAGCCCTGCATATCGATCTCCTGCACTCGTTCCTCTACACGAGCTTGCCTTGGCTCCTGGCCACCACGACCGACCTCCTGTTTGGCGGGTTCCTCGTCGACTACCTAGTCCAGCATGGCCGGAATCAGAGCGCTGTCCGCCGCACCGTCCTCATCGGTGGCACCGCGTTTGGCCTGGGCATTCTGGGCGCAGCTCACGCGCACAGTGCCTCGCAGGCCCTCATCTGGATTACGGTTTCGCTCAGCGGTCTTGCCGCGGCAGCGCCGGTGGCCTGGTCGCTGCCCTCCTTTATCGCCCGCCGGCCAGACGTGGGCAAAGTGGGCGGGATCATCAATTTTGCCGGTCAGGTCTCGGGGATCGCGGCTTCTATCCTCACTGGCTACCTTGTGTCCGCGCTCCACTCCTACGCTGTGGCGTTTGCTGTCGCGGCCGCATATCTGGCCATCGGCATCGCGGCGTATCTCTTCCTGCTGGGCTCCATCGAGCCTCCGCCACTCGCGGCTGAAGCTGCTTGACCGGCCTTTATTGCCGCTTTGGCTCCCGGCCCGATTTGCTCCAATGACGGAGCCTTTTCGCCTCACCGCCGTGAAACACTCGAGCCGCCGGCCTCGTTCGGGAACATTACCAACGTGCGTAATAGTTTTGGTGCATTCGCGGAAATTTGTTCTCCTGTAACGTCGCTTGGTGCAGAATAGTCGGATGGGAGATCGAACCTAGTGCCGCGTATCCACTTTCATCAGCAACTCGCAGAGCTCAAGGACAAGCTTCTCGCCATGGCTGCATTGGCGCAGCAGGCGGTCGAGTCGGCTGTTGAAGCTTACACTCGGCGCGATAAGGGCCTCTGCAAGTTCGTCAAGCAGAACGAACGGGCCATCGACACCGCGCAGCGCGAGCTCGACGAGATGGCCTATGACCTGCTGGCCAAGCAGCAACCCATGGCTATCGATCTGCGCTTCATTCTCGCCGTCATCAAGATCAACGGCGACCTGGAGCGGATCGGCGATCAGTCGATGAGCATCTCCCGGCGCACCAAGGAGATTCTCGGCGTAGATGACGTTGAGCTTCCGGTGGATTTCGCCGCCATGGGCGATTTTGCCACGCAGATGATCCGCAACGCGCTCCAGGCGCTGCTCGATGGCGACGCACGCCTTGCCGATTCGGTGCGCGAGATGGACGACGAGATCGACCGCATGAACCGCCGCGCGCACAACGACCTGCTCAAGCTGATCGAAGAGAAGCCGCAGTTCACGCAGCAGGCCATGAATGGCATCCTGGTGGCCAAGAATCTGGAGCGGATTGCCGACCACTCCTCGAACATTGCCACCGACGTAATCTTCTGGATTCGAGGCGCCGATGTGCGCCACCAGTTGAGCATGGCGATGGATTGATCGCCGGCCTGAATCGCAGGAGACAAACGAAAGCCCCGGGTGAGCCCGGGGCTTTCGATTTGGACGAGATTGTGCGGGCCGGACCTATACCCCGATCACCGCGCAAAGCTCCTTCACCGCTTCGGCGCTCTTCTTAAGCGCTGCATTTTCCTCGGCCGTCAGCTTGATCTCAATAATCTGCTCCAGTCCCGCAGCGCCCAGTTTGCACGGCACACCGATGTAATAGCCCTTGATTCCGTATTCGCCCTCAAGGTACGCCGCGCAGGGCAGAATCTTCTTCTTATCTTTGAGAATTGCCTCCACCATCTCGGTTGCGGCCGCCGATGGGGCGTAATAAGCGCTGCCCGTCTTCAGGTGCTTTACGATCTCGGCGCCGCCGTCGCGCGTGCGCTGCACAATCTGCTCCAGGCGATCCGGCGCAATCAGCTCTGTGATGGGAATGCCCGCTACCGTCGAGTAACGCGCCAGTGGCACCATGGTGTCGCCGTGCCCACCCAGCACAAAAGCCGTCACATTCTCCACGCTCACATTCAGTTCGGCAGCGATAAAGCTGCGGAAGCGGGCGGAATCCAGCACGCCGGCCATGCCGATCACGCGCTCGCGATTGAACCCTGCCTGGCGATACGCGGCCTGGGCCATCGCGTCCAGCGGATTCGAGACGATGATCAGAATACACTCAGGCGACTGTGCCACCACTTTCTGCACCACGTCCGACATGATTTTAAAATTGGTGTTCAGCAGATCGTCACGGCTCATGCCCGGCTTGCGCGGAATGCCCGCCGAGATCACCACAATGTCGGAGTTGGCAGTTACTGCATAGTCGTTGGCGCCCACGATGGCTACGTCGCGCTTCTCGATCGGCATGGCCTCAAGCAAATCAAGAGCCTTGCCCTGCGGGATACCCTCCACCACGTCAACCAGCGCCACATCGGCCAGTTCCTTGGCCGCAATCCAGTGCGCGGTTGTCGCACCCACATTTCCCGCGCCTACAATGCTCACTTTTTTACGCATGTCCTCTTGCCTCTCTGGGGATGAAAGCCCATAGGTTCCGGTTTCGTTACATATTTGCAATGATGCGCGTGGCGAACTCGCTCGTTCCCACCTTCGTCGCGCCGGCCAGCTGCCGTTCAAAATCGTACGTCACCGACTTCTGCTGAATCGTCTTTTCCATGGCGTTCTCAATCATCTTCGCTGCTTCCCTCCAGCCGATGAAATCAAGCAGCATCACGCCCGAAAGAATCACCGAACCTGGATTGATCACGTCCTTATCGGCATATTTGGGCGCTGTGCCATGCGTAGCCTCGAAAACTGCGTAACCGTCGCCGATATTCGCTCCCGGCGCAATACCGAGCCCGCCCACCTGCGCCGCCGCCGCGTCGGAGATGTAGTCTCCATTCAGATTCGATGTGGCCAGAATGCTGTAATCTTCCGGCCGGATGATGATCTGCTGGAAGATGGAGTCGGCGATGCGGTCGTTGATCATCACCTTCTTCTTCCACGCGCCGCTGCCGTGCGATTTGCCGATGGAGTCGAGAACTGACTTGATCTCGGCATACACCGAATCGCGGAAGGCCGGAGAGCCAAACTCCAGCCCCGGCTCAATCAGCGCAGCGTTCGCTTCGATCGAAATGCCGGGCTTCGATTCCACATTGCCCAGGATCCAGCTCTCGCGCTCCGTAACAGTCTGCTCGCGGAACTCCTCGGTCGCGACCTCGTAGCCCCACTCGCGAAATGCGCCTTCAGTGAATTTTTGAATGTTTCCCTTGTGCACAAGCGTCACCGTCTTGCGTCCCGTCTCGAGCGCTTGGCGAATCGCATACCGCACCAGTCTCTTGGTGCCGAAGATCGAGATGGGCTTGATGCCGACGCCCGAATCCGTGCGCACTTTCTTCTTGGTGCCCTTGAGCAGATCGTCGTTCAAGAAACTGATCAGCCGCGCCGCATCCTCTGTGCCTTGCTTGAATTCAACGCCCGCGTACACATCCTCGGTGTTCTCGCGGTAGATCACGATGTCGAGCTTTTCCGGGTGCTTCACCGGGCTGGGTACGCCCTGGTAATACTTCACCGGCCGCACGCACGCGTAAAGGTCGAGAATCTGCCGCAAGGCCACGTTAAGCGAGCGGATGCCGCCACCGACCGGCGTCGTAAGCGGTCCCTTGATGGAGACGCGCAGGTCGCGCGCCGCAGCCACGGAGTCGTCAGGCAGCCAGTTATTGAACTGCCGAAAGGCCTTTTCGCCGGCATAAATCTCGAACCAGCGAATGCCCCGCTTGCCGCCGTAAGCTTTTTCCACGGCCGCGTCGAAGACCCGTTGCGATGCTTTCCAGATGTCGCGCCCCGTGCCATCGCCCTCGATAAAGGGAATGATGGGGTGGTCGGGCACGGTAAATTTCCCGTCCTTGTACCCGATCGGCTCACCCGTTTTGGGCAATTCCAGCCCGTTGTACGTGCTTTGCATGATTGTGTGGGAAGTCCCTTCCAGAAAAAGTCCAGAGTTGATTCGTCCAAACTTGAGGCTACCATCCGCGATTCAGCAGTGGCAATGGCGGCCAAACGACGATTGCGCATTCTTCGGCTCCGCTCAGTGCGTCAGCGGCGACTTGGTCTCTCCAAACATCACGCGCAGCACGTCGATATTCTTCGCGTAGCCGGCATGTGCTTCGCGAGGCGACTCAATGAGTCCGAACCAGCGCGTGGCATTCTTCACGTAGAGATTCACAACCTCAACGTCGCCAATCTTGGGCACGCGGTAGGTAATCACGTCACTGGGGTCGCTCCAGGCCACCACCTGAACCTTCTCTCTGCTCGTCTCGTCGGCGGGATGTAGAACCGCCTGAAAGTTCGTTTGATAGCCCTTCCACCTGTTGACAAGTGATCTGAAGTTGGCCGCGGGCGACGTCGGAACCATCGGAGCAGGCGCCAGACCGCGCGACTTCATTGCGCTCTCCGATGATTCCGGAGCGCTCTCAAGATTCGTGATCTCAAGCATCTCAAGTTGGTTGGCGAAAAAATACATCAACGAGGATCGCTCGAAGATGTAGCGGATCGCGTTCTCTTCAGCGGTTTTCCTGGCCGCATCCGAGGGCGACAGATCCTCGTCAGACGTGCTTGAGAACTCCGGGTTCAGCGTGTTGAAAAGCAGGTAGCTGCCCAGGCTGTGCGTTACGCCGATAAATTCCTGGTCGAGCCGATTGTCTCGACTCAGTTGCGACTTCCAGTCGTACTTTCCTACTCCGCCGCCGTCGCTCGAATCGGCCTCCGCCGCGTTAGGATCGAATGCCGCCGATTTGGCCATCAATTGCCTGACCCCATCGCGCATAATTCCGCCCAGCGGCCCCACCGCCATCAGCACGTCCGAAAGACCCCAGTCCACAAGCCCGGCCTTCAACTCTCGATTCACCAGAACGCCGCGCGGCTTGATCCTTTCGAGCTTTGCAGCATCATCGGCCGTTATCCAGGGATAGAAACGTCCATTTCCGTCGGGGTCTTGGGCGGAACGATCCGAGCAAACCTGCAACAGGTACTTGTCCGGCCCCGATAGGTGCGCCTCGGCAGCGATCACGCGGCGGCATTTCAGCGCCAGTACGAGCGGCCACCAGTTAATCTCATCCACTACCAGGACGGCCGAATGTCCCCTGAGCTGCACTACCCAGTGCACAACGAACGGCGCTGCCGCATGCCACTCCTCCGGGTTGCTCCAAACCGGGCCGCCCAAGTACGCAAGCGTGGGAGGCTCAACGCTGTTCGAGAACTCGCCTTTGTTCGCATACTCCGTGCCTGCATTTTTCCAGTCGCTCACCGCGCAGAGCTTCAGCTCAGTGCAGATCGATTCGCGCAACATCTTCGAATCGCCGGCCCCCACCTGGTCGATTCCGTGCACGTAGAGTACGTGCACCGGATGCCGATCGGCAGAGTCCAGCGCATCGGCAATGCTGGTCAGGTTTTTGAGCGTTCCGCTTGTGTCTTCGACGACTTTGGCGCGAGCGGATGCCCCGCCTCCCGCAACTGCCAGGATGAGAAAGAAAAGCGTTAACGTGCGATTTCGCATGGATCGCTCACTCCGGAAGGAGTGCTAACAACGACTATAGCATCGTTGTTTTCGCCAGGATTGTGCGCAATTCGAGCTGCAACCGCGGTTGAAATCGCGGCGAGCCGACTCACTCCGGCCGAGACTACCGGCTCGTGCCGTCGCTGTCGAACCGCGGAATTCCGAAGTGGCCCCGCAAGTGGAGCATGTCGACTGGGCTTAGATTCCCGGCCACCGTCGCCAGCGTCAGACTCTTCGGGCTCTCAACCAGCACCACTCCGCCGCGCACGTTTGTGCCGTCAAGCACCAACCATACATCCGTAATGTCGCTGCGGGCCGCGCCACCCAGATTCGTCGAACTCAGCACATGCTTCCATCCGCGCAGGTGGTAGGCCTCGCGAATCGCCTCAACCTCCGAAGGGTCAGCCTGGCCGTCTGCGGCGAAACGCAATACATGCACGCTTACTCCGTCGAGTTTGGCCACCGTTTGCCTCAGGTCGTCGTCGGAATCCGGCATGAGCCCTGCCGCCGCAGCCAGCATCGTCCGATCCAGCGTGAAGCTCTCCTTCGCCACAGCCTGGCCGCTCAGCTGCGACAGAGCCGGAGGCGTCCACTCTAGGATCGCCTGGCTGAGGTCACCGCCGGCCGGCGAAGGCCCGGCTTCCACCACGTTGCCGGAATCTGGCGCCGCCAACACCCCGGGGTTCTGTGCCACAGCGTTTGCGCAGCCAATGGCCACGCTCAAGACAGGGATTCCAAGCCAAACCAAACGTTGCTTCATGCCTATTAAACGCGCTACGTGCAGGAAAGTTGCTGTCTCTTCCAGCTCTGCTCGAATGCTCCTCGCGCCCCTTCCGCGCTTCGCTACCGTCCCGTCAAAGGCGGACGTGCGCCCCGTCCGAAGCCATGCGCGATGAACCTCATATGAAAATAAGAGAAACTCTGTTCGCACCCGTCAGGATGCGATAGACTCATGCGGGAACGTAAAAAACGATTCCACTTTTTTCACCCACGGAGGGCACATAGAAATTGGGAAAAAGAATGGTCCCAAAGAAGCTTTTCTTCACCAAAGGCGTCGGCAAACACAAGGAACGGCTGACCTCCTTCGAGCTTGCCCTTCGCGATGCGGGCATCGCTTCGCAGAACCTGGTGCGCGTCTCCTCCATCTTTCCGCCGCAGTGCAAAATGATTCCCCGCAAGGAAGGCCTCAAGTACCTTGATGACGGCGAAGTCGTCTTCGCGGTCATCGCGGAAAACTCCACGCGCGAGCCGCACCGCCTCGTCGCCTGCAGCATTGGCGTTGCCATCCCCGCCGATCGCAATACCTACGGCTACCTGAGCGAGCATCACAGCTTTGGCGAGACCGACGATCAGGCCGGAGAATACGCTGAGGAGCTGGCCGCCGAAATGCTCGCCACCACGCTCGATGTCGAGTTCGATCCCGACAAAAGCTGGGATGAGAAGAAGGAGATCTACCGCATCTCCAACAAAATTGTCCGCACCAGCAACATCACACAGTCGGCTGTGGGCGATAAACGCGGCAAATGGACAACCACCATCGCCGCCGCAGTCCTGATCCTGGAAGAGTAGGCACTGCGTGCGGCAGACCTTTGGATAGGATCCGGCGCGGGCGAAGAGCGATCGAGTTGACGATTCAGGGGATACGAGGCCAATTCCGCATGCCGGGGTTGGCCTTGCTGCATCGGCCACCATCATCTGCAACGGAGGCTCATTAAGACCACGAATGACTATGCCGCACAAATTCACGGTCGCCCTTGTGCAGATGCGCATGGGCGCGGACCCCGAGGCAAATTTCTCCGCCGCGCTCAAGCACATCCGCGAAGCCGCGAAGCTTGGTGCGCAAGTCGTCTGCTTGCCCGAGCTCTTCCGCACGCAATATTTCTGCCAGCGCGAAGATCTCGCGCTCTTTGACCTCTCGGAGCAGATTCCGGGTCCGTCGACAGCCAAACTCGCCCAGGTTGCCCGCGAGTCTAGAGTCGCCGTCGTGGCCTCGCTCTTTGAGCGTCGCGCACCCGGCCTTTACCACAACACCGCCGTGACTTTTGATTCCGACGGCCGGATCGCCGGTGTCTATCGCAAGATGCACATTCCCGACGATCCGCTTTATTACGAAAAGTATTACTTCGCGCCCGGCGACCTCGGCTTTCAGGCCGTCGATACCGCGGCCGGTCGCGTCGGCACGCTCGTCTGCTGGGACCAGTGGTATCCGGAGGGCGCGCGGCTCACGGTGTTGCAGGGAGCCGAAGTGCTTTTCTATCCCACGGCGATCGGCTGGCACCCGGCGGAAAAGGACAAGTTCGGCGCCGCTCAATTCGATGCGTGGCAAACCATCCAGCGCTCGCATGCCATCGCCAACGGCGTGTATGTAGCGGCGGTCAACCGTGTTGGTGTTGAGCATGGAGACATTCTGGGCAATCGCGCCTCGGGACCGGGCCTCGAATTCTGGGGTGGCAGCTTCCTGGCCGATCCCTTCGGCCGCGTCGTCGCCAAGGCCGGCCATGATGCCGAGGAAATCGTCCTCGGCGAAGTCGATCGCTCCGTGATTGAAGAGACGCGCCGCAACTGGCCGTTTCTGCGCGACCGCCGGATCGACGCCTACTCGCCCATCACACAGCGCTTTCTCGATTCCGCGCAGCCGAGTCCTAAGCACACGGGCACCGCGCACAAAGAGCACAAGTAGCCATGCCTGCTCGACCTCCTGAGAAAACTCCCCGCGCCCTTGGCTATCGCATGCCCGCCGAATGGGAGCCGCACGAAGCCACATGGCTCGCATGGCCGCACAACCCCGAGGACTGGCCCGGCAAATTTCAATCCATCCCCTGGCTCTATGCGGAGATCGTTCGCCTGCTCGCCGCCCATGAGCGCGTGCATCTGATCGTTGAAAATGCCTCGTCAAAGCAGCGCGTCAAGTCGATGCTCCACCGCGCCGGCGCCAATCTTGATCAAGTCACGTTTCACCCGTGGCCCACAGACCGCGGCTGGACGCGCGACTCTGGGCCAATCTTTGTCCGCAACGCTGAGGGCAGCATCGCGCTCACCAATTGGCTCTTCAATGGTTGGGCCAAATACGACGACTGGCATCTCGACGACACGCTCCCCGACCGCGTTGCAAAGTTGCTTGGCTTGTCCTCGTGGCAGCCTTCAATCCAAATCGAAAAAGGTGCGAAGCATTCGGTCGTATTGGAAGGCGGCTCCATCGACGTCAATGGCGCGGGATGTTTGCTCACTACCGAAGAGTGTCATTTGAGCGAAGTGCAGCAGCGCAATCGCGGCGTCAGCCGCGAACAACTCGAGCGCGTCTTCCACGACTATCTCGCAATCGACCAGACGATCTGGCTCAATCGCGGCATCGTTGGTGACGACACCCACGGCCACATCGACGACATTGCCCGCTTCGTCACGCCGGCCACGATCGTAGCCGCCGTCGAGCCAGACGCGCGCGATCTTAACCACGCCCCGCTCGCTGAAAACCTCTCGCGGCTCAAGTCCGCGCGCACTCCACAGGGCAAGCAATTCACCGTCGTTGAGCTGCCCATGCCGCGCCCTGTCATCTTTCGCGGCCAGCGCCTGCCGGCTAGCTACGCCAACTTCTACGTCGCCAACGGCCTCGTTCTCGTGCCCACTTTCCACGATCCCAATGACCGCGTCGCGCTCAACACGATCGCCGAGCTTTTTCCCGGCCACGAAGTGATCGGCGTCCATTGTGTTGACTTGATCTGGGGTCTCGGCGCGCTGCACTGCATGACGCAACAGCAGCCAGCGGCCGTACGATCGAAGTCATGATCGACGATAGCCAAGCGATGCAAGCCGCCCTGGCCGAGGCGCGACTGGCGGCCAATGCCGGCGATGTTCCCATCGGTGCTGTTGTTGTTCACGAAGGCGCAATCATCGCCCGCGGCGAGAATCGCGTCTTGCGCGACGTGGACCCGACGGCCCACGCCGAAATCGTCGCACTACGCACGGCCGCCAAAGCGATCGGCAATTTTCGCCTCGCTGGCTGCACGCTTTATGTCACTCTTGAGCCGTGCGCCATGTGCGCCGGGGCCATGATCCACGCTCGCATCGACCGCCTGGTCTTCGCGGTCGCCGATCCCAAGGCCGGCGCCTGCGGCTCCGTGCTCGCCGTGCTCAACCATCCTCAGCTCAATCATCAAATGACGGTAGAGCAGGGAATTGGAGCCGATGAATCCGCTGAATTGCTCCGCAACTTCTTCCGCGAACGGCGGTAAGACAATCGCTCGCGCTGAGGCCTTTTATTTGTGGCCCGTCTAGCTCCGCCAATCCCGCTACCCCGCTAACTCCGTCACTTCCTCGTTAGCTTCCTGATCCGCTCTGAATCCGTCGGCCACTTTGCCGCCAACTCGGCATAACTCCCGCCGCAGTAATCCGCGAAATCGAACCCGGGTGTCACCGTGCATCCGAAGAGCGCAACTTTTCCGCCTTCCATAAGCCGCTGGCCCTGCCACACTCCCGCCGGAACCAGGATCTGCGGCCGCTGTCCCCCCGCCAAATCCGGTCCAAGAGTAACAACATCAGAGCGACCGTCGGGGAATAGCAGCAACATCTCCACCGGATCGCCGAGATAGAAATGGAAGACCTCATCGGAAGTAAGCACGTGCATTTCGTCGAACGTGCCCTCTTCGAGGAGGTAATAAATGGCCGTGCCCTGCGCGCGCACGCCGCGCGGCAGCTCCACGCTTCCTGCTGAGGTGTATGTTCGGCGGAACCACCCGCCTTCCACCGGGTGTGGCCCAAGGTGTAAAAGCGACTTAACTTCGTCGGCGGTCATCCAATCTCCCAGGTGCTTCTGATCACAGATCGTAGCATTGCAACATGAGTAGAATTCCGTTATGACAGTGCAGGTTTACACCACCTCCTGGTGCCGCGACTGCCGAGCCGCCAAGCAGTTTCTCGATGAGCATGGCGTTGTCTACACCGAGGTCAATGTCGACGCCGACCCCGCCGCCTCCGCCGAGGTCCTGAGCCGCGTCGGCGAGCGCGCCGTCCCGCAACTGGTCATCGATAGCGAATGGTTCCAGCCCTACAAGCCCGGCCGCGGCCTGCTCATCGACGAACTGTGCAATCGCCTCGGAATTCCTCGGGGATAATCGCCGTACCCTAATACAATTGAAGGTGAGATTGGGTGCAACTGTTGGCTGCGCAAGGAGTTCTCCGTTGATCGAACGCTATACGCGCCCGGCGATGGGCGCACTCTGGACGGACGAGCACAAATATCGCTGCTGGCTCCAGGTTGAGGCAGCGGCCAGCGCCATCCTTGCCGAGGACGGCGTCATTCCCGCCTCCGCCGCTAAAGCCATCGCTACTAAGGCCACCGTGTCAGCAGCGCGCGTTGCTGAGATCGAGTCCGAGGTCAAGCACGACGTCATCGCTTTCACAACGGCTGTTGCAGAATCGCTCAAAGCACAGGGTCTCGACGCCGAGTCCCGGTGGCTGCACTACGGCCTCACCTCGAACGACATTGTCGATACCGCTCAGGCCCTCCAGATCAAGGAAGCGTCCGCGCTCCTCAGCAACGGCATCGCCGCCCTGCTCGCTGTTCTCAAACGCCGCGCCATCGAGTTCAAGCACACGCCAACCATTGGCCGCACCCACGGCATCCACGCCGAACCGACCACCTTCGGCCTCAAGCTGCTCAACTGGTATGCCGAAATGGAGCGCAATGCCGCCCGCTTTGCCGCCGCCGCCGAGGACATGCGCGTAGGCAAGCTCTCTGGCGCAGTCGGCACCTTCGGCCACTTGAAGCCAGAGCACGAAGAGCGCATCTGCGCGCGCCTCGGCCTCAAGCCTGCGCCGGTCTCCACGCAGGTCATCCAGCGCGATCGCCACGCTGCTTACATCACCACGATCGCCATTATCGGCAGCACGCTCGACAAGATTGCCGTCGAAATCCGCCATCTGCAGCGCACTGAGGTCCGCGAGGCGCAGGAGTACTTCAGCGAAAAGCAAAAGGGCTCCTCGGCGATGCCTCACAAGAAGAACCCCATCACCAGCGAGCAAATCAGCGGCCTCGCGCGCATTCTCCGCGGCAATGCCCAGGCTGCCATGGAGAACATCCCGCTCTGGCACGAGCGCGACATCTCCCACTCGTCGGTCGAGCGCGTTATCTTCCCTGACTCCACAATCCTCGTCGACTATCTTCTTGCAAAAACGACCGACCTTATCGACCGTCTGCTGGTCTACCCCGCGCGGATGAAGAAGAATCTCGAATCCACCGGCGGGCTCATCTTCTCGGGGCAATTGCTGCTCGATCTCGCCGAGGCAGGCATGTTGCGCGAAGCCGCCTACGAACTGGTCCAGTCGCACGCCATGCACGCCTGGAAAGACGACATGAGCTTCCGCGACGAAGTGGCCCGCGACCCCAAAATTGCCAAGTTGCTCAGCCCTAAGAAACTGGCGAGGACCTTCGACTATTCGCGGCAGCTCACCAATGTCGACGCAATCTTCAAGCGCGTGCTTGGAAGCTAACATGGCAGGCGCACACCTCACTCTCGCCGTCACCGGCGCTTCCGGCGCAATCCTCGCCCGCGAAGCACTTCGCGCCCTCGAAGCCGACAAGCGCGTCAACCGCGTCCACTTTGTGGCTTCCGAAAATTCCCTCCGCGTGCTGGCCGAAGAACTGGGCGTCTCCGGCCGCAATGATCTTGTGGAGAAACTACTCTCCTCCAAATCCAGGAAAATAATTCAGCTCTCGGACTCCGACATCGGCGCTTCCATCGCCAGCGGCAGCCACCCCTCTGACGGCATGATTGTTCTGCCCTGTTCCATGGGCACGCTTGCATCGATCGCCCTCGGCCTCGCCAACTCCCTCATCGCGCGCGCTGCCGACGTCACGCTCAAGGAGCGCCGCCCGCTGCTGCTCTGCGTGCGCGAAACGCCCTTCAACCGCATTCACTTGCGCAACATGACGCTTGCCGCCGAAGCCGGAGCCACCATCTTTCCCTGCATCCCGGCTTTCTATAACCAGCCGGAAAACGAGTCCGAAATGGCAAAAGAATTCGTCTGCCGCGTTCTCGCCCATATCGGCCTTCCCCAGCCTGGCGCCTACGTCTGGAAGCCTGAAGAGTGAACAGTGGTCAGTGTTCAGTGGTCAGGGTGACAAACGACGATCCACGAATCACGAACCACGAGCCACGAGCCACGAAAGTGTGCTTGACACTGGCGCCTTCGCCCCTTGATACTGCCTGCATGTCGTTCTTATGGGCTTACGGACTTGCGGTCATGGCCATGTGTATGTGTATGGTCCAGGGACCCCTCCGTCCGGCTCTTGAACGGCGCATGCGCTAAGCGCAACCGATACTGAGTAGAGCGGCCCGGTCCCGAATAGGATGCGGGCCGTTTTCATTGCAGCTTCCCTTTAAAATGGATCGGTCCGCGGCCACCCCCGCCATCCCGAACCGTCGAACCCACGAACCTGAAGGAGATCAAAATGCCGGAACCAAAACCGCAGCAGCTCGCCACGCAGGCCGTTCACGCCGGCCAATCCCCTGACCCCGCCACCGGTGCGCGCGCAGTGCCCATCTACCAGACCACCTCTTACGTCTTTCAGGACGCCGACCACGCGGGCCGTCTGTTCGCGCTCCAGGAGTTTGGCAACATCTACACCCGCATCATGAACCCCACCACCGACGTCTTTGAGAAGCGTGTTGCCGCTCTCGAAGGCGGTGCTGCGGCTCTCGCCACGGCTTCGGGTCAGGCGGCGGAAACTCTCGCCATCACCACCCTCGCCGCTGCCGGCGACGAAATCGTCTCCACCACCTCGCTCTACGGCGGCACCTACAATCTCTTCCACTACACGCTGCCGCGCCTGGGCATCAAGGTTAAATTCGTTGACGCCGACGACTTCGACGGACTGCGCGCGCTGATTAATGACAGGACCCGCGCCGTCTACACCGAGACCCTCGGCAATCCCAAGCTGGACATCGCCGACATCGAGCAGCTCGCCTCGATCGCTCACGAGCATAAGCTCCCGCTCGTCATCGATAACACCTGCGGATCGCCGGCCCTCGTCCGGCCCATCGAGTGGGGCGCCGATATCGTCGTCAACTCGGCCACCAAATTCCTTGGCGGCCATGGAACGGCCATCGGCGGCGTCATTGTCGACGCCGGCAAGTTCGACTGGGCTGCCTCTGGCCGCTTCAAGGACTTCACAGAGCCCGACCCCTCTTACCACGGCCTTCGCTACACTGAGGCCTTCGGCCCGCTGGCGTTCATCCTCAAGGCCCGCGTGCAAGGCTTGCGCGATACCGGCGCGGCGCTCTCGCCCTTCAATGCGTTCCTTCTCTTGCAGGGGATCGAAACGCTCCACCTCCGCATGGAGCGTCATTCGCAGAACGCTCTGGCTGTCGCCAAGCATCTCGCCGAGCATCCCGGCGTCGATTGGGTTAACTATCCCGGCCTCTCGACCAGCCCTTACTACGCTCGGACGAAGAAGTATCTGCCCAATGGCGCCGGTTCGCTCGTTACCTTCGGCATTAAGGGCGGGTACGACGCAGGCAAGAAGCTCATCAACACGCTCGAGTTGTTTTCTCTCCTGGCCAACATCGGCGACGCCAAGTCGCTGGTGATCCACCCCGCCTCCACCACACATCAACAGTTGTCGACAGAGGAGCAGGCGGCGACGGGCGTTACGCCGGAGATGGTGCGTCTTTCTGTCGGCATTGAGGACATTCGCGACATCCTTGCCGACCTCGATCAGGCGATCGAGGCCGCCAATGGCCACAAGTTTGCAGGCTCAACCCGGGCCGTTGCGGCAAAATAAGAAGGGCAACCAAAAACTCAAAGCCAAAACCTGAAACCCGAAACCTGATCTTATGACCGACAGTTACAGCCGCAGCGGCGCTTCGCCGCCCGCATCGAAGACCGTGGAGCCCACCTACGAAGGCGACTTCGTCCTGGACAGCTCCCTGCCGCTCGAGTGCGGGCGCTCCCTCATCTGTCCCACGCTGCATTACGCCGTCTACGGCCGGCTGAATGCGGCGAAGGATAATGCCGTTCTTGTTTGCCACGCACTCTCGGGCTCGGCTCTCGTCGGCTCCTGGTGGCCTGAAATCTTTGCCCCCGGCGCGGTCCTCTCGCTGGAGCACGACTTCGTCATCTGCATCAACATGCTGGGCTCCTGTTACGGCTCCACGGGGCCTGGGTCCGTCAATCCCGAAACAGGCGAAATCTACGGGCCGGATTTTCCTTTGGTCGGCGTCCGCGACAACGTTCGTGCGCAGGCGCGCCTCCTCGATTCGCTCGGCATCCGCCGCCTCCGCCTCGTCCTCGGCGGTTCCATAGGCGGAATGCAGGCGCTGGACTGGACTATCCTCCAGCCCGATCGTGTCGAGCGCGCCCTCATCATCGGCGTTACGCCCTTGTCCGCCATGGGGCTGGCTCTCAATCATCTTCAGCGCCAGGCGATCCAGCACGATCCGGAATGGGCGTTCGGCCGTTATCTACCGCAACGCCCTCCGCGCAGCGGGCTGGCGCTAGCCCGTAAGATCGCCATGATCAGCTACAAGTCCGCGCCCCTGTTCGACGAGCGCTTCGGCCGCAATCCCAACCGCAGCGGAGAGGATCCCTGGGCCGCAAACGGTCACGGCAGCGGCCTCATCGGCGAGCGTTTTGACATCGCCGGCTACCTCGACCTGCAGGGCAACCGGTTTATCGAGCGCTTCGACGCCAATGCGTACCTCGCCATCCTGCGCGCCATGGACACCTGGGATCCGCTGCGCAGTTACACCTCGCCGCAGGAGGCCTTTGGCCGCATCAGGGCGCGGCTCAGCTTTATCGGCATCAATTCTGACTGGCTGTTTCCCGCCGAAGATGTGCGCCGCTTTGCAGAATCCATTCGCGCGGCCGGCGCTCAGGCCGACTACCGCGAAATGAAAAGCGCCCACGGCCACGACGCATTTCTAGCCGAGCAGGTCGAGCTCGTCCGCCTGCTGCAGTAGCCCTTCTTCTGGCCGGAATTAGGAGCCTCCTGCGCGGCCCTGCGTTCTATCCAGTGCCCCCGGTTACTAGCGTGCTGCGCGCTCCACGCCAGCCCTCGCGCTTTTCTTGTCACTGGCGTGTTGGCTTCATATAATCCTCGCAAGAAGCATTGGTGGCCGTGGTATCTTTATATCCGTCGCCCCCTGACTCCGCCGCCACCCAGGTTGGTTGCCCGTTTGCTGGCGAGAGAGTGATTCTTGATTTCTATTTCGGCATTTCCCAGGAGCACTGCATGAACAAGTTAGTCTTTGCATCTGCGATGGCATTGGCAAGCATGAGCCTTGTTTCCACGCCAGCGTTGCGAGCTCAGGATTCCGGCCAGATCAGCCTTCCGCCGGATCAATTCAACTCCTATCAAAACGCCATGACGCAGACCGACCCTGGCCAGAAGGCCGCGGCGCTCGAGGGTTTTTTACAGGCCTATCCGCAAAGTCCCGTGAAAACCACCGTCCTCGATAACCTGATCGACGTCTATTACCAGCTCAACCAGCCGGCTAAGGCGATTGATGCCGCGAACCGCCTGCTGCAGGTCGATCCCAACAATATGAAGGCCATCTTCGCGTCTGTCTCTTTGAAGAAGCAACAGTGCAGTTCCGCGCTCGACGCCTCCGGAGTCGCCACCGATCCGCAAACGTGCGACGATGCCGCTGTCCTGGCTCAGAAGGGGCTTACGGTTGCCAAGCCCGCCGCCATGTCTGCCGACGACTGGGGAAAATTGACCTCGGCAGCCTACCCGGCTTTTCACTCTGCCATCGCCTTTGACGATGCTGTTTCAAAGAAGGATTTCGCTGGCGCCATCAAGGAATACAACGCCGAGTTGATGCTCTATTCGCCTGCCACCTGCACCCAGCCGGGGCCTTGTCTTGCGGATACATTGCAGCTTGCCCAAGCCTACGCTAAGCCTGGCCCAGACAAGGATGAAGTGAAGGCCGTCTGGTTCTACGCACGCGCCTGGGACTTCGCGCCCGCGGCATACAAGGCCCAGATTGAGCCGCAGCTCGACTATTGGTACAAACGCTTTCACGGCACGCTCGACGGCGACGCCGCGATTACCCAGCAGATTGACGCCATCAAGGCTCAGGCGCAGGCCACGCTCTTCCCGCCCGCCAGCTTCGCGATCGCGCCCGCTCCAACTCCCGCGGACTTGGCTCATCACGCCTATACCAGCGGCGATCCCAAAGCCTTGAGCCTCGAGGATAAGGAGTACATTCTGGCCAACGGATCTGACGCCGATGCCACCGGACTCTGGGCTTTGCTGAAAGGCCAGCCGACGCCGGTTCCAGGTATTGTCATCGCCGATCCTGCATCGGAGCTGCACATCACCGTCACGGCTACGGCATCGGTCAAGCCCAAGGAATTCGTCGTCAAGCTCACGAACCCAGTCGCTTGCACCGCTGTTCCGCCGCCGCCCTCTGAGCTCAAGGTCGCAGATGCTCAAGCCTACATTCTGGCCAACGGCGTCAAAGCTGACACCGACGCCATGGGTGACGCGCTCACCGACACTCCCGCGCACATCCGCAAGATCGCCATCGACCCCTCGGTCGGGACGCTCAATGTGGCTGTGACGCAGGACGCAAAGGACGCCCACACCGCCGATTTCACCGTCAACCTCAAGGACCCGCTCTCCTGCAAGGAAGCTCCGGCCTCCGGCTCCGCGCTCGGATTGCAGCCTGCGACTGAGTTGGATGGCACCTACGACACCTACACGCACACCGCTGCCGCTGGAACAACCGCCGCGTCTGCGCAAATCGTGCTGACAGACGGATTCCTGCAGCCGGAGAAGAAGGCCGGCGCGGTGCACCACACCGCCCCAAAGCCTTCACCAGCGCACCACGCGCAATAACCCTCGCTCGCCGGTTCCGCGCCGGCGAATGCAGGCCGCGCAGCACACAGCTTCTGGGATGATCAAGGGCAGTCCGCTTCGGCGGCCTGCCCTTTTTATTTCTCAGCTGATCTGGATTTCGGAAGTGAGTCACGCACGCCCTTCAACCAAAGGGATGCTCCATGCAATAACTATTCCCCCAGCATCACCCTCTGGATCGCCGACGCACGCCCCGTCGCCGCATCGCAGGTCACCACCACGCCGCACATCTTGGGATTCCCCTTCGCTGCCTCGAACTTCCCCGGCATTGCGGTCAGGAATTTGTGCAGGACCAGATCTTTTTCGACGCCGATGATGCTGTCATACGGCCCGCTCATGCCCACGTCCGTTTGATAGGCCGTTCCATGCGGCAGAATGCGTTCATCGGCGGTCGGTACATGCGTGTGCGTGCCCAGAACTGCGGTCACACGCCCGTCGAGATACCAGCCCATCGCATTCTTTTCGCTTGTGGCCTCGGCGTGGAAATCGACCACGATCACTTTGGCGCGAACGCACCCGAGCAGGGAATCGGCGGTGCGGAACGGATCGTCGATCGCCGTCATGAACACGCGGCCTTGCAGTTGCAGCACCGCGTAGTCCACGCCGCCGGCGGTCTTTCCTTCATAGAAGCCGTAGCCCGGCACGCCCGGCTGAAAATTTGCCGGCCGCAGGATTCGTCGCGCGCGGTCATGGGTGTAGGGCGCAGCCGAATTCAGATAGTCGACTAGCTCTTTCTTGTCCCACACGTGGTTGCCGGTCGTTAGTACGTCCGCGCCCAGGTCGAAGACTTCCTCAGCCAGCCCCGGCGTTACGCCGAAGCCGCCCGCCGCGTTTTCGACGTTGACGATGGTCAGGTCGACCTGGTGCGACTCGCGCACATGGCCAATGTGCTCGCGCACGATCCTGCGCCCCGCGCTGCCGAAGATGTCGCCGACAAAAAGGATTTTCAATTGTCGTTCCTGTTCCCTGGTTCCTCGTTTTTGTTCCATGTGTTTCTCATCAGCGGGAATAGAATCACGTCCCGAATCGATTTCGATCCGGTTAGCAGCATCACCAGCCGGTCGATGCCGATGCCTTCGCCCCCGGTCGGAGGCAGTCCGTACATCAGCGCGCGGACGTAATCCTCGTCCATTTGATGCGCTTCGTCGTCACCCGCGGCTCGCTGCGCGAGCTGGTCGTCGAAGCGCTTGTGCTGTTCGACTGGATCGTTGAGCTCGCTAAAGGCGTTGCCGAGCTCGAACCCTCCGGCAAAAATCTCGAACCGCTCTACGTGATCCGGGTCGTCTGGTTTCTGCTTTGAGAGCGGAGAGACAACAGTTGGGTAGTCGTAGATAATTGTCGGCTGGATCAAATTTGGTTCAACTATCAGTTCGAAGAGGTCATAAGTGGCTTTCCCCAAAAAGGCCGCTCCTCTTTCCTGAAGTCGCTGGGTAATTACATGGATAACCGCAGAATTGTTCAGCGCGATTTGGCTATCTGCCTCCGAAGCCTTCTTCGCATCGCGCGCGGTCAGTAATCCGTTGGCGAGCTTGGCTGCATTTAGAAAATCTTCGGATGTGGGGGAATTCCCGAAGTAGGGTGGCCAGTACTTCCGAATCGCCTCAACCATCGTCAGCCGTTCCCACTTGCCCAGATCGATCTCGACGTCATTGAACGTGGTCACCGTCGTCCCGTTCACTTCTTTCGCCACAAATGCGATCAGCTCTTCCGTCAAATCCATCAGGTCGTGGTAGTTCGCGTACGCCTGGTAAAACTCGAGCATGGTGAACTCGGGATTGTGCTGCGTGCTCACGCCCTCGTTGCGGAAGTTGCGGTTGATCTCATACACGCGGTCCAAACCGCCGACCACCAGGCGCTTCAAGTACAACTCCGGCGCGATGCGTAAAAACAGATCCATGTCGAGCGCGTTGTGGTGCGTCTTGAATGGCCGTGCCGCTGCTCCGCCGGCGATCGTCTGCATCATCGGCGTTTCGACTTCAAGATAGCCGCGGCTGTCAAAAAAAGTGCGCAGGGCGCGCAGCACTTTGGCACGCTTCACGAACACTTTGCGGGCATCGAGGTTCGCAAACAAATCCACGTAGCGCTGGCGGTAGCGCAGCTCGACGTCGGCGAGGCCGTGATACTTTTCCGGCAGCGTGAGCATCGCCTTGGCCAGAAACGTCAGCGTCTCCACGTGCACGGTCAACTCGCCAGTTCGGGTCCGGAACAGATAGCCGGTCACGCCGATGTGGTCGCCCAGGTCGAGCAGCTTGTAGAGTGCGAATCCTTGCTCGCCCACAGCATCGAGGCGCACGTAAATCTGCAGCCGCGCGCCCTCCTGCTGCAGCGTTGCGAAACCCGCCTTGCCCTGCTGGCGAATGGCCATGATGCGCCCGGCGACGGCCACCGTCTCGCGCTTGGCCTCAAGCTCCTCGCCCGTCGCCTTGTCCCGCTTGGCGCGCACCTCGGCCAGCGTGATTGCCGATTCGCGCTGTGCGGCCGGGAATCGGTTGGGATACGCCGTTTGGCCTAGCTCCGCAATCTTCTTCAGCTTTTCCCGGCGCTCATCAAAGAGCTTGCGCTCGAATTCCGATTCGAACTCCATACTTCCTTTTCCCAACGAAATCGAAGGTCCAACCGCCAGTATAGCGGCTCAACAATGCGCCACTGTTCGTACTCCGCCTCAAATTTGCGACCGGAACCGCGAAGAAGTAGCTACAGCCGCTTCGCCTCGAGGAGCATCCATCGTTGATAATCACGAAGGATGCCTTACCATCGCCCCATTCCCGATTCGAAGCAGAGCGGCAAAGATCCCGGCCTTTTCAGTGCCTGGATCGAGGCCGAAAAGCTGATTCAGATTGCTCTCGTTCTGCCCTGCGCGGCCCTTATCGGCTGGCTCATCGGAGCTTGGCTCGACCACCGGCTGCATCAATCCTGGATCGCCATTGTCGGAATCGTTTTTGGCGGCGTGTCCGGCCTGGTCTATGCGATCCGCGTGGCCCTTGCCGCCAACAAAGATCCCAAATTGCAGGACGACGATACCTCCGACCCCGGCAAAGGCAGCGGGGGATTGGATTCATGACCGATGAACCTCACGCGCTAGCCGCACTGACCGACGAAGGCCTGCAGGCCCTGCTCAAGCGAGCCATCCGCATCACGCTGATTGTGGGCGCTCTCGCTGCGCTCGTGCTCTGGAAGGCCTCCGGCTGGCGTGATGCCGCGATGTTCGCCACCGGCGCCCTAATCTCCGCCGCCAGCATCCACGAGTGGCGCCGCTTGATTCGCTTCATCAGTGCCAAAATGGACCATCAACAGGTCCCGCGTGGCGCAGCGGTTTCGGCGCTTCTTTTTGTGCTCCGTCTGGGCATCTTTGGCGCAGCCATTTATGGTAGCCTGAAATGTTTCCGGGGTTCTGTTGTAGCGCTTCTCTGCGGCCTTGGTCTGGCACTTTTGGCAATGGTTTGGGAGGCGGTTCGCTTGCTTCGCGACTGAAGCCGCGGTCTTTGTTTTGCGCTCATTGGCTCCTGAAAAAGGAAATCAAGAATCTCATGGTGCAGACTTTTGCGTTAGCACGTTTCCTTGACCTCCTGATGAGAGGTACTGAGGTCAGGATGTATCAGGCCATCGGCTTGAGCTCCGCGGATGCCACCCAAAAGGCAACCGCAGTCAACAGCGCTTTCTCGTTGGAAGTCTTGGTTGCCGGCGCCCTCATTCTCTTCTTCCTGGTCGTCCGCCTCACCTTGTCGGTCGAGCGTCCCAACCCCGCGCAGCAGCTCGCCGAAATGATTCATGAAGGCGTCAGCGACCTCGGCGAACAGGTCATCGGTCACGACTATCAGCGATTTCAGGCCTTTGTAACCTGTATCGGCCTGTTCATCCTGTTGAACAATCTGATCGGCCTCCTCGTCGGCCTCATCCCCGGCGTCGAAACGCCGACCGGCATGCCTGAAGTTCCCCTCGGCCTCGCCGTTCTGACTTTTCTCTATTACAACTACCAAGGCATCCGCGTGAACGGCCCCATCGGCTACCTCAAGCAATTCGCGGGTCCGCTCTGGTGGCTGGCTCCGCTTCTGTTTCCGATTGAGGTCGTTTCCCACCTCGCCCGCATGATGTCGCTCACCATCCGTCTTTACGCCAACATGTTCGCCAGCGATCTACTCACGCTGGTCTGGTTTTCCATTATCCCTATTGCAGTGCCGTCCGTCTTCCTCGGTCTGCACTTCGCCGTTTCTCTCATTCAGGCTTTCGTTTTCATGCTGCTCACGATGATCTATCTGTCGATGGCAGTGGCGCACGAGCACTGATGTTACCCATTTCTCGTCCAAGACGAGGAAGAAATTCCGCCGGAGCTGCTTCCGCTTCGGAATAAAACGGACGGCCGCAAGCGTGAGGGGGCCAAAGGCATTTTCGATGGCACGATCTTCGAGGATGCCGGCACGGTGAGCCTCAACCACCCACTGGCGGCCAATCTTAGGGAGCAGGAGAACTATGCGCAAACTTCAATTCGTATTCATGACCCTGGCGGTCCTGTGTTTTGCCGTCCCGGTCTTTGCCGATGGCGGCTCGGCCGCGGCCAGCCTGATTCCCATCGGCGCGGGTATTGGCATGGGACTGGCAGCCGGCTTGTGCGGCATGGGCCAGGGCCGCGCGGTTGCGTCAGCAACTGAAGCGCTTGCCCGCAACCCCGGCACACGCCCGGGCATCATGCTGTTCCTGGTGCTCGGCCTGGCCTTCATTGAGTCCCTCACCCTCTTCACCATGGTCATCATCTTCGTGAAGATGTAAAACAACCCGCACCAAACGAAAAGCGGTCCGCACTTTTGTGCGGGCCGCTTTTCTGTCTGCCGAATCTCCCCTTGCCTACGGATCGCTGCGCAGCATCTCAATCGCCTTCTGGTATCCCAACCCAACCGGCACTGGCTCATATCCCGATTCGTCCTCGCTGGTATCGAACACCCGTGTCTTCCAAACCACTCTGCCGCTCATCACCATCTTGAAGTGGACCGTTCGCCACTGGCCGCCGCCGACGTCGGCCTGATCGATCGCGATCCATCCGCCCTTGTTCAGCCGCCCGAGGATGCCCCAGCCGAAGTCCACATCCTGCACGAGGTGCCCCTCCAGACGCACTACTCGAAGATGCACCGGATCGACCCAAAGCTCTCCCGCCATCTGGGTCAACACCTGCGTCTCCAGGTCCGGCGCGGAATACCCCGGACTGGGTTTGAAGGTGAATTTTTCGATTCTCGTCGACGGGCTGACGCCGGGTTTCGCTGATGGGCTGTCGCCTGGCTTTCCGGCGGGTCCCTCGCCCGGGCCCGCGTCCTGGTACACAAATGCAATGGGCAGCGCACGCAGCACCTTCAGGACGCGGCCCTCGTCCTCATCCTCCGCCTGCTTGCGCCGCCGCTGTTTTCCGGGGTCGCCCGCGAGTTCGGTCAGCCGGTCTTCTTCCTTTTGCTCGTCCGCCGCGCTCAATGGCTGGCCGTTCAGCTCCACCAGCCGCGCCACGTCGCCGTCCTTCGTTTCGCAAATCTTCTTGGTGGAGCTCCAGTGCGGGCTGGTCTTCTGGAGTTCGTAGCGCATGGGGTGGCTCGCGTCTTGTGCCGCTTTGTACTCGTTCGCGAGCGCGCGATCCAATATCACCAGTCCCTGCGCGGGCGGCGCCGGGTTCGCGCCGCCGGAGCCGGATTGACCTTGGGCTCGGCCTTGGCAGCAAGCCGTCCCAGCGAGCAGGAGAAGGAGCGAAAGGAGCCGGTGCACACCCTTAGTTTAGCTGGGACGCCTGATGGGCGGCTCGCCGCGATGCGCCGCAGACCCTCGCGCTGTCGGCATCGCTGATACTCGAAGCACAGCTTTTCATCTGCCTGAATTGATGCCGACTGGCGGGGTTGATATAGTGCGGGCAGGGACCTCTTTGCAGGTCGACAAGGATCGTGGCTCATGGCTCAAGAAAACTCTCCCGCGCGCATCGGCAAAACCATCATCATCAATGGCGAAGTCAAGGGCAGTGAGGACCTGGTCCTGGACGGCCGGGTTGAAGGCACTGTCAACCTGGCTGAAAACCGCCTCACCATCGGCCCCAACGCCAATATCTCCGCTGACCTTACCGCCAAAGACGTGCTCATTCAAGGCCGTGTGCAAGGCAACATCGTTGCCAGCGGCCGCGTGGAACTCCGTGCCGGCTGCCACCTCGAAGGCGATATACGCGCCCTTCGCCTGGCCATTGAAGACAATGCCGTCTTCCACGGCAAGGTCGACCTGACGCAGGGTGTCTCCCGGCCGCAAGACGCCGCTCCCGTCCCGCAGACCGGCGGCAACTGAGCGAGGAAGCATACGAATCGGCTCTTGCCGGGCAGCGCGCCTTGGTCCGCCCAGCCGTCACTGAGCTTTCGCTCCAATTCCGAATAGAATGAAGATATCGAGCGGCAATTTCCTTGAAAATTGCCGTCTCGCGCCATGCGACTCGATCAAGGTAATCGAAAACGCTCAAGAGGCAACCAGGGTGCTGCGCAGTTGGTTCGATAAAAAACAACAGAGCACGTTGGCCCAGTCCGTTCCGGGCCTCAGCGGACCCCGCGTGCCTCGCCACTCCGGCGCATGGAGCGCGCTCCGCAAGCGTCTCGAGGCCGAGCCCGGCCTTCGCATCATCGACACGGGCTACACCTCACCCAGCAACATCAACTACCTTACCGAACTGGGTCACAGTGTCTTCCTCGCCGATCTTGAAGTCGATGCCTTCGGTGAAAACTGGATCACCGGTAACGACGAAGACGGCAATCCGATCTGGAACGTCGAAGGCTACCTGGACCACACGCTCAATTTTGCCGGGCGCACATTCGATCTGGTGCTCTTGTGGTCGGCCCTTGATTATCTGCCCGAGCCCCTGGTTGCCCCGGTCGTAGCCCATCTCGGCGCATCCTTGAACACCGGCGGCCAAGTGCTGGCCTTCTTCCACACCAAGATGCAGGGCGAGGAGGCGGTGCGCTGCCGCTTTCATCTCACCCCCGGTGACAACGTGGAAATGCAGATGACCCAGCAATTCCCCATTCAGCGCTGCTCCACCAACCGCAGCATCGAGCGCCTCTTCGCCGGCTGGTCCGGCCACCGCCAGTTCCTCGCCAAGGACTCCGTTTCTGAAGTCATCATGACGCGCTGACGCCTCCTCGCACCTGCGCTCTTTAACCCGGCAATCTTCACCTCTCAAAAAACATGGGTGCCCAGGTCTGGCTTTCGAGACCTGAGATAGCGAAACCGTGATTCAACCAGTAGTCATTATGTAGTGACCGGCCCGCTGCGCTAGTCGTGGGTTAGGCTGAGTTTGTTTTGAGAACGCAGTCCAGAGCCACAAGCGGAGGAGCCGGTCATGAGAGAGAAGTTACGATTT